>ENA-ORXM01000230-ORXM01000230.1-marine-metagenome-genome-assembly--contig:-NODE-230-length-111266-cov-5.766497_pt1 | contig 111266 bp, 89 predicted proteins | sample MGYA00237867_ERZ511480 | MGnify/ENA primary metagenome ERZ511480 (study PRJEB26309, sample SAMN06266103) | marine metagenome | isolation source: Algal blade | place: United Kingdom:Sidmouth, United...
TCTTAAAAAAGAGCACAATTGGTCTTCATCAAGATATTCTCCGTATAAAACATTTCTCTTTTTACTAATTTCACTCTTGAATTCTTGGACTTTTCTTAATTGATCTATATCAATATCTGTAGGTGAAATAGGCGCATTCTTGAAATAAAAAAGTATTTGCAAAGATGAATGGTCTTCTTTAAATCTGTCATAAGCATTTAAAAACTCTTCTTCAGTTCCTGAATTAGCTTTTTCTGTAGGTGTCCCAAATTTTTTCCATAACAAGCCTATGAATAAGTCATAATCATTACCTATATCCTCATTAATTATACCTTGAACATGATTTTGGGAAATAGCTGGAGCTGAATGCGTTTCCCATTTCAATAATTCAAGATGAATATTATTTCGAATTCCAAAAGTTAAATTAAGTTCTTTAATAACTTCGTCGATTAAGATTCTTTCATGTAAAAGATCATCCGGAGAAGCTAAAAATACTTTATATTGAGTTAGAGAAGTAGGCATAGGTAAAATACTATTTAATATATTTCGAAAATTTAAGGGTAAAACAAATATACTTAAGAGAAATCCTCTTATCCCTTAAAAACTAATCGTTTACATAATATTTTATTAACATTTGTTAATAAGAAAAAGTAAGTCTGCTCAAAAATTATTTTTCGTTATATAGCACCTCTTTCAAAGAAATAATACCTTTGAGCATCAAAATAAAATTGATGCAAATATTCGAGAAAGCTATTACAGTTTCAAAAGAGGATTTAGATGACCTTAATCACGTTAATAATGTACGCTTTGTGCAATGGGTTCAAGATATTGCAAAAGACCATTGGTTAGCCTACGCAACAACTGATATGTTAGAGACCTACTCATGGTTTTTGGTTAATCATTTTATAGAATATAAGCGTCAGGCTTTGCTTGGTGACAAACTATTGCTAAAAACCTATGTTCCAGAAGTTGAAGGTGTGAGTACAATCAGACATGTTGAGATTACAAATACCAAAACGAATAAACTTATCGTTAAATCTAAAGCCAAATGGTGTCTCATTGATTCTACAACACAACGTCCTACTCGAATTACGAATGAGCTTGCTCAGTTATTTGATTAAACTTGTAACCCACTTAAGAAAGAGGACTCTCATCAATAACTAATTAACATTACTTTAGGTTAAAGTTTTTTTAATGTCTAGATTGATTTTGAATTATTAGTGTTTCTTTATCACATCAATCAATTTATATGCGGCAACAATTACTCATTATTTCTTTACTCTGCTTGCCGTTTGCAATTAATTCTCAAACGCTTAAAGGAAAAGTTTATGACGCAACTGGGACTTTAAAAAATATAAAAGTCCTAAATGACACTCAAAATCGTGTGACTGCTACTAATGAAGATGGAGACTTTAGCATCATAGCAAAAGTAAATGACACACTTTTATTTGAATCTATTTTCTATCATCCAAAAGCTGTAATTCTTAAAGCTATTCATTTTGAAGATATCGCTGTTTTTGAACTCAAAAAAATAGTAAGCGAACTCGACGAAGTTGAAGTTATAGGCGAACCTGAGCAACCCGTATTTAAAGAAGAAACTTATAATGTTGAACTTCAAAATATTTCAGGCATGCATCAGTCCTTCGATAGTATAGGGAATTTTTTAGGTTATATAGTAGATACAACTGCCTTATTTGACATAGAAATCGATCTGCGAGACTACAAAACAGACAGCTTGCTCATTGATGGCTTATTGGTTAATTGGGACAACGAGACTATGAATAATATACCGGCTTTCTACTCTGGCAACAGCATAAGTTTTAATTATGACAAAAGCACCATTATCAGAAACGATTATGTGCGAGGAGAAATACAAATTGTAAAAGACAGTATTTACATAGATTATAGATGGGATGGAAGTGACACATGGTCAACAGGTGCTCTACCTATATTTGGCAGCCTAAAAGGCTCAGGAATAAAAATCTAAAACTTTTATTTTATAATCTTCAAACTCATATCCAAAGATCCTGCAGAATGGGTAAGTGCACCTACTGAAATATAGTCGACACCCGTCTCTGCAATTGCCCGCACAGTTGTAAGGTTAACCCCACCCGAAGCTTCTGATTCAAAGCGTTTTCCAATTATCCCTACAGCTCTTCGCAAAGTTTCTAATTCGAAATTGTCTAACATGATACGAGTTACACCCCCTTCTTCCATTACGTCATTCAACTCTTCTAAATTTCGAACTTCTACTGTGATACCAAGATTCATTTTATTGTCCTCTAGATATGCTTTGACTTTTTGAATTGCTTTCTCAATACTTCCACAAGCATCTACGTGATTATCTTTTATCATAATCCAATCATATAAACCATCTCTATAATTGCTAGACCCTCCTACTCTTACAGCCCATTTTTCTAGGAAGCGCATTAGCGGAGTTGTCTTTCTTGTATCCAATATGGTAACGGGGAGGTCTTCAACTATTTCTGCAAACTTTCTACTCATAGTAGATACGCCACTTAATCTTTGCATAGTATTTAACACGAGCCTTTCGCCTTTCAATAAAGATTGAGATCCTGTTGTTATTTTAAATGCAATATCTCCAAATTTCACTTTTGTGCCATCTTGTATTAATCTTTCGAATGTGCATTCTGGATCCAACTTTTTAAATACATATTCCGCAAAATCTACTCCAGCTATAACACCTTCATCTTTTACTAATAATTTTGCGGTATCTTCTGAATTAGGATCAATGCATGCTAACGAAGTATGATCTCCGTCTTTGACGTCCTCTCTTATTGCGGCATTTATAAATGCATCAAGCAATGATTTTTTAACTCCTTCCAAGATTATTATTTTTTACAAAAGTAAGTAAAATCAAATTTGATCTAGAATTAGTTATATGAGTCATTTTCTTTTGCCACTAATGCACGAATAACAAATTGTTATAATGAAAAGTGAAGAATTAAGAATTAAGAATGAAGAATGAAGAATTAAGTTGTAAGTCCCTCTTTTGCCACTAATGCACGAATAGAATATTTTATAATGAAAAGTGAAAAATTTAGAATTAAGAATTAAGAATTGAGTTGTACGTCCCTCTTTTGCCACTAATGCACGAATAAAATACTTAATAATGAAAAGTTAAGAATTAAGAATTAAGAATTGAGTTGTATATCCCTCTTTTGCCACTAATGCACGAATAAAACATTTTATAATGAAAAGTGAAAAATTAAGAATTAAGAATTGCGTTGTACGCCCTTGAAACCCTTTGAATCCTTATGATCCCATTGATACCTTTTAAGATTATTAATTTTCTTTATACCTGAAAATGTCAATAAAATTGAAAATTCTTTATATTTACACTGTTAATCAACAATTTATAAATTACATTAATTTATCATGGGTAGAAAAGGTCTTTTTGTAATATTGTTTTGTTTTTCACTATTGACATTAGAATCACAGTCTTTATATCAACAAAATTTTGATGTCGGTTTAGGTGACATGACCGCAATTGACAATGATGGCAAAACCCCTTGGAACACTGTGGCGCAGTTTGGATCCAACTGGATGGTATTTCCTGCAGGTACATTTGGCACAACAAGTGGTGTTGTTTTGAGTAACAGTTGGTTTGAACCAGCAGGAAGAGCTGATGATTGGTTAATATCCTCAGGCATTGATATTACTGGAGATGCTTTGTTACAATGGGAAGCCATTTCTGGAGACAATAGTGTAAAAGACAACTATAGAGTTATGGTTTCAACAACAGGCCCTGAGATCATTAATTTTACGGATGAGCTTTTAGAAGTTCCCGCTGAATTGGGTTTGAATTTTACACAAAGAAGAGTTGATTTATCAGCTTATCAAGGTCAAAAAATTTGGTTCGCTTTTAATAATATATCTAATGATAGGTTTATTCTTATAATAGATAATATTGAAGTTTTTGTTCCATTTGCACGTGATGCAAGAATATTAGATATATCGTCTTCAGAATCAAATTTGGCTAACGCCAAATATATTTGCTTAGCTGGCGAACAAAACTTAGTAGCAGAAATCAATAATCATGGTTTTGAAAGAATGGAAACCGTTACAATTGAATACAGCTTAAACGGTGTTGAATTTGAAGAAACAATTGATGTAGGATTAGATCCTTATGAGACTTTTACTTGGACTTCAAATGAAAAGTTTGAATTTTCAGTAGGACCTAATCAGCCCATTATTAACATCAAAAAAGTCAATGGGATAGATGATGAGAACAGTTCTAACGATGAAGCTGTTGGTTCAATTAGAGCTTATCCACCGGTACCTGACTTTTTCACTACGGATGCAGATGGCAACACATATAATATGTTGGCTACTTTAGGAAGTGGAAAAGCTGTATTGTTATATTTTCTAAATTCTGGCTGTCCGGATTGTCCTACCGAAACCTCAGATGTTAACACTTTTTATGATGCTTATGGTGGCGGTAATGACAAATTTGAAGTTGTAGGTATAACAACTGATCCTAATGATAATGCAGCAACTTTGAATAATCTTGGGTGGAATGCAACATTTCCTTTGATACCTTATTCCCCATTAAATACAGTTTACTATACGCATTTTGATAAAAATCATAAGCTTGGAAATGGTCAAGAGCCCCTTTATGTTTTGCTTTGTCCAAATCCCACAAATTCAGCTTTCTCAACTATTATTCAATCTGCAACAGAATTCAATGCCTCTGATTTTGAAGGTCCTCTGAATATCTGTATTAATGGCGTGGGTATAAATGAAATTAAAATTCTATCAGATATGAGCATTTATCCAAATCCTACAGAAACTGAGGATTTGACCCTAGAATTTAATTTGGATAAAAATGCGGAGATGGGTTTACAAATTATCAATGTGCAGGGTAAATTAATCAAGGATTTTGGATATGAGCATTATATCCAAGGAAACAATACTAAAACCCTAAATATCAGTGAGTTAAATGTTGGTTTGTATTTTTTGCAAATTTCAAACAAAGAACATACATCGACATATAAAATCAATATAATTAGATAATTTGCAAAATAGTAATTTAAAGCATTGAGCCAGAGATGGATAATTTGTCAAACAGCTTGCATTTTAATATATATTCAAGTTGACATTAACGGCTTATTAAGATTTTTTATTGGGTCGAATTACGTATATTTACATAAATGAGAATACTATGAAGAAATATCTACTAATTTTATTACTGTTTATTGGATTTAATGGCTTTGGTCAACTGTCTATAACTCCAGATCCAGTTATTTTAAGCTCAGATGCATCTGTAGCTGATGCGGTTGTTGATTTCTTTGTCAAAAATGACGGCACAGAATCTGTGGAGTTGTGGTGGAGATTGGTTGTGGATGAAGCACCAGAAGAATGGGATTATCAGATTTGTGACTGCAACTTATGTTACCTTCCTAATCTATTATCAACTCCTTGTGGTAACAGCTGTATGTTAGATGCTGGTGAAAACTTTGTATTTATGATTCATGTTTTGACCAATGCGCATGTGGGTAATGGTAATATAAGATTAGAAATTTTAGATGAATGTGATGGAAATGACCCAATTGCTGTTGTGCCTATCGAGACAATTATTGCCGGTACAAGCTCAGCAGAAAATGAGCCTGTCAATCAAAACATCAGTCTATATCCGAATCCTACAAGCAATGGTTTCAAAATCAAAGATGATAATCAAATCACTCAAATTGCTTTGTATAATATAGTTGGAAAGAAAATAAGAACAGAATCACACGAAGCCGGACAAACGCATAACATCAGTGATTTAAACAGAGGTATTTACCTTGTAAGAATGATTGATAGTTCAAATAACATTGTAAAAGTATTAAGAATTACCAAAGAGTAAATTCTTATTAAAAATAAACTCAAAAGCATTCAGAATTTCTGGATGCTTTTTTTTTGCCCCTACTCAAGCTAAATAACTCATCTCCAATCTATGCAAGGATAATCATGTTCTAATAGAGCATTACTATCAATTTCTTAAATATTAAATCGCATTTTAATAATCTTCATCGAAAAATCTCAACACTTAGTCGATAACTGCCTTTACATAGAACTATGTTATACATAGTACTTGTTATTGTATTATATTTGTATTACAGTCTTAAACACTTATATGAAACTTGAAAATACAAAAGCACAAATGAGAAAAGGTTTACTTGAGTTATGCGTGTTATCAAAAATATCTGAGCAGGAAGTATATCCTTCAGATCTCATCAAACAACTTAAAGAAACAAAAATGATAGTCGTAGAAGGTACGCTCTATCCTTTGCTAAACAGGCTTAAAAATAATGATCTACTGAGTTATTCATGGAAGGAATCTAACGCAGGTCCACCTAGGAAATATTATAAGATAACAGACGAAGGGGTCTCCTTTTTAAAAGAACTTGTAACGACTTGGAACGAACTTAATAATGCTGTCAATTTATCAATTAAAAAAAACTAAATGAAAAAAACGGTTAATATAAATCTTGGCGGAAGGCCATTCATTATTGACGAAGATGCTTACAAAACTTTAGACAATTATTTAAGTTCTATCGAAAGGCACTTTTCAAAATCAGAAGGATTTGAGGACATCCTGTATGATATTGAGGCACGAATAGCAGAGTTGTTTGAAGAGAGCAATAACACAGGACAGATTATAACGTCCAAAAAAATTGAAGAAATAAAGTCAACAATGGGCAGACCTCAAGATTTTGGCGCAGAAGAATATTCAGAACCAAACAATAAATCAACACATTCAAATAGACGCTTATTCAGAGATCCTGAAGATAAAGTTATTGGAGGTGTGGCTTCAGGACTTACCGCGTACTTTGGCATGAAAGACACATTGCTGATCAGACTTCTTTTTGTGCTTTTTGGGCTATTCTCTATAGGCTTAATCGTTTATGTTGTCCTATGGATAGCTATCCCAAAAGCTAAAACAAGCAGTGACTTTTTGGCTATGAGAGGAGAGAAAATAAATATCGAAAATATAGCCAAGACTGTGGAAGATGGCTTTATGGACTTGAAAAACACATTCGACGAATTACATAATGACTTCAAATCAAAAATTAAAAACTAAACTATGGACCAATTACTATCAATACTTTATCAGATCCTAGAAAGAGGAATAGTCACAAATTTTCTAGAAGACTAAGAAATAAAATAGATTAAATCTAATATGGGAGTTTCAATTTACTGGAACTCCTTTTATTGTAGATACTTAAGTCAAATAAAGTGTCACTATATCCCATTCCTTCAGACAAATGACAACAGAATGTATCACATGCTTTATTTACCCTTGTGGTATTATATACTTAGAGAAGCTAGAGTTAAAAAGGCAGGTAACAAATTAGGTCCTGTTGGTTCCAGAATTTTAACTGACACGTTTGCTAAAATATTGATTCAAGATGAAGAATCGATATTAAGAAAAGACATTCAATATTTTTTATTAAGAGGGTTTTGTTTTTTCCCCAAACTCAAAATTCCAATCGCAAAATAAAATAATAAACTTTTCGAGTTTATTATTAGACTTAATTTATTAACAAAACACAGCTATAAAATATTGACTATTTGAAGCAATTGCAAATGTAGAAAGAATAATAACGTTTATTTGTTTTAGAGAAATCATTTGGGATTACTTTAGTGTCCTAACTCCTGTTTAATTGCAGTTAAAAATTATGTCTTTCATCCTTATTGCTGTACAACAACCATCATTGGCTCCTGTCACAGTGTTGTAAACGCTGAATGTATCTCTTGAATTTTGAATTAAACTCAAACCGTTATTATAGTTAGTGGCTATATAATTGCTATCGCAAAGATCGCCACTATCAACATAAAGTGCAGGATCTCCACCTCTCACTTCAAAGCATTCAGAAAATTCTTGCACCATCGTCAGATTTAAGCAAACGTTGAGATCGCATTCACCATTTAACCATAAAGAAATAGCGCCAGGTGAACTGGTGTGGACAATATTTGTAAAATGATTTTGCGAAGAATTATTTACATGAACAGCAGCATTGTTGTTATCGTTCGCAAAACAGTCATCTAGATCTGAGCCAACATTGAAGAACTGAAGATCGGCAAAGGTGTTGCATGATCCTGCTACTAAAATGCCTGTACCTAAGTTTTGCATTGTTACGGCGTCAATTTTATTATTAGTACTATTGCTGTCAATGGAAATGCCATTTGTAAGATTTGGTATAATATTTTCCCCTAATAAATTTAGATTCTCAACTTCACATTCATGACAATCGTTTAATGATATAGAAGGACCTTGACCAGTTTTAGTAATTCTGCTCCTTTTAAATTGTTCTCCCTTTATTTTTCCATTTTGAGTTAGATTAAATTGTGACGTCCCTACCAAATTTACAGATAACCCCATTGGAACCTTTATGACTTGATCTGTACCTATTGTTATATCACAATCTAGATCAACAGTTAATTCTCTATTGGGCATCATAAAACAAATTTCACCTCCTGAGGACAATAAACTCAAAGAATCTGTAAGTACTTGGCAAAAATTGTTACGAATACTTGGATCAGTGAGATCTATTACTATTTGTGAAGATGCTAGTTGTTACTTGTAAATGTACTTAATTACACATAATTTTGGTTCAAGCATTTAATTTTTAACTTATGAGCAAAATTTTATATACTTTCTCGTTTGTAGTATGCATCATTCATTTTTCTTTTGCTCAATCTTTTCATGTCATATATTCTTCAGAAGTTTTGCAAGATTATCAAAAAACCAATGCTTTCAATAAGCAAAAATATAATTTAAAAAGTAATTATTCTCATCAATTAGATAGTACAATTTCTTCTACACTTTCAGGCAAATCCTCCAAGTTTATTTATCTCTATGATAAGAAGCGTGACATATGTACTAAATCAAGATGGGATGAAGAAAGTGAACAATGGTTACCTGATGCTTATAATGTTTTACATTTTGACAATGATCGTTTGGTAAGACAAACCTATAATTCATGGGAGGGAGAATTTGATAATTTGGATGAACAAACACCAATCATTGCAAGAGACTTTATTTATGATGAACATAAAAGAATATTGGAGATTCAGGTACCCAACTTACAAGAGAATCGGATACATAACATAAAAAAGTATTCGTACAATGAGGCTGGATTATTACAAAACACTTTCAATTATTTTTGGGTTGCTAATGTAGATTCATTAGTATTGGAAGAAGAAGTTGAATATCGACACAATGAAGAAAATTTATTATCCGAAATATTAAACTATACTAATGATGAAAGTATTGGTTGGTCTGCTAGAGATAGTATAATCTTTTCTTATAATTTAACAGGTCAACTTGAATTAGAAACCAGATATAAGCAAAGCCCTAATCAGGATAGTTTTGAATTTTCACTGAGAAGAGATTTTTATTACAATCAGGATGGAAGTCTCTCTTTAATTGAAGAAAGAAACAAGTTCAATGATTTAGATAAAATTAAATATAATTATCATCCATATGGAAGCTTGCATGGGCTTAGAAAAATAGATGATACAGATCCAGATTTTGTATGGGGATTATTTTATAACTTATATCTGCATGATGAAAACATAACTTCTGATAAAATAAGATTTCCAAGAACTAGATTTAGTGGAAGTTTTTTTGATTTAGCTCATTATTACGAAAGACATATGCTGCTCAGTAGTCGAGAATTTTTAGGAGGCGGAAACCTTCCATTAGAGCTTCAACTTAGAACTGATTACTTTTATACAGAATTAGAACCATCTAGCATAGAAACATTTGATTCTAAAAACACTTATGTTTTCCCAAATCCTAGCACTTCTTTCTTGAATATTAAAAATAATAAACTAATACACAACACTAAATTCAGTGTATTCAATTTAATAGGAGAATTAGTATTAGTGAAAAATTTGTTTTCTCAAGACCAATTAATTGATGTAAGCAGTTTAACCAATGGTTTGTATTTTTATAAAATCCAAATAGAAGGTAAAAGTGTTTCTGGGCAATTTGTTGTGCAGAGATAAATTTGTCTTTTTTAATCAATTTTATACTTACTTAAACCAAGCCTCGTGTTTTCATAAACTCATTTTCAAACATCCTTTTCACTTTTGTATCATTTTTAAATATTTTATCTCTAGATTTTTTCCAAGTGGAAATTTTTGATCTTGAATAAAAATTACTCAATGCTTTTTTGGTTAGGAAACTGTTATTTTTTCCCCAATGCAAAGTAAATTGAATCTTCTTTTTCAAAAGCAATTGACAAACTTCTTCATAGAATTTTCTAGTTTTTTTACCATCAACTCCATCTATTTCCATAACACAAGTATTCTGAAACTTTGTAAATCCTAATGTAGCACTTGTACCTTTAACGAATCTCAAAGAAATAATACCGAAAAAAGGAGTATCGTTTTTCACTTTATCAATCACCAGATCTAAGGCCTTAGAAGTATCCTTTCGGTCTAGACCTATTGCACAAGAAGAAGTTTTTCCATGTATTGTTTTCTTTAAATCGTTTTCAAATTTCCAAAAATCCGATTTAACCTGATTTTTTCCTTAGAAGAAATCCACTTCATAAGTATAGTACACCCAATTCAAATTGGGTCCTTTCTCGATTAGAATATTTAGTACATCAATGTTCTTATCAGGATAGTATTCTTTACTATCAAATTTCATTTTACTATTCACTAGCAAGTAATTCTTTGCCTAAATAAATTAGCGTATCTCCCTCTTTACAAGTAACTTTAGAAAAATCAGAGAGAACGATTTGAAAAGCATTTGATTCACCATCTTTTACAAAGATCGGAATTGATTTTGCTTGTGCATTTAATTTTTCTAATAGAGAAACAAGTTCTTCTGGTGAATTTAAAGGCAACTCATTTATTTGAGGATAATCGCGCGCCACTTCTAGAAGATTTATAAAATCATCCTTTTTAGAAAACAATCTGTCATCTAAATTTTGTTCTGGATTTTGCAATTCATTGACGGAGGTTAATCGAAAGGAACCGTTTTCACCAAACTTCTTCGAATAGCTTTCAAGTGCATAATCATTTACCTCTGCACTTCCTGTCAATGCCAAAAGATAACCCACATCACCGAGATCACTATTAGAATGCAGATCATCCTTGTAAATATTGATTTCATAGGCATCAACTCCTAACTCTATCGCTTTATCAATATTGCCCTTATTACTGTCAAGCATAACAACATGTTGCCCATTATCTTTTAAATATTTAGCCATTAATCGTGAAGCTCTGTGTGCACCAATCATTAACATCCCATTGCTTTTGGCCAAAAGAACACCTAAGGCTTTAGCTACTAAACCAGCCGTTGTTGCATTTAATATGACTGTTCCCAAAACAATCATAAACACCATAGGTGTAATATATTCTGCACCTTGAACACCCTCAGTTACTAACTTTGAACCAAATAAAGATGCAATACCAGCAGCAACGATTCCTCTTGGCCCTACCCAACTGATAAATAGTTTTTCGTTTGTTGTGAACGCAGATTTACGTGTGCTTAAAAATACACCCAATGGCCTTAGAATAAATACGATTAAAGCAAACAATACACCTACTCTCCAATTGAGTAGTAGTTGCAAATCCTTCATGTCAATATGTGCAGATAGTAAAATGAAAAGAATTGCAATTAATAAAATACTAATCGATTCTCCAAAATAGATTATTTCATTTTTATGTGGCATCTCAATATTGCCTATCACCATTCCTAATACCACTACAGTCAATAAACCAGAGTCATGAACCAAATAATGCGAACCTACAAAAGCGGCCAAAACAAATGCCAAGGTAAAAACCGTTAGAAGATAATGAGGCACTAGATGCTTTTTGAGTAGAAATTTTAAAGTATGCGCAGCAAAAAAACCAAGAGATGAACCTATAAGTGCAATCGTTAAAAACTGTTTTAAAACCAAGCCTGTAAACTGTCCTCCTCCACCAAACTCAGGACTATGTGTCAAGTGTATAAATTCATAAACCAATACTGCTACTAATGCACCAATAGGATCAATTAATATGCCTTCCCACTTTAAGAGCGCTGATATATTTCTCTTTAAGGGTAAGTTTCTTAAAATCGGACCAATTACAGTTGGCCCTGTTACAATAATCAATCCTGAAAAAAGGAATGAAATATCCCAAGGCAATTCCATAATAAAATGGACCATTAAAGCACCTCCAATAAAGGTGACAAAAGATCCTAATGTTATAATATTTATAATGGATGGACCAACACCCTTGAGTTCTTCCCGTTTTAAACTCATTCCACCTTCAAAAAGAATAATAGCAATCGCTAATTCTACAAAGTGAAATAAATGCTGCCCTGCAAATAATCCTTTATGACTTTCGTGATTATACATCGGATCAAGAAATTTTAATCCATCTGCAGTCCAAAGTGTAGAAAGTGGTCCAACCGCCAACCCAATTAATAAAAGTGGTAGGATTGCTGGCACCTTTATACGCCAAGCAACCCATTGAGCTAATATTCCTAATATTATTACACCTCCTAATTCAAGCATACTTACATATTACATTTAAAAGAGATGTAAGATACTTCAGATTTTTAGAATCTAAACTATTCAATGGGGCTTAGCCACTTGTAGGTTCAGTTAAAGAATAGAGAAGCTCATTTTTAACTAAATTCTTAGTTAGTATATTCGATTTTCTCATTTTTGAAGAAGAGCGCGAAAAATACCAACACCCCAACTGAAAAGATTGCTGGAAACTTCCAAATTTCAATCCAATTATGAGCACCAGAGGCCAATAACTGTTTATCAACTATGAACCCTGCTATTTTAAATCCAATTAACATGCCTATACCATAAGTAGCCAATGTGATTAAACCTTGGGCTGCACTTTTATATTTCTCCCCTGCTTTGTTATCAGTATAAATTTGACCAGCTACAAAAAAGAAATCATAACATATGCCATGTAAGGCTATTCCAATAATTAATGCAAAGATACCTTGACCTTCATGTCCATAAGCAAATAATGTATAACGTAGTGCCCAAGCCAGCATGCCTACAATCAGTGTCCATTTAAACCCAAACCTTTTAAAGAAAAAAGGTAGCAAAAGCATCATCAAAACTTCTGAACCTTGACCAATTGTCATCAGCCCTGTGGGATTTGATACATTAAGTTCAACCAAGAACGGATTGGCTTGGGCATAATAAAATGCCAATGGGATACAGATTAAAATTGATGCCATAAAAAACACCAGATAATTTCTATCTGCTAACAATTTCAGTGCATCTAATCCTAAAATATCAGAAAGCGTTATCTTTTCAGATTTTCCTCGAGGGGGTGTTTTAGGTAAGAAATAACTAAAGACTCCTAAAATAAATGACATAATCGATACCATTAAAAAAGTATTCTTTAACATTCCATTCTCAATATTGGTAGAAGAGTCCCAACTAAAAGCCAAACTAATTACCAAGCCCGCAATTATCCACCCAACGGTACCCCATAGTCGCACATGTGCAAATTCTTTTGCAGGGTCATCCATTTGATTAAAACCTATGGAGTTTACCAATGCCAGCGTTGGCATATATAAAATCATATAACCCAAAAGCAAAGGATAAAAAGAACCAAAATCATCTGCACTATACATCACATACATCAAGACCGCTCCAATGATATGTAATGCCGCTAGAATCTTTTCAGCATTAAAAAAACGATCTGCTATTAGTCCTATGATAAAAGGCGCCACAATTGCACCCCAAGATTGAGTCGAGTAAGCTTGCCCCACTTGCGCACCAGAAGCCGAAAGATTTTTTCCTAAAAATGTTCCCAGTGTAACAAACCATCCTCCCCAAATAAAAAATTCGAGAAACATCATTATAGATAATTGCGCTTTTATGGATCCCTTCATTTATTTCTTTTACAAACTCTTTATCTTAATATTTCGAAACCAAACTTTATCGCCATGATCTTGTAATGCGATATGACCTGATTGGCTTTTGCCAAAATCCGCCATCTCTTTAAACTTACTATTTGCAATCATTTTATTCCAGTTATCGTCATGCATTTTAAATTGCACTACATTCAAACCGTTCAACCAGAATTTGACATTGCCATCTTTTGAAATGAGTCTCACCTTATTCCACTGACCCGCCGGATTAACTGTTACGTGTTTACAAGCAATCATATCATACAAGTCTCCAGCCCTATGTGTTACATATTTTGTATCGGGATGACATGTGTTATCTAGTATTTGCATTTCCGGTCCAGTCTGCCAAGTACAGCAAAATTTTTCATCTTCAACTACATTATAAAATATGCCACTATTGCCACAGTTGCTTATTTTCCATTCTAAATTGAGTTCAAAATTCTCATAAGTTTTATTGCTTACAATATCACCTCCCTTACCAGTACGCTGAGGATTAAAACACAGTGTCTCTCCTTCTATATGCCATTTGTTATCCACTTCCTTAGTTTTAAAAGTGTGAAATTTGTTTAATGACTTACCATCAAACAACAGCTCCCATCCATCTGCTTTTTCCTTTTGAGACAAAGTATTGACCGCAACTGGAGGCGGTGCTTGTGTTTTAAATCCCGGATTATTTTGGGGGATATGATTCATAGTATACCAGGCTTCCGTAGACCATAAAGAATTATCATTCTCACTAATGAATTTGTTTTTCAAAAGCACATAGACAACATGGTCTTCTTTCATACCATCCAACTCTAAGAATACCTTTTTTCTATCCGCATTGACATTAACAGATTTAATATTTAGTGTTTCCTTTCCTAATTTTGGTCCACCATATTCTGCAGTCGGTTTATAATACCATTGACTAATGGCATAATCAGATTTTTGCCATCCTTCTCCATTTCTTAACGGCTCTGTAAATTCAATTTCAATTCCATTAGATCGAGCTCTGACGGCCAACATTTCAAAAGTGGAATTCCCATTGTATGCCAATTTTTGAAGTCCATACCATTTTTGTCCAGTTGTTTGCCAATTACCTGGATTGCCAATACCACCCGCATAAAGATTTCCATCTGGTCCCCATGCAATCCTATTAATGCCTGCATCCATACCTTGTGTAAATCTGAAAAGACAACCTTGTAATTTACCATCGACCTCCTCTACAAAAACGCGCTTTATACCGCCATGTGTCACCTCTCCATGGATCATTTGATTTTTATAGGGACCCACGTTTAAGGATGCTGGCGTTGAAGGCGAATTTCCAATTTCATCTTGGGGCAGCCAGACTACAGGTTTCTTTTCTGAAAGATTTGCAGTCCCTTCAAAATCCACGGCGCGCGAACCAAACCAATCTCCTTTTTCTACATGAATAATTTTACTGGCTGGCAACCAATCACCTTGGTTATCTGCAACAAAAATTTCTCCGTTAAATCCTTTACCAATGCCATTAGGCGTTCTTAAACCATTCGCAAATCGCTCGTAACTGCCATCTTCAATAGATACTTTAATGGTACTGCCTCTGTCAGGATGTTGACCGACCATACCTGCACCACCTGGCATAATACCCGTAGCAAGATTGGCATATAGAAAACCGTCTTTATGTTCTAGTCCAAATCCAAATTCATGAAAATTATTCGATACACCCCAGTCATCACATATTGTCCGATACTCATCAATAATATCATCACCATCATTATCTATGAGTTCAGTAATTTCTTGCTTTTGCATTACAAAAATGCGATCACCTACAACCTTCAGACCCAAAGGTTCAGCTAAACCTTCAGCTATCTTTTTGGCTTTCATATTTGAATCACCACCTTCTATGATGTATACACCACCTTCGGTATTCCATAAAGATACAATCGTTCGCCCATCAGCTAAAAAATCCAGTCCACCTACTTTAGGCTGAAAGTCTTCTGGCTTCGCTTGAGAAATATCAAAACTGGGATGCACGCCTGTAACTGAAATTTTATCACCAGGAATTTGCGTAACCGCTGACATAGGTAAAGTTAAATCTCCAATCAATGATCGATCTTTTTGATCATGCGAAATTAGCTTAGCGGGTATTACTTTCCAATGTTGCGCTCCCTCTGGCTTATAATTCCAAGATAAGAACTTACCCCCTTCTCCTTGAAAGTATTCAAGTCTAAATGGATGATATCCTTTTTCTAAATTTAATTTAACTGCTTTCATGGATGTACCATGACTACCATCATGATCAATCACAACTTTGTTATGTAAATACAATAGTGATCCATCATCACTCCACAATCTAAATTTATAAACCCCCGCTTTAGGAATGAATAGATATCCAATACTTAAAATCGCAAAATTATTCTCAAGTGTTTGAAAATCATTACCACTTAAATTATCAAAATTAGGAAGAACCCCAGCTTGAATAGGTTTAGAGTTACGTTCAATATTTCTAGGCATACTTTTAATAGCTCTAGGAATTTTATAAGCACGTGTTATCGCACCTGGCACCAAATTGTTTTCATCTACCTTACCTGCTTTTACTAAATCCAAATTAGATTGAATATCAGCATCTATTCCTTCAAAGTCAGCAAGTGTAAAAATATAAGATACCATCGCTTTCAAATCATAATCCCCAATCTCTGGGTGAGGTGTCATAACTTGTTCACCCCAAACACCAGATCCTCCTTTTTTAATTTTCGCGGCAAGCATTAAGACATTTTCATCCTTATGTGCATACTTTTTTGCTATTGCCTTATAAGAAGGTCCTATTGTTTTTTTGATTTTGTTATGACAAGTTTTGCAATCATGCTTGCTAATAAAAACGGCACCCTCATGAAGATCAGCATCATTCAAGTCAAATCCATCATCAAGGGTCTCATCAATAATAGTTGGTGCAGATAATGGAAAATTAAACGTAGTTAATCCTTCATCATCCAAATCAAACCCAATACTATATTCTTGAAATGACTTACCCTCAAATGCAATTCCAACTGGTATACTTAAATCAGATCCATCAGGGTAGGTTATTTGAGATAAGTCGACAACTACAGCTTGTCCATTCCAATGTACTTTTACTCCTGTCTTATTTTCTGTTGAAAATATACGTTCAAATGTAAGTTCGCCGCCAGTTGTTTTTCCGCATTCTATCTGTTCGTAAATTTTCGCCTTTTCTCCATTTTCAGAATTAGTTAACTCGTACATAAGCTGGCAATGTCCATCAACGAAACGATGTCCTATATAATTAAATGTGCTTGGAACTTCAGTTCCATCCTTGACTAAGCTCCATGCGTTATAATTATCATCATTTATAATATAGGCATCTCCTACTGTTGTAGGTTGCGGACCGTGGGCGCCGTCAAAAACAGCACCTTCAAAATTTACCGCCCCTTTCCAAGCTTTATAAAGGCTGCCGTTTTGTGTATAGTAAGAGACAAATAGATTTTTATTAAGAGCCATGGTAATCATTCTTGGATTTTGATCCAACACAGACCTAAACACCCATGTCTCTAAAGGCCTTGCGCTTTCGGAAGTACTTATTTTATTGTCGTTTTGGCAAGATACGATCAATACAATACATATAATACTTGTCAATAAATTCTTCATAAGTTTTGATTGCTCAACTAAAATAGCACCATTTTTTTTGCCTTTAGACATTTCTTGAAATTTTGTCATATTAGCCAAAAATGCTATATAATTGGGAGTATGGCATAGTTTCTGCACCGTGTTTGATGCGATGAATATTGAAAAAATTAATAGAAAACACTTTATCGAAACTGACATGTATTATCGTGTGGGTTACGGTCTGTCTTCCAAGTTATTGAACTTTTCTATGGGTATTTTTACTATAGAAGTTGTGGTAAGCAGAAAATGGTCAAAAGACTTCAACGCTACATCCCAAGAGTTAGCGTATTTGTGGAAAAATAACCACGAGGAACTTAAAAATGCCATTGGCTGTAAAGTCTATGTAATTGACAGTAGAACTTATGATTATAAGCAAGCCTTGTTACACAGAGGAATAAAGCCAGGTTATGATGCTAAGAAGGGAATTATCTTCAGAAAAGGATATCTTAATTGATTTTAGATTTATGAGTTTAGATTTATGAGTTTTTGTGTATAAATCAAAATCTGTACTGTCAAGCATTTATTTTAGGTGACGATCAGCTCTCAAACTGAGATTAATTTGCAAATCCCAAATCATATATCATATATCATATATCATAAATTAATAAATTGGGATATCTTAATTGATTTTAGATTTATGAGTTTAGATTTATGATTCTTTGTGTATAAATCAAAATCTGGACTGTCAAGCATTTATTTTAGGCGACGATCAGCTCTCAAGCTGAGATTAATTCGCAAATCCCAAATCATATATCATAAATTGGAATACCATAATTGATTTTAGATTTATGAGTTTAGATTTATGATTTTGAATGTATACATTTAAAAACTGCTTTGTCTCGTATTTAAATAATGATAATGCACTCTTATTAAGATTTAAATAAAATTCTTAAATCCCAAATCTAATATCGTAAATTACAACCATCACTATTCATAAATCATACATATCTACTCTTCATGTTCCATCTCTTTGATCAACTTATAAATTTCATTAAACTCATAGCCTCGACCATGCGCATATTTGATCGCCTTATCTCGGGCAAGAAAAATTGTTAGAGTATTATGCTTTTCGATTTGCTTGCGAAGAATTCCTCTGAGCGTTTCAATGTATTCCTCTTCATCAATTTCCTCCATACCTTTTTTAATGCAATACGCAGAGACACGGCGTTTTTGGAGTTCCATTTTTATTTTATTCCTCCCCCACTTTTTCATACGGAATTTACCGCGTGCATACGAACAAGCGAACCTTTCTTCGTTTAAGAAATCTTCTTTAATGAGATCTGTGATAATATTTTCTAAGTCATCACCATACACTTTTATATTAATGAGCTTTGTTCTGACTTCAGCATGACAGCGATCTTGGTAAGCACAATACTTACGGAGTTTTTCTAGGGCTATGTCGTAGGAGGTAATCATGGACTAATTGAGAATTAAGAATGAAAAATTAAAAATTGTATTTCTTTAATGAATAGCTGTATGTCTAAGAAGACAGAAAAATAGCAATGGTGCAAATCCTAGAATCGTATCACTCCTAAAAAACTCTAATTCTGCATTTTAAACTACATTGAACCCTACTTCTAAGTAACCTTCTATTTCATCTAATATCTCTTTGTCTGGCTCATGCAAAATTGCATTCCAGCCTGCTTCTTTAGCGCCTTCAATATTAACTTTCATGTCATCAAAAAAAAGAATGTCTTTAGGGTCAACCGACATCTCATTGGCAACATGATTATAGATTTCTACATCTGGCTTGTGCATGCCTACCATATGCGAATAGAACACATGATCAAAGTACACTTCAAAGTCATCAACGCCATGTTCTTCTTTCAAATATTTCAGGGCATAGTCTATATGCATACTATTAATGTTACTGAGCAAAGCTATATTATAATCTTTACGCAAGTCCACAAGCATATCCAATCTTTTGGCAGGCATTGTAGTGATCAAACTATTCCAAGCTTTTACGATTTCTCTAGCTTCGGTTTTGTCATTGACTTGTTGAAAAGCCCAGATCATACTTTCATCTTGAATCAGCCCGCGATCATATTGACCTATTGCTTTTATGATATGCTCAGGTAAGCGTCGGTCTGACCAATCCACTTCAAGTATACGTTCAAGGTATTGAAAGCAACCTTCAAAGTCAAGGTCTATCAACACATTCCCAAAATCAAAAACGAGTGTTTTCTTAGATGGGTCGAACATTAAAGAATATTATTGATGCTTGTTTTACTAGAAATCAGAGTACCCAATTCATCAATTGCTACACGATCCTGCTTTAAAGAATCTCTATCTCTGACAGTCACTGTATTGTTTTCTAGCGTATCAAAATCAATAGTAATGGAATATGGTGTGCCTATCGCATCTTGTCTTCTATATCTTCTACCGATAGCATCTTTTTCATCATATTGACAAATCACGTGTGCCTTTAACTTATCGAAAACATCCGTTGCAGCATTTACTAGTTCTTCTTTGTTTTTAACGAGTGGTAAAACAGCGGCTTTAATCGGTGCTAAAGCCGGATTAATTTTCATTACCGTTCTTGTACTATCTTTTCCATCTGCATCTGGTACAGTTTCCTCTTGTAAAGATTGTCCGAGTTGTGCTAAAAACATTCTATCGCAACCTATTGAAGTTTCGACAACATATGGCACATAGTTTTCATTCATTGCAGGATCAAAGTATTGTAACTTTTTCCCTGACAATTCTTGATGACTCTTAAGATCAAAATCAGTTCTCGAGTGTATCCCTTCTAATTCTCTAAATCCAAAAGGAAACTTAAATTCTATGTCTGTAGCTGCATTCGCGTAATGCGCTAAATTATCATGATCATGAAAACGTAAATTTTCTGCTGGTGTGCCTAAGGCTTTGTGCCAATCTAATCTTGTTTGTTTCCAGTAATCATACCATTTCATTTCCTCACCTGGTTTCACAAAAAACTGCATCTCCATCTGCTCAAACTCACGCATTCTGAAAATAAACTGTCTGGCCACAATCTCGTTTCTAAATGCCTTTCCTATTTGCGCAACACCAAAAGGTAATTTTTGTCTCGTTGATTTTTGCACATTCAAGAAGTTGACAAATATTCCTTGTGCAGTCTCAGGTCTTAAATATAATTTACCTTCTTCACCTGCTATGTTTCCTAGCTGAGTAGAAAACATCAAATTAAATTGTCTTACTTCTGTCCAATTTCTAGACCCACTATCAGGACAAGCAATTTCTAACTCTTCAATCAAAGATTTTAAACCTTCCATGTCACCCTCTTTCATATGCAGGTTCATGGTATTGATAGCATGATCTATTTTTTTCTGTCTATCGATGATTCTGCCGTTGGTTTCTCTAAATTGCTTTTCATCAAAGTCATCTCCAAATTTCTTCGCTGCTTTAGTAACATCTTTTTGGATCTTGGCTTCAATTTTTTCGGCATATCCCTCTATCAATTGATCTGCTCTATATCTTTTCTTGGAATCTTTATTATCTATTAAGGGATCATTGAAGGCATCAACGTGTCCTGAAGCTTTCCAAGTTTTAGGATGCATAAATATTGAAGCATCTAGGCCTACAATATTCTGATGCATTTGCACCATACTTTTCCACCAATATTGTTTGATGTTGTTTTTGAGCTCAACACCCATCGGACCATAATCATATGCTGCCGATAGGCCATCATATATTTCACTTGATTGGAAAATAAACCCATATTCTTTACAATGGGAAATCAGTTGCTTAAAATCGTATGCTGCCACTTTTTCTTTGTTATATGTGAATAAAACTCATTGGTTTTTAAGAGGCTGCAAAAGTACAAAAGTTCTGTGTTCTTTGCTTATGGTGAGAATGTGGACTTTGGGTCTAATAATAAGTGTGGAAATGGGGTTGAAGGGGCGAGGAGGTTATTAATATAAAATCCAGACAAACTTTTATGAGCCTTAAAGTTAACATTATTTCAAATATTAAACTAATCCTATATTAGTTAATTCACATTTTTAAATTTACCCGAAGGCAAATTATAAAATCAAATTTCTATAGTTTATATTTAAAAATAGAATTATAGAAAGATCTATCAGGTTCAAAATATTACCTTGAAAATCAACTTGATTTTTTAATCTACAATTCTCTCTTCTTTTATACTCACTCGTAATTTATTTTAGAATTTATTTTCTAAAACTGTTTACCTTTTTTGAAATAATTCATTAGTATAAGGTTGCCTTCATATCAATCTTCTTTTATCAGGTCGGCTGGCTTGAGAACACATCCTTTAGCAGCTTATGCAAGGGGTTTATGGTATCAACTAACGGATGAGATATTATATGTTCCTATTCCAGAATTGCCAAGCGAAGATTACACAATAGAACAAAGAAGAGAGACTTCAAATCCTATGAAATTCAAGGTGGCTCCAAATCCAACAAAAGAATTTTTAAATGTTTTTGCAGACAATGTGCCAAAGGAATACAAACTATCTTTAGAACTTTATTCCTTGACAGGGGAGCTCATAATTAAGCAAGAAAGTCTTGGAAGCATTAATCGGATTGAAACAGAAGACCTTCTGTCAGGTGTATATCTAATAAGAATTATATCAGCAGATGAACTATTACACCAAGAAAAAGTGGTTATATTAAAGTAAAATAGAATGGGTGGACTTGGGATTAGTCCACCCCCTTTTGTAATATGAATAAAATTATATTATTATTTCTCCTGTTCAGTTTAAATAGCAAAGGACAGAATTTTGAAAAAGAAATTGATCTTTTTTCTGAAAACGGAGAAGCGGCAGTTAATTCAGTTTTTCACAATGATGCTATCTACATCACGGCTGGTGGTTTTTGTAATTCAATCTCTTGTATGTCAGTTGTTAAAATGGATTTAAGTGGTGATTTTTTATGGATTAGAACATTTAATTGGACAGACAGTGCAAATGAAGATGGGATGGTCATACGCAATGATTCCATTTTTATTTCTACTCATGATTCCTGGTCTGATAATGATTGGAATTATCACTACTTACTTTTAAATACTGACGGAGATAGTTTAAATCATTTCACCTACAACTATGATAATAATAGTTTTTCTCAATTAGCTAACGATGGTTTGTTACTTGATGGCAATGAGATAACTATGTATGGTTCTGTAAGAAATACAGATACTACAATTGTAGGCGTGTTACACAAAATTAACATTGAAGGTGATCTGATTGCAAAAAAGTTTGTGACCATAAACGACGACAATTATAATTATGTCAAAGAGTTGAGAAAACATGAAGGAGAGGTTTATGCGCTAGTGAGAAAAGAAACAACGGGCATAGAAGATAAAAGATATATAACCAGGATAGACAAGTTGTTAAATGTTGAAGTGCTGTGGAATACTCCAGACAATCGCAAATTACAACGCGTAAGTGATGAGATGAACATTACCTCAGATGAGAATTTTGTTCTAATTGATATGCTCGATGCCTTTGGTCATAATATTAATATTAAATGTTTATCTCCAGATTTTTCAGAACTCTGGACTTATTATTTTCCTGTCTCTACGACCAATGGATGGCCACAACAAAATGTGATAGACCTAGAAGTGACATCAGATGATAAAGTTGTAGGCTGTGGCAATATCATATATGAGTCAAATCTTACAGGAGAACTAGAGAGAGCCGCTTATATATTTTTACTATCAAAAGATGGAGAACTAATATGGGATCATTACTATGCAGGATATGACTATGAAAATGAATTTCATTATTCTTCCAGTTTAATAGATATCAAACCCCTGCCTGACGGTTCATTTATGGCTGTAGGTAGAATTGATAAATCTGAAGGCGTAAGAAATGGATGGATAATTAGAGTAGATGAAAATGGTTGTCTTTTACAAGAGCAGTGTGAAGGGCAAGAACATTGGTTGACTTCAGTAGTGGATGATGAAGTTATCAATTACAGTAAATTAGTTTACCCTAATCCTGTTATCAACCAGATTCATCTCAACAAACATATTCCTAATAATTCCTCATATAACATTTACAATATTCAGGGAGCATTAGTGAAAAGTGGCCAAATATCTATGACAAGAGTTATTGACAGCTATGATCTTGATGCTGGTATTTATTTTATTAATATTTACGACAAAAGATATTCTACTTCTTCGAAATTCATTAAATTAGAATAATCTAAAAATAATTATTTAAACACTCATCCATATTTGACAGCATAAGTACATAATCATTATGAAACACCTCCTCTTCTCTACCATGCTTCTCATGTCGTTCAATATCTACGCACAATTCGGCAACCACACTAATTTTGAAAATAAAATGGACATACCCATTATTATTGGATCGAATGCAAGTGATTCTCTTTGGCAAATAGGTGTACCTCAAAAAACAATATTAAACGCAGCCTTTTCTCTGCCCAATGCTCTTATAACGGATACGCTTGACACTTATCCCATAAACCAATCTGCAGAATTTATTATTCAAATTTATCAAATTTCGAACACGGGTTTTCCTTTAATACAACTGGATTGGGAACAAAAAACAGATCTTGAAATGGGTGTCGATGGTATGATAGTAGAAGCCTCTTATGATGAGACGAATAGCTGGAACAATGTATTTACCGATCCCAGTTTACGCCCATTGGTTGTTGGACAATACATACTAGACACTTTGTTTAATGGTGAAGTGGGGTTTGCAGGATCTACTGATTGGGAATATGTTGGATTGTGCTGGGGCACTTGGTTTAGTGATGATGGAACAGATGTAGAAATATTTGAGAATCTCAATCAAAACAATAGCCCATTATTTGTAAGATTTACTTTTATCTCGGATTCAATAGACACACAACAAGAAGGATTCATGATGGATGACTTTGGTTTTAAAACTGAAATTGTTGGGGCAGTAAATGGAAATCAAATCACTCCTCAGGTAAAAATGTTTCCCAACCCTGCTTCTGATCATTTGACTATTGAATTTGAAGATACCCTTGGAGAGGAAGCACTTGTTCAAATTTTCAGCTTAGTTGGCAGAAAGGTATATTCTGCACCCGCTTCATTTTTGTCTGACAACACATTAAGAATTTCAACAACAACTATCGATCCTGGGCAATATTTTTTGCGTGTTCGAGCAGGAGAACATAGATGGACTGGCAAGTTTTTTAAGGAGTGAGATAGGTACAATTTAATAAAATATGGAATGACCTTTCATGGAATTATAGGGATTGCTTTATAGGAGGCATATGTTTATAATATTCAACAATCCTGAGAATTTTAAACCTGACACATTAAATGCAGAATCAGGATTTATTGGATTATAGGGATTGCTTGATAAGAAGCACACATTTAGAATCCCCAATATCCATCAATCCTCATTCTGACACATTAAATGCAGAATCAGGATTTATTGGATTATAGGGATTGATTGATAAGAAGCACACATTTAGAATCCCCTAATATCCATCAATCCTCATTCTGACACATTAAATGCAGAATCAGGATTTATTGGATTATAGGGATTGCTTGATAGGAAGCACACATTTAGAATCCCCATATACATCAATCCTCATTCTAACACATAAAATGCAGAATCAGGATTTATTGGATTATATGGATTGATTGATAAGAAGCACACATTTTAGAATCCCCAATATCCATCAATCCTGAGAATCTTAAACCTGACACTTTAAATGCAGAATCAGGATTTATTGGATTATAGGGATTGCTTGATAGGAAGCACACATTTTAGAATCCCCATATCCATCAATCCTGAGAATCTTAAACCTGACACTTTAAATGCAGAATCAGGATTTATTGGATTGGAGAATTTGCTTCACAATCTTGATAATTAAAAATAAAGACTTCAATATCTGTTTACTTTTTCATCAAAAAGTGATTAATAAATACAACAATAAATTACAATTGTGATACTTGATGATTTAACATATAGAATAAACGGTTGTGCTATGAAAATTCACAACAGCCTTGGAAATGGTTTTCAGGAAATAATATATCAGAGATGCTTAGCTATTGAATTTGGCAAAGTGGGTTTGAATTTTACAAGAGAACAATCACATCCTATTTTTTACGAGGGGCTAGAGGTAGGAACTAGAAGAGCAGATTTTGTTGTTGAAAATATAGTAATTGTTGAAATAAAAGCAATTATCAATTTAGAAGATGTTCATCTAGCTCAAGCAAAAAACTACACTGTGGCATATAAAAAACCAACTGGATTACTAATAAATTTTGGAGCAAAAAGCTTACAATTTAAAAAAATATATAATCCGCATTTAAGCGGAGGAAACAAAAAGTAAAAATAGGATTGATAGGATTACAAGATTTAATTACTAGAAGTGCATTTTAGAATCCCCAATGTCCTACAATCCTGAGAATCTTGATTCTGACAGTTATTTATCAGTTAGCGTAAATCTCTCCCTACTCACTCAACTCCCTAGCTCTTTCAAATGCCGCTGTGTAAGCTTCTGACAATTTCTCCATCACCTCATTTTCTTTGTAAGAATTTAACGCCGCCTCAGTGGTACCTCCACGCGATGCCACTTTAGAAATCCACTCTTCACAACTGAAGTCATTCTTCTTAAACAAATCAACTGTCCCTTTGAAGGTTGCATAAGACAACAACTCCGCTTGCGCTTTGCTGAATCCCAAATTTTGCGCACTCTCAATCAAAGACTGTATGTAGAAAAACACATAGGCGGGACCAGAACCTGAAATCGCGGTAGACGCATCTATTAATTTCTCATCTTCTACATAAATAGTTTTACCCGTAGAATTTAAAATATTCTGCACCATCACTAATTCTATTCTTGTTACATCTTCTGAGGACGTATAAACTGTCATTCCAGATCCGACCTGAGCAGGCAAATTGGGCATAGATCGGATAATCTTTTTTGAACCTATTTGTTCAGATATTTTACTGATGGGTATCCCTGCCATTATGGATAGGATAAGCTGCTGGTGATCGATAGAAGGTTTTATTTTATCAAAAAGAATTGTAGAATCCTGTGGCTTAACAGCGAGGATAATTAAATCCGCCTCTTTTATATATGCACCAGGTTCGCCATAAACTGTGCCGACCTTGAGCTCTTTGATCAATTCTGCTTTTTCATTAGAGCGCTCTAGTATCATAAGATTAGACTCTTCGACAATATGCGCATTAAGCAAGCTTTTGGCATAAGTGAGTCCCATGTTGCCGCCGCCTATTATTAGAATTTTCATTTGCTCTAAATCTGTATTGTTATAAAAAGATTACAAAGGTCAGGATTTTTTATGAGATGTGCTATGCGTACGTAATAATCTAGCTACTGAGTATTTACTTGATAGTGAGATTGAATTTCCTTTTATAATCTATTACAAATTATTTTACATTGATGCGATAATTTACCAACAAAAAAAATAGCAGGTCAGCATACAAATAAACCTTTTATAATGACACAATTAATCTCTCAAGTGCTTTAGCACTTCTAAACAAACTTCTACTTTTTTTTTCACCCCGATATTCTTAACATCAAGCGGGTGATCTTAATCACCCAGCAATCCAAAGGAGCTGAAATTTTTCCTGTCTGAATTAGGATGTATAGGATTTCAGAATGAATAGAATATACCTATCAGTATACAAAAAACTTTTCTATAAAAACAACAAATCTCTCAAGTGCCTTAGCACTTCTAAACAAGCTTTTACTTTTTCTAAACCCCGCTAATCTCAACATCAAGCGGGTGATTTTAATCACCCAGCAATACAAAGAAGCCGAACCGTTTCCTGTCTGAATTAAGATGAATAGGATTTCAGAATGAATATGATATACCTATCAGCATACAAATAAAAAAATTTCTATTAACTCAACAAATCTCTCAAGTGCTTTAGCACTTCTAAACAAGCTCTTACTTTTTCCAAACCTCGCTAATCTTAACATCAAGCGGGTGATTTTAATCACCCAGCAATAAGATTTAGATAATCAATACTCCATCTTCAAAAACCGCGCAGTATGGCTCTTCTTATTCTTAATCAAATCTTTTGGCTTTCCAGAAAAAACAATATTACCACCACCAACACCACCCTCAGGACCAATATCTACAATATAATCCGCAACCTTTATCACATCCATATTGTGTTCTACAATAACGACCGTGTTGCCTTTATCTACCAATTTATTAAGCACCTTAAGTAACAACTTAATATCCTCAAAATGCAAACCAGTCGTAGGCTCATCTAGTATGTAAAAAGTATTTCCCGTATCCCGCTTTGAAAGTTCTTCAGATAATTTTACACGTTGCGCTTCTCCTCCAGACAAACTTGTCGCTTGTTGTCCTAAAGTAATGTATCCCAAACCAACATCTTGCAGCGTTTTTAATTTGCGATATATTTTAGGAATGGGTTTAAAAAATTCTACGCCTTCATCAACATTCATCTCCAGTACATCAGAAATAGATTTTCCTTTGTACATAATTTCTAAAGTTTCTCTTTGATATCTTTTGCCCATACATTCTTCACAATCAACATAGACGTCTGGCAAGAAATTCATTTCGATTAATTTTTTACCACCACCCTCACAAGTAGCACATCGCCCCAACTTTACATTAAATGAAAATTGACCAGGCTTATAACCTCTGATTTTAGATTCTGGTAAATCAGAAAAGAGTTTTCGTATTTCTGTGAATACACCCACATATGTGGCTGGATTCGAACGTGGTGTACGGCCAATTGGACTTTGATCTATTTCTATGACCTTGTCAATGTGTTCCAATCCTTTAATAGACTTATAAGGCAAAGGTGGTTTTATACTTTTGTAAAAATGCTGTCTGAGAATATGGTAAAGCGTTTCATTGATCAAGGTAGACTTGCCACTGCCAGAAACACCAGTCACACAAACAAATGTGCCCAATGGAATTGTCAAATCAACTGCATTTAAATTATTCCCAGTAGCACCCTTCATAACCAATTTATGCCCATTACCCTTTCTTACTTTTTCTGGCACTTCTATCTTAAGCGTATTATTAAGATAAGACGCTGTTACCCCTTTGCCTTTTAAAAAGGTTTTCGGCAAACCAGCAGCCACAATTTCTCCGCCTAATTTTCCCGCACCTGGACCTAAGTCTATCAAGTAATCTGATGCCAGCATTATATCTTTATCATGCTCAACGACAACAACAGTATTACCTATCGTTGTCAATTCTTTAAGTGCATTGATAAGTCGTTCGTTATCGCGCTGATGCAAACCTATACTTGGCTCATCCATTATATAGGTGATGCCTGATAATTGCGATCCAATCTGTGTGGCTAATCTTGTTCTTTGAGATTCGCCTCCAGATAAAGTTCGTGTAGGTCTATTTAAACTCAAATAATTCAAACCTACATCCAAAAGAAAATCCAAGCGCATTCTTATTTCTTTCAAAACATCTTTGGCGACTACTTTTTGTTTTTTATCTAAGTGCTTATCTATTTTTGAAAACCAAACTTGCAAGTGATCTAAATCCATTGTAGCCAATTCTCCAATATGCTTCTCTCCCAATTTAAAAAACTGAGATTCCTTTTTTATTCTGTATCCTTCACACTCTGGACAAACAATGACAGTCATAAAATCTTCAGCCCATCTCCTTATTTTTTCTGATGTAGAGTTAGACTGCCAGCGCTGGAGCATACTCACCAAACCTTCATTGGCTAAGTTGTAAGTAAACTCATGTTTGTTGTAATTTAATTTTACATCATAAACTTCATCTCCACCATTCAATATTACGTCTAAGGCTTTTTCAGGAATTTCTTTTATGGGTGTGGCAAATGAAAAGTTATACTTCTTTGCAATTTGTCTGAGCTGCTTAAAAGTATAGTTATCTCTCACTTCGCCGAAAGGCACAATGCCCTGTGCATTTATACTCTTGCTGTCATCGGGTATGACCTTTTCTAAATCAACATCGTGACAGTCGCCCAAACCTCTGCACTTAGGACAAGTCCCATAAGGCGAATTAAAAGAAAAAGTGTTTGGAGAAGGTTCTTCATATGAGATACCGGTTTCTGGACACATTAAACGCTTACTGTATGTCCGCACTTCATTGGCATCATTGTCGAGCACCTGTATGAAATCTTGACTCTGCTTGAAGGCAATTTGCAATGACTCTGCTAATCTATCTCGTTTGTCTTTTGTGACTTTTATTCTGTCAACAACAATTTCAATGTCGTGTACTTTATAACGATCTAATTGAAGGCCCGGAACCAGATCTTTTATCTCTCCATCCACTCTCACTTTCGTATATCCTTTTTTACGTGTCTGTTCAAACAAATCTCTATAGTGCCCTTTACGTGCTCTGATGACTGGCGCTAAAATTGAAATCTTTTTGTTCTTAAAGTTTTCAATGATATGATCTATAATTTGTACTTCAGTATATTGAACCATACGCTTGCCCGTATTATAGCTGTAGGCTTCTCCTATACGGGCATACAATAATCTTAAGAAATCATAAATCTCAGTTGTCGTGCCCACTGTACTTCTCGGATTCCAAGATGTTGTTTTTTGTTCTATCGAAATCACCGGACTCAAGCCATCAATTTTTTCAACATCTGGGCGTTCCATTTTACCCATGAACTGTCTGGCATAGGCGGAGAAAGTTTCCATATATCTCCGCTGTCCTTCTGCGTATAAGGTATCAAATGCCAAAGAAGATTTACCGCTACCACTCAAGCCTGTGATAACCACTAACTTATTCTTAGGTATAGTAACATTAACATCCTTAAGGTTATTTTCTCTAGCACCTATGATTTCTATAACTTCTTCTTTTGTTTTCAATAGTTTTTATTCTTTTGGCGAAAGCCTGTACAGTATAAATTTAAACCTCACAATATAGAACATTGATTTTAGGGAAAGGTTGGAATCAGGGATAGATTAAAAAAAATTACGTACTTTAATATTCTAATCATTAGATATAAAGCATTAGCAGCATTATGAAATATGTCCAGAGTGTCCATAAGTTGTGCAAAACTTATAAATGCTGGCTTTTCAAAACTCTATCTCACCTATTAAACTTGAGGACCACAAAGTCAATATGTCTTGCTATAACTTGTCTGACCTTTTTGAGCACATTTGACTTAAATAGTCAAACTTTAATCTCTCCAAGGCTTAGCTATAATTACGTGGACTATAAATTGGTTTATGCTCAGAAACATAGAATAAAACATCGCTTAGCAATAGGCACACACTTGAGTCGGCATCTGACAAAAAGATTAAGGGGAGTAATTGCATTTAATTACTATCCAACGAAACTAAAATACAATTTAAACGAATTGAGCATTAGAACTTTAGAATTTAATAATATCGATTTTAAACTAGGTATAGAGAATTCTATTTTTGATGACAACACATTTATTGGTGTAGGTATTCAATATGAATACCTATATGGTATCAAAGGAAAAAGAATGCACTTGAACAATATCATTGATGAAGATTTTGAAAATGAATCTCATTATGGTATCGAGTTTTCCTTATCAAGAAGATTAAAAAAAGTTGAAATCTTTTTTGATGCTTATGTCCATCTCAATCTTGTAAGTGGCAAGACGCATAATGTTGTCTTTAATACACAAACAAACTTTCAACTTGGTGTAGGATTACCAATAAACCTAAGTTCGGCACAATGAAAGATGTAATCACAAAGCTTGTTTCGCACAAAGTTTTAATAATAATTCTTGTAATTATTACATCCACTCAATACATGTATGCACAAGTAGCGATCACTCCTAAAATGAGTTTAAATCATATTCATTATGATTTTGAAGGATTTATCGACAACTATAAAGGCAGTAATGATTTTAGGATTGGCTTAGGCATTAAAGGATTAATGCGGGTACATAAAAAAACAAATGCTGTTTTAGGCTTTAATTTTTATCCACAAAAATTATTATATGAAATCACATCATCTCCAATCATTACTGATCTTTCATTTAGGTTTTTCGATGTAAGTATAGGTCTCAATTATAAATTATATAACTCCACTTCCATCGGCATAGCCTATAGAATCGAACAATTATACCAAATAAAACTCTTAAGAAATGTCGATACTCAGCCAGATCTTATTTTACCCATACAAAGACAGTCTGGTATTGATTTATCCCTTGCGCATTTATTTGGTAAAATTGAAGTTTCAATAAATCTCTATTTAAATATTTTTGGTGAATATGATTACCAAAGAAATGGTCAAAATAAATCAGTAGATTTTCTTTCACACAAACAATTACAACTTGGAATTGGATTTCCCATAAACCTAATTTCGGCACAATGAATGATGTAATCACAAGGCTTGTTTCGCACAAAGTTTTAATAATTATTCTTGTAATTATTACATCCACTCAATACATGTATGCACAAGTAGCGATCACTCCTAAAGTGAGTTTAAATCATATTCATTATGATTTTGAAGGATTTATCGCCAACTATAAAGGATGTCCTGATATCAGTATTGGCTTAGGCATTCAAGGATTAATGCGGGTACATAAAAAAACAAATGCTGTTTTAGGCTTTAATTTTTATCCACAAACATTGTTATATGAAAACATATCATCTCCAACCATACCTGATCTGTCATTTAGGTTTTTCGATGTAAGTATAGGTCTCAATTATAAGTTGTACAACTCCACTTCCATCGGCATTGCTTATCAAGTCGAGCAATTGTTCCAAATAAAATCCATTAGCAAGATTGATCAAGAGCCTGATGTTCTTTTACCTATGCAAAGACAATCTGGAATTGATTTGTCGCTTGCGCACTTATTTGGAAAAATAGAAGTTTCAATAAATCTCTATATTAATATTTTTCCGAACAATTTACTTGTATTTTATTCACACAAACAATTACAACTTGGAATTGGATTTCCTATTCACATCAAATAATTTCTTGCTGTTTTAATTAAGCCAAAGTCGGTATCACAGCATTAATAATTTGCCGCAAAGGCACCACCGCCTTCTCTGCCATTTCAATAACCTCTTCTAGTGTTGTTGCGGTCAATATCTCTGGTGGATAACACATATTGGTGACAATAGAAAAGCAAATCACTTTGATCCCTGCGTGATTGGCTACGATGACTTCTGGTACTGTAGACATCCCTGTCATGTCAGCGCCTATGGTATGTAAAAATTTATACTCTGCGGGCGTCTCTAGACTTGGACCTTGAAAACCAACATACACCCCTTCTTTCAATTTGATATTCAGCTTTTCGGCTGCAGCCGTTACCAATTGTCGCAGTTCTTTATCATAAGCATTAGACATATCCGGAAATCTTAATCCCAATCTATCATCCTGTTCGCCTCTTAAGGGATGCTCGGGCAAAAGATTAATATGGTCTTTCACCAATACCAATTCCCCTCCTTTGTAATTTTCATTTAATCCCCCAGAAGCATTGGACATGATAATTGTTTGTATGCCTAATTGTTTTAATACCCTTACGGGGAATGTAATTTCTTTGCTTGAGTAACCTTCATAGTAATGCAATCTGCCAGTCAAGCCAATCAATTTTTTGTCCTGGTATTCTAGCAATTGGATTTCCCCATTATGGAAAGTGGCAGGCACCAAATTGGGAACTTCTGTAAAAGGAATGGATTTGAGCAAAGTATAGTCTGACAATACGCCGCTGAGACCAGAACCAGATATTATACTTAACTGTATATCCTCTCCAAACTGAGAATGAATAAAATGTGCCGCTTCTTCTGCCCTCTCAAAGATATTATCCATGCGTAATGCCTTTTGTTTAATCTGATTTAAAGCCTTGTAATATCAGCAATAATTGCTTATGTTTGTAAGGAATTTAGATGAAGAGGGAGCAAATGTTCCCTCTTTTTATTTATACCAAGTAAAATTAGGGTATTATTTGAATAATTTAATTGAAAAGATAACGGCTATAGCTGAGGAAAGATTTAAAGAAAGCGACCTTAGTGATTGCTTTATAGTCGACATCGTACCGAATAACAAAAAGTTAGATGTGTTTATTGACACCGATGAAGGCGTCAAGTTTTGGCAATGTCAAAAATTGAGCAGAGCGATTGAAGCATATCTAGACGAATCTCTCGATCTCGGAGAAAGCTACACGCTTGAAGTTTCCTCTCCTGGGATTACCAGACCGTTAATGTTTAAAAGACAATATCCGCGCAATGTGGGCAGGAAGGTCGAAATCATGCTTAAAGACAGAACAAAGATTAAAGGGAAATTAACCGAGGTTAAGGAGGATGAGATTATTGTCGAAAGTAAAGGACAAAAGAAAAGAGATATCATAATAAACAATATACAATTTGATGACATCGAGAAAACGAAAGTTTTGATTTCGTTTTCTAAGTAACAAATTTTAAAAACATAAAAAGATGAGTAACAAATGAATCTTGTAGAGTCGTTTTCGGAATTTAAAGCAGGTAAAAATATTGACAGACCTACAATGGTTAGAGTTCTGGAGGATGTATTTAGAACCCTGATTAAGAAAAAATACGGTTCTGACGAAAACTTTGATGTAATCGTCAATACTCAAAGTGGTGACCTTGAAATGTGGAGAGTGAGAGAAATTGTGCCTGATGGCGAGGTGACTGATGAAATGAGTCAAATTTCTTCTTCAGAAGCATCATCGATTGATGAAGATTATGAAATAGGTGAAGAATGTTATGAACAATTAGGATTAGAAGACTTTGGAAGAAGAGCTATCCTAGCTGCTAGACAAACACTTATTTCCAGAATCATGGAGCTCGAAAAAGATGAAATCTTTAAGAGATATTCTGATAGAATTGGAGATATCATTTTAGGAGAAGTTGCACAAGTTTTAAAAAGAGAGTTTTTAATTCTTGATGATGCGACAGGAAGTGAATTAATTATGCCAAGAAACGAAATGATCAAAGGCGATTTCCTTAGAAAAGGAGATATGATCAAAGGTGTAATTAAAAAAGTGGAGATGAAAAACAACAATCCAGTTGTAATTATGTCAAGAACAGATAGTATGTTTCTTGAAAAATTAATGGAGCAAGAAGTGCCAGAAATTGAGGATGGATTGATAACTGTAAAGAAAATTGTAAGAATTCCGGGCGAAAGAGCCAAAGTAGCCGTTGAATCTTATGATGATCGTATTGATCCGGTAGGTGCTTGTGTAGGAATGAAAGGATCTAGAATCCATGGTATTGTAAGGGAGCTGAAAAATGAAAATATTGATATTGTCAATTTCACAAACAATAGTCAACTTTTCATTCAAAGAGCTTTAACACCTGCAAAGATTTCTAAGATTGACCTTAATACTGAAAAAGGTACGGCATCTGTGTTTTTGAAACCGGATCAAGTGTCTTTAGCAATTGGAAAAGGTGGATCAAATATTAAATTAGCGAGTAGATTAACAGGATTTGAAATTGATGTATACAGAGAAGATGATGATCCAGGAATGGAAGATGTCGACTTGGATGAATTTGCGGATGAAATAGAAGAGTGGGTGATCGATGCATTCAAATCTATTGGTTGCGATACAGCAAGAAGTGTGTTAGAATTATCGAAAGAAGAGCTTGTAAGGAGAACAGATTTAGAAGAAGAGACTATAAGCGCAGTAATGAAGGTGTTGGAGTCAGAATTTGCTGAAGATTAGATTAGTTTTTAAAATAAATATTATACATGGCTAAACGCTTAGTTAAAATAGCGAAAGAGTTAAATGTGGGAACCACTACTATTGTCGACTTCTTAGTCAACAATGGTTTTGAAATTGAAAATAAGCCGACATCCAAGGTGTCAGATGACATGTATGATGCACTCCTTAAGGAGTTTAGCACTTCAATGGCCGTTAAAGAGAAAGCGGACAAACTGGTTATTGGAAACAGAAACCAAGAAGAGGAAGTAGTCAAAAAAGAATTGAAATTTACGCCAATTCCCGTTGAACCTGCTAAACCTGAACCTGAACCCATTCCAGAACCTGAACCTGAACCAGTTGTTATTGAAGAACCCAAAGCACCTGAACCAGAACCTGTTAAAAAGGAAGAAGAAATTATCAGAGCTGAAGCACCAAAGTCTGAATTGAAAGTCATAGGGAAAATTGATCTAGACAAAGGAAAGAAAAAGAAGAAGAAAGAAAAGGTAAAGAAAGAAGAAGATACAGAAAAGAAACCTGCTGCTGCAAAATCTAAATCTAAGAAAGCAACAGAGAAACCTTCTACACCTGAAGTGAAAGAAGAAGCGCCTCCAAAAGAAAGCAAATCTGATGCGGCACCTGTTGAAGAATTGGTCCGTGCTAAAACACCTCAACTACAAGGTCTAAAAATTCAAGGGAAGGTTGATCTTAAAAAATTCAACAAGCCACCTAAGAAGAAAGAAGATACAAAATCTAAACAAGGTGGGCAAAAAACAGATAAAGGCAACCAACAAAAACAACAGCCTAAAAGAAAGAGAACCCGCAAGAAAGTGACTGCACAGTCATTTATTAAGCGAGACAGAAGCAGAGCTGGAGGTGGTAATAAAAAAGGTGGAAGAAAAGATGATGAAGTCAAAGCAATCTCCAAGAAAGAGATAGAAGAAAAAATCAAAGCAACCATGGCCAGAATTTCTGGTACTGGTAAAAATAAGAGACAAAAAATTCGTCGTGACAATCGTGCTGATAAAAGAGAGAAGCAAGAAGCGATTGAAATGGAAAACGAAGAAACAACATTGAAATTAACAGAGTTTATTTCAGCTTCTGAATTAGCCTCTTTAATGAATGTTTCTGTTTCTGAAGTTATAACAAAGTGCATGAACTTAGGTGTAATCGTATCGATTAACCAAAGAATGGATGCTGAGATCATTGAATTGGTCGCTAATGAATTTGGACATGAAGTCGAATTCATAGGTGTAGATGGTCAAGAAGAAGAGGAAGAGGAAGAAGAAATTGACGATCCTAAAGATCTTTTCCCACGTGCGCCTATCGTCACGGTTATGGGTCACGTTGATCACGGAAAGACTTCACTTCTGGATTATATCAGAAATGCAAATGTCGCTGATGGTGAGGCAGGAGGAATAACACAACACGTCGGAGCTTATTCTGTAAAAGTAAATGATGGCATGGTGACCTTCTTAGATACGCCGGGCCACGAAGCCTTTACAGCCATGAGAGCAAGGGGTGCAAAACTCACAGATATTGTTGTTGTAATTGTAGCAGCTGATGATAAAATAATGCCACAAACAAAAGAGGCTATCAGTCACGCTCAAGCTGCTGGAGTACCTATTGTTTTTGCAGTGAATAAGATTGATAAAGATGGCGCCGATCCTACAAGAATCAAACAAGGCCTTTCAGAAATGAATATCTTGGTTGAAGAATGGGGAGGTAAATTCCAATCACAAGATATTTCAGCGAAAGCTGGAACCAACATAGATCAACTTCTTGAGAAAATATTATTGGAGGCAGAAATGCTAGAGTTGAAAGCCAACCCTAATAAAAAATCTCATGGTACTGTTGTGGAAGCCTCATTAGATAAAGGTCGTGGTTATGTGACTAAGCTTTTAGTACAAGCAGGAACTTTAAAAATTGGGGATGCTTTGGTAGCCGGTGCTTATGCTGGTAAAGTCAAAGCCATGTTTAATGACAAAGGGAAAAAGATTAAAGAAGCTGGTCCATCAACACCTGTCGCTATATTAGGTTTAGATGGTGCACCACAAGCTGGTGAGAAATTTAAAGTTTATGAGAAAGAACAAGATGCTAAATCCTTAGCTACTAAACGATCTCAGATTGAAAGAGAACAAACGAATAGAGCATCGAAACGAATTAGTTTAGATGAAATCGGAAGAAGATTAGCTCTAGGAACATTTAAAGAATTAAACCTTATTGTAAAAGGTGATGTGGATGGTTCTATTGAAGCCCTTTCCGATTCACTTATCAAATTATCACAAGAGACTGTTCAGGTTAATGTTATCCATAAAGCTGTAGGTCAAATTGCAGAATCCGATGTTTTATTGGCCTCTGCTTCTGATGCCATCATTATTGGATTCCAAGTGAGACCATCTTCAGGAGCTAGAAATCTAGCTGAAAAAGAAGGTGTAGAAATCAAATCTTATTCAATCATTTATGAAGTGATTGATGAAATCAAGAAAGCCATTGAAGGTATGTTAGATACCATCAAAGAGGAAAAAGTCTTGGGTAACATAGAAATCAAAGAGACTTATAAGATTAGTAAGATTGGTACTATCGCTGGATGTTTTGTTACTGAAGGTAAAGTAACAGCAGATGCTAAAATCCGATTAGTTAGAGAAGGGATTGTGATTTTCCCTAACAAACCAGGTGTTACAGCAGAACTAGGATCTTTAAAACGATACAAAGATGATGTCAAAGAAGTGAGAGCTGGTATGGAATGCGGTTTGACAGTTAAAAACTATAATGATCTTAAAGTTGGTGACAATATTGAAGCTTACGAAATCATTGAAATAAAGAGAAAATTAGAATAAGCGGCTATAAGCAGCTAACACTTTACTCAACATTAAATTCATCATTCTTTCACTAAGGATCATCTGTGCTTACATATGTACGATGCATATTTTAGCGTTCATGCCCATATGATTATAAGAGTTGAAATTTAAAAACAAATCGGAATTAAAATCTTTTTTGGATAGCAAAGTCAATGCTATTAACAATATCGATTTTATAACATCCGATCCTATTTCAATTCCCAAAGCTTACACTTCAAAACAAGATATTGAAATTACAGCATTTTGGGTCTCTATGTTGTCTTGGGGACAACGTGTTACTATCATAAATAAGTCCAAGGAATTGTTTGGGTTAATGGAGGATCAGCCTTTTGATTTTATCAAAAACCACAAAGAAAAAGATAGAAAGCGTTTTGAAAATTTCAAACACAGAACTTTCCAGTATACCGATACTTTATATTTTTTAGAATTCTTACAATGGTATTATGCGCAGCATGATTCTTTAGAGGATTTTTTTAAGAATTACTCGAATGTGGAAGACGCGTTAGTAGATTTTCATGAGTTGTTTTTTTCACTACCCCACTCTCCTAAGAGAACACAAAAACATATTGCGACTCCATCTAGAAATTCTTCTTGTAAAAGATTAAATATGTTTTTAAGGTGGATGGTGAGAAAGGATAATGCGGGTGTTGATTTTGGATTGTGGACACAGATTGATCCAGCCATCTTAATGATGCCTTTAGATATTCACGTTGAACGTGTCGCCAAAAAACTGGGCTTACTTAAAAGAAAGCAGAGAGATTGGAAAGCTGTTGTAGAGCTCACAAAAAATCTAAGAAAAATGGATTCAACAGATCCTGTAAAATATGATTATGCATTATTTGGCATAGGTGTTCTTGGGGAGTTATAACAACTTTCGGACACGTATGGCGGAAATATTTTTCTGACCATTTTTCTCTTCCAGATAAAAGAAAATCCTAAGTCCATTGTTTTCCTTATCAAATGCCTTTACAATCAAGTATCCAGAATCTTCAGTATTTGAAGTTCCATTATGCATTTTCTCCCATTTTACAATATTGAAAGTTTCAAGTTTTTCTTTAAGTCTTGCGATAGCCCTATCCCTTGATAGCACTTTATCGTCCCTATTGATTTCAACTTTAACTTGCGGACTCAAATACGTCTCTAGCTTATCATATTGTTGCGTCTTTAATAACTGAACATAATCTTGTGCTGTCAACTCTCCAAAAGTGGACACTGAAAATATGGCTAGTAGTATTATTAGTTTCTTCATAATTAACGATTATGTTTAAATCGATACGACTATGTTTATGTCGTTATTGTCAAAACGATAAATATAGAACGATGGTTACGCCCTTCATACATAAATATATGTTAATTACAATTGGCGAATTTTTGACTTAATATATAAATTATTGATAATCAGATTGTTACTTTTATACTTTTCTAGATAAAATTTAAGATTTAATGCCAAAAAAAGCTTTTCTCATCATATTAGACGGCTGGGGACATGGAAAAGAACCACATGCCAGTGCTATTTCTCAAGCACATACACCATATATGGACAACCTGTATGAAAGCTATCCTCATGCTGAACTTGTAACATATGGCACTGAAGTTGGCCTTCCTGAGGGTCAAATGGGCAACTCTGAAGTTGGCCATCTCAATATAGGTGCGGGTAGAATAGTTTACCAAGACTTTTCAAGAATCAATAATGCGATTGAGGACGGTAGTTTTGCAGAGAATAAAAGTTTAAAATCTGTTTTGCAAAAAGCAAAAACGGAAAATAAAAAAGTACATCTTATGGGACTCCTCTCAGATGGTGGTGTACATTCCCATATAAAACACTTAAAAGCACTTTGTGATATTACGGTAAAAGAAGGATTAGAAAAAGTATTTATCCATGCATTTTTGGATGGTCGTGATACATCACCTAATGGTGGTCAAGGATATCTGAAAGATTTAATGGCTCATATTAACAACACTCCCGTAAAGCTGTCTACTATCATAGGAAGGTATTATGCAATGGATAGAGATAAGAGATGGGAAAGAACTCAAAAGGCTTATGATCTTATGGTCAATGCAAAGTCTGACAAAAGAACTAGCGACCCCATTAAGACAGTCGAAGAGTACTACGAAAAAGATACTACTGATGAATTTATGAAATCCATTTCTATCAACAACCAGATTCCAGTCGCTGCGCAATCCATAGAAAATGGTGACATTGTCATTTGTTTCAATTTTAGAACTGATCGTCCTAGACAGATTACAGGAGTACTTACACAAAATGACAAGCCAGAATTTGGTATGCATAAATTAGATTTGACTTATGCTATGATGACAAATTATAATGAATCATTTGAAGGATTAGAGATCTTATTTGATAAGGACAATTTGCAGAAAACCATCGGAGAGGTTGTGTCAGAAAATGGTTTAAGTCAGTTGAGAATTGCTGAAACCGAAAAATATCCACATGTCACATTCTTCTTAAATGGTGGAAGAGAAGCGGCATTTTCAAAAGAAGAAAGAATTGTAATTGACTCACCTAAAGTAGCCACTTATGATCTTAAACCAGAAATGAGTGCTTATGAGGTTACTAATGCAGTATACAACCACATAAAAGAAAAGAATCCAGATCTCATTATTCTCAATTATGCCAATGCAGACATGGTCGGTCACACGGGTAGTATGCCTGCAGCAGTTAAAGCTGTGGAATGCTTAGATGCATGTTTAGAAAGTTTAGTGCCATTTGCATTAAAGGAAAACTATAATATTGTAATAATTGCGGATCACGGCAATTCTGATTATATGATAAATCCTGACGGCTCAGCTCATACAGCCCATACTTTAAATCCTGTGCCAATCATCATTTTGTCATCTCAAAATGATATCTCAGCAGTAAAAAATGGCAAATTGGCTGATATTGCGCCTACAATCTTAAAATTAATGGCATTGGAAGCTCCTAAAGAAATGAATGGGACTAGCTTGATTTAATAGATTTATTATTCGCTAATAATAAAATTAAACAATATTTTATGCGCTATTTCGTAATTATATCAGTTTAAAGCACCAAATAATTGCTATAGATCAATATTTTATGTAAATTAAGTTTAATAAAAACTTTTAGTATGACAATTTTTATAGGAATCGTAGCATTTTTTATTTTCCTTGTTGGAGTTACGTGGGTCATGCATAATAAGAATAATGTTGATGCTTGATCAATAAATAACGGAAAAGGAAAAAAAGAAATAAAAAAAGAGATAGCGAAATGCTTCTCTTTTTTTTATGCTTTATACAAAGGCACCCCATCTAAATCATGGGTTAAAATATCAGTCATATAATTAAAAAATGGACCTACTGCTTTATATGTTTTTACAACTTCCTTCATAAAGTTTTTATCCTTTACCTCCGCATCTTTAAAGTGTCTCTTTAAAAAGAATTGCTTGTATCTCAATAAGTCTATGGCCGGATGCTCCTTAGAAAAACCTTTAGGTGAAGTTTTAACTTGGTCGCCTTCCAAGCCATTAAATAAATCTTTAATTTTTTTTAAGGATAAGACCTTGCGTAAGGGTTTGTCATCAAGCGCTATATTATCTCTAATCAATTTTAGGTCCTTTGGCTCAGGATTAAAGAATCCGCAAACAGCAACAGTTTCACCGGGTGTGATTCTTAAATAGTAACCTCCCCTTCTCAAGTTGCCCGCGCGACTCATAGACATACTAAAATGAGATTTGTAAGGCGTTTTATCTTTAGAAAATCTTATATCCCTATAAATTCTAAACAACTTTGTTTTTTCTATTTCATCAAATTTATTCATCTCATCCTTTAGAGATTCCAAAAATGCTTTCATGTTATTATTGGCAGCATTGAAATAATCTTTATTGGCATGAAACCACTCGCGATCATTATTGGCTTTAATGTCTTCTAAAAAAATTAATGTCTTTTTCTTAATCATGATTATAATTTATAGAATTTTATAAGCGCCCTTCTCATCGACTATATATTGTAGGAATGTATGGACATTGTCTAATTTATCATATGCCTTTTTAAGCTTACTCCAGAACTCTGAATGCTCAGGAAATTTCTCACTGTACTCTGAAAAGTTTTCATCCGTCATCTTAAAAGGAAACATATATACTGGAATATCATTTTGGCCATAGCTCCGAGCGCGATCTGCGATAACATACAATTCCTTAATTTCTGTGTCAGTAATGGGCACACAGCCAACGGTATTACAACCCCCATGAATAAAGATATCATAGCCTGGAAATTTATCCCCTAAGATCTTATCAGATTCATTAGGATAATTTAGACCCAATGAAAGATGAAATTTACTTTTCGGATTAAACCTATTGATATAATACAAACCCTCTGGTATCTGATAATCATTCTCTTTACGCTTAGGTCCTAATTTCCCAGAAAATTTACAGAATGGATATTGGCTTACCATCTTGAAAGTACTGCTAGAATTAACATCTCTTACCCAAACTTCCACCATTTGCTCAAGTTTATAAATAGAAAGATACATTTCGAAATGGCTTTCATCTACGCTTTGGGCATCAAACTTATCTTTAATTTTTTCTGCTTTAAGCAATTGGGCATGCTTTACTCTTTCCATTTTAACTTTATCCGATTGACATGCAGTAATAAGTATAATAAAAATGAGAGAAATCAGCTTTGTTGGCTTATTCACAATTATAATTTATGTAGCTAAATTTACGAGGACTACTTCAAAATAAAAAGCCTGAATAAATTTGTTATTCAGGCTTCTAAAATATAACGCATTAGTTTTTACTCCTCGTACATTGTACAAGTCATTTTTATATCTGTATTGGGTCTATCTTTTACATGCTTACCTGTACGCATAGCAGCGATTAAATCTATAACCTCTAAGCCTTCGATGACCTCACCAAAAATTGTGTATTGCATATCCAAATGTGGCGCACCACCTACAACTTTATAGTAAGCCCGATTTACATCTGGAAACTTATAAGTATCTGATTCCATACCATCCAATTGCGCATCAGTATATTTATAACCTTGAACCACATAAAACTGACAACCGCTAGATTGTTTATTTGGATTTACACCATCTGGAAGTCTAGCTGCAGATAACGCACCTTTTTTATGAAAGTGGTTACGTCTTATCTCAGCATCTAATTTTGGACAACTGTCTCTTCCTAAGCTTTGCGTTGGACTGGCGTCAATAGAATTTGGATCTCCGCCTTGTGCCATGAAAAAAGGCATGACTCTATGAAAGAGTGTTCCATCATACCAGCCATTTTTAACATTCTTTATAAAATTATCTCGATGAACTGGTGTATCATTATACAACTTAACGATCATATCTCCTAAATCAGTAGAAATTTTGACTTTATATTCCTTTTGCGCATCAAGATTTGATGCTAAAAAAATACAAAACGATAAAGCTAAAATGTGTTTGAACATACTTTCAAAATTTAAATTAAAAATAGAATCACAAAGAAATGAAGTACTCGATTGTAAGTCAATATTCTAGCGCTTTAATTTTGTGTTAAAAAAAAACCTAAAAAACTTTGTATATAAGAATATTATATCCAAATTCATATTAATGTATTTTTTTATATGTACATAAACACTAAATGAAATTGAATTTATTAAAATGAGCAAGCCTAGAGTCATAAAAGATTATGATAAATTAGAAGAATCTATCATTCAACAAATCAAGTTGAAATATCCATATGGATTTGAAAAACACCTGATAACTTTTAAAAATCATAAAAATGCTCTGATCAGTGCATTACCCTTCGAATCAGAAGATAGGATGTATTTAGTAAGAATGACTAGAAAAGAAGCCACTCAAATCATTAAAGATGACGATGATTACAATGATAATGGCCTTCTCAAATCAGACTCTAAAGATGAACTTGAAGAAGCATTAGCCGATGCCGAAGACGAGGGCGCTAATCTTGAGAAACTTATTGAAAGTGAGGGAGAATAAATTTTAAATTTTTCTCATTCTCAAACTCAAAGGTGTCACTTCCAAGTATTCACTTTCTCTAATATATTCCATAGACTCTTCTAAAGAAAAAACCAATTTAGGTGCCAGACGCGCAGAATCATCAGAACCTGCTGCTCTCATGTTAGTCAACTTTTTACCTTTAATGACATTTACCTCAAGGTCGTTTTCTCTAGAATTTTCGCCGATCACTTGTCCTTTATATATTTGATCACCTGGTTCTATAAAAAATCTTCCTCTATCTTGAAGTCTATCTAATGCAAAAGCCAATGCCTGACCTTCAAAGCCTGAAACTAACGATCCTTTTATTCTTTTAGGTAACTCACCTTTAAATGGCTGGTATTCTATAAACCTATGTGTCATTACGGCTTGTCCAGTCGTCGCTGTTAACATATTATTTCTTAAACCAATCAATCCTCTTGAAGGAATCTCGAATTCTAAGTGTTGAATATCTCCTTTAGGCTCCATGACTTTAAGCATCCCCTTCTTCTGTGTCACCAATTCAATCACTTTTCCTGAAAAATCTCCTGGCACATCCACAACCAATAATTCCATTGGTTCGCATTTCTTGCCATCTATCTCTTTAAAGATAACTTCTGGTTTACCGACTTGCAGCTCATAACCCTCTCTACGCATGGTTTCGATCAATACAGAAAGATGCAGAATACCTCTTCCGTATACATTAAATTTATCCTCAGTCGCCGTATCCTCAACGCGTAAAGCTAAGTTCTTTTCTGTTTCTTGATACAATCTATCTCTCAGGTGTCTGGATGTAACAAACTTACCTTCCTTACCAAAGAATGGTGAAGTATTGATAGTAAACAACATACTCATGGTAGGCTCATCCACTTCTATACGGTCTACAGCTTTCGGATTTTCTAAACTTGATAAAGTGTCTCCAATTTCAAAATCATCTAACCCAACTATAGCACAAATGTCACCACTTCTTGCTTTCGTCACTTTTGCTTTACCCAAGCCTTCAAAAACAAATAAATCTTTAACTCTTACTTTCTTAGGCTCACCAGATTTTTTAATTAAAGCATAATCTTTTCCTACCTCTATATCACCTGTATAAATTCTTCCGATCGCAATACGACCAGTGAACTTAGAATAATCTAAAGATGTAATTTGCATTTGAGGATCACCTTCCACATAAGGCGCTGCAGGAATATGATCAACTACAGCTTGTAATAATGGAACAATATCTGTTGTCTTTGTTTCAGGATCAAAACTCATCCAACCAAACTTAGACGAACCAAATAAGGTTTGAAAGTCTAATTGATCTTCTGTTGCCCCTAAGTTGAACATTAAATCAAAGACATCACTTTGTACATCTTCTGGTTTACAATTTTCTTTATCAACTTTATTGACAACCACGATAGGTTTCAAACCCAACTCAATGGCTTTACCTAAAACAAAACGTGTTTGCGGCATAGCCCCTTCAAAGGCGTCTACCAGTAAAAGCACACCATCTGCCATTTTAAGAACACGTTCTACCTCGCCTCCAAAATCTGCGTGACCAGGTGTATCAATAATGTTAATTTTAACATCATTAAAAAAGGCCGCCACATTCTTAGAAGTAATAGTGATGCCTCTTTCTCTTTCCAAATCTTGATTATCCAAGATCAACTCTTTAACTTCTTTCCTTTCATCTAAGACCTTACATTCTTGGATAATTTTATCCACTAATGTTGTCTTACCATGATCTACGTGAGCTATAATTGCTATATTTCTTATTGATTGCATATTTTCCAAAATAAGCCGCAAAGATGAATAAATTATCGGTAGAAAGAAGTAGTTTAATCAAATAGTCAATATTATATAACAAGTTATGCCGTCGATCTTAATATCGACCTGCGTTTTAAGGACTTTAGCCTTTGTAGCTTGTCAGCAAAACAAGTTAAAGTCATATCTGTTAAAAGACTGATAGGACAGTAAAAAAAGATGGGATTACTTTTAAATAGGAAATCTTATTTAAACAAAATGCTCAAAAAATAACTGTCCAAAATTCTAATACGCAAGATTTGTGCAGTAAAAGGAAATGACAAAAATCAAAGATAAATTGATATCGATATATTCAAATAAACACTAAGCTCAATAATTTAAATACTATGAATCCTATTTATTTATTCTTATGTCTTTTGTTTTTATCATGCAATAAAGTAACTAATGATAAAACAATAGACTCTTCTGCTACTAATAGTGAAGAATCTGAAAACGATTCAGATCTTGACCTGTCATCCATTATTCTCCCAGACGGTTTTAAGATAGAAGTGTATGCTGAAAACGTAGACAATGCCAGGAGTATGGCTTTGAGTCCCAGCGGAACTTTATTTGTAAGTACAAGAGGAGCAGGTAATGTATATGCACTTCAAGATTTAAACAATGATTATTCTATAGATACGCTTTACACAATTTTAGAAGATGGCACCCTCCCTAATGGTGTGGCTTTTAAAGATGGCAACTTATATGTTGCTGAAGTTGATCGCGTTTTGAAATATGAAAACATAGAAGACAACCTTGATGACCCTTCTGCACCTTTTATAATTAACGAAGACTATCCAAGTAAAAGACACCATGGCTGGAAGTACATTGCTTTTGGGCCTGACGGCAAATTGTATATCCCAGTTGGAGCACCTTGTAATATATGCGAATCAGAAGATCCTATATTTAATTCCATCACCAGAATAAATGACGATGGATCAAATAGGGAGATCATTCATAAAGGTGTGCGTAATACTGTCGGCTTTACGTGGCATCCCATTACTGGTGAATTATGGTTTACCGATAATGGCCGTGACCATATGGGTGAAGACATGCCTGCTTGTGAATTAAATAGAGCTCCAAAAGATTTTATGCATTTTGGATACCCTTACTGTCATCAGGGTGATGCATTAGATCCTGAATATGGCAAACCAGGAGATTGTGATAAGTATACTGCTCCTGTTCAAAACTTGGGTGCTCATGTTGCCCCATTAGGTATTGAGTTTTACACAGGCAACATGTTTCCTAAGAGCTATAAAAATAATGTCGCCTTTATTGCAGAGCATGGATCATGGAATAGAAAAAAGAAGAATGGATATCGCATCATGATGGTAAAGTTGGACAATGATGGCAATGCTCTTTCTTATGAACCCTTCGCATATGGGTGGCTAAATGACGAAAACGATGATGTATGGGGTCGACCTGTGGATATTGAATGGTTACCCGATGGCTCTATGTTGATCAGTGATGACTTTGCCAATGCGATTTACAGAGTAACCTACACTGGTTAAATGTGACTGATAGTTGGCATTCAAAATATTTAGTGTCAATAGTGATGACAAGCAATTGTCATTATTGTTAGGTGACTTAAGTTTGGAGTTATTTTAGTTTAAGAATTGTATAAATTGTATTCAAAACATAAACACCCTTTAATATTTATTCTCCAAAAAACAAACTCTGTCGTATACCTTCGGCAGAGTTTTTTTATGTTGTATTTATACAGTGCTATCTGAAAATAAAATTTCTTTGGTAGATGTATCATTGCTAATTTCAGATGACGTATATACAATTAAGTATTCTCCATATTCTCACATAAGACACTTGGGTTTTGTCACAATTTTTGGTCAAAAATTCCGCCAAAACTTCTAACCGATTATCACCATTAATCCTGAATTCCATTCAAGACTATTAATATTTGACACCTCCAGCGCCTTAATCTTATCATCATTTTTAATCCGTGCAATCTGCGTCATCCGTATCATCCGTGATTCAGAATAGAATAGGTTTCTTTCATAAAAAGAAACCAGATCAAAAAATCAAAAAATAATCCCGAAGCAGCCAGCCTCAGCTTGCCAATTAAACAATCTGTGTAATCCGTATATAATGTTGCTATCCACAATTTACATAAATTGTAAAGTATATTTAAATTATTAACAATATACGTAAACTTTATTCACTAACTTTGCGTTATGGCAATAACAGAAGTTAAGTCAGGTAAAGAATTCGAAATTGATATTACACCAGTTGATCTAATTGATTTTAAATCAATCACAAAGAAGAAATATTTCTTTGATTGGAAGCTTGAAAAGGATAATAATATTCAAAAGCTCACGATAAAAGACCAATCTGAAATACTTGGACTTGTATCCTTTGAATTTATTCCAGAAGAATGGAGAATTCATATTAGACTAATTACAGTTTCAGTAGAAAACAAGGGTAAAGGCAAGGTATATGATGGTATTGTGGGAAACATTTTGACCCATGTCTCAAAATTAGCTATTAAAGAATATGGAGAATTAGCATGTGTATCTTTAAAACCTACTGGCGCTATAGCCCATCACTACATAGATGAATATGAAATGAATATTACTGGTGCGACTTTAAGTTTAGAATTGGTCGAAATATTAGCTCTAATCGAAAAATATGACAAATGAAATCAAGTAAAACGGCTAAAAAAATAATTGACCCTGAGTTTGGTATTGACTCAAGATACAAGAGTATTGACAAGAAATTAGCTGATGGAAAAGCCTTATTGGAAGCTCGGTTAAAAAGACTAAATAGTCTTTCTCGAAATCAAATTATTAAAGCGAAACTCCTTCAGCTTAAACTGAAAATGCAGGAATATTTGAGTCAGCCGGTATATGAAGAGCACAACTTCTTTACAAGTTTCTTGTCGAATTATGTTGATACAATTTATGATAAGAGAACAATGTTTGCGAAAGACATAAATATTACCCCAGTGAGCCTAAGTCAAATACTTAATAATCACAGAGAACCTAAAGAAGAATTTATGTTCAGATTAATGCTTCATTCAGAACTTGTATTTAAAAATGTATGTGAATTTCAAAAGAAAACTTGGTATCAGGTTTATTACCATGAAAAGATCTGTGATACAATGGCAAACCAAGATGAATGGCGTCCAACTGAAAAGAAACATGTTAAAATTAAAAATGCAGTTTTAAAATGAAAAAAAGTAGATATCCCATGATGACGATGGCATACCCTTCGGGATACGCCACGTATCATAATTGTGTTAATTGCCATATACAAAACCAAAGAGGAAGCGATAGAAACAGAAATTCGTAGAGAATAGGAAGGACATCGGTCATTTTGGGTAAAAAATAAGGCTCTTATAGCATGTTCATGCTATATGAAACAATTATGGAATGATGTAGCTTTGTAAAAACAAAATACCATTTATTACAATAGCCGCAATTATGAAAAAGCAAAAAATCATATTCTTCACAGTATTATCAATACTATTCATCTGCCAAAATAGTTGGTCGCAGAACCTGTTGGAAGTGGAAGGAGAACTTAGCATGCCAAATACAGCAGTAATAAATGTCCACGGTAATTTTGTTGAAAATGTAGCTGATCCACAGTTGGCACAAGATGCAGCGACAAAGGCGTATGTAGATAATGCTGTCATTAAATATTTTTTATCCCTGCAAAACGGAATTCAAGTTCTTCTGAATGCTGGAGAATCTCCATTAAATATTATAAATGCAGGAGCCCCACTTACAGACTTTATCGGACTCAATCATGAAGGAGGCATCATATTTTATATGGACCCTTTAGCAAATGGAACAGGTCTTGTATCAGCAGCAATGGATCAAAGTACAGGAGCAGAATGGGGGTGCTTTGGGACAACAATTGGTGGAACAAATGAGACAATAGGTACGGGGCAGGCTAATACCACAGCGATTGTTAATGGTTGTGGACAAGCTGGCATAGCAGCAAAGCTTTGTGATGATTTAGTAGTTGGAATTTATGATGATTGGTATCTGCCTTCTAAAGACGAATTAAACGAAATGTGGGTAAATCTGGCAGATTCAGATGGGGATGGCACAAATACTGGACCTTCTGATCCTAATAACATTGGCGGATTTGCGGATTCGTTTTATTGGAGTTCTTCGGAGTTCGGTAGTAACGTTGCCTGGACTCAGAATTTCTTCAGTGGCGGTCAGGAGGCCTTCAGCGGTAAGGACGAATTCGTTCATGTCCGAGCTATCAGGGCTTTTTAACTATTTAACAATTTAACTATTAATACCGCGAAGCGGTCGGTTTCTGATTTTTATGGCATTATATTATGACTTGCCTGTTTTTAAAGATGTGTATAAGCTCATTTTAAAGTTATTTGAATATACAAAGGACTTCCCCAAGGATGAGTGAACGATCTCGTAGAGTCGAGTACGATAGTGCTCGAAGTGAAGGAACCGCGAAAGCGGGTGGGTAGCATACTTTGGAGCAAGACATAAAGCGAGATGATGAACGACTGGTTCTGACTTAAAGACAGAATGAAAGGTTGTAAACCGACCTTTAAAAGTAGAGAACCGAAATATCAATTCCGGGTGGGCTGGATTAGTAAGAAGCATATACAGGGCGAACAAAGAAAAAGATAAAAGGAAGTACTTAGAATTTTTTTTAGATGACTTTGAAGTCCTAAAATATGAAATAAGAATTTGTACTGATATGAAAATATTATCTCTTTTGGATACCAAACTTGTTTGGTTAGTGTTAAGGACTACGGCAAGTAACACCTCATGATCACAGAATTCCTCCATCGTCGGCACTCTGGAGTATGCATGAACCGTTATTCGACAGCTCCAGCTGTCGAATCTGCGTACATAAAGCTCTGCTTTATCATTATAACCGATCCTCTCAGCTATCAGCTGAGATGTCATATTCTCACATAAGACACTTGGGTTTTGTCACAATTTTTGCTCAAAAATTCCGCCAAAACTTCTAACCGATTATCACCATTATCCCTGAATTCCATTCAAGACTATTAATATTTGACACCTCCAGCGCCTTAATCTTATCATCATTTTAAATCCGTGCAATCTGCGTCATCCGTATCATCCGTATCATCCGTGATTCAGAATAGAATAGGTTTTTTTCATAAAAAGAAACCAGATCATAGATCAAAAATAATCCCGAAACAGCAAGCCTCAGCTTGCCAATTAAACAATCTATGTCATCCGCGTCATCCGTGATTCAACAATCTGTGCAATCCGTATTAAATCCGCGCAATCCGTAATTCAACCTCCTTAAACTTGGGGCTCATCATTCTTATCTTCTTCAAGAATCCGCAGCACTCTGACTTTTTCAATTTTTGTTTCGTCAACTTCCTCAATCTTAAAACAATAGCCATCCAATTCAACTTGTTCGCCCAAGTCGGGAATTGTTTCAGAAGTCATAACAATATATCCAGATAGAGTTTGATATTCGCCCTCAGGCAAATTCAACTCCGGAAATTTCTCATTAATATGATCTAACTCTAGTCGACCAGAAAACAAATATTCGTCGTCACTGATTTTTTGCATTAGGTAATCCTCTTCATCGTGCTCGTCCTCTATCTCTCCAAAAATTTCTTCAAGGATATCTTCAAGCGTAATTATTCCAGCTGTCCCACCAAACTCATCAACCACACAGGCAATGGAAGTATTGCTTTTAGTAAACTGCATCATCAGATCTTTAAGATTCATGACTTCTGGAACATATAAAATATCCAAAACCATTTTACGTACAGTCTTAGGATTTTTCAACAACTGCTGATGATGGACATATCCAATGATGTTATCTATATCGCCATCTTCTACTATTAGCCTTGACAATTTAGAATCTCTAAACTCATGTATTAACTCATCGATACTAGCTAATTTATCAATGGCCCTAATTTCTGTACGCGGTATCATACAATGTGCCACATTGTTATGTCCTAAGTTTAAAACATTCGTCAAAATCCCTTTGTCAATCTCATCTTGATCGTCACTCAAGCTATCCTCAATAAAGTGCTCAAGGTCCACCCGTGTCAAACCATTGTCAACATTGTCCGTTTTAATTTTTAAAATATTTTTTAAAAAAAAGTTTGAAAATGCCGTCATGATAGAGGTTGGAATAAACAAAAACCATTTAAAAAATGCCAAAGGGAAAGCTAAAAAGAACAACATCTTAGTCGAATACAAACTAAACAATGTCTTGGGTAAAAATTCACCTAAAACCAAAACAACTAAAGTAATAATCAATGTATAAATCAACAACGAAGATAAACCATCTCCAAAGTAGGGTGTAACAATTGGAACCAATGCTTTTGTGGTTAAGATTGAAAAAACAACCAAAGCGATGTTATTTCCGATAAGCATCGTACTCAAAAAAGCTACTGGCTTTTCATAAAATCCAGATATTATTCTGCTAGCACGCGTTTTCTTTTCCTTTCTAACTGCGATGCCCAACTTATTAGCAGACACAAATGCAATTTCACTACCTGAGAAAAAAGCAGATAGGAATAAAAATATAAACATGGAAATACCTAAAATCATGATACAAAAATACTGATACCTTATTTTTAATGTGGCTTTTATATCTCAGAAAATCGATTCTTCATCTAATTTGAATAAGAAAAGGATAGAATAAGCGTAAAAGAACCTAATTATCTACCTTTGTGGCCTTGAGTGTGGTGAAAATAGATATTAGAAAATTAAAGAAATCTGAATTAGATCAATTCATTAAAGATCATGGTTTGCCCAAATTTAAGTCCAACCAAATATGGGAATGGATTTGGAAAAAAAGCAAAACTGACTTTAATGAAATGAGAAACCTTCCTAAATCGCTTTTGGAATTACTAGATCAACATTTTGTTTTTAATCCGCTCACATTGGATAAAATGCAAAAAAGTAATGACGGTACAATTAAAAATCGATTTAAACTCCATGATGGTCATTTTATCGAATCTGTACTCATCCCCGTTCCTGCTGATAAAAGATTTACAGTTTGTGTCTCTTCCCAAGTCGGCTGTAGTTTAACGTGTAGCTTTTGCGCTACCGGAAAAATGAAACGCATCAGAAATTTAGATGCTTCAGAAATATATGACCAAGTCGTTAAAGTTAACCAACAAGCTCTAGAGCACTTTGGATTACCCATCACCAATATTGTCTATATGGGTATGGGCGAACCTCTGATGAATTATAACAATGTTCTTAAAAGTGTAGAGTACATCACCTCTGATCAAGGCTTAGGGATGTCTCCCAAAAGAATCACAGTCAGTACAGTCGGTCTCTCAAAAATGATTAAAAAGCTGGCTGATGATAATGTTAAATTTAATCTTGCTCTCTCGCTTCATGCGCCTACCGACACCCAACGCAGTCAAATAATGCCTATTAATGACCAAAATAATCTGGATTCCTTAATGGAAGCCCTCAAATACTTTTATGAAAAAACGCAAAACCGCATAAGCTATGAATATATCAGCTTAAAGGGGGTTAACGATTCTATCCAAGACGCTCAAAATTTGAAACATTTAACACGTTTTTTTCCAGTAAAAGTCAACATTATTGAGTACAACACAATAGATGGCGTGGAATTTGAGAAATCAAATAGTATAAACGTTGATCATTTTGCAAAAAATTTAAGGGATTCAGGTGTTATGGTCACGGTTAGAAGAAGTCGGGGAAAGGATATTGATGCAGCTTGCGGTCAATTGGCAAATAAGGGGTAAACCCTAGTTTCTATTGACCTTAGAGAGTTTTATTTTTGGATAGAAGATACAATCAACATGAGATTTACAATAACGTACCTTATAGTCGTTCTATATTCATTATCGATCTATGCCCAAGATGTTATCGTAGGTGAACCATACCAAAGCGAATCATCTTTTGAAGTTTTAGATCAATCTATTTCAGAATATGAATTGATCAAAATGGATGTTCAAAAGAAAAATTTTAATATTTCTGCAAACAATCCATTACTCAAATTAGATCTAGGCAACAGAAATTACACATTAAACCTTTATCAGAATAATTTAAAAGTGTCATTTGAAAACGATGACCTTCCATTGCTTTTGGGTGGAAGTCTGCGTGATGGTGGAGACGTAAGTCTGACCATAAATGATAATTTTATTTATGGTTTCATCAAACGCAACGATGCATACCTTTTTATTGAGCCTTTGCGTAATTTTGAAAAAGGTGCAGCTTCTGATGTATTTGTTGTGTACTACGCACATCATGTGATTGAGAACAGTGAGCACAAATGTGGTGTCCATAAAACGCAAGAAAAAACTGAGGCCATGGGAAATCAAAAAGCATTGACAACTCTATGCAAATTGATGGACTTAGGTATTGCAAATACTTATGACATGGTTACAGATCAAGGTTCTGTTGCTAATGTAATTACACATAATCTTGCTATACTTAATAATGTACAAACCAACTACAGATCTGAATTTACATCAAACATTGAATTTGATGTCGTATCACATTTCGTGCCTGCATCAAATGGCGCCGATCCATTTCCAAGTTCGAGTGACGCAGATATTTTAATAAATGCTTTTATAAGCTGGGGTTCAGGTGGAGCAAACAACGGAGGTTCTTCAGGTGGTTTTGGTGTTGACTATCAAATGGGACAACTTTGGACAGACAGAAACATCTCTCAGAATGGAAGCTCGGGCGTAGTAGGTTATGCAACTATTGGAGGTTCACAGCATCAAGTTTTAGAAAATTACACAAGCGCCGCACCTAACTTAATGTCAATGGTGAGTCACGAAACTGGTCACAACTTGGGCTACAATCATGATGCCACTGGTTCTTTCTTTATAATGTCACCAACGGTAGCTTTAACAACAGAATGGTCTTCTGCTTCGGTAAATACAATTAACACTTATGTAGGAAATCAAACATACTTGGATCCTTGTTCAGATAATGGTGCACCTACGGCTAACTTTTTTCAGGGAGCTCTTGCTGTTTGTACTGGTAGCATAATTGAATACGAAGATCAATCACAATATGGCGCAACAAGAGCTTGGGTATTTGATAATGGGACACCTGCAACTGGCACTGATGAAAAAGAAAGTGTGACTTACAATAACTCAGGTCTTCATTATATAAAATTAACTTCTACAAATGCAGCTGGCTCAGATGATTTCTATGGATATGTCGATGTAGAATCCGAACCCTCTAACCCTTGTTCGCCTTCAGGATCTGGAGGTGGTGGCGGAATTACAAATGTTACATTAGAAAACATTAGTAATCAAACAGGAGATGCAAGTACAGCTGGCAGGTATGAAAATTTTTGTTGTACAGAAATTGCCTCACTTGATGCCAGTACAGCCTATAACTTATTTTTTACTATGACCTCTAACTCTTCAAATTCCTTTAGAATCTATGCTGATTATAATGGAGATGGCGATTTCTTAGATGTTGGTGAATCTGTTGGTAATTATACAATTCCCAATAGTGGCAACTGGGTTGTGCCGATCACAACTCCATCAGGCCCAACATTGGAAACGATTTTAAGACTAAGATTAATTATTGATGATTCAAGTATTTCCAATGCTTGTCACAATCCTTCCTTTGGGCAAGTCGAAGATTATGGCATTTATTTTGAAGTGGCGCAAACCTTAGGTTGTACTGATCCTGCAGCTTCTAACTATGATTCAAATGCCACTGTAGATGATGGCACATGTACTTATGGAATGACCACTTGGTATAGAGATTTTGACAGTGACAATTATGGCGATCCATTGGTGACAACTTCTTCTAGTTCTCAACCGGCAGGTTTTGTCGCAGACAATACAGATTGTGACGACACAGACAATACAGTATTCCTCGGGGCTGATGAAATCTGCGATGGTAAAGATAATAATTGTAATAATTTAACTGATGAAGGATTATTAACTACCTATTATGCAGATACAGACAATGATACTTTTGGTGATCCTAATAACAGCATAGATGCTTGTACATTGCCTAATGGTTATGTTACGAACGACAATGATTGTGACGATAACGATGGGAATAACTTCCCAGGCAATACAGAAGTTTGTGATGGGCAAGATAACAATTGTAATGGCATGATTGATGAAAATGGTTTAACTACATTTTATGCTGATTTAGACAATGACAACTATGGTGACCCCAACGTTTCTATCGATGCTTGTTTTGCACCTCTAGGATTTGTATTAGACAACTCAGACTGCGATGACAATGATAGCAATAACTTTCCAGGTAATACAGAAGTCTGTGATGGTCAAGATAATAATTGCGATGGCATGATTGATGAAGGTGTATTAAACACTTATTATGCCGATACAGATAACGATGGTTTTGGTGATCCAACTAATTCTACAGAGGCTTGTTCAGCGCCAGCAAATTTTGTATCAGATAATACTGATTGTGACGATTCAGATTCAAACAATTATCCAGGCAACACAGAAGTTTGTGATGGCTTTGATAATAATTGTGATGGGATTATTGACGAAGGATGTGGACCACTACCACCCTGTGATAACACTAATCTTGTTATTAATAATGTGACACAAAACAAAAACACATATAGAGCTGAAATTAATCTTGAATCTAATGCATTGGTCAATTCTAGTAATTCTATTTTGTTTACTGCAGGTACAAACATAGATTTAGTGGGTCCATTTGAAGTGACTTTAGGGACAAATTTTGAAGCCAGTGCAGAACCTTGTGATAACACAAATTTACAAGATGGAAATGGAGAGGATGAAGCGGCCTCAAGTAGCAAAGATCCTATAGGGGAATTGTATTCTACCTTAACTAATATGTTTGATGAAAATAAAATTCTCAAAATTACTTTAGCTGACGAAGGACACAGTTTTGTTTCCGTTTTTGATATTCAAGGTAATTTGAAAAATATACTTTCGGAGATAATCTTGAATCTTGAAGTAGGTAAATATGAGCTTAATGTTACAAATGGTTCAAAAGATTATACGAAAAAAATAGAAATAAACCCATAGACCCATAAATCCTTAAGAGACTTGGAAGCCCATTGCTTCCAAGTCTTTCCAAAAATTAGGATAAGACTTACTAACCACATCAGGATCTGCAATATTTATAGGCGCAATAATTGAAAGGGGCGCTAATGCCATTGCCATTCGATGATCTTTATAGGTTTCAAATGTTGGATTTTTAATTTGCAATTTTCCTGTCTGCATATATAAATCATTTTCAACATCAGTTTTCAAATCAATATTAACTTTTTTCAATTCACTTTTTAGTGCTTCTACCCTATTCGTTTCTTTGATGTAAAGTGTTTTTAATCCAGAGTATTCCATTTGCATACTTTTACCCGCAGCCATTGTGGCTACAGTTTGAGCAATATCTGGTTGTTGTAGAAAATTATATTTGTAGGTTAATGCAGTATCTAAATTAGATTCTAAAATTAATGCATGTTCATCGAATCGCGAACTGACACCAAAGGCTCTAGCTATTTCACAAATTGCTGAATCTCCTTGAAGACTGTCTTTAAAAAAGTAATTTAATTTTATTGCGCTGCCTTTCAAAAGTGAAGCAATCGCAAAATGATAACTCGCAGAAGACCAATCCGATTCTACGATATAATCAATCGCTTCATAAGCTTGGGGCAAAACAGTAATTGTATTGTTTTCAAATTGACTTTCAACACCGAAAACTTTCATCATTTTAAGCGTCATATCTAAATAAGGTTTAGATACCAATTCGCCTACCAGATTAATAATCAGTCCCTTTTCTAAGGTAGGGGCGATCATACATAAAGCAGAAATATATTGACTGCTTACATCCGATCTTATGCTGATCACATTTTTCTTTTGTTTTCTAAATGGTTTTATTTCCAAAGGCGGAAAACCTTTTTTATTTAAGTATTTAATATCGGCACCAATGGCATTTAGAACCTCTACAAGTGGACCAATAGGTCTTTGTTTCATTCTATCTGATCCTGTCAAAATTTGCTCACCGCCTTGTATTGCTAAAAATGCTGTAAGAAACCTAAATGTAGTACCGGCATGATGCGCATCATATAAATCTCGTGGGGTCGCAATCAAAGTCTCCATTGCTTGGGTGTCATCACTATCTGATAAATTTGAAATATCAAAATATCTATTAGTCAATGCTCTTATCAAAAGTGCACGATTAGAAATGCTTTTAGAGCCACCAATATTAAGTGATACATCAATGGGCTTTTGAGGTCCGGAGAGTTGTAGAACAGACATTAAGGCCAAGTTATATTTAAAACTTCTTTTGTGTCGGGATGCAAACTTAAAGCCACTGGACAGTGATGTGCTGCCGCTTCCAATATCTTAATTTCTTTGGTAGCATAGACTTTTGATGGCATCGTAATATTAATCTCAATACGCGCAATGCGTCTTGGATCAGAAGCCATAATTTTATTGACAGTAGCATGTGCGCCGACTATGTCAATATTATGTTTTTCTGCAGCAATGCCCATAATACTTAAAATACAAGACGCAAGGGAAGTAGACGCTAAGTCTGTAGGCGAAAAAGCTTCTCCCTTACCGTGATTATCTATAGGAGCGTCCGTTAAAATAATATTTCCAGATCTTAAATGTATGGCTTCTGTTCTTAGTCCACCCTTATATGTGACTTCTGATATCATTCTTCCTCTTTTTTGATATTCTTGTTTTCGTTTCTCCTCCCATAATTATTACTGTCATGCTTATCTCTCATATCACTTTCATAAGAATCGGCATCATTATATCTATTAATAATATCTTTTACCAATTTGTGTCTAACCACATCTTCAGTATTTAAAAATACATTTCCGATCCCATCAACATCTTTAAGAATATCCAAGGCACGTCTGAGTCCAGATTTTTGATTACGAGGCAAGTCTATTTGTGACAAATCACCTGTAATTATACATTTAGCCGAAGGGCCCAGTCTCGTTAAAAACATTTTTATTTGAGTGGTGGTTGCATTTTGTGCCTCATCTAAAATAATGAATGCATTATCTAAAGTCCGACCTCTCATAAAAGCCAATGGTGCAACCTCGATAATTCGATTTTGCATAAACAAGTTTAGCTTTTCTCCAGGCAACATATCATCTAAAGAATCATACAAGGGCCTTAAATAGGGATCAATTTTATCTTTCAGATCTCCTGGCAAAAAACCTAAACTTTCACCCGCTTCAACGGCTGGTCTGGTAAGGATGATTTTCCTGACCATTTTAGTTTTTAGTGCACGTACAGCCAATGCCACTGCTGTATAAGTTTTACCCGTACCTGCAGGACCTATAGCAAATACAATATCATTGATTTCTGATAATTCGACCATGCGCTTTTGATTACGTGTCCGCGCTTTGATGGGTTTAGCATGATTACCGTAAACAATAACATTTGGTTTTACAGGTCCATTGTTATTTTTCTTATCATCAGAAGATTGCTCTAATTCAAAACCTAAATTACCATTCAAAACATCCTTGACACTTTGTATGGTCAATGTTGTATCGTTACGCAAGATCCGCACCAATTGCTCGATCTTAGATTTAGCTTTTTGCGTTTCTTTTTTACTTCCACTGATTTTTAAATTATTGCCACGTGAGTTGAAGCTCAAGTCAGGGAATGCTTTTTTGATGAGATTAAAATTTGAATTCTTCTCGCCATAAAGATCAACGGGGTTGATACCATCTATGGTTAATACTATTTCACTTAATACTTTTTTTCCGATACTAAATTATTTGTTGTTATTAATAGATATAACGTGAAAATATAAAGATAGCTTGTTTTTAAATGTACTTCTCAAATTAATATTATAATAAATTATGCATTTAACTAACGACAAATATCAGTAAGTGTGCAAAAAAGTGGCTGTATTTGTTGAAATTTGCACTTAATTTGGCGTTGGCTGTATGCAAATTGTAACAATAATATCTGACTTTGGTTCCCGTGATCATTACAGTTCACTGTTAAAAGGCTCAATCCTGAACCTTAATTCTGACTTAAACATTGTGGATATCACACATGAATGTGATACTCATGACATTCGTCAAGCGGCTTATTTACTCAAAGCCATTCACAAAACATTCCCCAAAGGAACAATTCATGTTGTTGCCGTAAATAATTATTACGATCCTAATTTTGAAATCATTTCATTTGAATACAAAGGAAACTACTACATAGGCCCTAATAATGGTGTCTTTTCATTGTCTTTCGATTCCATAAATGAAGATGATGTTTATAAAGTTTTAACCGATGAAGAATCTAACGATCTCTTTGGCCTTATTGCACATGGTGTAAGTTTGATTTCCCAAAAAATGTCTATCACTGAAGTTGGACCACCATTGAATAATTTTGAGAAAAAATTAGATATTCAGCCTGTCATAACCAATGACGAAATTAGAGCGACGATAGTACATATTGATAAATTTGAGAATGTCATCTTAAACGTGCACAGAGAGTTTTTCGAGCATATCAAAAAGAACAGAAAATTTGAAATTTTCTTTAAATACTATAATCCAATAACTGAGATAAGCAATGTATATAGTGATGTTCCAGTTGGAGAAGCCGTCTGCTTATTTAATTCAGCACATTATTTAGAAATTGCCATTAATATGGGAAAGGCTGCAAGTCAACTCGATTTGGCTAAAGATGAAACCATTCAGATTAGATTTGTCAACTCATGATAGTACGTATCGTCAAAATGCAATTTAGACCTGAACACATTCAGGACTTTATCACGTTGTTTGAAAACAAAAAAGAAAAGATTAGAAATTTTCCAGGTTGTAGATACTTGGAATTACTCCAAGGAATAAATGATAAAGAACATGTTTTCATGACCTATAGCTACTGGGAGTCAGAAGACGATCTAAACAATTACAGATATTCAGATTTATTTGCTGAAACATGGGCTGCCACTAAAAGTATGTTTTCTGAAAAAGCAGAAGCCATCAGTACGCACAAATTGCACAACTTAACTTAATGCAAAAAATAGATTGCAATTCATATAATGTTATAGTCAATGAAGACTATTCAATTTTACATAATTTTATAGACGAATACAACCCTTCAAAATTATTTATAATTGTAGATGAAAATACCAAGCGAGACTGCCTGCCCATTCTAATTCAAAAAATTGATCATCCACATATTCTAATTGAAATCACATCGGGAGAAATCCACAAATCTATTGATACTGCCACTGCATTGTGGGAAGCTTTAATCAATTATGGTGCAGATAGAAGTAGTTTGGTTTTAAATTTAGGTGGTGGTGTCATCGGTGACATGGGAGGATTTGTTGCCGCATCCTATATGCGCGGAATTCCTTTCATTCAAATCCCGACGACACTATTATCGCAAGTAGATGCTTCTGTTGGTGGTAAACTAGGTATTGACTTTAAGGGCTATAAAAACATGGTCGGCCTTTTTCAAAATCCAGATCTAGTGTGGGTCGATACCAATTACCTCAAAACACTATCCGCACGCGAATTAAAAAGTGGATTTGCCGAAGTGATCAAACATGGATTGATCCAATCAAAAACGCTGTGGTCATTCATAAAAGACAGAGCTTTAGATTACAATGATCAAGAATGGAATGATATTGTTTTTGACTCTATAAAAATAAAAAATACCGTCGTATCCCAGGATCCTAGAGAATCTGGATTACGCAAAATTTTAAATTTCGGCCACACTATTGGACATGCTGTTGAATCATATTACTTAGAGACAGACAAACAACTGACACACGGCGAAGCTATTGCCATAGGCATGATATGTGAATCTTATCTCAGTCACAAAAAAGGTTTGTTGAGCACTTCAGCATTAAAAGAGATTGAAAGTTTTATTAGAAAAATATACAATTTCGATCCAGCTATACAAATCAACCAAAAAAGGATTATAGAATACATGACCAACGATAAGAAAAATAAAGGTGGTCAGATTTTATTTTCGCTCATTGATGGGATTGGGAGTTGTACATATAATATTGAGATTGGGAAGGAGGCGATCATTGAGGGGTTGGATTACTTTTAATTTTTTAAACGAATTTTTTCATCTTTTATAACAGTACTTTTACTAAGGGTCTGAATTAGAATGATTAAGATTTCAGGATATAGAAGATGAGCTTGTCACAATCCAATCGTCTCCGTTTGCAACTGAGATGCAATATGATTTATTAACGCAGGATTAAGTGCGAATCACGGATGACGCTGATTTATTTCGGATTACACGGATTGTTTAAATGGCAAGCTGAGCTTGCAACAGAAAAGAATATTTTAGAGCAAAGAGTTAATTTCTGATCGATATTTAATTTAGAAATAAAACACCGTAGGTGTGACATTATACTTGCCTTGAATTTATTCAAGGTTATGAAACGTGATAGTTAAATGTTTTGGCGGAATTTTAGACCAAAAATTGTGACAAAACCGTAAGTGCATTTTTTCTGGAACAGAATATGCAGATTTAATTTTGCGGCAAGCTATTTTAAAAATTATACATAGCTTTATGCATTATAATTAGCTACGAAACAAATAATCAATATGTCATCATCTTCGTTCCCTTTCTCCTCAGAAACATACACAGCAAGAAGAAAAAAACTAATGAACCAAGTAGGTTCTGGTAAAATCCTGTTACTAGGAAACACCACCATAGGAATGAATTATAAAGACAACTATTATAAATTTAGACAAGACAGCACCTTTCTATATTACATCGGTATCAATCTGCCCGACATGAATGCAGTTATCGATGTGGATTCAGGAGAAACTATTTTATTTGGTAATGATGTGTCGATTGATCATATCGTTTGGATGGGAGATCAACCCAAGCTGGCAGAATTGGGTGCACAATGTGGCATCAGTAAAATAATAGAGGCGGATAAAATAACAGAACATGTCAATAAAGACACTAGGCACCTGCCACCATATCGTGCAGAACATGAAGCACAAATAAGATCTTATTTAAGCATTGAAAAGAGTGCGCCATCTAAAGAATTAATTCTTGCAGTGATCGCTCAAAGAAATATAAAATCAACTGAAGAAATCAAATGTATGGACGAGGCTGTAACATTGACAGCTCAAATGCATGAAACAGTAATGCGTAATGCAAAGGCAGGCATGAAAGAATATGAACTCGTGGCGGTGGCGAGTCAATTTGCTTGGCAACATAATGCACGATGGTCCTTTACACCGATTTTAACAAAAGATGGTCAAACATTACACAATCATAATTATCACAATACGCTCTCCAAAGATGACATGATTCTATTTGATGGTGGCATCGAAGGTCCAACCGGGTATTCTGGAGATATGACTAGAACATTTCCGGTCAGCGGAAAATTTGAAGGACTCAGAAAAGATATTTATCAAATCGTCTTAGACGCCTATCTCAAATCTGTTGAACTTTCAAAACCAGGCGTGTACTATCGTGACGTACACGCAGGTGCTTGCAAAGTCATTGCTAGCGGTTTGAAGACACTTGGATTTTTAAAAGGAGCCGTCGATGACATTGTAAAAGAAGGGGCGCATACTATGTTCTTCCAGCATGGCTTAGGACATATGATCGGATTAGATGTGCATGATATGGAGAACCTTGGAGAAAACTTAGTTGGTTATGATGATACAATAGAAAGAAGTAAAATGTTTGGTTATCGTTCGCTGCGTCTGGGTAGAGAATTGCAAGCAGGGAATTGCATTACTATAGAACCAGGAATTTATATTATTCCGCAGTTAATAGATATGTGGAAAGCTGAGGGTAAATATTCTGATTTTATCAATTATGATTTTTTAAACAAGCATAGAGATGCTGGTGGCACCAGAATTGAAGATGACTTTGTGCTTACCACAAATGGCGTTCGTCAATTAGGTGAACCGTTGGTTAATGATATAGTTGGTGTAGAAAATGTAAGAATGACTTAATCTAAAAAAATAAGATTTTTTAGATGGTTTTAAGGTATTAGGGTATTAGGGCCTTATATCGAAATTGAAAGCTTAATATTCCAAATCCAATAAAATTATTTAGTAGTGATGTTTCAATCTTCCACATTGGCTAGTTAGTCGTAAAGAAAAAGTTTTGGAGCCTAGCCTGAAGGCAAAAAACTGTCTGACGATTGAACGTAGTGAATGAGGAGTTTTTTTTGTGTGCCAAGCTAAAAATTTTTTAGACTAGATAGGCAGAGTGGTGACTTTTTTGTTTCTTTTTGTGTGGCAGACAAAAAGAAAAAAGCACCTTTGCGCAGCAAAATTAATACTCTACAACTACAAGAATCATCCACACCCGTTGGTCGAGGTATTCACCTCGATCCTGTAATAATCAAGATTGTATCTTGATGTAATATCGATGCAAATACATCTCTTCTACAACATCAATATTACAATCATCGACGAACACAAATTCTAAAAAAAATAAATATTCGTTGGTCGAGGTATTCACCTCGATCCTGTAATAATCAAGATTGCATCTTGATGTAATCTCGATTTAAATACATCTCTTTTACAACATCGATATTACAAACATCGACGAACGGAAGCAAAAAACTGTCTGACAATTGAAGTTAAAAATCAATTTTGATTACATCAAATTTTGATAATACCGACAAATAAAGTAAATGTGATAATTATCCTAATTTTATGTCACATCTCCCAACGCCTAAGAAAAACAAACAGTCTATCAAAAAAAGACAAGCAATGAAAAATTTCTTCCTATCCACAATTTTTATTTCTGCATTTTCATTTTTTAGTAATGCACAATTAACAAAAAATCATATAATTTCCACATCACATCCTGAACCTACAAAGTGCTTGATAGATGATATTGACCAAGATGGTGACAATGATTTAGTCATTTCTGAAAGAAGCAACAATAGTATAATTTTATTTGATAACAGTGACGGTTTAGGAGATTTTCAAAACAGATTAACCATAGGAAATGCTTCGTCTATTTCCAAAATGAAATCAGAAGATCTTGATCAAGATGGTGATTTAGATATCTTATGTATCCAAGGCAACTCCGCTTTTAAGAGTTTAATATGGTTTGAAAACACAGGACCACAAACAGATTGGGTAGAACATTATATTGGAAACATGGGAGACGTCGGCTTGGGTGCTTTATTGGTTGATGTTGACCAAGATGGTGATTTAGATTTACTGAGTCCCAATTTAAGTTGGTTTGAAAATCTTGATAATTCCACTGATTTTAGCAGCGAACAAGTTATTCTAAATGATCCACAACTCTTGGGCGATATTGATTTGATTCATCCCATTGATTTTGATAATGATGGAGATTTGGATTTGGTGATTTATAGTGAATTCCAAAATGAATCTAAAATTTATTGGCTAGAAAGACTTAGTGCTGATGTTGCATTTGAAGACCCTCAAATCTTAGTTAATTCTTTAAGTAGCTTTCCTTTATCGTTTATGCAACTTACAGATATTGATTTGGATAACGACTTGGATATTTTGATTCACTTAGGACCTAATGATGTCTGGTTATATAAGAATGAATCAAATCTATTCACAAATGCGATATTGATATCTGAATTTTTTGATGCACCCGGCGGAGTTGCAGTTTCAAATGTTAATCACGATGGTTATCCAGATTTTTTCTGGTGTGGACATCCAGGAGTTTTTTGGGCAGAAAACAATCAGGCAGGTGGCTTTAAATCAGAAATCCATAAATTAGGACCCTCGCAATCTAATCTAGCTGTTAAAGATATTTGTTTTGCAGACCTAGATGGCGACATGGATAAAGACCTTTTATCGTTAGGCTATGAAGTAAGTGGTTTTCCACAACAAATAAGATGGTATGAAAATGAATACCCCTTATTCGTGTTAAACAATAACGAAAAAGAATTAAGCTCAATAAAACTATTTCCTAATCCCGCTTACACTCAAACCATAACCCTCCACGGCGTATCTGTGAACCAAGGATTTATTTATAATTTAAATGGACAAAGAATATCTACTTTTCATTCAAATACAATTAACATAAAGAACCTTCCTAATGGCAATTATTGTCTGAGAGGTGTTGAGCAAAATGGAAATGAATTTACAAAAATGTTTATTGTTAATAACTGATGCAGAATAAGTTAGCGGAAAGCAAGTTGACAAGAATTACAAGTCGATGCGTTAATCTAAAAAAAATAAGATTTTTTTTAGATGGTGTTAGGGGGTTAAGGTGTTAGGGTATTATGGCCCTATATCGAAATTGAAAGCTTACTTTTCCAAATAAAATTATTTAGTAGTGATGTTTCAATCTTCCACATTGGCTAGTTAGTCGTAAAGAAAAAAATTTGGAGCCTAGCCTGAAGGCAAAAAACTGTCTGAACAATGAATTTAAAATTCAATTTCGATTACATCGATGTTTGCAAACATCGACGATCGACCTTTTTATTTTTTTGTGTGGCAGACAAAAAAAGAACCTTTGCGTAGTAAATACTTTGTCGTCTATGTAAATACGCCTTTTTTGAGTATCAACGTATTTAGATTGCTTTTTGGGAAAAGCAAATCACATTTTAATCCACTTCTTAACAGTGTATTTCCTATCATCATCAAACAGTATAAGATAATACAATCCTGCGTCCAAAGTTGAAAAATCCAGTTGAACATTAACTTGTCCTTTGGATATTAGGCTGCTTGTAGCATCGATCAAAACATAATTTTCTAGATTCAAACCTCTATTAAAGTCAATGTTCAAAATACCATTACTTGGATTAGGAAAAATTTTTACTTTTTGATAACCTTCATGAATCAAATTATTTTGACTAGTTAACAATGTCGTCTCATTACACTCGTAACCATCAATACAACCATCTTTATCAGTCCTAACTATCCAAAAATCTTGAATTATTTCATCTTCAAAATAATTTGCATAGCCCATAAACAATATGGTCCCATCTTCTAGCTCTTTTATGTGCCTTAACAGACTCCACCTTAATGGTCCATCTTCTTCTGGGTTTAGATAATTTGGGACTTCCAGAATTTTGAACCAGACCAATTCACCTGCGCAACTTACCTTCATAATGAATCCTGAGTATGTGACATCGTCATTAATAAACTGTGAAAATTGTCCACAAGCTAATACATCTCCTTTAGCGGTTTTTTCTAAGTCAATAAACCTGAATTTTCTGTTCAAAGCCAATTCGCCTAATGGAGGAATAAATGTCCACACTATACTATCTTGATTTTTATTTAAACAATGCATTAATCCATGAAGTGCAGAAAATCCATCTAGTTTCTTAAAACTATTGAAAACACACATTGAATCGTTTAAGCAAATAAGATTGGGATGCTGCAAAAAATCTCTATCCTCAAAAGAAAATTGATACAATCTATTTCCAATTCTATCGAGCTCGTTGATGGTGGTAAAGATAGGCAGAGAATTAGTGCTGTCCACAGCACCATTAATATATACTAAGTTACCATTTGGAAGTACTTGGAGATCATCAAGATGGTTTTCAGCATTTTGATCTTGGTAATTAATAATCTTTTCGATATTATTAAAGCCATCATCCCAAAAAATAAGACTTGAGGAGGGTTTAGTATTATCATTTGTATCGGATTGTCCATAAGTTATGTTCAATTCCTCATCTTTTAGTAAACCCTCATTCCAATATGAGCTGCCATCATTTGATAGGTAATTCTTAACTCTATAAGTTTCACTTTCTATGGACAACTCAATCAAGCTAACAGTTTCCAGCCCTTCATTCTCGCATTCACCTGATACATAAATTGTTTTTGAATCTATAATTAATCCATTTTCATTTGCAGGTCTGTAATCGTAAATAATTTCTTTGTCTTTTAAGTTGCCTAAAAAGTCAAATGTTGAAATACTGGTACAAGTATTTTGAGTAGAGTCACAGTAATGACTCATAAGCACTTTTATTTCATTATCATATATGGCTGATGTTCGCATAAAGTTTCCTTGACCTAAGGCAAAATCATACATTTTACTATATGTAATCTGAGCTTCTGTATCAAAACAACACACAAGAATCATCACAAGAAATATGTAGTTTTTATTTTTTTTCATTATCTGACTAAAATTAGCTTTTCTGATTTTAAAAAAACATCGTTTTCATAAATATTTAGAAAGTATAATCCAGGCTGCCAATCTTCAGTATTTATTTCCAAAGTCATCATATTTTGCTTTTCAACGAACATGGTTTCACCAATAGAATTGAAAATTTTAACTTCTATATATTCCAGATTTGGAAAAGTTACTTTAAGCAAATCATTAAATGGATTGGGAAAAACAACAACATTTTCTTCTTTTAATTTTGTCACCTCATTTGACCTTCTCCTTTGTTCAATAAAATTAGGGACCTGAGATACAATCAATGCTGTAAACATTAACGATAAAAAGAATTATTTTTTTTGAACATATCTCATCTCAGTTGCAAACTAGAACGATCGAGAGTACATCTTTTATTACATCGATGTTTTTATTTCTTTTTGTGTCGCAGACAAAAAGAAAAAATCACCTCTGCGCAGCAAAACAAATCAAAAAGCATTAAGACGCCAAAGCCACAAACAAAATCTGCGCAATAATAATTTTAAAAATTAAAGCAATTGGAAAAACCATAGCATAGCCAAACTCTGGAATCCTATTACCAGATCGTCGCGTTGCAAAATCTAAAATAGCGGGTTGATTAGAAACGATACCCGTGAGCAAACTGAATGGAATTTTGACCAACTTATAACCTATAAATAACATAGCCATTGCGGTAAGCATACTGATCGCTATACTCGCTATAAATACCCACAATGCATCCATGCTTAAATTACTTATAAATGCGTAGCCAGAACTGACACCGATACCCGAAAGAAATAATATCAAACCAATCTGTTGCAAGGTCACATTAGCACTGTAAGGTAATGTCCACACGATTGGTCCGGTACGTCTTAAAGCACCTAAAATCAAACTGACTAATAGTGGACCTCCGGCATAGCCCAATTTGAAATTGATCACCTCCCCAATAGATATGTTTATATTGCCAATTATCAATCCTAAGCCGATGCCAAGTCCAAATGAAAATAAATTAACTTTACTTGACGCCTTATAAGAATCTCCGAAAAATTTTGACAAAGCACGCAAATCTTCCCGTCTAGCGACAAACCTTAATCTGTCCCCCATCTCTAAAACTGTATCTCCTGTTGCAAGCATATCGACATCGCCTCTTCTAATACGCGTAATGATCGCATTGAATTTTTCACTAATTCTGAGAGACGCAATGGACTTTCCAACCACATTGTTTTTGGATACAAAAATTCGGCGTACATCATATCTCGTTCGATCTTTGTCTAAATCTGATTTTACCTCCTCACCAATATCTTTAATAGCTACATTTAAGTCATCGCGACTCCCTACTAACATAACCAAGTCATCCTTATTTAATTCTGAATCATAATTAGATAATGACATTTTACCGTCTTGAAATATCCTTCCTACAACCACATCCCAATCATACAATCTGAATAAATCTCTCAGTTGCTTTCCAAATACTTTTTCATTACTCACCTTTACTGTAGCTGAACTTAAGAACCTTTCAGTAGAATAAACCTTTCTTAAATCATGCTTCTCTTTTTTATAATCTATTTTTAATAGCTTCTCCATAATTACGATAACAAGAATACCGCCCATAACACCCATTGGATATGAAAATGAATATCCCACTACTGCATCATCAATCATGGACCTTGCAACTGTGTTATCATAAGTAGTCGAAATATAATCTATCACACCTGCTAACGCGGGTGTATTCGTTGTACTCCCTGCATAAGCTCCTGTTATTGTAGCCGCAGAAAAATCAAATGCAAATGACATAAGCGCTGCAACCAAGCCTGAAAAAGCAAGCATGCTTACAATGAATAAAAAATCACGAAAACCATTCTTTTTATAAGAAGCAAAGAATGCCGGCCCCGAACTAATCCCTATTGAATACACGAAAAGCACCAATCCCAATTGGAAAATTATATCTGGAATCTGCAATGAAGGATCTATGGCTCCAAATGCCAATCCCGTAAACAAAACTGCCGCAACCCCTAGAGAATTACCCTTAAACCTGAGTGTGCCAATGAGGTACCCCAAAGAAGCTACAAGGAATAAAAGCAATATAGGATTCTGGCTAAGAATTTCTATCATATTACAAATTTAGTTAATACATTTTTAAATTGAAATGTATAGCTTAGAGTATTGTATCTCTAACTATCGTTTAACACTTGAGAAATGTTCAGTATACATCACGATATCACTATAAAATCTTCACCAGAGAAAATTTTCCAAGCCATCACTACATCAGAAGGTCTTGATTCTTGGTGGACAAAGCAATCTGCAGGAATTCCAAAAATGGGAGAAGAGTATCGCTTTTATTTTACAAAGGGCTATGATTGGTTTGCAAAAGTTTTGATGATTATGGAGAACAAGCAAATAATGTTTAAAATGATTCATGCCGATCCTGACTGGATTGATACATTATTAACGTTTACCATTATTAAAAAAAATGATAATACTTGCTTACTTCGATTTGATCATACAGAGTGGCGTAGTATTAACGATCATTTTCGCCGAACGAGTTATTGTTGGGCATTATACATGCGAGGACTAAAAAAATATGTCGAAGAAGGTCTCATCACACCATATGGCAAGCGGACCAGTGTTTAAGAAATTGGAATTCTTAACTTTTATTTACAAAATCACCTAAAACAGGGAGTAACTCTTCTCATTCTCTCCACTCTATTATTATTGATAAAGTCTGCTAAACAGAGTTTAATCTTAGCAGGCAATTAATTAATAATAAAAATGATAAGATGAAGAAAAAAACAATGTCTCCTGAAAGGGATGCTTTTGTTGGACAAGTTCGTCCGAATCTCAATACCTCTGACCGAGTAAGCTTAGTTAGTGGATATGTTGGCGATTCATCTGAAAAAGGTTTTGTTAGAGTCTATGATAATGAAACTTTAAACAATTACATAGATATAGATACAAGTTGTATACTTCATTCTGAGAAAAGGTCACTGGAACAGTATCCATTAGGTGGCTCTTATATATGGGTGAAGAATAATGGCGAATTCAAGTATGGAACTCCAGGAGCAGAACCTTCAAAGAAATCTACTTTTTTAGAAGGAGAAATAATGAACAAATATAATGCAAGTGCCTCCGCTCAAGCACAATCGTTTGAAGATCTAAATGCATTAAAATTCACAACTACCAGACCTTCATTAGTTGATGGATGTCCTAGTCAAAATGCCTTATGTCCAGCAACTAGGATACCAATCCTTTGTGGTGATATAGCTACAAGGATTTGCCCTATAACTCAAGGTACAAATTGCCAAACATATTTAGCATGTCCAATCAAAACACTTGCATGCCCAATTAATTCACTGAGATGTCCAACAATAAATAATGGTTGTCGACCTTCTTTAGTGGATGGATGTAGAAGTGTTCAGGTTTATTGTCCACTGGAAACTTGGCCAGGCTGTGATATTCGAACTCTTAATTGTCCATCATTAGTCTGTGATCCTTTTGATCAATACAGAAATGTAATGAAGCACGGTTACTATGGTGCTTTTCAACCCTAATTAATAACCATTAGATTAAGCAAGTTAATTCTTGCTTAATCTTCTTTAAAATAAAACAATGCTTTTATCAGAATATAATATAATTCATTATTTAATTGAGAAAGGATTGATGTCATATCAAAATGTTATAGATAATAAATATACTGTTCATCGAAAAGACAGTCGGAATAATAATTTTATTATCAATAAAGATCTTGCAAATCAACTATTTATAAAACAAATTAGAAGATCAGATCTTCCAAACATAGAATCGCTAAAAACAGAAGCTACAGTTTATTATTTAGCAAATAATAATTCTGAATTTAATAACCTCAGCAATTTTATCCCAAGGTATTTTAACTATGACTATAATGCCAAGATCCTAATTACAGAATATTTGGGCGACTACATTGATTTACAATCTTTTCTTAACTCAAATAAACAATTAAATGAAGATACTGGAAAAGCGTTAGCTGAAACATTTAATTCATACCATATCGATCTTGACAAAAAGAAACAATCAATAAAACCCTTTTCTCATTTTAAAAAGCAACAACCATGGGTTTTCAACATACCTAGCATGAACCTCGAGCAATGGAAGCATACATCGAAATCAGAAACTGATAAAAATGCCATTGGATTAATAGAAAACGATAAACGATTTTTAAATCTTATATCTGAAACATCAACTTTGTGGGAAAACAATTCACTTTGCCATGGTGATATAAAATTTCAAAACATTCTAATTAATAATAAAGCCCAAGCTAACTCAAGCGTTAAAATTATAGATTGGGAACTAGCCTTTATAGGAGATAAAACATGGGACATTGCTGGTGTAATAAATAGCATTCTAGTCAATTGGATCAGTTCATCTTCTAAAGGAGATGAGAAAAACTACTTAGAAAAATTTTATCCATTTGTCAATAGCTTGATAGAAAATTACGAATGTGTAAGCAAAATGATGAATCCAAAAGAATGGTATTTGAAGTTAATTAAATTTACTGCTCTCAGATTAATCCATTCTTGTTTTGAATCAACAGCCAGTTCGCAACACTTTTATCCCAGCACAGCAAAATTACTCCAGCTGTCTTCAAACATATTTAACCAACCAGATGAAGCATTACAAATACTTTTAGGAATCAAAATAAACAAAGAACATGAAGAGCTTGTTTAAAAAACAAATAGAAGATATAATTAATCATATAAATGTCGATGAGAAATTACGCATTAAATATGGTGATCAAGATTGTGGAGACATACAAAAAATCGAATTATACGAAACAAGTCCCGAACTCTTTATTTCTGATTTATCTAATATAATTTACAAAAAGGCATACATAAATAGTGAATCATTCAAAATCACCCCAAGCGAAAATTATGAGAAGGAATTAGCAATTTTTACCCATAGTTTATCGAAGACCAATACTACTAGGTCTAAAACATGCAGGGGATGGGTATCAAAAGAAAACTCTTCAAATTCAGATCTTTATATTAAAAAGAACGAGAACTACAAAATTGTTAAAAGTGGTCAATACTTTATCACAAATGGAGTTTCAGCTTTTGATCAATCTACAATTTCAATTCCTCTTCAAAAAGAAAACAGAACTCAATCGTTCTATTATTTTTTTGGAGAAAACAACTCTGAATTACATGAAACAAACAGCTTGAGGATTTATTTCAATTTAGATGCAAGCGCCGCGAAAAATTGGGTGCATTTTATTTCTTCACAACTAAATTCTTTCCAAGTCCCATTTCAAGCAAAATGCTTAAGTCATCCATCACTTTACAATAGAGCTGACAGTGCAGTATTATATATCAATAAATACAATTACAACTATGTTCGTTTAATTCTTAAAGAAAATATTAATTCATTTAAAAACGGATTAAATAATTCTGTACCTCAATTTACTTTTCAAATTGAAGATGGAATAGCTCTTGCCGAAAGTCCGCCTATAATTACAGAAAGCTTTGGTACATCGAGATGTAAATTGATTTCCGAAAGCATTTATAATTCTATTCAAAACAATAAAGGTAAAAGCGAATGGAGTAAAGACTTATTTAACAAGTTAAAATATTTGGGCTTTTCATTGGAAAAATTTTACATGAATCCTGAAAGTAATTTTGTATACAAAACAATCAATTGATATGAGTAGTAAAATAAATATAATTCATAAGGTTGCATTTGAAATATGTAGGAACGCAATTTGGCATAATGAAAAATGCACCATTCTTGTGCAAAAACTCGAATCATACAACAAAGGAATAAAAGAGTTTAAAATTCAATCTGCTGATAATAGTTTTTATAGTGGACTATCGGGTATAACTTTCTTTCTGCTTTCATACTTAAAAGTCCAACCCAACGAAATATTAAAAAAAACAGCTATTGGCTTTCTAAAGCAAATAATATACAATTTCAAAAATCAAAAAAGCGATTCCTTTGATTTTTGGGTAGGTGGATTAGGAATTGCATATACACTGCATTACGCTGGGGACATTTTAGAAAATCAAAGATGGAAAAACGAATCGCAAAAAATCCTGAACAAAACCATTCAAATCACCAAATCAGATTGGAAGATAGATGTAATTGACGGTGTTGCCGGAGCTATACCAATACTTATTTATTTTCATGAACTCTACCCTTTATTAAAACTAGATGAACTGGCTATTGCGGCAGGTCAATTTTTAAAACAATCCGCTAGCAAAGAAACCAATGGAATATCATGGAAATCGTATAAAGAACAAGCACATCCAAACTTGGGTGGGTTTGCACATGGTGTAAGTGGAATCGCAAACGCCCTTTTAGACATTTATAAATTAACCAACAATATTGATTTTTTAAACATTGCTAAAGAGGCAATAAAATACGAAAATACATTATACTCTTCAAAAGAGAACAACTGGGGCGATTTAAGAAATTACAGTAGAGACAATGAACAAATATCTTATCCTTGTTTCTGGTGTCATGGGGCATCTGGCATTGGTATCTCGAGAGATAAAGTTTATTCAATTACCAAAGAAAACATTTATAAAAATGACATTCAGAACATAATTCAAAACATCATAAGCAACAACAATGTCACATCCTTAAAAAACTACTCTCTTTGCCATGGTCAATTTGGAAATTTAATGATATTAAGAAGTCTAAAAAAACATGCAACAGAATTAAACAAAGTTATTGATAAAGAAATTTCTCAATCTATAGATGCTTTCCATGATTCCTACAAACAAGGATATGACATTCCATCTGATAATTTAGAAAAAGATAATGGATATGACTTCATGTTAGGCAAAGCTGGTGTTTCATATTTCTTACTAACAGAATTATATCCGAACGTTTTCCCTACAATTATTGATTCAAACTATAATTATTGTTTCCGTAGCAATCAAACTAATTAAAAATAGTTGCATATTTAGAAATATAAAGTATGCACATGCTAGAATCCATCATAGATTATTTTACAACAATCCCTTCCAGTCATCGGACCTTAATATTAGTTGGAGGGTTAACATTCTTTTCTCTAATTGAAAGTGCTATTCCTCTGTTTTCACTAAATTATGGCAGAGCAAAACATGCTGGTATAAATATCTTTTTCACCATTACTACTATCCTCGTTAATTTTTTAATGGCATTCATTTTGGTCAAAATTGCAGATTGGGTCGTAGCTAATGAATTTGGCCTTTTACAATGGTTAGATATGCCTATGTGGATATTTCTTATCATCGGTGTTATGTTAATGGATTTTCTTGGGGCTTGGCTGGCACATTGGGTTGAGCATCATGTCACTTGGATGTGGAAATTTCATGTCATCCACCATACTGATCAACATGTAGATGTGACTTCAGCCAACAGGCATCATCCTGGAGAAAGCATCATTAGATTTACATTTACGATTATGGCGACTTTTGTCTTAGGTGCCCCAATTTGGTTGGTGATGATTTATCAAAGTATGTCTGTCGTGCTCAGTCAATTCAACCATTCAAATGTTATTATTCCTAATTGGTTAGACAGGATTATCGATAAAATATTTTGCACACCCAACATGCATCATGTACATCACCATTATCGTATGCCTTACTCCGACACCAACTATGGAAATATTTTTTCATTTTGGGATCGTATTTTTTCCACTTACGTGAAAGTGGATAATTCGAAATTAGTGTACGGTGTAGATACCTATATGCAGAAAGAAGATGCCAATAACATTTGGAACATGTTGAAGTTACCTTTCACTCCCTACAGGCATAGGATAAAATACGACCAAGAAGAAGAATTGTAAAGCTTAAAATCTGACTTGATAAAAAAGTCCCACATTAAATTTATTGAGTGAAGTACTAAAATCATCAACACTATATAATGGCTTAAAGTCAGCTTTGTAAAGTAAATTTAAACCGAAACGCCCTCCTAAATAAGAGCAATCTTTGTTTAAACTTAAACCCAATACATTGTGAAATCTCGTAACGTTAAGATTTTCTTGATCTCCGATAATACTTGATTGTCCTGATTTGAAATTACTATTGTCTGCGACAAACGAATCTAAATTATTGCTAAACGCAGAAATATAACTTAAGCCACCACCTCCAATTAAATCAATATCAATTCCATTTTTTCTGTAGATATTATAATTTAAATTAAGTGTGAAATCCCAATTTATAATTTTATGAGAGTTGTGTAAGTCCAATACCAAATCTGTAGACCCTGTTGTAGGGACTTGATTGTCATTGGTAATATCTACACGACTTCTTAAAAATCCAATCGGAGATGCCATAGTTAATTCAACTTCATTTACTGTCATCGAATTATCAAAAGGCACATTACTATTGTGTCCAGATTTGAACGAAACATTTTCAAACATTGTATTTAGAGAGATCGAGAAGTTCTCACATAAATCTCTTTCAATATTTATAAAGAAAGTATAAGCGTTTCCATTATCATAAGTAAAATCTGCAGGATCCAAAGCTGTTTGATAATTGGTATTCAAATTAAAATTCCAATAACTTAATCCTGAACCTAAACTCAAAGACCACTCCTTCTCAAAGTCGGAAGCAGAAGCCAATGCATTGTTTTCTAAATTAAAGGATGGTGTTACAAAACTTAGAGTCTGAGTTAACAGAGGACGTTTTAAAAGAGCAATATCTAAAGTTTCTAAAAATTGAATTTGTAAAGGGTCAATTATTTCGTTCGGTGACATATCGTTTTGTCCAGAAGCCTCATGTGATTCTGTTGTAGAAAGATCACTAATTGAATTTGTTTGACTTGTAGAAATTGGGGTTTCAATAAATCCAGAATGAGTTACCTCAGCTACTTTTTGTGTTGATTTAGTTGAATTTATTTTATTTTTAGCTAATTGAATATGTTTAGATATTGATGCCACTTTTTTTTCTGCTTCAATATTTGTCAATGGCTTTTCACTATTATAAATTTTTGTACTATTAGAAGTATTATCTGAAGCTCCAACTGATGCGCTGTTTAATGTATTCTTAGTTCCAGACTTTTGATCTTCATGACTTTCGGAATGTAAATCTGCACTCTCCAAAATTTGTTTAATATTTTCTTTTGAAAGCTCTTGTGATTTCTTACTTTCAGAATTAAACTGTTCAGAAATATTTTTAGTGCCAGATTTTAATTCTGACTCCAAGTTTGAAATAGTCTTAGTATTAATTTGTGGAACTTTGTAAAAGTAAATAGCTGCACTCATCAATAAAAGAGCCATAGCTAAAAATCTAAAAAGGACAAATCGTCTCTTTTTCTTCTTAGGGTATATTTCATTCTCAATGCCTTCAAAAACAGCATTAGAAGGATCTAACCAGCTTTCCCTCTCAGTGGAAGAGTGGTTAAAGATCTTGTACCATATATTATTTTTGTTAGGCATAACTTTCCAAATAGGAAAAACTTAAAGTGTCTAGTTTAGTTCTCAATAATTTCTTAGCGCGTAATAGTTGTGACTTTGACGTGCTCTCGCTAATATTTAAAGATTTCGATATATCTTTATGACTGTAACCGTCTATCATATACATGTTAAAAACAGTTCGATAGCCTTTGGGTAATCTTTGGATAACTGCAGTCACTTCCTGTAAACTTAGATTTGCAATAGCATTTTCTGCAATACTTATTTTTTGAGAAAATTCCATAATATCTTCAAAAACATTTGAAAATGACTTCTTTCTCAATTTTTGTAAACAAGTATTAATCATTATTCTATTTGACCAAGTATAAAACTCTCCTTTGGTTGAATCAAATTGTGAGAGGTTTTTAAAAATCGCAATAAACCCATCTTGCAAAACATCCTCAGCGTTTGCTCTTGACTTGATATAACGCAAACAAGTAAGCATATATCTTCTCCTATACTTTTCATATAGAAATTTAAAGGCATTTTTATCACCTTTTAGAATAGCTTCAATAGTTAATATGTCTGGTTTTTCGTGATCCAACTTTACTTCCTATGTAAGGTATAAACAAGAAAAATTATAAATGGTTATAAAAAAGCACCAGAAACTTTCTCAAGTTTCTGGCACGGATAAGGAATTGATCTTATTCTATTATTAACTTTTTATAGTATCTCATATTATCTCCTAAATATTCTAGTATGTAAACTCCCATGTTTATCTCACTTACATTAAGATTGTTTGTATCCTGAACACCATTAAATGTTTTGATTAACTTTCCATTCATGTCAATGATTCTAATTATACCCTGAACATTGTCATTAGATACTAACTCTACATTTACAAAATCCGTAGCAGGATTTGGATACATATTGAAAGATGCAAAATCCGTAATTTCTTGTGTACTTGAAACAATAGGTATCAACACTGCATCAATAACATGCACTACACCATTATCTGTTACGATGTCCGCAACTGTAACTTGTGCGTCATTTATAAACACACCATTATTATCAATCGTCACTGTAATATCCTTTCCATTTAGTGTTGTTGCCATTTGACCATCAGTCAAATCCGAACTTCTAACATCTGCACCTAAAACGTGATACAATAATATATCTGTTAAGTCTCCCATCGGATCCATTAATAATGCATCTAACGTACCTTCTGGTAAAGCATTAAATGCTGCATCTGTCGGCGCAAATACCGTAAATGGTCCATCGCCACTTAATGTGCCTGCTAGCTCTGCAGCTAAAACTGCTGCCTCTAAAGTATTGTGATCAGGACTATTAACTATAATATCTACAACTGTTATTCTTGGTGGTAATAGAACAGCGTCGATCACATGGACTACTCCATTGTCTGTTACGATATCTGCCACTGTTACTTGTGCATCATTTATAAATACACCATTATTATTAATTGTTACTGTAACATCTTTTCCATTTATTGTTGTCGCCATTTGACCGTCAGTCAAATCAGAACTTCTGACGTCTCCTGCCAATACGTGATATAATAATATATCTGTTAAGTCTCCCATCGGATCCATTAATAATGCATCTAACGTACCTTCTGGTAAAGCATCAAATGCTGCATCTGTCGGCGCAAATACTGTAAATGGTCCATCGCCACTTAATGTTCCTGCTAATTCAGCAGCTAACACCGCAGCTTCTAAAGTATTGTGATCTGGACTGTTAACTATAACATCTACAACCGTTGTTGTTGGTGGTATCAGTACAGCATCAATAACATGCACTACACCATTGTCCGCAACAAGATCTACAACAGTGACTTGTGCATTATTAATAAATACACCGTTATTGTTAATAATAACTGTGACATCTTTTCCATTTATTGTTGTTGCCATTTGACCATCAACCAAATCCGAACTTCTGACATCAGCGCCCAAGACATGATACAATAATATATCAGTTAAATCGCCCATCGGATCCATCAATAAAGCATCTACCGTACCTGCTGGCAAGGCATCAAACGCTGCGTCCGTTGGTGCAAATACTGTGAATGGTCCATCACCACTTAAGGTACCCGCTAAACCAGCTTCTATAACTGCCGTTTCTAAGGTATTGTGATCTGCGCTATTGACGATAATGTCAACAACTGTATTTTGAGCTTGTAAAAATATAGGTAATATTAAAAGAATGATTATGTGTTTAAGTATTTTCATTTTAAAGAATTTTGGATGATCTAAATAATGTTTCTACTTACCTATTTGCGAATTGATTCCAAAAGGTTGCATCGGATTTAAATTTTTATGAAAAAATGTCATTTTTTTTGGTCGAGTATTTTTTTAGTCATGCTTATTTTGACTCAAACTCCCCATTTACTAGGCTTTAGCTCACTTAAAACGGTATTAAGTTTTCCAATTTGGGTTTGGTATTATATTTTAGTGCATCTCGTTTACATTGTATTGCTGTATATATTTTCTAAGTGTTTTTTTAATTCTGAAGAATGATTTACACTATTCTGATTTCATATATCGCGATTACATTTTGGGGTAGTCTTTTTGGATCAAAATTAAAAGATGCGACACCTGAATCGTATTTTTTAGCCAATAGGGATTTAGGTACACTGAGTCTTTTCTTTACAATATTAGCTACAAACTTTAGTGCATTCTATTTTTTAGGCTTTGCGGGAGAAGGTTATAAGATTGGTTACGCACATTATATTATTATGGGCATTGGCACAGCTCTAGCCGGTCTGTCTTTTTTAATAATTGGGACCAAAACTTGGAAGCTTGGAAAAAAGTTTGGCTATATAACCCCATCAGAATTGATATTTGGCCAAACACGAAATCGCATTTTGTCCTCGCTCTTTTCAGTAGTGATGATTGTATTTACGCTACCTTATCTTTCATTACAAATAATTGGTGGTGGTTATATTCTAGAAAATTTGACTAATGGGGATCTTTCTTATAATCTATCTATTTGTCTTTTAACTGTAGTCACTATTATATATGTGGTAATTGGCGGAATGCAAAGTGTGGCGAAGACTGATTTAAAACAAGGTTTGATCGTTATTCTATTTATGACCTTAGCTGTCATTTTGATTGGGAACAGTTTAGGAGGTATCACAACCGCTAATATTATTGCACTAGAAATAAAACCAGACTTATTTGCTATTCAAGGTATTGCAGATCACTACACAGCGAAAAAATGGTTCAGCTTTATTGTCTTTTGGTTTTTTTGTGTGCCAATGTTTCCGCAGCTCTTTATGCGATTTTATATAGCGAGAGATATTTCGCATCTTAAAAAATCAGCTGTTCTATATGCTTTTATTCCTATCATCATTTCTATTCTTCCCGTAATGATTGGGGTATGGGGTCACATAAGTTTTCCTGGCCTTGACAGCAAAGCGGCTGATCAAATATTACCTATGATGTTGATGAGGCATACCTCAGAGTGGTTTGCCGCTATTGTAATGACGGGAGCTATTGCCGCATTTATGTCGACATTGGATTCTCAATTATTAGCATTAAGTACAATGGTGACCAGAGATTTATATGTGCCATTTTTCAATAAGAATTTAGATTTTAAAAAAGAAGTTCTTACTGGGCGTGTCTTGGTTGCACTTTTCGCTATTATAGGTTTGTTGATTGCTTTTAATCCTTTCGATACCATTTTCGATATGGGCAAAATGGCATTTAGTGGTTTGGCTATTTTATTTCCTGTGGCTTTAGCTGCAACGCGCTTCAAAATTGTTAAACCCATTTTTCCAATCATCGGGATTTTTATTAGCTTAGGTTTACTCTTTGGATTTTATTATAAGTTGATTCCTATAAGATTGGCTTTCGGATTTGAGTATTTTATGGTTTTGATTTTTGTGTCTTTTGTTTTTACTTTTTTTGGGGTAGGGAAAGGGAAAGGTGAATTTTAAATGGATCGAGGTGAATACCTTGACCAACGAATGTTTGTGTTAATTACAATTTCCGTTCGTCAATGTTTATAATATCGATGTTGTAAAAAAGATGTATTAGATCAAGATACAATCTTTATTATTATAGAATCGAGGTCGATACCTCAAACAACGAATGTTTGTTTTTATTACAATGACCGTTCGTCAATGTTTGTAATATAGATGTTGTAATAAAGATATATTTAGATCAAGATACAATCTTGATTATTATAGGATCGAGGTGGATACCTCGACCAGCGAATGTTTGCGTTTATTACAATTTCCGTTCGTCGATGTTTGTAACATCGATGTTATAAAAAAGATGTATTTACATCGAGATTACAACAAGATACAATCTTGATTAAAACAGAGGGTGGTAACACACCCTCTCATATATTTTTTACAAAATCAAATTGAACTCCTTAGGGTACTGTACCTTATACCCAAACCTATATTTCACATCTGCTCCTGGCATCATTTTTAATTCCCAAGTCAATTGTCCATCATCCTTGTTTAGTTCCGCAGACTCATTTTGGGTCAGTTCGATTTTAATGTCTTTGTTATCGCTAATTGGAATTTGATCTAATATTTTTAAATCAATTATTTGTGATTTATTGTTCTTGACTGAGATTTCATAGGTCAAACTTTCTTCTACATTTTTACCAAAAAACTTTTTGTCATATAAATCACGAAGCTGCTTGCGCTCCACAATGACTTCAGGATCAACACCCAAAGAAATACTTAACTTTTCTTCAGTTAACATTGGATTTATATACGATGTCCCCTTAAATGTCCCTGATAAAAACAAATTGACATTACCTTCCAATAAATCGAGCTTATACCAATCAACTATATTGGCCCTCAAAAACACTTTCGCTGATTTAAGCGGTATGGTATAATGCTCAAATTCGCAATCCACTTTATTTTCTTCTAATAACACATCTACTTCTTTACCATTGGTTAATACATCAAAAGATTCTTCGATGACATATTGAACAGAATTCACAGCTTCTACTTTTACCTGTTTTATCGCTTGCCTTTCTTGATCCATCTGAAATTCGTTTTTTGCAATGTCTTTCTTTGCTTTTATTCCATCTATATAATAAACAGTTTTATCTGTTCTACTTCCCCTAATAGTAATACCTGCAGAACGTCCTGCTGCAACCTCATCTAAAAGATCACCGGCAACACCATTCACAGCTTCTCTTATACCAGCAAACTTCATCGGCATAAGAATTGGGACAAGCGTATTTTCTATCGGATTTGCATTAGACAAAGTGAGTTTTACATCTATCCAATCTTCATTTGAATTTTGTGAGACATAGGCTTTACGCAACAACTGCATGCCGTCAGTAAGTTTATCGACTTTTAAATCATAATAAGGATACCAGGACGCATCTTGTAAGTAGTATTTTAGTTTTATCCCATCTTTAACCGCACCTTTGACATTTAATTTAATACGGACTTGCATTTCATATTCTTGGGACTTGTTGACTAAACCCCTTGATCTTACATTAAGAGAATCCACTTGTTTTTGAAAACCACTTTTAGTCTTTTGCTTGGTTAACTTTTCCAATACTATCTCCTTTAATCTTTTGCGGTAAAATTGAGATGCTTTAACGACTTCGTCAACAACCGCTCTACCCTCTTTATCATTAAAATCTTGATGATCTATAATCATAGCATACTCTTTATTCAAAACCTCGATGACACTTTGATAGTAACTGATACTATCACTCAAATTTAAAACTTGACTGTTTATCAAATTGTACTCATTCTGATTTAGCTTGCTTTTCAGTTCGGTTGAACTGTTGACAGAGTTTATTTCAATGACAGATTTGCTTTCTACAACAATAGTCTTTTTATCAATTTTTAAGGGTAAACCTTTAATTATTATTTCTTGTTCGCCCGTCAGACCTCTGGTATCAATGACTCTAGTAACCATGGCCCCTTTCATAAAAACGGTTACGGCCTTAATTTTTGAATCAGGAAAAATAGGTTTTGCAGCAGACAGCGGATTAAATAAAATGGCTAACAATACAGGAAGTACAAGCATCTTTTTCATAGTGAATATTTAAGTTAGTGAATGATTACGCCTATATGATGAAGCTCAATGGAGAATTACACAACTAGAGGAAAAATAGTTGGCGTTTAGATGTTGATAGCGACTTAAACAAATTTAAAACTAGATCATAATTTATTGGAGTTCATAAAGATTGACAACGTATTTATTATTTTGATAAAAAGTGTAAGATCCTTGTCATTTCAATTTATCAATGTCAAAAGGGAATGATTATAGTTGTATAATGTAGATTGATAGCATCCGCATTTTTCATTTTAAAATCAAAAACAGCATGCGTATTTTAGCTATCGATGATCAGCCTCTGATCTTAAAATCTATTGAGCACAAATTAAAAAATGCCGGTTACGAACTTTTCTTTGCCAATACTGGACTAGAAGGCATACTAAAGTATGATGAAATCAATCCTGATTTGGTTATATCAGATATAAAAATGCCTGACGGAGATGGATTCTTTTTCATTAATGAAATCAGGGTAAAAAGACAAAAAAATACACCAATCATTGTTATGTCTGGTGTCGAAGAGGAGGTGGTTATTGTAGATGCATTTAATGCTGGTGCAGATGACTATGTGCAAAAGCCAGTGGGCTTAAACGAGCTTTTAGTGCGTGTCAATAAATTGCTTAAAAAACCGCTAGTAAGTAATAAAGAATCATCAAATACAAGAAGTACGACAAGTCGAAAAATTCAAAAAAACATTGTAGGTGTCGTCATTCCTTGTTACAATGAAGAAAAAAGATTGAGGTCTGCCGAGTTTAGAGACTTTGTGAAAAACAATTTGGGATACCATCTTTGCTTTGTAAATGATGGCAGTAATGACAAAACACTTGATGTACTCAACGAATTAGCAAAAGGCTACGAAGACCACATCAGTGTATACAACTGCGCTCAAAACGGAGGTAAAGCAGAAGCGGTAAGACAAGGAATTCTGCATCTGACACAAGATCCTCAAATCGACTACTTTGGATACTTGGATGCAGATCTCTCTACAGACTTTAGAGACTTTAATGATTTAGTAGATGCCATAACAGATTCTGAATTTCAAATTATTGGAGGATCAAGAATGGCGAGAATGGGAGCTGACATTACAAAAGAAGGAGGTCGTGCTATAATCAGTAAAAGCATAAATCTAGTCATAAGAAACATATTAGGAATGTCATTTAATGATACACAATGTGGCGCAAAAATTATGACCAGAGAAGTAGCAGAAAACATGTTCAATAAAAAGTTTAATACAAGCTGGCTATTTGATGTTGAAATCTTTTTGAGAATGAAAAAATTCTACGGTGCAGATAAAGTCAATAAAGTGATTTGCGAGTTGCCCTTAAAAAGATGGATTCATGAAGACGGGTCCCATCTGTCAATGAAAGATTCATTTAAAATCTTATTTCAATTGGCTCAAATAAAATTCAAATACAACAATTAAGTCTCTTATAAAATTGTAGTCAGCTTAAGTTTATACTGCGTAAAAGAAAATCCTTTATTGGTAGAATTGGCAGCTGTGCTATAGAAATATTGTCCAAACAACTTATAGCGATCTGAAATACGATAGCCCAAATCTAGGGAGATTCTACTGGTATTAATCCGAGGATCTGTTTCGATTCTTTGTTTGCCAAATGTAAACTCAAAATGATAGATCAATTTTGCTTTTTTGTCAAAGTCATTTCCAAAATGGATAAATGCCTCAACAACTTCATATTGGTTTGGTGAAAAATATAAAAGTGGTCTGCTAAATTCATAAGACATATTGGTATAATTAAAGCCCAATTTGACTAGTGGAAATGTTTTAAACTGATAAAAAAGTGATCCAAAAAAAATGCTTCGCTGATTGTCGTCCGTTTGATTAGTCAAATCATATTGCAAATATAAACTGGGCCAATTGTGCTTTGAAAACAGATATGTTCCCACAATACTATGCTTGAGTATCCCACTCCTTATTAAATCTGTACTATATTTTAAGGCATCTTTTGAATATGTTAAACCCAAGCCATGATTTTTTGTGAATTGATAATTGATGCTGCTATTTAAAATACTTGCATTTTTATTGGCTCCTGTTTCTGTAGAGTAGTTTATTATTCCACCAGAAAACTTAAGGGCAAACTTGTGATTTATCTGAAAATGATCACCTATCATAAAAGATCTTTGCTGTGCTTCTTCTATCTTATTTTGTTCTGTTTGTCTGATACCGCCCATCAACATGATTCGATGCTTTTCTTTTATGGGCACAGTCAATTCTGCAAATAAATTTTTAGCATTGTTGTTACCAATATCAGAAGAAGTAAAAGTTTCAATTTCTAATTTCGGTGATTGCTCTAGTTCGATTTCTCTCAACAATCCAGTCGCATCAGGTTGATTAGGAATAAGTACAAGTGCTTCTTCAATTTCTTTTTTCGCTTTTAGATTTTGCTTTTTGGCTCGATAGGCTTCCGCCAATCCCATTCTCAAAACATAATTAGTATCCTTAATTGTACTATAGGTTTTTAAACCTTTTGAAAACTCTTGATCCCAAACATTCATCCTTCCACGCGCTAAGGTCAAATCATTGGAATCCCCATATTGATCATGGAGTGTGTTTATTATCTCATGTGCTTCAATAAATTTCTTTGAAGCCCCTAGCACATTTACTTTTTGAATACTTGCTCGTGTATATTTAGTCTCATCAGTAACATCCGCAAGATCAATAGCTTTCTCTGCAAAACTCAATGCTTGATTGTTCTTATGTTTTATGAGATTGATATGTGACAACAATAAAGCCGCTTCAAATTTATTTATATCGCGTTCATACATAAAGTCAAAAATCCATTCTGCAGTTTTAACATCCTTCATTGATAAATAACAAATGCCCTTATTAATCAAAGCCTGTTCGTCATTTCGATATTCTTCCAGAACAATATCCAAAGTATTTATAGCCTCTCGATAGTTTGTGTTTTTTCTTTGATTATCTGCCACCCCATACAAAACAAAACGCCTTGAAGTTTTTGCACCCTCATTATTAGGATCAATATTTAAAGCCTTATCAATATACGCCAGTGCTTCGTCATATCTAAACATAGAAGACAAACTATTTGCTGTTCCAAAATTAGCTGTAAAGTTTTCGGGATCCTCTTTTAGGATAATTTGATAGTTTTTAATCGCCAGTTTTGGATCTTTATCCCACAAATATGCCTCTGCAAGATTTAAGAGCGTTTCTTTATCATCGGGATAAGATCGATTTAATTTATTTAAAATTTGTAGAGCTGAATTCGCGTCTCCTCCTAATCCTTTGGCTCTAGCCAAACAAATGTTTGCTGTCTTATTATCTGGATAGTCTAATAATATTTTTGTAAAAAATTGTTCCGCTTTTGCGAATTGCTGTGCATCCAAATACTTAAAGCCATCCTCCATTGATGTTTGGCTCATTAGTTGCACTGAAATAAGAAGAAAACCTACAAAAACACCCCTCATAACATATTAAATTATATACTAATATAATCTTTATCTATCGACAAATAAAAAATTCAATGTAATTGAATAATGGCTTAAATGTTTGTTTTTACTTTTTTATGCTATATGGTTTACACTTTTGTTAAATGGGCGTTATTTTAGATAAAAAAATATAATATGAAAGGTGTTGTTTTTACTGAGTTTCTAGATATGGTTGAACAAAAATTTGGATATGAAACAGTTGATCATATTCTTACTGCAGAAGAATTAAAGTCTGGAGGCATCTATACTGCAGTTGGCACTTACGAACATGCCGAAATGGTTCAATTAATCACACACTTAAACGCCAAAACCAATATTGAGGTCCCCACATTACTCAAAGAATTTGGGAAATATTTATTTGGCACATTCCAAAGTAACTATGGTAGCTTTTTTGATAAGGCATCTGATAGTTTTAGTTTTTTAGAATCTATCGAGCAATATATTCATGTAGAAGTTAAAAAGTTATACCCAGACGCCGAGTTGCCAAAATTTGAGTCCAAACGCATAGGTAATAATACACTAGAATTGGTCTATTATTCAGAAAGACGAATGTCGGACTTTGCTGAAGGTCTCATAGAAAAAACGCTAGAACATTATAAAGAGGTCGCAACAATAGACAAAAGCCTCGTTAAGGAAGACGGCAGTATCGTAAAATTTACTATAGTAAAGCAATAACTAAATATGACAGATTTAGAGCTATTACAAAAAAAGCTTGACAGAGAAATTGCAGCTCGAAAGCAAGCTGAAAACATTTTAGAGTCAAAGGCACTTGAACTTTTTAATGCCAATAGCGAATTGAATATACTAAATACTACACTTGAATCACAGATAATAGAAAGGACTCAAGATTTTGAACAAGCTAAATTATTAGCAGAAAAAGCCCAAAAGGCAGAATCGAATTTCTTAGCCAGTATGAGTCATGAAATTAGAACACCACTAAACGCAATCATAGGCATGTCACATCTCTTACAAGATGCGCAACTTAATACAGAAGAAAAAGAGTATTTAAATGTTTTAAGTTCTTCTGCAAATGTTTTGCAAAGATTAATTACAGATATTTTAGATATCTCAAAAATAGATTCAGGACAATTGGAAGTTGAATACAAGCCCTTTGATTTAGTCGCACTAATTAAAACAGCCACAAGATCTTTTGTGCCGCAAACTGAAGACAAAAACATTCAACTAAATACAGAAATCGATCCTCGTATAAAGTCGCTCCTAATCAGCGACGAACTTCTCATTAATCAAGCTTTAATAAATTTAATCGGTAATGCTGTAAAATTTACTGAAGAAGGATTTGTAAGTGTACGTGTCAGAATAGCCGAAGACCTCGGGGATAAATTGAAAATTAGATTTGAAGTTGAAGATACAGGCATTGGTATACATCAAGAAGATATTGATAAAATATTCGAACAATTTAAGCAAGCCAGTGCAGAAATAAGACAAAAGTACGGCGGCACAGGATTGGGTTTAGCTATCATCAAAAAAATTGTAGAAACTTTAGGCGGCGATATAAAAGTTACAAGTGTAGTAGGTAATGGATCTAAATTTACATTCCATATAGATTTAGAAAAAACAGATATTAAACTTCAAGAAATTGCAAACCCTAAAATTAATACTCAAGGTTTTGAACACTTAACTGATCCTATTCTTGTTGTTGAAGACAACAAAATGAATCAGATGTACATTTCAAAATTACTAGAAAAATGGAATATACAATATGAAATTGCTGACAATGGAAAGATTGCAAGTGACTGGGTTCAAGATAAAAAATACGCACTCATTTTTATGGATTTGCAAATGCCAGTTATGTCAGGATATGAAGCCACCAAGCTTATAAGACAAAATAGCGTTATCAATAAAGGCATTCCTATTATTGCACTCACAGCCTCTACATTGTTATCCAAAAAAGAGAGAGCACTTGACTCGGGTATGAATCTATTCTTAACCAAACCGTTTCGTCCTGATGAATTATCCAAGGCCATACTAGAATACATCCCTATAGGTAGTACTAACGCCCAAAGCACCAGTAACTTATTAGAGAATAAAAGCGAAGAATACAGCTTCAATAAAAGCTTTAATCTCAAATATTTAGAAGAAAACTATAGTACAGATTTAGAATACTACTCAAGTATGATGGAAGTATTTTTAACTGTCATACCACAAGATGTCTCCAAATTGAACAATGCTATAATAACAAAAGACTACGCTTCTGCAAGTTCGATTGCACATAAAATAAAACCTTCATTTTTAATGATGGGCTTGCCTGATTTGGGCGATGTATTCAACTTAATTGAAAAGAAGGCCAAAACTGAAGATCTTGAAGTTATAGAAATATTTAATCGAGAAAAGATTAATTTGGAAAAAGCATTAAATACCATAGAGCTTGAAAATGAAAAATTAAAAAATCATTTAATCCAATCTTCATGAATCTAAAAACAATAGTAGTAGATGATGATTTAATGGCGAGAGAATCTATCAAGAGATTCTGTCAAAAATCAGAAAATATTAGTTTCCTGGACAGCTTAGAAGATGGAGAAGCCGCATTATCTTATTTGTCAAAAAAACAGGTTGACCTCATTTTTCTTGATGTTGAAATGCCAGGTATCAGTGGTTTAGAATTGATTAGTCAATTGCCCTACTTACCACAAATTATTATTACAACATCAAATACAGAATATGCCTTTGAAGCTATTGAGTTTGATACAACAGACTTTCTAAAGAAGCCTGTGGCTTTAACTCGCTTCACCAAAGCTGTCGAAAAAGCTGTCAACCGCTTAGAGCAATCAAACAAACGCATAAGTCTATCCGCTCAAAAAGAATTATATGTCAAAACAGATGGACGTTTAGTTAGACTTGAATATAAGGATATCTTATATTTTGAAAACGTGGGGGATTATGTAAAGGTAATTTCAACAAAAGGCAATCAGATTATATATGGGGCGCTAAAAGCTATCGATGAAAAACTCGTAAACCCAAGATTTTTAAAAGTACACAGATCCTTTATAGTAAACTTGGACAAAATTGTGGACATAGAAGACAACTCAATTGTTATAGCCAACAAGGTCATCCCAGTAAGTCGCGCACATAAACCCATCTTAATGCAAAGTTTGAATATTATCTAACCTAATGTAAAATCCCAATCTATTGCAAAGTAACCTATCAAGAGAGCTTTTATAATTGACGTGTAAATGTCACTTTAATTATTAAACAAATAAATAATTCAAAAAACCCCGTAATTGATCTATAAATCGTGTGGGTACATCCAAATTCCTAAAACTGCACTGACCTCCTACATATCACCCTTAAATTTGAATTATCAAATCAAAATTAAGGTCATGAAGAATTTACAAATTACTTTCGAAAATTTAGAAACTCAAAACGGATTAATTACAGTTAATCTTACCGGCAGACTCAACGAAATGAATGCCATAGATTTTAAAAAAGATCTCCTCAAAATACTTGAGGACAAAAATTCCAATTGCTTGCTTGACATCACTTTACTTTCTTCTATGGATATTATAGGTATCAATGCTATAGTTATGGCTCATAGAGCATTGGAGAAAAAAGGTAAAACCTTATCAATAATCAGTGAAAAAGAGTCAACGGTAGATCGTGCATTTCATCTAACTAAATTTGATAGAATTCTAAATCTAAAAAGAGCCTAAAAGCTAAAAGATAGAATTAGAGCTCATGAAAAATCTAACGCAAAAGTTTAGCCAGCTTGGTGACGCAGGTTTATTATTAGTCGCTAACCTTATTGTCAACATAGGCAACTATGGGTTAAATATCGTCTTAGGAAGATGGTTAGGACCAGAAGGCTTTGCTGATGCCAATTTACTCGCAACCTTAGTGATGCTATTATCTTTTATCGCCATGGGCTTGCAACTGGTAATTGCTAAATATAGTGCAGAGTATAAAGCATTAAAAGAAGATCAAAAATTATTTGGATTGCTTTCAGTAGCAAAGCGCTCGATTCTAAAATACAGTTTGATATTAACTGTCATTCTTATTATTTGTGCACCATTGCTAAAATCATTTTTCAATTTTAATGCGCCTTGGTCATTTATTATTCTCACTGTAGGTATCCCATCCTATTTTTTAATGAGCGCTTCTAGAGGTTATTTTCAAGGCACTAGTGCTTTTAGAAAATTAGCGGGCACTTACTTAATTGAAATGCTTGTCAGACTTTTCTTCACCGTTTCATTTCTATTAATTGTAGGTAAAGAAACATATAGTGCAGAAATTATAGCCATAGGATTTCTGTTATCATTTCTATTCACTCATTATTATTCAAGATTAAAAACGGAACTTTCACCAGAATTTGACACAAAGGTGATAAAACAAATGCTGAGATTCTTCGCTGTTATTGGCGTGTACGAATTAAGTCAAATTTTAATAAACAACAGTGATGTCATTCTTGTCAAACATTTCTTCAACAATGCAGATGCAGGATTGTATTCTTCTTTAGCCTTATTAGGAAGAGCAGTCTTTTTTGCAACTTGGATTGTGGTGACAATGTTGTTTCCAAAAGTTATAGAAAAAGAAAAAACAGGCCAACCACATCAACATCTTTTTTGGAATGCACTTTCCATAGTTGGATTCATAGGATTAAGTATAGTTGGCGCTTGCTATCTTTTGGATGATTTTATAATCAATATAGCTTTTGGAGAATCATATCAGAGTATAGCACACTTACTTTGGATGTATGCACTGAGTACAAGTCTATTTGCTGCAGCCAATGTTGTCGTTTACTATAATATGTCTTTAGAAAATTATACTCCTGTTTGGATTTCAGTTGCAGCAGGAATAATTCAAATAATAACAATTAGTCTTTTCCACGAAAGTCTAACAATGATAATTCAAGTCCAAATGATATTGATGTCTAGCCTTCTGGGTATCATGTTAATTTATCAAAAAACCAAAGGATCTTTTCAGGGTATTACCCAGGTAAAAATTCTAAATAATAACTAAAAACAAAACTATGAAAATCGCAATTGTCAGTCCTTATCCGCCCAGTAAAGGCACATTAAACGAATACGCTTTCCACTTGATAAAACAATTTAAATTCAAACATGATATTGAGGAAATCATTATTCTAACAGATAAAATTGATGAGACTTATACTGTTCCTGAATCAGAAAGCACATGCAAAGTCACTATCAAAGCAATTTGGTCTTTTAATGCTCTTTCTAACATTTACAATATTGCCAAAGCCGTAAAAGCTTGCGAAGCAGATGTGGTACTCTATAATATTCAATTTCTTTCGTTTGGAGATAAAAAAATTCAAGCTGCTGTTGGATTAATGACCCCACTTTTAACGAGAATTCTTGGTGTACCATCAGTGGTATTACTGCATAACATCGTAGAAACGGTCAACTACGAATCCGCTGGAATCACAAATAATCCAGTAATGAAATTTTTATACACAATGGTAGGAACCATTCTGACACGCATTGTACTAATGGCCAACTTGGTCGCTGTTACGATGCCAAAGTATGTAGATATTCTTGAAAAGAAATACAAATGTAAAAATGTAGCTTTAATACCACATGGTAGTTTCGAGTTGCCTCCGTTACCAAATTTTGAATTAGCTGATGGTCCTAAAAAGATCATGACATTCGGGAAATTTGGCACTTATAAAAAAGTAGAAAAAATGATAGAGGCAGTGGAAATGGTAAGAAAAAGCACTGGCCAAGATTTAGAAATAGTCATCGCTGGCACGGATAATCCAAATGTTGCAGGTTACCTTGACAGCGTTAAAGAAAAATATAGCCATGTACCAAAAATTAAATTTACAGGCTATGTTGAAGAAGAAGATGTGCCGAAGATTTTTACTGAAAGCGCGGTCGTTGTATTCGAATACACAAGTACGACCGGAAGTTCAGGTGTGTTGCATCAAGCAGGGAGTTATGGAAAAGCTGTTGTCTTACCAAACATCGGAGATTTGAAAGAACTTATTGAAGAAGAAGGTTACTGCGGCGAATTTTTCAAAGCAAATGATGTCAATGATTTGGCAAAAGCCATTAAAAAATTAGTCGTAGATGATGCACATAGACAGACTTTGGCAAAGAAAAATTATACGGCTGCCGCTTCGCTTCCCATGTCTGATATTGCAGATTGGTATATGATGCATTTCAACTATCTCAAAAAGAAGAATCACTTTTCGAAACCATCCATATCGCCTTTGAATAAATCCCAAAGAATAAGAAAGACAAATAAGCCTGCTAAAATGGCTACAAATATTTCTGTATAAGACATATTATTTTTCGTTTTAATTATTGCGGAAAATGTTTTTGATTTGAGTTGCCGATGGTTTTTGCGATCCATCGGCATTTATTATTCCAAATTCTTTCTGTGTCGCTTTTACCCAAGGCTTCCATCCAAAAATATCAGATGGCGCTTCATCAAAATCATAGAAGCTCCACAACATTCCGCCCATGCCTTTCTCAAGCATGAAGTTATTTAATGCTACAATATATTCACTTTGTTCGGTTTCTGAATGTGCCCCAGGATAAAATCCATCATAACTTGTCATTCCATATTCAGAAACCAGAATTTCCTTATCACCTACCGCAGATTGTAAGACCTCAAATCTATCATTGAGTTTATCGATCTCTTCATAATAGTGAAAAGATACAAAGTCAAGATTTTCAGATAAATAGCTTCCATTTTCGATGTGTGCCCAACCTATAGTTAGAGGATGATTTTCATCATAACGCTTGGCCTGTTTTATCATAAAGTCTAACCAAGCCAATACATCTTCCTTCTTGTGATACTCAAAATCGATGTCAGGTTCGTTCTTGAGATCCCAAGCGATAATAGCCTCTTCATCCTTATATCTTTCTAAAATGATCTTTAGATGTCTATCATATCCCGTATATTTCAGTAACTCAAAGCCCACTGGAAAATCGAATAAGGTCGGCATCACTTTTAGGTCATGAATTTTAGCTGTGGAGATTAAAAAATCCAGTTTCAATAAATTGTCTTCTGAGATATGAGGACCACCAAATTCATTAAAAGGAATAAAGAACCTGATCGTATTGAAACCCAAACTGTCTATTAATTTAAAATCAGATTCAATAGTATCTTTAGGAAAATGCGACCAAAATTTTCGCCATGGATATTTTTGCGGGTAGTAATTTACACCTCTAATGTCCGCAGCATTAAAACTGATGGGTTTTCTTTTTTTATAAAAAGAGGTATCTGCTTCTTCGGTTCTAAGCATCTTATTAATGCGCCATTTTCCATCGTCTAAGGTCATGACAACTTTATAATCAAAAACTTCTTCTTGAATGGGGGTTTGTACTTGATTTTTGATTCGTTGAATTGTGCGCACATTATGATCAGTGAAACTTACAACTTGTTTGTCAAATGAAATGAAATGTAATTCTAGCTCATGATTTAAATCAATATTTTCAATGACGCTATCATAATCTCCTTTAAAATACTGTGTAATTTTTGTACGCATTTCTTCAGAATAATGCTCTATCAATCCTAAATCTTTATGATCTCTAATACTTAAATTTGCAGATGCCCATGACCTCAAATAGGCTTTTTGAATATCACTCCTTATAAAGGGATTAATATTTCCTCCAATATTTTCACCATCAGGCAACCATTTAAAATAAGGATGATGATGGTCAAATTCACTCGACACCTTTTCATAAACATTGACCACATTGCTGGCACCTTTGAAATTCGCATAAACTTTACTGAAGATAAAAAGCAATAAAGTCAAAAGACAAACCAATAGAATCGCTGCCAATATTCTTAATATGATATTTGATCGGCTACTCATTTCTATAAATCACTTTTTGAAGACCTGCCACACTTAAATGCGCAGGAGTATCTTTCTGCCATTGAATATCTTCTAGTTCAAAAACAGCCATGCCTAAGAGCGTTTCCACTGTATAATTTCGATCCATTAATTCAATATTGACCTTTGATCCATCTGATATATACTGCCCCAATTGACCCCGTAATGGACCAATTACTATTTGCTTTTCATTTATAGTATATACAATTTCATGCAGGTCATTAGCAAAATTTATTTCGATATCTTCACCAATAAATCTACCTCCAATGGAAGCGCGCACGTACCAATTGGCTGCTTTGTATGGGTTTTTCAAATAAACAAAAGCCACACCATCTATGGTGATGCCGTTATACTTAGCGGTTTCTTTTTCGTTTTCGAAAATGTGAAAATTAAGCATTGTACCATCCGGAATTGCATTTCCAAATTCATCTCTCAACTTATTTGTTTTGACCTTTACAAAATTTCTATTATTTGCATAAGCAAAATGTTCCTCAGTCGAAAGATATAAATCCAAAGGCCAAGAAGGAATCGATATTACTTTTTGCTTTTTAGAAGAGGCATTGGGGTGAGAAACGCCAATAAATAAATCCTCAGCATTTTGATTGGCCTCTATAACATAATACGCTAGGCTATATTCTATTTCTTTATAAAACTGATTAATATCCGTTGCACTTTTATTTTCCGCCATCTTTACTTCCAGTCCATCAGCTACAGCATTTCCAAACTTATCTTGTGGCACAGCCACAAGCATTGACTCTTGTTTGCGATCCACATTAATAGTGCGTGGTCCGACATAAATATCTATAGGGTCTGTAATGTCTAAAGGCAGTATTTTTATGCCTTGTTGAACTAAAATACTATCATGCTTAATGATACGTAATGTAAAAGTACCTGCAGCGTTTGTCTCAGGTGAAGAAAATTGAATAGTCTGTTCTTGAAGCCCTTCTATTTCACGCGAAAGCGAAATAATGCCATTTGATAGAACAAGATCACAAGAACTTGGATTTTGTTGAATCACTTTTATGCTTAATTTATCACCAGCCAATATTGTTTGACTTTTCAGCTCAAGTTCTATAATTGGGTAATCGTATACCAATATTTCGTCTTGTTCTTGCCCACAAGAAAATAAAAGAACAAAAAATAAAATTATATGTAAGCGAAATTTAATCATTACTTAATCCTGTCATGCCATTTGCTTTGACGCTAATTTGATAATTTATTTCAATAGCATTTTTATGATAGTTCAAAGGCAAATATGATTTGACCTCTGTCATAGTTACACCATTTACCAACATTTGATCTGTTGTACATTCTTTAACAAGCACAACATTATCATTCGCTTTAAGCTCAATTAAAAATGGTTTCTCTCTTTGGGGGCGTATGCCGCGATCGAGATAGAATCGATCCACCCAATATATTTTTCCATCATTTCTTTGCGCATACAATACTTGTGGAATGCTGACCTCTTTGTTACCAAAATTTAAATACTTTCCTGATATTTCATTTTCCGAATAACTGATGTCTTTCAATCCATAAAATTTATATAATTTTTCATCCGTCACCATCGAACGCACGAAAATAACACAGTTATCAATTTCTGAAAGATCAAGCTTCTTGCCTTCGATTTTATATTGCTGCACAAGCTCATCATAATCAATTTTAAAATAAGTGCTTTCTTTAGGCATCAGGTTATGAACAATAGTTTCGTTGGCATTAAATCTTGCCAATTCTTTATTCTTGGCATACAAGACTGCCTCCGCAGTTATAAAAGCCGGATCTGTATCAATATTAATTATCTCTCCTACCACATAATAGCTACTGTCTCTTCTCACCAAATTAGCTTCCCTTACAAATACTTCAGGACGATCTAAGATATCTTCCTTTGCCGTTTGGCCACTAATAGCTTGTCGCCGACCTTGATTAAAAAAATCTATATCTGGAATTCGTAAAAATTGATCTGGTGGCACATCCCGCTCAAATACATCTTTTTTAATCGACCATCTTCCATCCTTTTCGATTAATATTAATTTGTGTTTAGTATCATATCTTTTGACAGCCGTTAACCAATTTGCACTGACTTCTACTTCTTTTTTATATGGGCCCAAAGCATTATAAGCGCCTATACTGATACTATCTAATTTTGCATATGATGCCATTAATCCATCCTCCAAGGACAACTCTAACATAAATTGGTCCATTGAAATTCTGCTTTCATCCTCTAAGAGGCCGTAAGCTTCTTCAAAATATTTAAAATCTAAACTGTGAAAATAGGCATGAATAAGGTCATCAGATTTACGTTGTACATCACTATTTTTTTTAATTTGAATCAATTGAAACAAAACAACGAAGAGCAAAATCAAAAACCAGAAAAGATAAAAACCATATACCCATTTTCCAGATTTATAATCAGGCACAGATATAATAAAACTATCCTCATTTCTAAGGTATCTAAAGATAAAATTGAGAAAAAACGCTAACAACAAGGACGACAATGGTAGAGTCCCCCACATCAATCGTTGAATTTTCGGTATCTCTTTTTTGGGCAATATTGAAGGCAAAGGAGGCACATCTTTTCGCTCCCAAATATCTACATTATTTTCTAATGGCTTTAGTTTAGTCCATCCATAAAAAAACAAAACAGGTTCATAAAATTTATCATTACTAAAAATATATTTGAGATGAAACTTTTCAGGCAAGGTTAAAAATTGCCTTAATGCACCCAAACCTTCCTCTCCTAAATATTTAGAATTCTCAATGCGCTCGACAGCACGGGTTGTCATCTCAGGCAATCGTCTTGCGGAATGGTAATTGCCATCCAATGATAAGGCATCTGTTTGAGAAGACAACCATGCCATTTGGTCACCAAATCCCAAAGTCATGAAACGCCACCTATCATGCCCATCTCTATTGAGAAAATTTGTAATTGGCTTTGTCTCTATTTTATCGGGTTGTAGTGGCCTAAAGTTAGATAAGTTTATAATAAAGGCATCCATAACCAGTATTGTGATAATAACTCCGAAGATGGCTAATCGATGTACAGGTACTGATAGTTTCTCTTTAATGTAAACAGACAAATTTCCTTCGACGAAGCTACACATCACATCAGCAAAAAAAGGAATAGCAATAATGCTTCCCCAAAAAGTAAATCTATCTAAAGTCAAAATATTAAATGCTGTTTCACCCAGCATCATTTTAGGAATAGGTGTTGTTCCCCCTGTCCCTAAAACAAATAATAAACAAAAAGACAAACCCAAAAATATATTACGCTTTCTCAATATACGATGTAGAATAGCAGGTAAAAAAAGAAGCATAATTCCCCAAGGAATCAAAAAGAAAACCAAACCTAAAGTGGGATCTTCTATAAAAGAAGCCCTAGAACCATGAGGAATACTCACCTGCGTTATAGGATCAGTTTTACTCCAATACCAATACGGAAAAATCATAATAATAGTCAGCGCAATAACACTGACTCCAATCAAGATAGCCTTCGGCGAAAGCCTCCAAACTTTTTTTATAAAATCAACAATTCTAACATTTTCAATACCGCCTTTTTCCTCAATTACAATATCCAATACTGCAACGCCTAAGGTGGGGGCTATAAAAAAGACCATACCAAAAATCGTAGTCACATGATGCGCCGCAGTCATACAAGCTATTATACTCAGGGCCGTAAAGTAATAGGAGTTTCTATTAAAACGGATCCATTTATAAAGTTCTGGACATGCATTAAGTAGCAGCGCTACACCCGTCACACTAGGTAGCTGACCGAAAATATGAAGAGCCTCTATGTATGATGAAGATAAAACCGCCAATAAAGCAGCATAGCCCGCTGCCAATTCGCTGACCCAGAGTTTTGAAAAATAATAAACACCACGTATAAATAACCCTATGGCGATAAGGCCCCATAATATGAACCCCAGCTTTAATCCTACCCCCTTAGAAAGTACTGCAACAACATGGTGTACCAAAGGAGGGTAACTCGTCATTGTAAAACCGGTATACCACTTATAATTCCACGTTTCAAACCAATTACTTGCATAATGCTCTGCAAAAAACATATGGACATAAGCATCATAAGTATTCTCCATGGTAAACGACATAATCGTCCCGTGAAACAACAAGCCCAACAGCAATGCTAGTAAATAATATTGGCGTGATCTACTCAAAAATATTCTTAGTTGACATTAAAGATAAGTTTAATATGAAGGTATTTTAAAAAAAATCATATCGCAAAAAGAACGATCTACACCAGAAGTGTATTTTTTTTAATGGTGCTAGGGGATTAGGGCATTAGGGTGAAAAGGTAGTAGATCAAAATTGACAACTTTCTTATATTGTATGGCATCGATGTTTGCAAACATCGACGATCGATTTTTTTGTTTCTTTTTGTATGGCAGACAAAAAGAAAAAAGCTAATTGTGTAGCAAAATAATTTTAATATCAACGTAAGCACATGTGTTGTATAGCATCGATGTTTGGAGACATCGGAATTTGTAATAAAAAACATATTCGTTGGTCGAGGTGTTCACCTCGTTCCTGTATTATTCAAGTTTGTATCTTGATAGCCTTTACAACAAATATAAAGTCTAAAAACAAGAGCAAATAAAATTTATAAATTCAACCAATAAGTCAACTTAGCAACCACTCCCCTATTGCGGGAATTAAAATTATCTAAAGAATTAAAATTATCAGAATACACTAAGAAAAAATCGGAAGCAGGAGCAAAACGCCATTGAAATCTTGAATTGACACTTAAATTTTCTAACTGATTATTATACTGAATGAAAGCAGTAAAGAAATGTTTTTTTGTAAATGTGACATCAATGCGTGGACCAATTAACCATAAGTTAGCTACCTCAAATGGTGCATTTAGTTCTATCCTATTGTAATTAACATTAAGACTTACCGAACCAAAAGGTTGAAACCTGTAAGTCATTCGAGTCCTGGTGCCTAATCTTGTCCCACCAAAGAATCTACCATAAAGCGGGTCTATTCTAAAGAAAAAAGTCTTTCTTTGATCTGTAGAATATCTGGCTCTGAAAACAGTATTTTCAAAACGACTTCCCGCAGAAAGAAATACATCGTCCTTTTGAATACGCGTAGGATCAAAATCATCTAACAAAAGTAAATTTGTATAATCCAAGCTCATCTCGAATCTATGATTATTAGACAAACTGACATCCCAACTCAGTCCAGCTGCATTTTCTGCCAATCCAAATCCCTCTATTATAACATTTTTGTCCTTTCCTAGCTTATGTATCCAGGTAAAATCAAACCCTAATGTCATTTGAGTTATCTTATCCGTTTGAGGAAAGAACCTAAAATCTAATGTAGGGCTTATGTTTAAAATATCTCTTCGTGGTACGAAACCTGTTTCAGCATCAAAGCCTTCCCCTACTAACAAATGAGACCAAGCAAATCTATATTTGCGTCTATTATATTGAAGTTGCGTAAAATGGGCAAACTTATGCTCTGCAACATTTGGAGTCAGAGACTTCATGAAAGAAGTCTTGCCTGACCAATAATTATTTTTAGATACCAATCTGTATTCAAGGCCTGCTACTCTATCATATTTGTCTGCAGTTTCGCCAAAATCATCTGAGTCTATGGCCTGCTTATTAACAAAAATAAATGCAATATTAGATCGATCAAAAACCACCTGTTCTGCAGCGGCAACTGTGTAATTAAATGCTGGTAAATCATTTTCTTGTTGAGGTGCGGTTACCATTGATAGGAGACCAACCCTCAGCTTTTCATTTAACTTTCCACTTAATCGGGCACCACCATAAATTGTATTTTGAATATTATTACCTGTAGCCGTATCTTGAGACACACCTATCCTTCGAGAGAAAAATGGATTCATTCTTTGTGTCCCAAACCTTCCAAATAAATCTGCATTCTCTAAAAAAAACTGTCTTCTTTCTGGAAAGAAAATCTCAAATCTATCAAGATTCGTTACTTGCCTATCCACCTCAACTTGGCTAAAATCTGGATTGGCCGTTAAATCAAGATTCAAACTTGAAGATATACTAATTTTCGCATCACCACCAACATTAAAATTAGATTGTGCACCCACTTGTGTATCATCTTCAAAATCACGGGTTACAGCACTTGTTACAAATGGAATTATTGAAATATTACTTCCAGGTTTTTCTAGGGGTTCTTGAAAATTGAGTTCACCCATATAAGTGAGATCCATGATAATATTTTCTCTAGGAATATTTATAAAGGATGTAATTTCATTACACTGGACATCATTCCTGTAAGCATTGAATCGCCATTTTGATGCCCCTTCTTTGTATCGTATCGTTTTAAAAGGAATCGCCATTTCACAAATCCAATGATCTTCATATCTTTTGGATTCACCATCCCATTTATTATCCCAAGAGTTGTCAAAACTATCACCGGTCCTTCCTGCATTGAAAATTAAGGCTTCTCTTCTTGCACCATAAGGATTCATTCCAAACACAAAAGCATTAGTTTTATCAGCATAGGTATCTAATAAAAGTGTCAAATTATCATTGGCTCCAAATCCATAATCTCGCCTTAATGATTCGACAGAAAATTTATTTGATGGTGTATAACATTTTGATGCGAAGTATAAATAATTATCATCGTAAGCAAAATACATTTCTGTCTGACCACAAGCCATTAGACTATCCGTAGGAAAGTACTGCGAAAAGTTGCTTACAGGTTTTAAATTTACCCAAAAGCTTTCATCCAATTTTCCATCCAAAACAATAGGTTCTGAAACTTTCAGCATCTCAAATTGAATGGGATCTTCGCCAAGTATAATCTTATTGCTTTGCGCAAATAGAAAAAAAGGAAAAAAGATAAAAATTACTACAATAAAGTTTTTCAAACGTATTTGATTTCATTAGGAAAACAAATATATTACCAAATAAGGGGAGAATATAACATTAGTCGTTTTTATATGTATAGCAAATTGATGTTTAACTATTTAAATACAAAATACTGGCATTTAAAGCTGTTGCAAACGATACCCACAATAAATAAGGTATCATCAGGTAATAACTTGTCATATTTACTCTTTTGAATGCCTGCATTGTTTTAAATATTAAAATCCAAAGGAAAACAATAATAAGGAGCGCAATAGCTATTTGGTGTAATCCAAAAAAAACAGGTGTCCATACTAGATTCAAAGCAAATTGAGCCACAAATAATTTCATAGCTTTACTCTTCAAGTGAATTTTTGTTCTACTGTCCCATACTAAAGCAAAAGCTACCGCCATTAGCGTGTACAAAAGTGTCCATGCAGGTCCAAAGATCCAATTAGGGGGGTTAAAGAAAGGCTTATTTAATTCTGAATACCATGTATTAATCGAGCTTGCTGTAAAGTAGCCCGATAAAAAACCTAAGCCTACACAAACTATTAAAGCAATAATGATCTTTGTAATTAAAGGCAAGTTCATATCTTAGTCACATTGATAAAATGAAAATAGAAATAAGAATACGTTTATTTTTCGGCTTCATAAGCATATTTGCCTTTTTGAGTGGAAATCACTTAAATAGTCAGAGTGAAATAATGTCTCCACGCATCGCCAATTATAAAATGGATGTAGCATTGGACACTGAGCAAAAGAAACTAAATTGCCAAACGAAGCTCACATGGAGAAACACTTCGTCTGGGCCTGTTAATAATCTCTTTTTTCACCTATACTATAACGCATTTAAAAATTCAGAATCAACTTTTTTTAAAGAACGCGGTGTGCCCGAATTTCTTACAAATGATATTGACAAAGATTGTGGATGGGCTTGGTCTGATATCAATAGCATAAAAGATCAAGAAGATAATGACCTTACTGGCGCAATGCATTATAGGCAAGCAGACGACGGCAATAAAGATGATCAAACCGTTTTAGAGCTTATTTTAAAAAAACCTGTTCTACCAGGAGAATCTCAAACTTTTACTTTCGATTGGACTGCAAAAATTCCGAAAACAATGCCACGCACAGGTTACAATAAAGATTTTTATTTCTTTGCACAGTGGTTTCCTAAATTAGGTGTCTATGAATTAGCAGGCCAGCGGTTTGCTAAAGAAGATCAATGGAATTGTCATCAATATCATTCTAGTGGCGAATACTATTCTGACTTTGGCTCCTATGAAGTAAAAATCACAGTACCCGAAAATTTTGTTGTAGCATCTACAGGCGAGCTTATTTTTCGTGAAAACGTCGGTGACAAATCGACTTGGACTTTTAAAGCTGACGATGTAATCGATTTTACATGGACAACTTCACCAGATTTCGTACTCCAAGAAGACAATCACAACAACACAAAGATTAAATTTTACACTTATCCTTACAAAACAAATTTAGCCGACAGGTATCTTCCAACTATTAAATATTGTATGTCCTATTTAGAAGAACATTTAGGCCCTTACCCCTACCCTACGCTTTCGATTATTGACCCACCCATTCACGGTATGTTCACTGGAGGCATGGAGTATCCTACACTTATTACTTCTTTGAGTTTCAGCTTTATGCCAAATGGAATTAAGATACCCGAGACATTAGTAGTGCACGAATTTATTCATCAATACTTTATGCAAATGGTGGCTACAAACGAAACGGAAGAACCGTGGATGGACGAGGGTATTACCACTTACTTTGAAGGCCGTATTTTGGACACCTACATGGGAGCACAAAATTCAACGATTGATTTTTTAGGTTTTAAAAGTGGAAATAAAGAATACAATCGTGCAGAATTTTTTGGCAGTGCAAATCCAAAAATTGCTAGTAATGCTATTAAAAGCTGGCAATATAAACATGGCGGGTATGGAGACATTGCCTATAACAAGGCAGCAATTTGGCTGCAAACACTGGAAGGGTTAATAGGAACAGAAACTATAGATGACATTTTTCGCACTTATTTTCAAAGGTGGAAATTTAAACACCCTGGACGTCAAGATTTTATTGATATCGTTAATGAGATTGTCATAGAAAATAATGGAGACCAGTTTCCTGAAGGTATGGATTGGTATTTTAAACAAGTACTTTTTGGTACTAATGAATGTGATTATGCCGTCGCATCCATTAAAGAAATCAAAGGCCATAAAGTTTGGGGATTTTTTGATGACTCTGAAAATTGCGTAATTAAATCTGATAATCCTGATTATCTGCAAACGGAAATTTTACTCTACAGGTTAGGAGAGGTCTATCTCCCTCAGGAAATAGTTATCGCATTTGAGAATGGTGAAAGAAAGCTTTACCATTGGGATGGAAAAGACAGAGCACATACGATAAAAATTGAATCCAATGTTAAGGTTCTTTCTGTTGAGATTGATCCTGAGCAAAAAATAATGATCGATAAAAATTTTATTAATAATTCAAAATCTGTAAATACACAAAGCAAGTCCATCAATAAGATCTCTGCTTTTTTCATTTCTGGCTTACAACACATTGTTGAATCCATCCATCTTTTGATATGAATATCATTAAATCATATAAGAGAGGTTTGTTGTGCGCAAGCTATAACTGGAAGCTAATCATTTTGCTGTACCTCATGAATTTGTTTTTAATGCTCTTGGCTTTTGGCCCAATGAGTAATCTGTTTAAAAATATCTTTGGCAATAATCTTGCTATTGAAAGTTTTTCTAATGGTTTTAATTATACAACTTTTATGGACATGGTCAATAACCATGGAGAAGCTTTCAACATTGCAGTCATTCAGATTATTGCATTTTTGATTCCTTATCTTTTGTGGAGTATTTTCAGCTCAGGTGGGATAGTAGAAGTTGCTAAAAACTATTCTCTTAGGTCTAGTTTATATATTTTTTGGAAAGGAGCTGCCTCTTATTTTTTCAGATATTCTCGGTTAAGTATTTATGTTTTAATTATTCTGGGATTAGTAGGCTTTATTCTTATAAAAATTTTCTTGAAAGACGGTTTAAGTCCTTTCGCCTTTTATTCTGAAAACATACTCATTACCAGATTTTGGTGGGTCTTAACAATATTTATAATCATTGCTTTTTTCGTAGCCACATTTAGAGACATTACGAAAGTAATTGTGGCATACAATGATGAGGAAATGATTATTAGCCAATCTCTTTATACGGCTTTTAAACGGACCTTTACTATCCGCTATCTCCTTTTGAGTTTATTGAATGTCATTATATTAATCCTGGTTTTTGGACTTTACCTTTTCTTAAAATCTATTTTAAGCAATGCTTTAATTCCTTTAGTTATTATTAGTCAATTGTTTTTAGTGATTAGAATAACCTACAGGATTGTTAGACTAGGATCACTTGAGCAACAATTCAAATTAGAGCAAGAAAACCACTAGTCTTTCAATTCCTATTGAATAAAGTCTGAGTAAGAGTAATTATTTAATACGCTTGAGTAATTCTTTGGCGCTATTGATTTGGTAGGTCTGATTAGAATCAACAATTTCCTCTAAAAGTTTTTTAGCTTTTGTATTATCATTTTCTTTTACATAGCCTAGAACTAAATACCAATTCACCGCTTCCTTTAAGCTAGGTATTTCTTTATCTTTCAGTTCTTCTAGAATGCTTATAGCTTCCTTGTTCTTACCAATTGATAATTGAGAAACAGATTTATAAAATAGAAGATCTGAGTCTTTTCCCTTCTCCAAAATAAGATCAAAGTTATTTATGGCTTGTTTAAAATCACCATTACTATAAATCAACATGGTTTTCTGCAATTCATTTACCTCAGCTTCACCTCTTTCTAATTTTACAATAGTATTGGGATAAGGTTGAAAGTATTCTGCAAATAAATTGCTGTCACTTGTATTATCACCAAGGTTAAATAAATAAATAGCAGACAGCAATAAGATAAGCGCAGCCGCAATTGAATATATTAACTTTCGAATGGAAAAAGTCTTTGGTTGGTTCTTACTGCTTGGATTATTAAATTTATTTGTTTGATTGTATTCTATTGTTTGTAAAGACGATTTTAAATCTTTATTCCCATTTTGCTCAGCAAGCTTAAAGAATTGTCCGTATTTAATATACAAATCATAAAAATCGCTATCCGACTTAAGTTTTTTCTCAAACTTAAATCGCTCTTCATTGGACAATAAATTTCTATAATAGTCTTCTATTAATTGACTATCACTAGCTGGGCTTGGCATCGGTCAAAGTTTTTTAATCATTAATTCTTTCAGCTTTTTCATGCATTGATTTTTTCTAGCTTTCACTGTATCTGAATTGTTGTATTTAAGTTTTTTTGCAATAGAGTCAAGTGTAAACTTATTATAGTAATACAACATTATTATCTCCCTACATTTTGCTTGCATTTTATCAAAAGCGCTTTTCAATTCAAAATTGAAATGATCTGCATCTATTCTTTCATAAATATTATAATCTAAATTCCGATCATCAAAATCTGTATTGCTTTCAATTAACTCTACTTTTTGATTTTTTATGGTTTGCTTAATCAATAGATTCCTTGCAATTCCAAATAAATAAGCCTCAACACTTGATCTAAAATCTTCTATTTTCCCTTCATTAACATTAAAATATAGGGTTACAATGGCATCTTGATAGACATCAATTATGGTATCTTCATCCACATCAAAATGAGAATTAGCCCATCTCAGAAATGTTGACTTCTGGTCAAGATAGAATTGTTCCAAAGCAATTCTGTTATCGGATTTAACCAATTCAATAAAATCCGATGTAGGAATAAGCTTATTCAAAAATGAGTTTTAATCCCTTCAAAAATAATTGAATATGAATTAAAAGTCGATTTGTTAGTATGTTCTTTTAAAAAAGAAAACGTAAATCAAGTTTTAATAAATATTTACCTTTTAAAATAAAAACGAACATTATTACAATTAGAGGTAACAAACATATTTACGAAACCCCTATATTTAATTATCCTGAGTTATCACTTTTCATTTTACACTCAAAGTATATATATGCTGATTATATCATTAAAGTTCAGGTGGTTATTACCTCTTTTCCTATTTATTGGGCCGTCAAACTATGCCCAAACATCTGTCATTGATACATCAGAAACCAACAAGAAGTTTCTTCTTGCTAAGAAATTAAAAAGCAAGAATCAATTTGATAAAAGTTTAGTCTTATTAGATACTGTCATTAAAGAATACAGATCTTACTATGGTACAGTTTCTTTTAAAGAATTAATTGCAAGAAGACTAAAATCAGATAGCTATCTAGATTTGGCCCAGTTCGATAATTGTTATAAAGAGATTCAATTTATCGAAAAAAACTTAGAAAAAGTAGATGATTTAGAAAAAGAGCTGTGGAGAAAACTTCAATTCACTGTTGCTGGATTTTATGCGGCTAAAGGCAATTATAAAAAAAGCAACGAAACAATTGAAACCGCTCTTAAATTAGAAATACAAAGAAAGGATACGAATGAGATATTAACTTTAAATACATTGTTGGGGGATAATAAAATGCGACAGCGAGACTATGATTCTGCAGAGCAAATCCTCAAGAAAAACATATCTCTTGGAGACCATGATAATCAAAAAGTAATAGCATCCAAAGCCACTTTAGCTAAAATATTCCGTCGTCAAAATAAATATTTAGAAGCTCACACACTCATTGATGAAGTGATAAATGCAACCAAAGATTCTTTGGTCAAAGCGGGAGCCTTTAACAACAAAGCCCTTTGTTTTAAAAACCAAGGGAAACTTAAAGATGCCATTGAATATTACAAAAAAGCGATGAGTTATTACAAAGGCACATATAAAATAGAATATCATAAATCCTACAATTCAATCAATCATAATTTTGGAAATGTATACAAAAGATTAAATCAATATGACCTAGCTATTCAATACTGTAAAACAGCCATAAAGGGAAGGATTAAAGTAGAAGGTGAAATATCATCAGGCCATGCATTGAGCCAATACAGCTTAAGTCTCGTTTACTACGAGATTGGGCTCTTTGATTTAGCTGTAAAGCATGGCCAAATTGCTGTTGATATTTATAACCAGTTATATCCACCAAATCATGGTGCGCTCATTCAATTAAAATCCTATTTAAATGGTGTAATAAAACACTTGAATAAAGGTGAGGGAAGTGATATTTTTGTTGATCAAGTTGAGAAAAATTATTTTTTATTCAAAAATAATTATCCGACTCAGCGCATTGAAATTTTTGATCTTGGCTCTAATTTAGTTCAATGGTACAGTTCCACAGAACAATATGAAAAAGCAGAAATTCTTTTTGAAGAATTAAATCTAATGCTTGATTCAATTCCAAAATTGAGCATAATTGCGAAACTTAAGTATTACAGGTATCAAAGTCACTTCTTTAATCAAATTGGAAATTATCAAAAATCTTATTACTATATAAATAAATCTTTAGAAGAAAATAACTTTTCAGTCGCCAGCTTTGAAGATGTTATTTCTATCGATCAAGCATTAAGAGCTTTAAAACTAGGCTTGCTTGCTTCTACCCAAGAATACGTGCTCAATAAAAGAGAAAAAGACTTAGACCTAGCACTTGATTATTCGCAAAAGAGTCTTAAGTTTTTTGACTACCTCAGATCTAATTTTATTAATGAACAAAATTCGTTTAATGCTAATTATCTGTGGTATGAACATTACGAAAGAATAATTGATATACAGTATCAACTTAAGAGCTTAAAAAATGATAGCACTATAGATGATATAATTTTTAATTTACATGAGAAATGTAAAGCCAACAAATTATTGGCTAATATGAAGTCAGACTACTTTCTAAATTCAATCAACATCAATCCAGATTTTAGAAAAAATTTTAAGAAGAATACTGGAAGAATAAAAAAACTGAAAGACAAATTGGCAAATGCAGATCCTCTAAATTTTTCTATAAAAGACTCACTACAAAACCTGTTATTTATTGCAAATACTGAAAAGGAAAAACTTAAAAACCAATTAAAGATTTCAAATCCTCAGTTCTACGAATATGTCTATCAAAATCAACCCGTCGACCTTAACCATCTAAAAAAAGTTCTTCAAGAAAACAATCAAGCTCTGATAAGTTATTTTCTTGGTCCTACTCGACTCTTTATTAGCTCTATCTACAATGGAAAAATATCAAATAGAATTTTTCCATTTAAGGTCAGAAATACTAAAATTTTAGATCTTGAAGAAATATCAAAAATCACTGACGGTAATTTTGATTATAAGACTTTGTATAAAGAAATTTTAAAACAAGAAATAGATAGTTTCGATGATAATATTTCTTCATTGATAATCATCCCTGATGGCACTTTAAATTATATACCTTTCGAAGCTTTACAAAATTCTAAAGATCAATACTTAGTAGAATCATTTGATATTTCTTATGCTTATTCTGCAACTTGGCTCGAAAAATTGGGTTCATTCAAGTCTGATGCTGTAGAAAGTATGTTGTGTTTTGTTCCCACATATGAAAACACAAACCATAATTCTGGTTTACTAGCCGAATTATCGAGATCAGATAAACACAATCTTCCAGGAGCGAAAAAAGAAATCGAAGAAATTTCGAAAATAATCCACACCGGAGTTATTGAAGGTTTTGATGCAACAGAAAGAAAATTTAGGTCAAACCTCAACAATCACAAAATTTTGCATCTTGCAATGCATGCTGATTTAGGAACCGAATCATCCAATACAAATTTACTTTTCTCGGATGCAAAAGATTCTATTTACAATAATAATTTATCTATTGATGAGATTAAGGGACTAAAAATAAATGCTGATCTGGTAGTGTTGAGTGCTTGTAATACTGGAATGGGGGAAATAGAACAAGGAGCAGGAGCTATGAGTTTGTCTAAAGCATTTGCTCTTGCTGGTGTCCCTAGCACTATTATGTCATTATGGAAAGTACCAGATGAATCCACTTCCTATATAATGATAGAATTCTACAAAAACTTGAAAAATGGACTTAAAAAAGATGAAGCTTTAAGACAAGCAAAACTTTGTTATATTAATGACAGCACTATTCCCGAAGCACTAAAAACACCCTATCATTGGGCAGGTTTCGTAGCAGTAGGTAATATGAATCCTGTAAATATTTCAGATTCACACTTAATTTATTGGATTTTAGCGGGTGTAAGTTTATTCATTTTGAGCCTGTTATTGATAAAAAAAAGAAAAACTTAGCCTCCAACATAAAAAAAGCTTGTTTTTGATTTACTATATGCTTTTAAAGGGCACATACTACCAAAGAGGAATATATATATGTTGTCAAATACAAAAAGAAATCCTATAGGACTTACAAAAAGGGAAGAAGAAATTTTGCAACTAATTGCAGATGAGTATACTTCAAAGGAAATAGCTAAAAAATTATTTATTTGTAAGGATACTGTGCTCTCCCATCGCAAAAAGTTATTGTACAAGTTCAATGCTAAAAACACAGCTGGTTTGATTGTAAAATCAATTGAGCAAAACCTATTAAATCTAAATTCGAAACCCGTTTAAATATTTACCAAATGAAAAAAATAATACTTCTATCATTAGCACTAAACTTTATATGTTTAAATTCTCAAGCACAACTCCGTTTCGATATTTTAGGAGGCGTACATTCATATGATTTATCCGTCAATGATTTTGATGCCTTTAAGGCCGGCATAAAAGAATCAAGTTACGGAATCCATCTTGGTGCCAGACTTCATGCAGAAATAGGATCTTTGTATATAGAGCCAGGTGTAATGTTGAATAACATCTCTGCAAAATATACTGTTGATAATCCCGACACACCTACAGTTGAAAGTAGCAACCTAAATTTTGATATTCCCGTAGTATTAGGATTGGATTTCAAGATTTTACACATTTTCGCAGGTCCTGTTGCACATATTAGATTTAATAACTACGAAGAATTAAAAGACATTGGAGGTTATGAAGAAAAAGCGTCATCAGCTTTTTTCGGTGCTCACATCGGAGCTGGACTTATATTTAATAATATTGGAATAGACTTGAGATATGAAAAGAATTTTGCAGATGAAGAATTTGGAGCGGAATCTCTTTTTAATCAAATCAGAATTGTAGACACCAATTCTAGAATAATGGCGTCCATATTTCTAAGATTTGGCGGCGGCGAATAAATATTAAGTCCATTAGATTATACTTAGCCTGAAAAATTATGGAACCTTGTTTTTTTTTAAAAACAATGTAAGAAGATAGTACTCCTTGTCACTTTTGCAATGACACAATAATGAAAAAGGTCAATTCAGATTTTAAATTTGAATTGACCTTTTTCATTGCGGTGAAATTTACCTACCTTAAATCAACTCGAATTAAGAATGGAAAAACACTTGGCCGGCACAAAGGAACAGTTCATTGAATTTATGCAAATTCCAACTGACCAACCTTTGCAAATGCTCAATTTGCTGAAATTTAAAAAAACAGGTTGAAGGAACGGATTTGACAGGTGAGCAGCAATATGATATTTATATGAAAGCGGCTATGCCTTTTATAAAAAACCAATGCAAAGATCCTCTATTATGGAAAAGCAATACATACTTTGATTGGCCCAAAAGGAGAAAGAGAATGGGATAAAATTATTTTGATAGAATATCCCACTAAAGAACTTTTTTCTCAGATGGTCACCAAAGAAACCTATCCTTCAGAATTACGATCAGCCGATTTGGAAGATTCGAGATTGATTTTTTGTTCGTAAATATAAATTTAAGGACTCAACAATAAGATAATGCCTAGCTACCAAAGAAATTTTTTGATAAGCTCCAGTTTTATTAATTTATAATTTTTGAATAAACGTTTTAGGTCAAAAAGAAATACAGAAGTCTACGATTATAATGATCAATAATAAGCGACTATAGTTCTTTAAACGTGAGATTTGGCATCATGCCGACTAGGCTAGAGGCTTTAACTATAAAAAGAGAAGCCCCTATAATAAAATCTATTATAAGGGCTTGATTCTCTAAGTGGTCCCTCAAGGGCTCGAACCTTGGACCCTCTGATTATGAGTCAGATGCTCTAACCAACTGAGCTAAGGGACCTT
>ENA-ORXM01000231-ORXM01000231.1-marine-metagenome-genome-assembly--contig:-NODE-231-length-110621-cov-4.391898_pt1 | contig 110621 bp, 81 predicted proteins | sample MGYA00237867_ERZ511480 | MGnify/ENA primary metagenome ERZ511480 (study PRJEB26309, sample SAMN06266103) | marine metagenome | isolation source: Algal blade | place: United Kingdom:Sidmouth, United...
CATTTTAATTTCCATAATAAAATCTTCTAGACCACGTTTCCATTTGTAGTGAACTACCAAGTTATTTCCTTGTGGCTCCATCTTATATTGTAAGACTGGAATTTTTGCTTTGTAAAGATACTGGTCAAAGAAATAAGTAAAATCTTGTCCAGTTTTTTCATTAACAAAAGTGATAAAATCTGAGCTAGTAACATTACTGATCTTATGCTCTTGGTAAAATGATTTTAGAATATCAAACCAAAGTTCATCATTGTCAATGACATTTCTGAGGGTGTGCAAAACCCATGATCCCTTGTAGTAATGATCTGAAGAACCGAAAGCACTAAAATTGACGTTCATTGGGCCCACCATAGGTCTAAGGTTGCGGATATAACTTCTTTGCATGCCTAAATAATCAACAGCCTCTTGATAGGAGAAAGTATATTCTACAAACAAGGCTTCCATATAAGTTGTAAAAGACTCATGAATCCACATTTCTGCATGATCATTAATGCTGATGCTATTGCCCCAGTACTCATGACCCGTCTCGTGGACAATGATGTAGTCCCAATCCATATGAGATGGGATACCTGCTCCAAGATATCCACGCATATATTTATTGCCATAAGCAATACCGCTTTGGTGTTCCATGCCTAAGTAAGGCGTTTCTACCAATGCAAAACCATCTTTCCAAAAGGGATATTTACCGAAGTAATGTTCATAGGATTTAAGGACCTGAGGAACTTGCTCAAAGTGTATTTTTGCCTTTTTGAGATTGTAATCTAAGACGTAATAATCTAGATCTAGGATCGTCCCATCTGCTGAGATGTATTCCTCTTTAAAGTGTTCGTAATGGCCAATGTTGACACTGACATTGTAATTGTTGATAGGGTAGGAGACCTTCCATTGATACTCTTTTTTATCTTTTTCTATATCGTTTATAGTCTCTAGGTTTCCGTTAGAAGCACAAAACAATTCTTTTGGCACCGTTACAGCTATCAACATAGAATCAGGTTCATCACTAAGATGATCTTTGTTAGGCCACCAGATACTTGCTCCGATGCCTTCGCAAGCCACGCCAACCCAATCTCGATCTTTATCATCTTTTTTCCAAACAAAACCGCCATCCCAAGGAGCTGCTTTTGCTTCTATAGGATGACCGCTGTAGGCCACTGTAAAGTAATTCTTAGATCCTTGTAGTATTGGATCCCGAAAATCTACAAATACGGCATTTCCATCTCTTTCATACTTTAAGGTCTTACCTTGAAAAGTAACTTCATCAATCTTAAGATTTTCGAAAAGATCAAATTGCAATTTTGAAAAATCAGTTGTAGCTGTGAAATGGAAATTTACTTTTCCATCCAAATATTTCTTTTCCAGATCAATAGCTACAAATAATTCGTAATAACCCACATCATAGCAAGCCCGCTCTGGACTTAGCATCCCTCTGAGGGTGTCAGCAGCTGTAAATTCTAGATCGTCGTAAGAATCCCGCTGCCCATAGGAACAAGACTGGAAAGAATAGAACAATATTATCGAGAAAATAAGTTTGAATGCAAACTTTAACGATTTCAATTTGTATAAGAACATAATGGGTCAGTATGATGAAGCATGAGTACCTAGGTAATTATAAACAATTTACGGATACAATCCTTTTTTAGAGTATATTTTTATTAAAACGATCAAACGAATTTGAAGTTTAGAGCGATTATTTTTGTTTTTATTTTATTTCTTCTAGATTTCTATGTCTTCCAAGCTTTCAATCAAGTATTTGAACACACAAGCACTCAAACAAAACTCCTTTTAAATAGTCTTTATTGGTTAGTTAGTACAATTTGTTTTTGTTATTTAGTATTAAACACAATTGGTATTAACAATTCTTGGAATACTACCTTCAATATTTTATTAAGAGCATTTGTAGTGATTACGATTTTCGCCAAGTTACCTGTGTTAATCTTGCTTCTTTTGGATGAACTCTGGAGAATGATCATATGGTCGTTTGGCATAAGAAATGTTGCTGGCCAATTGACCGAAAGGTCCGAAATGTTATCGAAATTTGCACTTATGGTGGGGGCAATCCCTTTTGTTTCACTTCTTTATGGATTGATCCGAAATCCCTATCGATATAAATTGTACAAGGAAAAGATTGCAATAAGAAACCTTCCTAAAGCTTTGAATGGCTTAAAGATCGTTCAGATTTCTGACATACATTCAGGATCTTTTACCTTTAAGGAACCCGTAAAAAAGGCCATTGAGATCATCAATGAACAGAAGGCGGATTTGGTGTTCTTCACAGGAGATCTAGTAAATTCAATTGCTGAAGAAATGGAGCGTTTTGTGGATGTATTTGATAAGATCGAATCAAAATATGGTATTTTTTCTGTCAAGGGAAATCATGATTATGGCGATTACCACAGATGGTCAAATAAGGAGAAGAAGCGATTAAATACGGTTCAATTTGAAGACATTCAAAAAAGATTGGGTTGGGACCTACTACTGAATGAGCATAGGGTTTTGGAGATCAATGGTGAAAAGCTAGCGATCATAGGCGTAGAGAATATTTCTAGTAAGGTGCACTTTTCAAAGTATGGTGATCTAGAAAAAGCTTACAATGGATGTGAAGAATGCCCTGTCAAAATGCTTTTGTCTCACGATCCTTCGCATTGGACTGCAGAAACTATTAAAAATTTTAAGGATATTGACCTGACACTTTCTGGACACACCCATGGTATGCAATTTGGAATTGAAATTCCAGGTTGGTTGAAATGGAGCCCGATCAAATATATTTACAAACAATGGGCTGGTCTTTATAAAGAGGGGGAGCAATATTTATATGTAAATAGAGGGCTTGGGTTTCTTGGTTATCCAGGAAGAGTTGGTATTTTGCCCGAAATTACCTTACTTGAGTTAGAAACAACTTAGCATAAGCAAAATGAGGATAATTTATATCACAGGACTGGTATTTCTGCTGATTTTATGCACGCAATGCGCATCTGAGCCGGCACAAGACAAAGAACCTACACTTGAAGAAGTTTTGCCTGGCACTTGGGGGTTAGTTTCAGCAAAAAGGAATGGAAAGCCCACAACTACACTTCAAGGGGTTTATTTCAATTTTGATACTTTGGGGATGGTTACAACTAATCTAACTGGAAGGGAGTTAAAAACTCGATGTACCATCAATGAATCAACTTTTTCTTACAAAGATGGAATGGATGAAAGGATCTATGATACGCAGATAATAGCTCAAGATACAATCAACATATCTACTAAAATTAAAATATTTAACTTCTCATTGATGCTGTCTAGAACTCGGCAAGAATAAATGAGCACTTGAAATCTACAATTTTAAGCTATTTATTAGGTAAAAAACTGACTTTTTAGTTTTTAAATTTGGTTGCTTTCAGCAAGATTTCCCATCTTTAATATTCAGGATTAAATAGTCGTATGAATTTAAATCAGTTATCATGAAGAGATCACACTTACTTTTCCTATTCGTATTTACTTTAAATACTGTCTTTTCATTAGATGCCAGTATAACTTATACGACTTTTAAGGCAAGTAAGTCTCCGTATGTAGAAGTGCACCTCTATTTGGTTGGTTCAACCATTACTTTTGATAAAATTGATTCCTTAAGTCAAGCGGAGGTTGAAGTAACCTTGATCTTCAAACAAGGTGAGGATATCATCAAATTTGATAAATATGCTTTGAAAAGTCCCTTATCACCAGAAGCTACAGATTTTGTAGACTTGAAAAGATACAGTCTACCTAATGGTGTTTATGAACTTGAAGTCATCATCAAAGATTTGAAAAAAGAGAATAACAAAAATACCTATTCTACCAAAAATGTAGTTGTGGAATATTCTAGTGAAAAAGTTGAGATGTCTGATATTCAATTATTGACTTCGTGTACTCAAACAGAGTTGGAGTCAAACTTTACTAAAAATGGATTGAAAATGGAAATGGCTCCTTTCTCATTTTACAACAAGCAACTTGGAGAGTTGATCTTTTATACAGAAGTATATGGAGCGGACCAGTTTCTAAAAGAGGATTATATGATCAGTTACTATATTGATAAAGTAACTTCATTAAAACAGGAAAAATCTTTTCTCATTGGGCATAAGAGACGGTCTGCTAAACCTATCGATGTTTTCATCATGCCTGTAGATATATCAAAATTGGGTTCTGGAAATTACGATCTCAGAATAGAAGTGAGAGATAAAACTAAAAAGTTAATCTGTAAAAAGTCAATAGTTTTTCAACGATCAAATCCTTATTTAGAACAGGATTATGCAAAGGATGAATCTTTTGACATAACAAAAACTTTTGTCAATGATTTTACTGAAGAACAACTTCGATATGGTCTGAAGGCAATAGCTCCCAAGTTGGTGGGAGGAGATGTGGAGGTACTTAATATTGTTATAGAGCAAAATGATATACCGTCAATGAAAAATCAATTGTTCAGCTATTGGGCAAATAAAAATTCCATCAATCCAAAGTCAGCCTATGATGAGTACATGGAAGTTGCCAAAGCCGTAGATTATACTTTTAATTGGGGGTTGGGTTATGGTTTTGAATCTGATCGAGGTTATACATTTATGAAATACGGCAAACCTACTTCATCCATCACAATTGTGGATGAAGCGGACGCTCCTCCATATGAGATCTGGTATTATGATCAGTTTCCACAAACGAATCAAAACAATGTGCGGTTTTTATTTTACAACCCAAGTTTGGCTGGAGGTCATTATAGGCTTTTACATTCTACTGCAAGAGGAGAATTGTTTAATGAAGATTGGTTAGGAGTGCTGTATAAGGATGTTCCGAATAGTGATAAATCCACTAATGGAGTGACTACTTCCGTTTCAACCCAATTTAGTAGAAATGCTGAAACTTATTTCAATGATTTCTAAGGGTAATAGATATAGGAGAATGGCAAAATAAATTAAAAAAATTGAAAACTAAAAAAAAGAATATAAAGGGTATACAGATTGGATATAGTTGCCATGAAGAATGGTCTAGAATGGAAGGGGATGAAAAAAAGAGAAATTGCAAAACATGTCAAAAGCAAGTTTTTGATTTTTCAAATTTAACTCGTGAAGAAGTCTTAGATTTTTTAAGTAACCGAATCGGGACTCAGACTTGTGGAAGATTTGGCAAAGCACAATTAAAAAGAATTAATCTAGCATTAAATCCACCAAGGAATTTAAACTTTTCAAAATCACTTTTAGCTATCACTGCTATATCAAGCTTAATGGCTTGCACCTCTCAGAAAGAATTATATCAACAACCTTGTGAAGAACAGAAATCACGCATTGAAATCCTGGCCACTGACATAAATCCAGATAGTTTAAATTCAACTATGATCAAAGGACAAATAATGGATGAAACTGGGGAGCCTTTGATTGGAGCATCCTTATTTGTATTAGGAACCACTAATGGAACTAGTGCTGATATTGATGGTCGGTTTGAAATTATCTTGCCTAAAGAAGAAATGAACAGTAATTTTATTGTTGCAAGTTATATTGGTTTTCGTTCTTTTGAGATCAGCTTGATTGATTTAAAAAATAAAGAAGCTAAAATTATTTTGGCTGATGAAGGACATCTACTAGGTGATGTAATTATCAAATACCCTTTACATTTAAGGGTTTGGAATTCAGTCAAAAAACTTTTTAGCTAATATCTAATAAACTCCAAAATGACATTCCATAGTGAATCCTTGAAACTAACTCAAAGATTTTCTTTATTCTTTCTTTTCAGCTACCTGCTGTTTTGTTGTAAAACCACTTACATACACCAAGATGAGTCAGGTACTTCAAAATTTATCATCTATTCAAATACTTATAAGTATGAAGAGGATTCTAAATATGGCAAGTATCATGCTTGGGGAACATATGAAGTTAAAGACAGCATAATGTTTCTAGTCTACAGTGCCAATGAGAAAATACCTTATAATTATTCAGAGCGTTTTGTTAAAAACAAGCGACAAAGTACTGACCATAAGTATATAAAATTGTCCGTGGTTGATAGGCTTAGCAATGAACCTTTGCTATTCTCAACTATTAGTATGATTGATAGCTTGGGCAAAAACTTTTATGGAGTTGCAACAGATTTTGATGGTACTGCTTTGGTAGAAAAAAATTCGCGGATCAGATTCCTTAAAGTAGATTATGTTGGATATGCGCATCAAGTGATTGATTATGAAGATTGCTTAAATTGGGATGTAGTGGTAAAGTTGGAACATTTGAGGTCAGGAAAAGCTACCATTACAGAAGGATGTTATAGCTATTTCATAGATGTTATATTAGAATATAAAATCAATGATCCAACCGATATCAAGCAACTTGAACGAAATGGGATGGTTTATGAGAAAGAAGAAAAACGGAAATAATTAAAAACTTTTAAATTTATTTTCAACACTTAGCAATCAGGTCGGGCATATTCCAGTTGTTGTCCTTTGCCTACCACGGAGTAAGTATCCAACCCAGAAATAGTTAACACTTTAGACTTCTTTAGATCGATGTGACCATCAGGAGTTATGAGCTTATCGTCGATCAAAACTTCAATGATCCTACCGATGATCAATCTGCAACCATTGGCTTTGATGAGTTGCTCTTCTTCTATTTTTAATCCGATTTTGAATGGACTTTCTGCGACATATGGGGCAGGGTGACTTTTTGAAAATTCAGGCTTTATGCCTGTCATGATGAATTCAGAAATGCCTTCGGGGTACTTGGCCGAAGTTTGATGGGCTCGATCCCTCAGTTTTTCAGTGATTGGATTTATTGTGAAATATCCAGTGGCTTTGATGTTATCATAAGTCTGTCGAGCAACGACTGTAGGTCTTAAAATAAAACCCATCAATGGTGGATTTGCTCCGATATGGACAACTGAATTAAAGACAGCTAGATTTGTTATTCCATCAAAATTAACAGTACCTATCAGGTTGGCGCTTTTGAAGCTAGAAAGATCATTTATAAAGTTTCTACGGTGGTTCCTTTCCATAGAAAGGATCATTTCTAAACTTAACCGATTTTTATCCATCTTGACAATGTTATTATTACTTATATTAAAGGCTTAAAAGTACAAGTTATGACGCAGCATTATAAAAAATACAAAAGAATTTTAGTCGCTAATAGAGGTGAAATTGCCATAAGGATATTACGAGCAGCTTCAGAACTCAAATTACGGACCATAGCGCTGTACACTTACGAAGATAGGTATTCCTTGCATAGGTACAAATCTGACGAATCTTACCAGATCGGAGCAGATGATGAGCCACTCAAACCATATCTTGATATTGAAGCCATTGTTGATCTAGCAAAAAAGCATAACGTAGATGCCATTCATCCCGGTTATGGCTTTTTGTCTGAAAATCCTGCCTTTGTAAAAGCTTGTAAAGAGGCAAACATTATTTTTATTGGTCCTGATAATTCTGTTATGGAAAAGCTCGGGGATAAATTGATGGCTAAGAATCTTGCCGAGGAATTGGGATTGCCTCTTATAAAGGGTTATAAGGAACCCTTTATCGACGAACAAACTTTATTGAAAGCTGCTGACGCTATTGGTTACCCGATCATGGTCAAAGCAAAAGCTGGCGGTGGTGGTAGAGGGATGAGGATCGTAAGAGATAGCAAGAACTTGATGAAACTTTATACGGAAGCAAGCAAAGAAGCAAAGACTGCATTTGGAGATGGTGTTGTCTTTTTGGAAAAATATATTGAAAATCCAAAACACATAGAAGTACAAATTCTTGCCGACCATCATGGGAAGTTGTATCATTTGTTTGAGCGCGATTGCTCCGTGCAACGAAGGTTTCAAAAGGTAGTAGAGATCGCCCCTTCAGTGAACTTAGAAAAGAAGACAAGAGAGAAGCTGTATGAATATGCCAAAAAGATTTGCAAAGCAGTAAATTACGTTTCTGCAGGAACAGTAGAATTTCTTTTGGATGATAAACAAAATATTTATTTTATTGAAGTAAATCCAAGGATTCAAGTAGAACATACCATTACGGAGGAGATCACGGGAATTGATTTGGTAAGGGCACAAATTTTGATCTCCATGGGTTATAAATTATCAGATCCTATTATTGGAATAGAAGATCAAGCTTCTATAAAATGCAGTGGATTTGCCATACAATGTAGAGTGACAACAGAAGATCCTTCAAAGGAATTTAGGCCAGATTATGGAACTTTGATCGCTTATCGTTCTGCCTCAGGATTTGGGATTCGATTAGATGCAGGCTCTGCTTATACTGGCGCTAAGATCTCACCTTTCTATGATAGTATGTTGGTTAAAGTGACTGCAAAAGGGAGGAGTTTGAATGAAGCAAGTGCTCGTTTACATAGGGCCTTGAGGGAATTTAGAATAAGAGGAGTGAAGACAAACATTGGTTTCCTTTTAAACCTACTTCAAAAAGAAGATTTTTATAATGGATTGGCCACAGTCAATTTTATAGATCAAAATCCGGATCTATTGATACCACAAAATTGGAGGGATAGAGGAACAAAACTACTAAAGTATTTGGCCGAGATCATAGTGAATGGAAATCCAGATGTTAGAACCTACGATCCAAACATCACTTTGAAAACTGCAGCCGTACCAAAAATAACTATCAGCACGGAATCAAATAACGGGACAAAGCAAAAGTTAGAAGAACTAGGACCTACTAAATTTTGTCAATGGTTGTCAGACCAAAAAGCCATCCAATATACAGATACGACTTATCGAGATGCGCATCAAAGTTTGCTAGCTACTAGAATGAGAACATTTGATCTCCTAAAGAGTGCCGAAGCTTATTCTGGTTCGATTGCAAAAGATCTATTTTCAATGGAAGTATGGGGAGGGGCAACCTTTGATGTCGCCTACAGATTTTTGAAAGAAGATCCATGGCAGAGGTTATCAGCCTTTAGAGCTTTGATTCCAAATACATTGCTTCAAATGTTGTTGAGAGGTTCTAATGCTGTGGGATATGCCGCTTATCCTGACAACTTGATAGAGGCTTTTATTGAGAAAGCCTGGGATGGTGGAAAGGGAATTGATGTCTTTAGAATTTTTGATTCATTAAATTGGACGGTAGCTTTAGAGACCTCGGTAAAAACGGTTTTGGAAAGAACTTCCGCCATAGCGGAAGTTTGCATTTGCTATTCTGGTGATATTACAGACACGACCAAGCACAAGTTTGATTTAAAATACTACTTGGACTTGGCCAGAAAGATCGAAGACATGGGTGCACATATGCTTGCCATCAAAGACATGGCGGGTCTTTTAAAACCTGCCTCCGCAGAACTTTTGATCACAGCGCTTAAAGAGGCCATAGATATTCCGATTCATTTGCACACGCATGATACTTCCTCCATTCAATCGGCGACTTATCTGAAAGCAATCGAGGCCGGCGTAGATGTAGTAGATCTAGCAATTTCATCTATGTCGGGTTTGACATCGCAGCCTAATTTCAATTCTGTTGTAGCCATGATGCAAGGGCATGAAAGAGAAAAGTCCATTGACCTCAAAGCGCTTAATAAATTTTCAGAATATTGGGAAACGGTAAGGAGCTACTATTACCCTTTTGAAACGGAATTGAGGTCTGGGACTGCAGAGGTTTATGATCATGAAATACCAGGTGGACAGTATTCAAATTTAAAACCTCAAGCGAGAGGTTTGGGATTGGAGGATAAATTTGACTTGATCAAGAGCAATTATCAAGCTGCCAATAAGATCTTGGGTAATTTAATAAAGGTGACCCCTTCTTCAAAAGTGGTCGGAGACCTTTCTATGTTTATGACTTCAAATAATTATACTACTGAAGATATTTACGCTATGGGAAATAAAATTGATTTTCCGGACTCTGTAAAAGCCTTAATGCGAGGAGACTTAGGGCAAATTGCAGGAGGCTTTCCAAAGGATATACAAGATATGGTTTTGAAAGGGGAGAAAGCTTATACTGAACGGCCAAATGAACATCTGAAACCTGTCGATTTTGAAAAAGAATATAAATCTTTTCAGAATCACAAATCCTATGAGTTAACAGAAAAGGATTTCATAAGCTCAAAGTTATACCCAAAGGTATATGAGCAATATCTCAACCATTATGATCAATATGGAGACGTAGTTAATCTACCTTCCGCTGCTTTCTTTTTCGGCTTAAAGCCAAATGAAGAAATCATGGTAAAGATTGGACAAGGAAAGAGAATTTTGATAAAGTATCTGAACATGACTTTGCCAAATGAAAAAGGAATAAGACTTGTTTTCTTTACTATGAATGGGCAAACAAGATCTATAGAGGTAAGAGATAATGTGGCAGTAAGTTCAGTAATTAAGAATCAAAAAGTACAAAGGGATTCTGATATTGGTTCTCCGTTGCAAGGGTCAATTGCCCAAATGCTTGTCGAAGAAGGGGATAGGGTGAAGGCAAATACACCTCTATTCATTGTTGAAGCCATGAAAATGGAAAGTACGATCACTTCACCAGCAAAAGGCATAGTAAAGAAAATCTACTTGAAAGAAAAAAGTCTAGTAGAGCAAGATGATCTAGTAATAGAAATGGAATAAACAGTTAATCCTTTGCGTCTGCTTCTGCATCAGCTTTTGATTCTGCAGCTTCTGTTACATCTGCGGTTTCTGATACTTCAGCTTTTACCTTTGGAGCATCAACCTTCTCTTCAGCCGTTTCAGTTTCAGGTTGAGCAGCTTCTTCTGCTTTTTTTGCTTTTTCTGCAGCTTTCTTTTCTGCAGCTTTTTCTTTTTGCTTTACCTGGATCTTGTTTAGGATCAAAGCAGCTTTGAGCATAAAGTCTTCTCTATGTTCGTAAAATTCTTGATGAATCATTAAAAGTTTGGCCGCATCGTAAGCAGCTGTCTTAGGCTTTACTTGTCTTGCAGCTATTGGATGAAGGAAATATTCAAGATTATTTGACTTTAAAGCAGTATGATTTTGTTCAAAGTTTACAATAACGCCAAGTTTATTTAATGAAAACAGGTAACTACATTCTTTATTTAAGGCAGTTTGAAGGTCAAGAATCTCCATTCTTCTAAAATCAGCACCTGATCTTTCACATAAGAAGATGTCTCTTTTACCATCAAAAGTAACAATGGTGTCGATTTGATATTTTCTGAAATTCTTCATGAAGAATCCCTTCACATATCTTTTTATATTTCTTGATCTAAAGAATATTTTATCTAGGTCATCTTTTTCAAGCTTCAGTTCTTCGTCAAAACGTTGTTTCTTCCTGGTTTTGAGATTGACTACATATTTTAATCGACCTAATGTGTGTCCCAACTCATCCGTTCTTGTATTGACAAAAACAACATCAATATCTTCGTTGACATTGAGACTTTCAATGAAAATTTTGTTTTTGACAGTGTCAAAGACCAGTAGTGATATGTCACTGATCACGAAGTAGTTTGGATACCCTCCGTTTATGTTCCCATATTTCAGTTCAAGAAATGCAATGTTGCTCATACACAAGTTTCAATTAAAAGACAAAACTACACCTTTTTTAGAGCTTGTCTCAAAGTAAATGTATTTATTTTCAATGAAATTAGCCATAATTTCTAAGTAGTAATCCAATTGTTTTTTGTTCACCAAAATTTTAAAGGCTAATTTTCATCAATTAGCACAAAATAATCAATTTTCTTTAAGATATTTTATAGAGTGCAAATCATTAGAAAACAAAGTAAATTGTTTTCTAATGACATGCAACTTTCAGTATTATTTACTTTTTAATTAATTCAAGCTCAACTCTTCTGTTTTTACGTTTATTAGCATCAGAATCAGACGCTACAAGTGGTGATTGCTTACCGGATCCGACAAATTCGAGTTTAGAAGCTGGTACGCCGGCGTCTATTAATCTTTTGTAAGCACACCTCGCTCGAATTGCAGAAAGACTTATTCCAGATCCATCTTGGTATTCTCCATTGTACTGATCTGACTCAGAGCCATCTATGTGACCGTAGATCTTGACCTTACAATTTTTGCACGCCCCAAGAACTTTTGCCAGACTTGGAATTTCATCCTTCCCAGATTGGGTCATTTTCGCTTCATTGAATTCGAAATTTGCAAAATCCATTGCAAATTTCTTAGGATATGTTGATTCAGGATTTGAAAGATAATTTGCCATTTTTCCCGCAGTTGTCGTTGACCTTAGATTCAAAGCATTAGCGCTCACATTAGGACAAAGTGCTTGTTTGGCCGGCGCTGTATCCTTTTTAGGCGCAGACGCTTCCTTAGTTTCTAATACCTTGTCTTCTTTCTCTTCTTTAACAGGAGCTACGATCTCCTTTTTTAAAGGTGGTGTAAGATCGGCTGTTGTGCCTATGGTATCTCCGCCACAATTTTTAAGCAATAAAAATAATAATGGAATCAGTAATGCTAACAGAAGTAACCACCACCATTTTTTTAAGCAACCTGCGGCTCCTGCATCTTGCGCTACTGCAGCTGCTGCTGCCTTTTTACGAGAAGCTTTATACACAATTGCTGTTTCTTTTTTCGGAGGAACGATCGGTGTAACTTTCTCGACCTTTTCAACCTTTTTCACCGGAGTAGGTTCTTTCGAAACGATCTTTACGGGTTCTTTTGCTTGAACGGTATTCTTTATTACTGGCCTTGCTTTTGAAATCACTTGTTTCGCAACCCACGGCGTGATTGCTGCGGCAGCAAATAGAGTATGCATACCAGCTTTATTAGTTGTTCCACAGGACCTAGCAATTTCTTGTTTGTTACCAGCTTTAAGGATGTAAAAGTGTTTTCCTTTTTCTTCTACTTCAACCCAATGTTCTTTGATCTTAGAATTCTTCTCGACAGAAGCTATGCCATTGTCTCTACCTGCAGCAGATTTGTATGCTTGTGACCTCAATAATACTTCTCCATCTTCATTGACAAAAGAAAAATAAAAATGTCCCTCTTTTTCAAATCTATTAAACCCTTTTTGGCCAGCGTAAGAGACACAAGGCAAGTATTCGTCTTGTCCTTTTTTTGGAGTAGAAACAAGTGCTGCTAGTTTAGATGCTTCAAGTTGCTTTTCTTTTTTTTGTTTTAAAGCTGCTTCCTCTTCTTCCGCTTTGGCCTTTGCTTGCGCTTCTTTTTTCAAACGTGCTTCTTCCTCTGCTTTGGCCTTTGCTGCAGCTTCTGTTTTTAGACGGGCTTCTGCTTCCACTGTGGCTTTTGCCTCAGTTTCGGCTTTCAATTGATTGCTCGCTAAGATTCCTAATGCGGCTGAAGACATCCATACACCATCTAATTCTTTAGATCCTTTTCCAAGGATGGATTTTTCTCCTCTGACCCAGTTCAATGCTTTTAGCATTTCTGCATCTGTATCATAAGGGCACGACCTTGCAATCTCTTGAGCGTTTCCTGCTTTTAATAAATAATAATACCCTTCATCATCTTTGTCCATCTTCCACCTATCCTCGTTGGAAGCATTTTTAATAACAGATTTGATCCCATTGTCTCTTGCCGCTTTAGAGCTGTATCCTTCCGACCTCAAATAGGTTTTTCCATCATGATTGAAAGCAAAATACGCTTCACCTTCTGCAGAAAATTTATGAAACCCATCTGCTCCGACATAAGATGTACAAGGCAGGTACTCATCTTGACCGCCTGTTTTCTCGGTCACGGTTTTTTTCGATATCACAGCTGCAGAACCACTATGGAATAATAAAGACATAGCCGCTTTCATGTCCTCTTCCGTATTGTAGAAAAAGCTTTTTCCTACTTGATTTTTATCTTTGTCGTGTATATAATAATAGTGCTTTCCGTTTTTAGCAACCTTTAATTCAAAGTTATTTTTATCTGGAGAAAATTTCATGGAGTGCATCAATCCTGATTCTGCCTCTTCTACTGTTTCAAAACCCTTGACATTTGGATTGAAATACACTGATTTGTTATTGGTATCTCGGACGATGTAGTAGTACTTTTTGTTACCACCACTTTGAAATATTTGCCAAATAAGATCATTGACAGCATACTGGCCATTCTTGATAATTACCTTTTCACCTTTATCTTTCTTAGGCTTTTTTTTCTTTTTTTGTCCTGCATCTGAATTCTTAGCTCCACTTCCGAGGATTCCCAAGTTCTCTTTGCTATCAGTATTTTTGGCTTTCGCTTTGCTCTTCTTGGCCGAAAGATCTTCGGTAGTTTTTTGATCAGAAGATCCTTTTGAATTAATCACAGTGCCACCCGCAAACAAGTTTGATATGGTGGTATTCATAGTGTCTTCGGAATCGAACCAACGACTGGTAGCGATCTCTTGATTGTTACCAGCTTTTAAATTGAAAAAATACTTTCCATTTTGATGTTGTTGGCGATCATATCGTTCTGGAAGGGGCATATTTTTTTTAACAGAATTGACCCCATTGTCTCTGCTCTTTACCGTCTTGTATCCTTCACTTAATAATAAAACTCGACCTTTTGACAAAAAAGAAAAATAATATTCACTACTAGCTTCATCAAAAAATGAACTAAATCCTTCATTGATATCTCCTTTGTTTTTTTCGTAAAAACTTAATGGTTTATAGTCGTCGTCTTTGCCATCTGTTTTGTAGGCATTTGTATTTTTTTCAATTTTATCCGCTGCTTCTATGTCCTCTTTCAATAATTTTGCACTAAGGTTGTGCAGCATTTTTGCAGCGGTATCTCTAGTGGTTGCGTTGTTGTATGCTTCGCTAGCCAAGATCGTCTCACCATTATAGTCAGATTTGATAAAAAAATCAGCTTCTATCTGAAAGGTGATGATATTTTTATTGGTAGAAAAATCTTTTAAAGTGGATCTTTTGGCGAGGTCTCTTTCTTCTTTGGTGTTGAATGGAATGCTTTTAATAATGACTTCCCCATTATCAGCCAGAAAGGAAAAGAAGAATTTTTTGCTCTTCTTTGTCTTGAAGGTACGAATTCTCATAGTTAAGTGGTTTAACAGTTTTGCTCTTCGTTTTAAGTGATGTTTTGATCACATTAAAATGATTTATAATTTTCTCAATTTTAGGACATAAAAATGCAGATTTGTCACACTTTAGACTATTGTTTTATGCATAAATGGTTCAAAAACGAAGATGAATTACAAAGTGCTAGTATTTGTACCTATTCTTCCATTGCTCTTTTAATTTATTTTTAATCTTGTCCTCGGTTCGATTATCTTTTGGATGGTAGAAAATTTTACCATCAATTTGTTCTGGGAGAAAAGCTTGGTCTACAAAATTTCCATTAAAGTCGTGAGCATATTTGTAGTTTTTTCCGTAATTCAAATTTTTCATCAATTTGGTTGGCGCATTTCTTAAGTGGAGTGGGATCGGGAGACTACTAGAGTTTTTAACCTCTTCTAGCGCATTGTCAATGGCTAGATAGGCAGAATTACTTTTCGGAGAAGTCGCCAAGTATATAACGGCTTGAGATAAGATGATCCTTGCTTCTGGCATTCCGATACTTTGAATGCTTTGAAAAGCGGTATTAGCCATGAGTAGCGCGTTGGGATTAGCCAGACCAATGTCCTCCGCTGCCAAGATGACCATCCTACGGCAAATAAATTTGATGTCTTCACCGGCTTCGAGCATTCTAGCAAGATAGTAAACTGCTGCATTTGGATCAGAACCTCTTATTGATTTAATAAAAGCAGAAATAACATCGTAATGCTGTTCTCCTGTTTTGTCATATAATAGTATGTTGTTTTGAATGACAGAGGCAACTAGATCGTTATTCAAAGCAATCTTGCCTTTTGGTACAGAAGAGATCACCAGTTCTAATACATTGAGTAATTTTCGAGCATCACCTCCAGAATACCTTAATAAGGAATCCCATTCGATGATCTCAATGTCTAACTTTGCTAATTCATGGTCTTTTTCGATGGCGTGATTGACAAGATCTTTAAGTTCTTCTTCACTTAGATATTCTAAGACATAGACTTGAGATCTTGATAGAAGGGCAGGGATTACTTCGAAAGATGGATTTTCGGTTGTAGCACCAATTAAAGTGATTATGCCTTTTTCTACCGCAGATAGGAGAGAGTCTTGTTGAGATTTGCTAAATCTATGGATCTCATCAATAAAAAGGATGGGGTTGGGTTTGTTGAAGAATTGTTGTCTTTTGGCCTTTTCTATGGTATCTCGGATGTCTTTTACGCCAGAATTGATGGCGGAAAGGCTGTAAAACGGCCTATTTAGGGTATTTGCAATGATACTGGCAAGGGTTGTTTTGCCCACACCAGGAGGCCCCCAGAGGATAAAAGAAGGAATATTTCCTGATTCTATGGCTTTTCTTAATACTGCATCGGGACCAACAAGATGATTTTGACCGATATATTGGTCCAAAGAACTAGGTCTCATACGTTCTGCCAAAGGTATATTCATAGTAAAATGAGGTGTTTTAAATAAAAATAAAAAAATTATAAAAAAATAAATGGCCGTAAGGCGTTGATAATCAGTATTTAAGGTAAAATTAGTAAATAAAGTTTAAATTTATTTAAAAGTGCACCCAACCTCTGAGACCCTTTTTGCGTGAGTATAAGTGTAAGGGATTTTTAGTGATTAAAATTTAATAAATGATTACATCCCATAAACCGTTTACATTTTAAAACCGATTGCTTCCATTAACCGTATTATTTCATGAGACTTAATTCCCATTAACCGATGAATTTTGTTTTCAAATAAGCCTTAATCAAAAGCCTGCCGGATTGGGAAAACCGGCAGGGCTTTTTTTAAAAATGGAGATTAGCAAGAAACTCATATCAGATTGCCAAAGAGGCGATCGTAAGGCCCAATTTCAGATGTTCAGAAGTTGTTTTAGCCCGTTAATGAGTGTTTGTGTAAGGTACAAGAAAGATCATGATGAAGCCGCCGCATCGGTAAACGAAGGCTTCTTAAAAATACTAAATAATTTAGATAAATACGATTCCAAAGTTCCATTCGAAGCTTGGATAAAAAGAATAATGATCAATCATGTGATTGATGAGTTTAGAAAAAATAGAAAAGTTCAGGAGTTGATCGAATACGCAGATTTTAGCGAAAGAAATGAAAAAGACGATCCTGTAGATTATAATGAAGCCGACATACTTTTTGACGCTGGAGATATTGAAGAAATGATCAAGACATTACCACCAGTTACCCAAAAAGTTTTTAACCTTTTTGCCATAGACGGTTACGCGCACAAAGAAATTGCAGAATTTCTAAAAATGAGCGAGGGCACTTCAAAATGGCATTTAAATTCAGCAAGAAAAAAGCTGAAAGATTTATTAAATAAGAACGTGAATTCGCAAAAAGTAATATAAAATATGAAGCATCAATTGGATGATTTTATAAAAAGAAAATTTGAGGATAGAACTTTTGAGTTCAATGATAGCTATTGGACCAATGCGGAAACTTTGATCTTAGCGGATGAAAAAAAGAAGCGTAGAAAAATGATCTTTGTCTACCTGACCTGGATGGCACTTGTAGCTATGATCGCAGTAGGCTCTTATTACTTAGGTACTCAGAAAGCAAATACGAATGTCACGAATGAAATTGCTACAACACAAACAGAAACAAATAATTCACAATCAAAAAATAATAAATCGATAACTAATACCATAAATGACCTAAATACCGATAACACCCAGCCTGAGCGTTTAGAAACCGACATTGCCCATACTAAGCGTACAACAACCGATAACACCTCAACTACAGAACATTATCAAGACTTTGAGACTCCTGATAAAAATGTTCGAGTTGGAGAGGCCATTCCTCAAAATGTGATCGAACCTAAAAGAACGATTACTCCTATTACAAGCACTATTGCTGAACGTGATCTGTATGACCAGAAGCAAATTGTTGGAAACAACAATGTAACTGCAAATACAAATTCAAATGCCAAATCGATTGGAAAAGAAAGTCCCGATTTGAATGTATCAAAACAAGCAATGGCCTCCCAAGAGCCTAGGGTAAAAGAAGATCTATTTAACCTTCAGAAATTAAGCATGGCGTTCTTAATGCCACTCGATATCGAGTTTGCCGACTTTTCTGCAGAAGGATTGCTCAGAACCAGTGATTTTGCAAATGATCTATCTTCTTCGTACAACAGTGTTCCTAAATTTTACATGGGACTAAAAGCAGGAGCGCTGTTGTATTTACCTGCCAAAAAAGTTGGATATAATGGTGGTGTTTTCTTTGGCTATAGATTAAATAGAAACTTAAGTCTAGAAGCAGAATTGTTTTATGCTGTACTTAGAAATAGATACAACGCTGTAGATGAAACTTCCTTAACAACTTATTCTTTTGGAAGAGAAGATTCTGATTTTAATATCACTCCAGAAGAAATCCACTCTATTGAATTGCCATTGCTTTTAAATTATAGCTTTGGTTCTATCGCAGGAAAAGATTTTAAAACCGCTGATAGATTCTTGAGACATCATTTAAACTTTGGTGCTTCAGCATCTTTTGTCAATGGGATAAAAGGAAATCTGTCACAGCGTATCGACAATAATGAAATCGTGGATCCTGTGTCAGGATGGCTGAATTCAGATTACTACAACAAAGTAAATTATAACCTATTGTTTGGATACGATTACGCTTTAACCAAAGACATAAGAATCGGTGTTAGAGCCAAATATCAATTAAATGATCTTTATAACAATGAAGTGATACAACTTCAGTCGGCTGAGCCTGATCATTTATATTTCGAATTACAAACCAAATTTTCAATTTTTTAAATTCCATTGAACAGTGAATTACAAACTACTTAAAGGGCTATTTTATATCGTACTGAGCTTAGGCATCTTTACTTCATGTCAAAGGGATGAAATAAGCTTACCTACAGACGAATCTAACACACCAGTTTTTTATTTTAGTGGTGATCTTGATGGTCAGAATACTAATGTAGTAGCAGGTGTAGATGAAAAGTTCATGCACACCGATCATGATCTTGATCAATTTGAGATTACAACTTTTATTGGTCACATGGGAGAGGAATCCTGCAACGAGATTTGTGAAGGTTCATTTAGGTTTGCTCTAAGAGATTATGATACAACGGACAAAACTGATTTGAGCAAAGGTTTGCCACCTGCATCTTTTTCATTTAGAAATAATGTTGAAGTTGATGAGGGAGGGGATGTTTACCGTGTTTCTTTCGATTCTCATTTTAATGAGGACAATCCGTCATTCTTATGGTTTTTTGATGATGAAACGATCAGTAGATCTGTAGCAGATCCAATCCATATATACAAAGAAGAAGATAAATTTCGAGTTCCTTACTTCAGAAGTTTTGTGAACAACGATAGTGAGTTGGAGCTTGCGTGGAAGGCAAGACAACTGCCATTTGTACCAAATGGATTTGATGAAGGAAAAAAGGTTAATGCTCACATAAATTTTGAAGATTTAGGGTCAAATAGAGTTAGATTAAGTTTAGACATACAAGGAGAAGGATGGGAAGCAATTCCAAGTATTAGTTGGTCAATCACAAGAGATCCTCTAAATGCAACCGATTCTGAGGCTTTACCAAGCACAACAGACAGTTTTGTAGAAATTGTTATTAGTGAACCTACAGAAGTAGGTGTTACTCTAATATTCTTCGACCCTAACGGCGCATTCAATAATCCTTTTGTCGATGTAGGTGCTATCATCGATTTTGATGCAAATGGAAAACTAACCTACACAACAGTCGACTTTGACTATGAAGTAGAAGAAATAACAAATGGAGCAAGACTAGCATTAGCTACTTTCGATCTCCAATACATGGACGAGTCTGGCAAGTTTTACTCTTCAGCCTTGGGAGAGCAAACCAATGACGCCTATTTTGATATCAAAAGTATCGAGGACTACCAAAAAAACGCTTCAGGTCAAAATACCAAGAAACTTGAAGTTGAAACTTCTTGCAGATTGTACGCCGATGATGGCGAGAGTATTTTGTTGACGAATGGAGAAGGGGTAATTGCTGTGGCGGTACCTGATTAGGAACGGAGGTCCGCTATTCGCTTTTTGCTGTTGGCCATTAGCGAATTATTTTTTGTAATAACTATTAGGTCATCAGGACAAGCTAAGGTGCGTGATTAACTGTGAAACAAAACCTTTGTGACCCTTTGTGCTTCTTCGTAAATCTTTTTGTACTAACAACAACTACAACTTATTTTCTCACACCGCATTCAAATCCAACTTCTCCAAGTGAGCAAACTTCTCAAAACCCGGATACGCTGCTTTTGCCTTAATTAATGTAGCACTAAACGCTTTATCCATCCTCAGCTGATAATAACACAAGATCTTATTATAATAGATATCCGCACGATCTCCAGAAAAATCTGTGAGGGAATCATAGACCTCTAGACTCTCCTTGTAATATGCGATGTCATACAAGATACCAGCTATTTCAAAAGAAGCATTTAAGGGCTCTTTGATATCAAAATAGAAGTGGTGAATTTTAGATAAGGTTTGTTTGAGACGACTACGATCTGTCTTATTAATAGGGCTTAGAAGTTTTCTGATGAACGGAAGTAATTTTAGAAATAGAGTAGAGTCAAAATTACCGAGTCGCATGATGGTGATCAACTCTCGGAGGGTAAGGTATGAAACCAAACGGTAAGCCATCTTTTTCATGCCATTGTAGTCATCCGGTCCAAAATCATCAATGTAATGATCGTAAGCCGCGATTGTTTTAGAATATGAATCTGGTGATTTAGTAAACAGAAAACAACCCAGCTGCATAGAGTAATCCGAAAAAGATGAAAAGAATGTTTTACCATCTTGAAAGGCACAATACTTTTCTAATGCATGAAAATTTACATATACTGAAAAGCTTCCATGATGTATGATCTCAGGTTCGGGACGGCCTTCTAACTGGGCTATATCCGAATACCCTTTGTCAATAGAGATCAACATCAGACCATGCTCTGAATACCCTTTCAAGGTCTCAATGCAATTTATCGCAAGTCTAGGAATTAATAGATGTGTTTCATTCAATTCTGCTTTGTAGTCATCTAGAAGATCCTTGATGAATGGGTCTTTCTTATTTATATGTTCTATATCATCAACAAGGATACTGGTCCTCAAATTTTTAAGCAACGCCTCATTGGACTCATATTCTTTTTTTTGAGGCGTTTCCAACATGATTTCACAAGAAAATATCTGCTTATTTTTGATCTTAAAAAGTTGATTGGGAATAGAGTCAAAAAAGTAATTTGCAATCGCGATCATTGGATTGATCAAACTATTCTGATGGATGGTTTTATTTTGGTTTCGCAGAATGATTTCTTTGCTTGCGACACCATCATAATAGGCAACATCTAATTTGCCACTTTCAAAATATTCTTGCAGTTGCGGATGCTCTTCAAAGAACGTGAGATTAGAATCTACGATGTCTGTTAGCACATAACAGTAAGAGGGGAGTTTAATGGCCTCTAAGGCGATCATTTTATCAAGCAACCTCAGAATGTGAAAAGCAAGCCTCCCATGTCCGGAGCCTAGTTCTACGATATAAACCACCTCATCATTTTGTCTAATTAAGGCGATGTCTTTTAAAAACCCTAAGATCACTCCGGCGTATGTATTTCCAACATACATGTTGCTGGTCATGTTGTGTGGTACAACCCCATCACTCCAGGCTGATAATCCAACTTCTTCGTAATAGGAACGATTGATCTGCCAAATTAAGGATTGCTCAAATGCAGTATTGGCTTCTAGAATGCGGTAATCTAGCTCTTTCATGTTAACTGTTTGGTTGTGAAAAACGAAAAGTAAACCAGGTTACCTCAAACAACTGTGTACATGTTTAAAAGCCAACGCAATTTATGTTGTGCGGGCAAAGGTAGAATAAAAATTAGGATTAATAGGATGAGTAGGATTATTTGGATTGCGAGGAAAGTTTTTGAGCATTATAAAAATGTTAAAGCAGCTTCCTTGGAATAAAATTTGTTTACTATATTTAATTATGAAACATAATTTAATGAGGTTGAAAATAGTGTCTTTACTTGTAATTTTCTTTCTGTTTACTCCCAAAATGGACAGTCAGAATTTAGTTCATTATAAAAATGGAAACTTATGGGGATTTGCTGATGTAAATGGTCAATTAATAATTCCAGCTGAATTTATTTATGTAAGTCCGTGGAAAAGCGGAAGGGCTTATGTTCATAAAATGGACAATGGAAAAAAATTAAATGGAATTATTTCCAATAGTGGTAAGTTCTTAATAAAACCACTTTATGAAAGCATAGGTTTTGTCTATAAGGAAAGGTTTCCTGTAAAGACAACTTCTGGAAAATGGGGTCTCATAAATATAGATCCTGCTTCTTCAAACAGTTCTATGATCATAGAACCCAACTTTTTAAAGATTTCTTTTTACAAAGAAAAAAATCAGGTGTACTGTTTTTACGATAAAACCAATATTCATGTCTATGATTTGAATGGTACTTTTATTGAAAAAAGAACAGAAGGAAACGGAGGGCCAAAGTTTGGCGATCAAATTTCTGATACAGTGGTTGAAATGCCAGAAAAGATAGCAAGTCAAAAGACAGAGGACAAACCTAAACTAAAAATATATAAGGCTAATTCTGGACAAGGGGCTATACTTTATGACGCTAAAAAGAACGATACACTTCCGCCAGTTTACAAACAAACGCTACTTACGTTTACTGATGATCAACAAATCATTGCTTACGAGGAAGACAAAGTAGGGATTTTAAATATAAAGGGAGAAGTACTCTTGCCAATCGAGTATCAATATATTGAAGGATGGCATATTGTTACTCGAGACGCAGCGATCAACGAGAACAAAATATTGCAGCAGATAATTGTTTCGAAAAATCTAAAGTATGGCGTAATCGGAAGTACATCTGCGTGGGGTACAGTAGGTGCTGAGTTTATTGAGCTCGTCGCGATGGAGTACGATAAGATCGAAATGACGGAGTCAAAAAAGTTTTATGTTGTAAAAAAAGATTTAAAAAAAGGAATTATAATGGCTGATGACTTGAGAATAATTTCTGAGCCACGTTTCTATGAAGTGTATGGCCATGATTATGAAGTTGATGGACATGTTCTGATACCTATAAAAATGGATTCTTACAAAGATCCTGTATTATGGTATGGATCCAATGGAGTAGAATTTTGGAAATAGCTTATCCTTGCTTGGAAAGCTAACGATGTATAACTACCTTAAAAACATCACCCATCTCCAATTTTAAAAAATACATTTGTGCAGGAAGATCGCTCGTATTAATTTTGTCTATAACAAATCCTTTTTGCATCAATTTACCATTGCGATCATACAAGAAGTATGATTTATTTTCTCGGCTATTTTTTAAATAAATGAAATCAGAAGCAGGGTTTGGAAATATACTTATCTGTTTTGATAATGTAGTATTCAAACTTGAAGGTAGCATACAACTATTGGTTAAATTGACTCTATCGTCTTGCCCTTCCGGGAAAATAAAATCATTTAAAGCACCTGGTATATCTTTCAAAAAGGAGTCCAACCAAGAAGTTGTGTAGTCATAAAATATTTGATGTTGTTCTTCGCGTGTGATTGTAATGCCGCTAGAAGTTGCAAGCTCTCCAAAATCACAAGCAAAATCTGGATTTGCAAAATAACAATGTGCGCCGCCTATAATGTCAACAAAAACTTTGCATTCAGAAGCCAAGTTCTCGAAGATGGGCAAGTGGTGTTCTCCTGGAGGTGTCACTCCATCAGAAGAGCCTGATAGAATCAATGCAGGCAAAGTTATATTCTCCGCGTAAGCAATGGCTGAAGGATCTGTTTCGGCGGGAGCCAAACCAATATAAGTTTCAAAATGCTCAGAAAGATCTCCTGCCAAGACACTTGCGCCTCCTCCCATGCTGTGCCCGATCAATGCTACTTTGGGGATGAAGTGATCTTTTAAGAAAGACTGTGGTTCATACGCTTGATCAACGATGTAGTTTGTCATGTAAGCGATGTCCTTTGCGAATGCATCATGATCAGGTGTAAGCCCTTCTTCAGTTGTAAGAAACATGACGATGTATCCTTCATTTATAAAATGTTGCTTAACATTATCGTAAGATTCATAAGACATCAAAAATCCGTGACCAAAAACGATCATCGGAAATAGACCATCTGCCAGCAATTGATTTGGACCGGCTGCTTGAGCAGGGTAAAACATCTCGGCCGTTACAAGGCGATCCGCTCTGTCTGGGTCTTCCATAAATAGGGAGAACTGACCGATGGGGTAGGTCTGAGCAAAAAGGTTAAAAGAGTAAATTGTAAAGAGCAAAAGACAAAGGATCCTCATGGGTGTTTGTTTAGCTGTTAATTCGTTTGTTCAAAAGTCCGCTTATTTGATTACTCATTTCGCCATCGCTTTTGCGTCTCGCAATTCGTGAACGCCTTCATAAGTGATGGCATATTGAAATCCTTTGTGGACTGCAGCTGCTCCATGTTGACCTTTTTTATCAATGGCGATATATCCGATCTGAAAATCCAAATTACCTTTGGCTTGTTTCATGATTCGACTTACACCTTTTTCGCAGGCTTCTTGCGGAGAGGCACCTTGTCTCATGAGTTCGACGATCAAAAAGCTACCTAACGTTTTCATGACCATTTCACCAAGACCTGTTGCAGTAGCTGCACCAAATTCTGGATCGACAAACAAGCCTGCACCGATGATCGGAGAATCACCAACCCGACCGGCCATTTTATAAGACAGCCCGGAGGTTGTACATGCACCAGAAAAGTGTTGTTTTTTGTCTAAAGCAATTTGACCAATAGTATCATGATTTTCAATGTTGATAATGGGTTTGTATTCTGATGTTTTTAACCATTCCTTGTAAGCAGCTTTGGATGCTGCCGTAAGTAGATCAGTCTTCTTAAAACCTTTTTCTGCCGCAAACTTTTCAGCACCTTGACCAACCAGCATGACATGTGGAGTATCTTCCATGACCTTTCTTGCCAAGGAGATCGGATGCATTATATTTTGTAAGTATGCAACAGAACCTGCATCTCCCAATTCATTCATTATACAAGCGTCAAGCGTTACGTTGCCATCTCTGTCAGGAAATCCTCCAAGACCTACTGTGGTTACTTTAGGGTCAGCTTCGGTCTCTCTCACTCCTGCTTCCACAGCATCTAGTGCTTTGCCATCATTTCTGATAATTTCCCAGGCCACTTCGTTGGCTTTCAGACCATGATTCCAAGTCGAGAGAATGATCGGTTTAGATACAGCACTGCCAAAATCTCTTGGTGTTCTTAAATTTGCAAGGACACCTGTTCCTGCCAAGCTGGCATTTTTTATAAACTTTCTTCGTTTCATTTACCTAAAATAAGAGGCCCCATTCATGTCTATGATGGAACCAGTAAGATAATCTATACCCTCTTCAGATAATAGTAATACAGCCTTTGCAATTTCATTAGGATCAGCGGCTCTGTTTAATGGGCTTTGAGAAATTATTGCTTCTTTATCTGGGCCATGCAAATAAGGCTTGGCCATTTCCGTTTCTACAAATCCGGGGGCTACACCAAGAACTCTAATATTATATTGGGCTAATTTTTTTGCCAACGATTGTGTCAAAGAATTTAAACCTGCTTTAGCAGCTCCATACGCAGGATGTTCAGGCTCTCCACGGTATGCTCCTCTAGAAGTGATGTTGATGATCTTTCCCTTTTTTTCATGGATCATATAGTTGGCCACGCAATAACAAAAATTTGCAGGACCATTTAGATTTACTTCTATGGTTTTTTCCCATTTGTAAATCCATTCCTTATAAGGGAGGTCAACGATAGAGTGTGGCAGGTAAATGCCTGCGTTATTGATCAGAATATCAATCGAACCAAACTTCAAAGCAACTTCATTCACGACCTTTCTAACCTCCTCCGGTTTGCTTACGTCAGATCGTAAAAACAAATGCTCTTCCCCTTGTATTAAAGACATGGTTTTTTGCGCCGCATCTTCATTGCTATAATAGGTGAGTGCCAACCGTGCGCCTTGTTCGGCGAAAGCCAAAGCAATCGCCCTACCAATACCTCTGGTGCCACCAGTTATCAACACGTTTTTATTCTTGAACTTCATCTGTTTAAATGCTTGTTTGCAATAGTCCCCTAATTATAAGGTTTAATTCTTAGAAGTTTACAAGCTTTTTTGTGAAAGATTTGTTATTTTTTTTTAAAGCGCAAAATTTTATTTTGAACATTTATTCTTTAACTCATTCCTGTTTCTCTTAAAAGAGAAATGCTAATAGTCAAAATAAGAATTTTGCTTACACTTCATCTTTACAAAAAACGAACTGCTGGGCCCTTCGAGTTTACTCATATGAAGACCTCTTTGGTCTTTATTTCTGCTTGAGCATAAAGCCGTACGGTCACCCTTCTCTTTTCCTAATGGATCCCTCTTCGGGAGAAGAGAGGGGGTTGCCTCGCACGCCGAAGCTTTAGCGTAGGTGTGAGTTAGAACTTCACCACCTTCTTAATATAAGAGTTATCATCAACCATCACCTGCACATAATACACCCCAGTACTAAGATGATTGAGTTGAATTTCTAGAAAGTCATCTGTTGTCTTTGAAATTTGATGAACCATTTTTCCAGTCGAGTCAAAAATGTTGATCTGCTTTTCATTCAGACTTTTGTCCATAAACTGAATATTCAAGACATCCATAAATGGATTAGGATTGGCAGTAAAAATTAATTCATCATTGATACTATAAGCGGAATTTGGTTGCTCTTTTTTGGTAATAAAAATTGGAGCACCCGTCAACTCTATGGTAGGTGCATTGATCTTGTAATCTCTAGTTGTAAGACAATGATCCCATCGATGATAAACCAGGTCTTCTTCAAAATGTTCTTCGGGAATCTTAAATCGGAACTTTGGATTTTCAATGAGATCCTGATGTGTCTTGGCCCATAAAACCAGGACCTTGTTTCCGCTACCATCTCTAAAGACACCACCGTCCACTTCTGGAATGGTATCTATGAAAGTACTGTTTGGATAGTCATAATAATGATCTTTCAAAAAGCTAATACACGTTTTGTAGGCAACGCCTCCTTGGGTATAGCTATAAGTATACGGTTCTGTTTCTCTGATCTGTTTGTATAGACCCATGAAGTTAAATTCTGCATGTGTGTAGACCGGGTTTGTGGCTTCCGCCAAATTGTAAATATGATATTGAAGTAAGCCTTCTTTTTGTGCGGCAACCAAAGCTTTGATATTAAAATTTCGTTGCGCTTCATCGGAGCCGATGTTGTCGTTAAATCCCTTTCGGGGAATGTTACATTCGGTATTGATGAAAAACTTTTGTGGATAGATAACTCCGTTGTAGCCATACTCAAAAAGCATGTGTGCAAATTCTCTTTTCTTTTCTATCATCAACTCTACCGCCTTGTCGGAATGACGGTCGTAAACAAAATTAAAGATCTCATTGCTCCAGGTACGCATGCCCTCCAAGTGCGGGTAAGCGTGATAAGAAAGTACATCAAAATAGGCACCTCCCTTAAGCGGGTAGTCGATGGATACTTTTCCGGAATCTGGATTATCTGTATTCCGCATGATGGCATCTAGAAAAGAGGTGTATCCAAGTCCTCCTGTACAGATCATCGCATCGGGATCAATACTCTTGATGACCTCATAACTGATCCGCAACATTCTTATGTAATTATAAAAAGGCGCAGACAACGCAGTCTCGCATGGGGGCGGATCATTTTCCCACCAATTGCCATCAAGGCCTCTCGGCTTCCAAGCATTTCCGCCATGATCAAAGTCAGGCTCATTCCAGATCTCCCAAAAAGTTATGTAGTCTTTATAGAGCGGAACCATCTTGTACAAATAGTTCGCATAAAAATTTTCCTCATTAATGGGTGTCCCATCAGATCCATCATCCCAAATGGGTTCGTACAGATTTCTAAATACGTTGGATTGTCTGTCGTCGCAATAAAAATTAAGATCTCTGTGCCACTCCGCAGGATAGCCGATAAAAGCGGTGTGATCTCTCATGCCCAAAGACTTGTAATGCTCAAAGGCAGGCACTCTAATGTCGTAGCTCCAGTTTTCTAAAAAGAATTCAAATAGTGCTGGTCTCATGCAGTTGGCGCCGATGCCGTCGATACCGACTTCCGGATTTCCTGCCGCGAGATCTGCAAGCTGCTCATCCGACCAAGGAGGGTTCCATCCCATGTTGGTACCAAATCCGAAGGTGTTATAATATTTTGGAATCGAATCGTTTGCCGTCATGTTTGGTTGTGCAGACAAGTGCATTAAACTAAACAATAATACCACGAATAATAGAAGCCTCCTCACTGTTGATTTTTTTACAAATTCATTAATTATGAGGGGATACAAGTTCAAGGAGGCTAGAATGATGCCAAGGATTGGAGTTGTTTATTTGTAGATGCGTTTATTTGTTTATTTGTATGTTTTTGATGGATTTGCTTCTTATTTTATCAAGCCGCCAGAGGCGACGTCCGTATAATTCCGTGTGCCAACGAAGCTGGCAGCAAACAGAAGTTGAAGCTTATTGTGAACAGAAATAGTCAAGATTCCTACTTCATCAAAATTACTTTTTGCACTTCATAATTGTCAATATGAACAAAATAAAATACATTATTTAAATGGCTAAGGTCTAGTTCAATATCTTCTAAATTATTTTCTATTTCCGCATTCAAAACTTCTATGCCAAGGTGATTAAATAGCCGTACTTTGTCACCTCCAACATTTTTGATTTTTATGAGACCTGATGTAGGATTTGGGCTAATACTTAGCCTGGCTTTGGGGATTTGAACTTTATTAATGGCAGTATAAGGATCGAGAGAATAAATTTCAATCTTTCCTTCTTGATAAGAAGGATTGTCACTAAATGGACAAGACGAGAATAAGATAGTGCCATCACCATTGAGGTCATGAGAATATCCACAAAGTTCAAACTCTGAACTGCCAACGATTGAATCTTTTTTCAATACCCAAGCAGTATCTACAAAGTCATATATTTTTAATATGCCATTTCCTTTTACAGAATCAAACAAACTGAAAGGGGCATTTGTAACAAATCTATTGCCATCATTTGAAAAGTTGACTTCAAATCCAAAGCCATCTTCATCATGATTGCCTAAAATTTCTTGTCCCTTTTGAACCCAAAAATTTTCTTTGTATTCAAAAACTTTAACAGTAGTTGAAACACCTATAAATGTAGAATCGATGCCAATGGCTCCAATTAATAAAGAGTTAGAACTTTTGTCAAATTCAAAATTTAAAAGATCACCACGAAAATAAATGTGCGATCCGTGAAGATCAATAGAGTTTCCTTTTTTAACCCATTCCTTGTCAAGCCAGTTAAAAACATTTAGTTGATGATACAAAGGATGAGAGCTAGACCCGCTTCCTCTGCTATATGCTAAAGACTTACCATCAAAAGATATATCAATTTTTGTTTCTGTGGAACCTGGAATAGTCAAAGTGTTCACTAATTGCCAATCTTCCATTAAATAATTGTAGGTGGTAATTTCATGAAATGACAATGTAATATTAATTATACAAAGAGTGTTTCCATCTCCTGATAATGAGAAATTGTGGTTTCTATCAGATTCATTAAGATCAAATTCTATAGTGTGCTTTAGATACCATTCATCATTTTGCAATTCGTAATGAAAGTAATTTCCATTGGATCTAATAATTAATTTTTTCCCATCAGAACTTAAATCAAAATTTATATAACTGTCTAATGTTTCTGAGAAATTATTTGCACAATCAATTGGAGAACCTATTTGTTCCAATTCACCATTCACAAAATCATATACTGTTACCAACTGGTGATATACGTTATCTGGCAAATACAAACTAGAGGAGAAGGCAAATCTAGAACCATCTTCAGTACATTTTATTTTGCCACCTATTTCGTTTTCTTCGTATTGACCGTACAGTGTCGTTATTAATTCTTGACTAGCTAGATGATTTGAAAATGGAAAAAGAAATAAAAACTATAATAACAAAAGACGACTTAACATAGATTTTTAGCTTTGGGTGCTTCTAGTTTTAAGAGGAAACTAAATAATAAAAGAATTTTCTAAATTAAAGTTAATGATTTATGTCAATATTTTTTTAATTTTTAAGATTTAAAATATATTTTGTATATTTACTTCTAGGAAACGAGTACCTACTAAAACTCTCCTTTCTTTAGCATGATTTCTTGGCATGCGATATTTAGGTTTAATGAACTTTCTTGGACATTTCTCTTTTTAAGGAAACAGTATTTCTTTGAGGGGATTTAATAATAATAATAACCAAATATATGTTATTACCAAAATTCATATTGTTTCCATTCATAGCTGTTTTATGTTCTTGCAATAGATCTCCAAACTATTCTTCTGCAATAAATTTTCCTGATATACTAGATAATGAAAGGACTGAATCCCACACTAGAGTTAAAGGTACGAGCATATATTATGTACCTCTAATAAGTATAAATGAAGCAACTAAAGACCTGGATACAAAAACTAATCAAGGCTCAATTGGTATTAGAAACCTCATAGATATTGATCCAGATTGGTTAATAATGAAAGATCTGCCAATCGGAAAAAACACATTGATTCATAAAAAAGTGCTCGTTAATTCTTGTGATGCGGTTTATGCTGAATGTATCATAGGTGATATATATTTTCTCATGATGAGAATCAAAGACGAGGATATAAAAGTTTCAGTTTTTGCATCTGTTTATAAAAGTAATGTGAATCTGATAGATTTAGTAAGATCTTGCATAGGGAGTATTATCTATGATAAAAATCAACCCGCTAGTTGAAGATTGTATCTTCAACAAAACATATTAATAGCATGCTTTGGAATTTTAAATAAACCAAATTCATTAAAAAATATCCATGGAACAATCCGAAAACAAGAAGTACGATTAATATTGAATTGAAGTTTGAAAACTTCAATTAGTGGGATTTGAACCACATATTTAAGGCAATAAAATAAGAAGGCCCAGAGCATGCTCTGGGCCTTCTTATTTTATTAAACCGCCAGAGGCGGTGCCCGTTCCATTCCGCGTGCCAGCAAAGCTGGCAGCGAACACTTGTAAAAACAGAAAAACAGAAAAACAGGAAAACAGGAAAACAGAAAAATGTAAAATTTTAAATGTAAAAGTGGCTCAGAAACTACTTTTACATTTCTCTGTTTTACATTCTACATTTTAAATTTCCTTTTACTTCTCTTCAACAGGCAACGGCTCCACCTTAACCTTCCCACCAGAAACTTGCTTGCCATCCTTGTACTCGTACTTCATAGTCACTTGCTCGTTCTCATTGTAGTAAGTAGAGGTACCGTCTTTCTTGCCATTTTTAAATTCGGCTTCTTGCTGAATTTTGCCGTTGGTATAGAAAGTTTTGTAGACACCATCTATTTCGCCGTTTTTGTAAGTTGTAGATTCTAAGACTCGGCTTGATTTATATTTGGAATATTCACCGTTTAGTTTGCCATTCAGATATCTTGATTTGGTTTCCACGGTACCATTTTTTGCGAAAGTCAGCGCAATTCCGTTTTTGACACCATTGTAGAAATTGGTGATGGTTTTTACCTTTCCTTGATTTCTGCCATCGTAGTAGCTCACCCAGGCGCCTTCCTTTTTGCCATTGACCAAATTACCTTCTTCTGTGAGATTATTTTCAGTATCTCTTTTTTCTGCTCTTTTCAAACTAGAGCCTGGAACATCAAAAATGTCAAAGTCGGCAAGGTCGCCAGTTCCTTGAGCGGCAGGAGCAGTAGGAGTAGCTGTTTCAGTGCTAGCAGAGCCACCACATGAAAAAATAATTGCTAGAAATAATGTATATAGCAGGAATTGTCTCATTATATGTGTTTTTTATTATATACGATTCTGCGAAAATATTGTTTTAAGAAAACTAATCAAAGAAAAAGAGCAATTTCTTCTAGTTAATTTACAAACAAAATAGGAATCTACTTGACTTAAAAATTCTAATTCATTTATTTTCTTTTTTACAAATTATTTTAAATTTGTCCTAGAATTTTACGGAAACAATCAAACGCTTCAAACTTAATGGATATACTAATCAGGAACTTGAGTAAGCATTATGGCAGCCAAAAAGCCGTAGATAATATTTCATTTGAAGTTAAAACGGGAGAAGTCTTAGGTTTCCTTGGTCCAAACGGGGCCGGCAAGACCACCACAATGAAGATGATAACCTCTTATCTCACAAAAGGAGAAGGGGAGATCTTGATCGGTGGAAAGTCTTTTGACCAAGAAGACATGCGTAGGCACATAGGCTATCTGCCAGAGCACAACCCACTTTACCTAGACATGCCGGTACTTGAATACCTTAAGTTTTGTGCTTCTCTTCAAAAAGTACCCAAAAGCCTTCTTGATAGCCAGATAAAAAAAATGGTAAGGCAGTGTGGCTTGAATCAAGAAAAACACAAAAAGATAGGGGAGTTATCCAAAGGATACCGCCAAAGGGTAGGACTGGCACAAGCCATGATCCATGATCCTGAGATATTGATACTTGATGAGCCGACCACTGGTCTAGACCCCAATCAAATTGTAGAGATCAGAGCTTTGATAAGACAATTAGGAAAAGAAAAAACAGTAATTCTCAGTACACACATACTTCCAGAAGTGGAGGCAACCTGTGATCGTATTTTGATCATCAATCAGGGTAAAATTGTTGCCAATGGTACCTCCGATACCTTGAGGAAACAAGCTTCTGGCAATAAACTCCTAAAGCTCAGAATATCAGGTGGTTCTAGCAATGACATTCATGCAGGACTTAGTGCATTATCGACAACAAAAATGGTCGATATAATTAATGCAGAAGAAAATAGATTTGAACTTCAAAGTTCTGGTCAGGACTCCAATGAAGAAGTATTTAAACTTTGTGTAAAAAATAATTGGGTACTACTAGAAATGGTACCTTTTGAAACAAGACTGGAAGATATCTTCCGAGACTTAACCTTAAATTAGAACGATCTATGAATCCAATTTGGGTAGTTGCCAAAAAAGAAATCAGTTCCTTTTTTGATTCTTTGGTGGCCTATGTATTTCTCATCGTATTTTTATTGATCTGCGGTATCTTTACCTGGTTGTATGGGATATTTGTTCAGGATATTTTCATCAGGGGCCAAGCAGATCTTATGGCATTTTTTATAAACGGAGCACTTCCCGCAATTGGCTTGTTCATCCCCTCGATCACCATGGGGATGATCGCAAAGGAATATAAATCGGGAACAATAGAATTGCTGTTAACAAAATCTGTATCCAATGCGCAACTTGTTATTGGCAAATTCATAGCTTGCTTGTTGTTGATCGCGATCGCGTTAACATTTACACTTCCATATTTGATCACCATTGCTCAAATTGGTGACCTTGACTTGGGACGAACCTTAGCAGGTTATTTTGGATTGGTTTTGATCTCAGCGGCTTACATCAGTCTAGGATTATTTGCCTCAAGCTTAACTGCCGATCAGGTAGTTGCCTTTGTGATCTCACTCGTGATGGGCATTTGTTTTTTCATTCTATTTAGTTTGCTGTCGTCAAATCTTCAAGGCATCAGTTCTGAGTTTTTCGATTTTGCAAGTTTCTTTTCACATTATGAGCCAATGGTTAGAGGCGTTATTGATACCAAGGATGTTATCTTTTTTCTTTCCATCACTTTCCTAGGTTTACTATTGACCATTAATCAAATATCAAAAAGACGATAAAAGAGTTATGGGAAAAAAAGCAGTTTCAATCATACTAATTATAGCGATCATCTTTGTGGTCAACTTGTTGTCAAGAAGCTTCAGTTTTAGATTTGATGCCACAGAAGATAATCAATACACCCTGAGTGGTGCTACCCGAAATATTTTAAAAGAACTAGAAGATCCTGTCACCGTGACAGCCTACTTTTCTGAAGATCTACACCCTTCTCTTGAAAAGGCAAAAGGAGATTTTAGAGACATCTTAGAAGAATACTCCGCTCTCTCAGGTGGCTTGGTCAATTATGAGATCATCACACCAAGTACCGATGAATTAAAACAAGAGGCAGCGGCAAATGGCATTCAACCTTTTATGATCAATATTAGAGAGAAAGATCAAAACAAACAACAAAGGGTTTATATGGGTGCCGTATTAAAATCTGGAGATCAAAATCCAGAGATGATGCCTTTGATACAACAAGGAATGAATATGGAATATGATCTTTCGACGAAGATCAAAAAAATGTCAGTAATAGATAAGCCCGCTATTGGTATGATAACAGGAAATGGCGAAGCTGGACCAGAGAGTTTAGGTCAAGCGTATCAAGGACTTGGTATTTTGTACGCCGTTGAGCCAATAGATCTAAATAACACGCCTGAGATACCGGCGCGTTTTAAGACCATTGCAATGGTTCAACCTATGGATTCCATCCCTTTGAAGCAATTTCAAGTTTTGGATGATTACCTCAATAAAGGGGGGAATCTTTTTATTGCCATGAATGCTGTTTCTGCAAATTTGCAAACGTCCAAAGGAATGCCTTTGACAACAGGTGTTGAAGGATGGCTCAAAGCCAAAGGTTTGGAAGTAGAACAGAGTTTTGTAATAGATAGTCGTTGTGGCAATGTAACTGTTCAACAAAGAGTAGGTCCATTTATGATGCCTTCTCAAGTCCCTTTTCCTTATTTACCTATGATCAATAATTTTGATGAACATCCGATTACAGAGGGGCTCGACATGGTCATGCTTCCATTTGCGAGTCCGATGAGATACCTCGGCAACGATAATTTCACCTTTACCCCTTTATTAAGGACTTCTGCGCAGTCAGGTATTGAGCCAGCTCCTTTGACTTTTGATGCGGTAGGCAAAGACCTTACCTCGTACAATTTTGGATTGTCAAATTTAGTTTTAGGTGGGGTATTAGAAGGAGGATTGCCCAATACAACACCGTCTAAGATCGTCGTCATTGGTGATGCAGATTTTGTCATGACACAAGGTGAGCAAAGACAATCGGAGGACAATATAAGCTTAATGGTAAATGCCATTGACTGGTTGTCTGACGATACGGGTTTGGTAGAATTAAGAACCAAAGGAGTTACTACAAGGCCATTGGATCAGTTAGACGATGGGAAAAGACAGTTTCTAAAAATTCTGAATATAGGTCTGCCTCTTCTATTGATCATGATCTTTGGTTTCATCAGATCACAAAGAGCAAGAGCAAAGAGAGCCAAGTTAATGGCTGAAAATTATTAGAATCTTCTTCATGCTATAAAAAAAGTAAACAGGATGAATAACAAAATATTGTTAATGATTTTAGCGGTACTCTTGGTTTTATTTGCCTTAAGCCGAATGGGTGGTAGTGGGAAAAAAAACAAAAGTTTTAGTTCTGATATTTTTTCCATTGATACCGCAGCCATTCAATCCATAAAAATTAAAACAAAATTCGATAAGGAGCCATTCGAAGTGAAAAAAACGAACGGCGCTTGGATGGTAGCAAATTCTAAATTAAATGTACCAAGTTCTCAAAAAGTAGTTTCTGCGTTGTTTGATCAAGTAGCAGATATAAAAGCTTTGAGATTGGCTGCGACCAAACCAGAAAAATGGACAGACTACGAAGCAGATGATGCATCAGGTTCTGAAGTTCAATTTTTCAATGGAAATGAAGAAATAGGGCGTTTGATCATAGGAAGATTTAATTACAATCCTCAACAACAATCAATGGTCTCTTTCGTGAGGGTTCCTGAAAAAGGACCTGAAGTTTATGCAGTAGATGGCTATTTGCCTTTAACTTTACAATCTGGATTTAATGGTTTTAGGAATAAAGAACTTCTCAATATCAATAAAGATCAAGTAAAGTCCATCACTTTGAAAGGTTTGAATGGCCAAGATCAACTCATCCTTGTTGATGGTCAATGGAATTCTAAAGGAACAGTAAAAGACTCTACAGATGTTGCAGACTGGATAAAGAGTGTTTCTAATTTGCAAGGATCAGAATTTCATGAAGATCCTGCAAGCGTAACTGTAAATGCGCCACTCTATGAACTAGACCTTTTAAGCGATGAGCAAGTGGTGGTAAAAGTGTATAAGAATACAATTGAAGGAAAACCTTTTGTTGTAAGTTCAAATCAAAACAAAGATTCCTATTTTTTGAGCGATTCAACAGGCATCTATCAAAAGTTGTACGAAGATCTTAAGGTGATTTTTTAAAATACTTAAATGACAAATAAAGAAATTGCCACTGTCTTTCGACAGTTGGGTGCAATAATGGAACTGCATAACGAAAATCCATTCAAAATAAAATCCTATTCAAACGCTTATTTAAACATAAGAAAAATTGAAACACCGCTGAGTGATCTTAGTGATGAAGAACTGGCAGAAATTCCAGGAATTGGAAAAGCGATCTCTGCAAAAATTAAAGAACTTCTAGAAACTGGTGGCCTTAAGACCTATCAACAATATGCTGAGATCACTCCTCCTGGCATTGTGGATCTTTTAACAATAAAAGGTTTTGGTCCCAAAAAAATAAAAACAGTATGGGAAGGTTTGGGCGTTGAGACCGCAGGAGAATTACTTTATGCGTGCACAGAAAATAGATTGGTCGAACTAAAAGGTTTTGGGCTGAAATCCCAAGAAGACCTCAAACAAAAGTTGGAGTATTTTTTATCAAGTAAAAACAAATTTCACCTAGCAACACTTTATGATTTTGTGCCGGAGATTATGGATCACGTTTATGAAAAGATGCCGGAAGCTCAGATCGAATTGACAGGTGACATGAGAAAGCTTCAAAATGTTGTAGAATCGATAGAAATTCTCGTTGATGATTATGAAGGACTAGATGAGATCTACAATGAAGACTTTGTGAAGGAGGAATCTGCAGATGAAGAATCGGTTACAGTCATATACAAAGAGAAAATTCCAATTAAGTTTTATTTTTCTGATCCTGAGGAGTTTTATTACAACCTTGCTATGACCACTGGTGGAAGTATGGTGGATCAAATATCATTTACAAGCAGAGATGCTCCGACGGAAGAAGCTGTTTTTGAGGAATCAGGTTTATCTTATGTTTTTCCTGAGCTTCGAGATCTGGAAGATATAGTAGAGGTGGAAGAAGATGCCCTACTCAAAGAATCAGATATCCTTGGAGTGGTTCACAGCCATACTACATATAGTGATGGTATCAATAGCTTAAAAGACCTATGTGATGCAGCCAAAGAGATGGGTTATCAATATATTGGTATAACGGATCATTCAAAGTCTGCATTTTATGCCAATGGATTAAAAGAAGATCGATTGTTGGAACAAATGGAAGCGATCGATAAACTCAATTCAAAGTATAAAGACTTTAAAGTACTGAAAGGGATAGAGTCAGATATACTGAGTGATGGTTCTTTGGATTATGAGGATGATATTTTAAAGCAATTGGATTTCGTGATAGCTTCGATTCATTCCAATTTAAAAATGGATGAAGAGAAGGCTACAAAGCGATTAATAAAAGCGGTTGAAAATCCTTACACACATATTTTGGGCCATCCTAGCGGAAGACTATTGTTATCAAGAAAAGCTTACTCCATTGATTATGAAAAATTGATCGATGCCTGTGCCGCAAATAATGTATCTATTGAGTTGAATGCAAATCCATATCGATTAGATATAGATTGGAGATGGATTCCGTATTGTGTAAACAAAGGCGTATCTATCAGTATAAATCCAGATGCACATAGTATCGATGGCATAAAACATATTAGGTGGGGCGTCAAATCTGCCTCTAAGGGAGGGCTTATGAAAAGAGATTGTCTAAATGCATTAAATGCAAAGGAATTTTTAGCTGCAATTTCAAAATAAAGTGAACAAACATGCTGTTAACAAGTTATTAACAATGCTTGGACTTCTATTAAGAATACAGTAAAGACGGATGGTTTACCTTTGGTGTATCAATTGATCGAAGTACTATTTGTAAAAGAGAATTACGATTTACCGTTTTTAAGAGAAATAATAAAATACTTTACCGTAACACTATTGATTAATAAATTAAAACAATTATTTTTGTGCCTTCTAAACAAAGGACGTTTTTTAAAAAATTTAAAATTATTTATGATGAAGCAATCAATTTTTTCAGGACTACTAATAATGGCATTAGGATTATTATTCGTGTCATGTGCCGCTGACGGTACAACTGCTGATGCAGCAAATGATGCTGCAAACTCTATCGCAGATGCAACTACGCCTGCTGCTGCTAAACCAGCTGCAAACAAGCTTGACGCACCAGCTGCTGCCGCAGTACCAACAGGGCCAACTACTGTAATGGAATTTGACGAGACTGAATTCGATTTCGGAATGGTTGATGAAGGAGAAAAAGTATCACATACTTACAACTTCAAAAACACAGGTTCAGAACCATTAATTCTTTCTAACGCAAAAGGAAGTTGTGGATGTACAGTTCCTAAATGGCCAAAAGAGCCTATTGCACCAGGAGAATCAGGTGTGATCACTGTCGAATTTAATTCTAAGAACAAGAAAGGTAAGCGTAACCAGAAGGTTACCATTACTTCAAATACTGATCCTGCTCAAACATTCATTTATTTGAAAGGAGAGGTTAAGCCAAAAGAAGGTGCTGCACCTGCTCAATAAGCTTAATTTTACATAGCTTTGAAAGCCTGTACAATATAATATTTTGTACAGGCTTTCTTTTTGCAACATACCAATGAAAAACTATTTTTCTTTAGTCAAGATCAGTCATACAATTTTTGCGCTGCCTTTCGCTTTGCTAGGTTTCTTTCTAGCAAATGCCCACACTGAACTTGCTCCTGATCTAAAAATTTTGACCTTGATCATATTTTGTATGGTCTTCGCTCGAAATGCCGCAATGGGTTTTAATAGGTATATTGATAGAGACATAGATCTTAAAAATCCAAGAACGGTTGATAGAGAGATTCCTGCTGGTGTAATCACTCCTAGAAATGCACTCATTTTTGTTATCATCAATTGCTTACTCTTTGTCTTGACTACTTTCCTAATAAATAAGATATGCTTTTTATTGTCTCCAGTTGCCTTGGCGATTATCTTAGGTTATAGTTATACGAAGCGCTTTTCTGCCATTTGTCATTTTATTTTAGGACTTGGGCTTTCATTAGCACCGATAGGAGCATATTTAGCTGTGACTGGGTCTTTTAACTTGTTGCCTATTTTGTATGGCTTTATTGTTCTTTTCTGGGTTTCAGGATTTGATATCATCTATGCTTTGCAAGATGAAGATTTCGATAAATCATTGTCCTTAAAATCAATCCCCGTCAGTCTGGGAAGAAAAGGGGCGCTTCGACTTTCTTCAATCTTACACCTCATATGCGCTGGCATTGTGGTCTATACAGCCTATTTACTTTCAATCTCTTTTACTCAGCTTAATTGGCTCCATATCTTAGGGGCTTTCCTATTTGTTTGTCTGCTCATTTATCAGCACAGCATTATAAGTGTCAAAGATCTATCTAGGATAAATAGGTCTTTTTTTACTACCAATGGATTGGCAAGTATTATCTTTTCTAGCTTGGTAATTGCTGATTTTTTGATCTGATTCGCTTCATTGGTCGTCATATATATTATTTTGCCTAATATGTTGGCATGGTTTTCGGGTTTGTTTGTGTTAAACACATAAAACAAAATCTTAATATAAACCAATATGAACGGCATAATTTCAAGAGCGTTTTGTTTATCAAAACTCTTCAAAGACTCCAGGGTACTTTTAATTTTTTTGATACAACTGTTTGCTTATCAACAAGTTGATGCTTTTGTACAAGAAGATATAATAGAACAAGAATCTTTCACAATTGTCATAGATGATTGTAATGGGATGGGAGAAGTATGTTTAGAAATTCCGCAAGGAGATACTCCAAATTATAGTTTTACAGTAAATGGCGGCAGCTATACTGCCATGATAGGTGGATGTGATTTTGATACCACTTATGCATATAGTTATGCCAACCTTCCGGGAATGGGTTCTTTGGGACCTTATAATTTGGATTCTTGGTTTGTAAATGGCGTCATGTATTCTGCTGAATTTCAAGATATGTTTGAGTTGGTTGATTCAATGAACGTCTGGGATTCAACGGGCAATTGGATGTTAGAGCCGATGTCTTTCTTAATTGTTGGAGGAGATCCATCAAAAGATTATAGCGTCATGAATATCACTACGATCCTAATTAGTTCTCCTAATATCATTGGCTTTAATCTGGGGCTTCAGCCAAAAGGGGCTACTTTTTTCTTTGAAACAGGATCAAATGAATTTATAATCACCAATAATCTCAGTGGATGTTCTGATACTGTTGATATTGAAATAGTATGTATAGAAACTGATTTTCATGACTATACCTTGGAAATAGGGGAGACAGATAGCCATTGTCTGGATTTTTCGGAACTACCAGGAAATGTTTTGAATGTAAGCAATATAACAGTACCGGAGGTTGAACCATCTGTTACTTATGATTTTATTAGTGGAAATTCTTGCCTTGAATTTACGGGAGTTGCAGCGGGCATGGATACTGTCTGCATCGTTTTTTGTGATGATATGGGCTTTTGTGATACCACAAAGATCAATATTACTGTTAATCCATCTGATTTTTTGGAGAACATTGTAGAAATGGATGTGCAAGTTTATCAAGATGAAATGTATTGTTTTGACATAACAAAACTACCTGGAGGGATCATTTCAATGGAATTAAGCTGTGAAGGACCCGAATCGCATGTTGATTTTGCTATAAATAACATAGAAAATTTTTGTGTCGACTTTACTGGGATGTCTTTGGGCACAGACGAAGTATGTTTTGATTTTGAAGATGATGAAGGAAATATACTTCGTACTAAATTAATTGTTAATGTATTACCTCCTGAACCTGAGTACTTAGACATAACAATAGACTTGGGAATGGATTATGAAGACTGCTTTGATATCTCAGAGATATTTGGTTACCCGACAGAAATTTACAATGATTGCCCACTTAATACACAAAATTCCGTCATTTTTACTATAAATGACATATCTTTGTGTTTGGAAGCTGAGGGAATTGCAGTAGGTACAGATACAATATGTGTCGTTTTTTGTGATGCGAATGGTGTCTGCGACTTAGTTCTTTATAGAATTTCTGTAGTTGATAACACTGTTTTGAATCTCCCAGTTGCCAATGATGATCAACAATCTACCGCCTATAATACCGATATTACCTTAGAAGTATGTGGAAATGATGCTTTTGGGTCTTTAGATGTGACCAGTTTTTCGGTTTTATCTACAGCTCAAGGAGCTTCGGGGCCACTTAACGGTACGATTGAATTGATAGAAGATTGTCAAGTGTTGTACTCGCCTAATGAAGATTTCTGTGGGGAAGATAGTTTTGAGTATATAGTTTGTAATGAAGATGGATGTGATGGTGCAATTGTCAATATTACTATTGAATGCCCGAGTACAGATCCTGAAGCATTCGAAGTATTTACTGCGTTTTCTCCAAATAATGATGGAATCAACGATACTTTTAAGATTACTGGACTAGCTAATTTCCCTGGAAGCAAGCTGGATATCTTCAATAGATGGGGGCAAAGAATTTATTCTGCCATCGATTACGATAACAGTTGGAACGGAATTTGGAATAATGGGTTTGTGACAGATGGTACATTTTACTATGTTTTGAAGCTAGAGCGAAATAATGTGAAGAGTGGATATATTCAAATAAGTAGATAGTATTAGATAAGTACGAATTATAAAAATTAATATTTATATTTTTTTTACACTGATTATCAATTAGATACGAAGTTTTTTAACATTCTTTAATCATTACTATTATTAGTAGCACAATTATTGTAGTTTTTGCACAGTAGTAATAAATTAAGAAAAAAATTAGCTCAAATGAGAAAATTATCAACGCTTTTAGCCCTTCTTTTTTTAGTCGGACAAGCTTTTGGTCAACAAGATCCAATGTACACCAAGTACATGTTCAACAGTTTGACTTTTAATCCAGCATATGCTGGATCTAAGGACCATATGTCAATAGGGTTATTGCATAGAACACAATGGTGGGGTATAAATGGAGCGCCAACTACTCAAACATTAACTTTACATACTCCTTTAAAGAATGAAAGAGTAGGAGTAGGTCTATCTTTAGTAAATGATAAAATTGGACCAACAAATACATTTGGAGCTAATGCTTCTTATGCTTATAGAATTCCTGTAGGATCAAATGGCGCAAAATTAGCGATCGGTTTGGCAGCAGGTGTTGAAAATTATAGAGCGGATTGGACAGAGCTTAATCTTGATGATGGAACGGATCCAGCTTTTGAGGTTAACCCAAATAGATGGTTACCAAACTTTGGTGCAGGTATTTATTACTATTCAAAAATGTTTTATGCTGGTTTTGCAAGTCCACACTTAGTAGAATATGATCTAAGAGAAGATGTTGGACAGAATGGAGAAGAAGCATGGGCTAGGCAATACAGACATTACTTCTTTTCTATGGGTGGAGCTATTCCAATTAGTGGAGAAGATCTTGTTTTTAAGCCATCTTTATTATTAAAGAGTGTAAGTTTATTTAGCGGAGCAAGAAAGGATCCTCAATTCCAAGATGTAGGTACACCTACAGAAGTTGATGTTGATGTATCCGTATTATTTTACCAAACATTTTGGTTAGGACTTTCATACAGAACAGCAATAGAAAAATATAATGATACAAGTTCTGATGATTCAATAGATGTATGGGCTTCATATTTTTTGAAGAACGGATTTAGAATTGGTGCAGCTTACGATTATACGCTAACTGAACTACAGCCAGAAGCAAAAGGCTCATTCGAATTATTCCTAGGATATGAATTTGATTACGATACAAAGAAGACCGTAACTCCTAGATACTTCTAATAAAAAAATAAGGGAGGGAAGAATTTTATTCTTCTCTCCATTCTTTATAAAATATTGGCCAGTTGGTCAAAACGATCTTACAAGACTCCAAACACTATTTGTTTTTTTTAAACTGGAAAAGCTAAATATAACAGTATTGCTATTCCTATTAACCTTATAAACACTTGAGACATGTCTAAGCGTTCTTTACTCGTGGTGGTGTTCGTAGCGATTCTAACGAGTGGCTTATTTGCACAAGCAACAAAGCTTAAAAAAGCTCGAAATTATATGGATGACCTAAATTATGTAGGTGCCATAGAATTGTACAATCAAATTCTTGACAACAGTGATAATGCAGATGCAAAAATCAACATCGCTGAATGTTACAGAAAAATCTCTGACTCAGAAAATGCAGAATTCTGGTACGGTCAGGTGGTAAGACTTCCCGAAGCGGAAGCAGTTCATTATCTTTTTTATGGTCAAGCTTTGCAAAGAAATGGCAAATGCGAACTAGCTAAGGAATGGTACGAAAAGTATATCGCAGCTGTGCCTGATGATATTCGTGGCCAATACCTCGTTCGTGCTTGCGACTATGAGGAAGAACTCATGATCAAAAATGGAAGCATTTACGAGATCACGCATCTTGATTTTAATTCCAATCTGGATGACTTTAGTCCTGCATATCACAAAGACGGTATCATATTCTCCTCCGAAAGAGATAGAGGATCTGCTGTAAAGAGAATGCACTCTTGGACAGGTAATCCTTTTCTAGATCTATACTATGTAGATAGAAAAGAAGATTCTGCTGGAGAGATGGAAGGTGTATGTGGTAACTACGTATATGGTAGACCTGAAAAGTGGTCTCAATCAACTAATACTAAATTTCACGATGCCGTGGTTACTTTCAACTCTGACGAAACAATGGTTCTTTATACAAGAAACAACCTTGAAGGAAAGTCAGATGATGGTACCATTAAGCTGAAAGTATTTTCCGCAGATGTTAATGGTAATGAAGTTACTAACTTCGAAGGATTACCATTCAACTCTGATGAGTATTCAGTGGCTCACCCATCTTTGACTCCAGACAATAGCAGATTATACTTTGCTTCAGATATGCCTGGTGGTTTTGGTGGAATGGATCTTTACTATTCAGATTATAATGGTGGATCATGGGGACCTCCTATGAATCTTGGACCTCAGATCAATACAGAAGGTCAAGAGATCTTCCCTTACTACTCAAAAGATGGTAGATTATATTTCTCTTCTAACGGCCACATTGGTTTAGGAGGTTTAGATATCTATTTCATGCAAGATCTTGGAAATGGTGAATTCGGTGCTATGGATAACATGGCTTACCCAATCAACACGATCTCTGACGATTTTGGTATCATCTTCAATGATGAAGGAACTTGTGGTTATTTTTCTTCTGATAGAACAGGTGGTGCTGGTAGAGATGATATCTATAGTTTCAAAAAGACTGCTGTACCTGTTGAGGTATATGTTTTTGATGAGCAGACAAAATTGCCTATCGAAGGAGCATCTGTTGTAGATGATTGCACTGGTGCAACTTTAACTACTGGAGCAAATGGAAAGGCTGTGATCGATATGAAAATAAATGAATGTTGCACTTTTGCAGCTACTGCTGAAATGTATATGGACAATGAAAAGCAAGGATGTACAACTTCTGATCTTAGTGAAAGATTGATCGTTGAAATTCCTATGAAGAGTGCAATGGCTTTCGATCTAGCTGGTGTAGTCTATGATGGTGATTCTGAATTGCCTATGTCTGGTGCTACAGTTACTTTGACAAATGACTGTGATGAAGAAGAGCAATCATTTGTTACCACTGAAAGCGGTAGATATAGCTTTGACCTAAAAGATGATTGTTGTTATACTGTAACTGCATCATACGATGGTTTTGATTCTGTATCTCAGCAAAAGTGTACAAGAGGTAAAACAGAAGGCGGCACAATGACTGCTGATCTTACCTTGACCAAGCCTTCAGATGCTGGGGTTGTAACGACATTGCCTTCTGATACTAATCCTGGTCAAACTGGAATTTACTCAAAAGATGGGGTATATGTAGATGCTGCAACTGGACAACCTTATACAGGTACCTACAGCGGTATAGAGTATAAAGATGGACAACCTGTTGGAGGTAGTTCTGGAGGATTCCCAGTGGGACCTTCAACTGGACAAACTGCAGATGCGTCAGTTTACTATCTGTTGCACGTCTATTATGATTTTGATCAATCTTACCTTAGAGACGAGGCTTCAGTAGAGTTAAATAAGTTATTGACACTGATGAATAACAATCCTGATTACATCGTTGAGATCGCTTCTCACACGGATTCAAGGGGATCAAATTCCTATAACAACAGATTGTCTCAAAGAAGAGCTGATTCTGTTATCAGATGGTTGTCAGAGAAAGGTGTTGACAGAGAAAGATTAGTAAGCAGAGGATACGGTGAAGATGTAAATGTCAATAACTGTGTCAATGAAGTACCGTGTTCTGAAAAAGAACACCAACTTAATAGAAGAACAGAATTTAGAATTTTAGGCTGTAAAGGTTGTGTAGACAATCCTATTATTTCTCAACCTAAAAGTGACCCATTAGTGGATCCTTGTGAAGGTTGCCCATTCTAGGTCTTAATTCTTTATAGGAATAAAAAAAGCCGGCTCTTTTAATTAAGAGTCGGCTTTTTTTGATTTAGGTAGCAAGTCGTAGGTCGAATGTCTCAGGTCGCAAGTCTTCAGTTTAAAGTAGTTCGAGAATCAAAAATAAGACGCACTAAGCATGGTTGTCTGCTGAAGCTTTAGCGAAAGCAGGCTCTATTAATTAAGAGTCGTTTTTTTTTGTTGTTAAAAAATCTATAAGATAGGTCTAAATCGATTTACGTGATTAAATTAAAGAACTCTTTAATTACGCACTGATTTATTTTAAAATTTAATGCATTTATTATTGAAATTGATAATTGTTTTAGACCAACAGTGCACTAACATATATTTACACATATGCAAGAATTGAATGGTCACATGTTGCTTTTTATTAAACTACTTTTATTTAGCATTCTAGCTATAAATCCAAGTAGTTTATCTAGTCAAAGTGACTATTCAATTTTATTTACTCAAAATCAAGAATTATTATCATTTGGAAAATTAGATATAGATAAGGATGATCAAACAATGATTTTTGCACCAATTCAGCAATCAAATATTTTAAAATTTATAAAGTATGATGAAGGGATTAGTTTCCACAATAGTTTTGACGTAAAACTACCAGACCAATTTATTTTTTCAGGTGCAGATTGGTTTTTCAATGAATATAGTTTAGCCAAAGACAATGCCTTTGCATTAGCTACAACTGGTCCAAATCGTTTTTTGATAGGTTTAAATGTTGATACTGATCTGGTGTGGTCAAAACTTATCGCCGGAAGCTCAACTGGAGGTCATTTGGTTTATGATACAGAAAGCGATCGATTGTTTGTTTCATATGGTGCCCAGAATTTAAATCTTAGAATATTAAGTGCTGAAGGGCAAGAAATTTTACATTCAGCTTTTGAATTAAAAATTGCGAATGATGAAGTTAGATGGGTAGAAGCTGTAAAGCTTGAGACCCTAGAATCAGAACTTTATATTGCCGCAGTCTTCAGAGATAAAAGTAGTAATAAACCTTATGCTGGTTTACTTAAATGTAATAAAGATGGCGAGGTATTAGACCAAGTTTTTTTTAAAAATTTATATTGTAATGATCTTCACATAAATGAGAGCGATGGTTCGTTTTATTTGAGTATGCACACTTTTGATGCGAACAACAATTTTGAAGATGGTCAAATCATACATTTAGATAGTTCTTTCAATATTAGATGGTCAAAAAAAGTACATGCTGAAAATTTTACTTCTCTAGAATTAAAGGTTGTTAAACAAAATGATAACATCATACTGGCCTATTCGACTTGGGGGTCTTTTCCTGTGATTTTTGGAAAATTAGATTTAAATGGAAACTTGATTTACCAAACTGGACTCAGTCATTATATGCCTGATCTGGATACCGATTCCAAAGGAAATCTATATGTGACAACTGGTTTCGAATTTCAACCAGATGGATCTGGAGAAGCAAAACTTGTTGTGAGTAAGTTTTCTGATATTGAACAAATAGACAATTGTCCAGAATTTAATAGTTGTCTGGTTGTAATTGATACTACTTACGAAATGATAGATGTACAATTTGAATCAATAACTTTAGATACATTATCCAATGTACCGGTGGAGCTTGAAGAAAGTGAGGTGCAGCTAGAAAACTACTGTCAAGTATTACCGCCTCCAGAAGCAATATTTGAAATTCCGAATACCATTTGTTTATTGGACAGCCTTTCTCCAAGCAATTTGAAAAGCGCTTTGGCTAATTACGTTTCTTGGGAATTAATAGCACCAGATGGTCAGATAATTAAATCTGAAAAGCTGGAACCTCTTTTCTTCTTTGATAAAAAGGGTACCTATAGAATAAGCCAAACAATCTGGTATCTTGGTTGTTCGGAACATCACGAAGTGGAGATTTTAGTTTCAGATTTAGATTCGATCAACTATGTGATTGAAGATCCATGTCTTGAATCTACTCCAATAATTATTACCATCAACGATCCAAATAATTCATTTACTTACAATTGGAATTCTGGAGAAACTACTAATTATATTGCAGCAGAATCTAATGGTTCTTATTCGGTTGTTGTATCAAACAATTTTTGTGAGGATACGTTATTTTTTGATATTGAAAAATCAAATTTTGATATAAATGATGTAATCTCTTTTGTGCCATCAGCGACTATTTGTATAAGTGAACTGCCATACGAATTGAGTCCAGTCTCTAACTTCGAAAATAAATTTTCAATTGAAAACAGTCCAGAAGAATTTCAAACATTGCTCCTTAATGAATTTGGCGCCTTTACCATTTATACAAAGATTGATGATTGTACCTTTCAAAGAGACTTTGAGCTTATTGAAAAAGATTGTATTCTCAAAATTTATATTCCATCCGCATTTTCTCCAAATGGTGACGGAATTAATGATGAGTTTACGGTATACCTCGAAAATCAAGAATTTGTCTCCCTAGAAATATTTTCAAGATGGGGCAATAAAGTCTTCAAATCAAGAAATTTAAACAATCAATGGGATGGTAAATTGAAAGGTGAATATCTGAATCCGGATCTGTTTATGTATGTCCTGAGAATAAGATCTGATGATCAAATTGAAGTTTTATCTGGAGATTTTGTGTTATTGAGATAAAAATTAATAAAAATATAGACTTAACTCTAAAATAAACTAACTTTTCGACTCAATCAACTCTTTATATTTGACAAACTGCTCCTCAGACAAAACTTCATTGATCTCAGCAAATTGATCTTTTCTCATCTTATAGATGGCATCTTTTAGTGATTGTTTGTCAGAATATTCTTTTTGACTCAACGACATCATTTGCTGTTTATATTTTTCTCGAATCGCATTGAAACTGATTTCTTGCTTTGAACTCAGACTTAGTTGTTCCGTAAAATCTATTTTGGTAGAATTATCAACCCTATTAGCAGATTTTTGCTTATTAGACTCCAAAGAAGTCTGCTTTGATTGCCTTGTTGATTCGCCACAGCTTAGCACAAAAACTAGTAATATTATTGAAATGGATACTTTTAGATAGGATAACATATGTTTAAGTTTTATCTATTTTATTAAAGATAGAACTATATTTTTATATTAAAGAAAATCTTTATATGATAAATAAGTTAAACTTCATTCCTTTTAATTTGTTTTGAATACTGAATAAATTACATTTGTTTGAGTAAGAAGAAAACATGGCTAAAATAAAATTTACATTCGAAGATACATCCATCCCATCAAAAGAAGTGGAAGGGGTAGAGGAAGGATATTCCATTCTAGAGGCAACGGAAGATAATGACATACATTTGAACCACAATTGTGGTGGAGTGAATGCCTGCAGTACCTGCCATATCTATGTGAAAAAGGGAAATGAAAAGCTAGAAGAAATAACAGATCAGGAAGAAGATTTTATTGATCGGGCAATTAATCCAACTTTAGATTCAAGGCTCGCTTGTCAATGCGTCATTTTGGATGAACATGCCGTCTTCGAAGTTGAAATTCCTGATCAAAAGAGAATAATAGGCCACGAACATTAAAAAAATACTTTTATGCCTTTCGATGAAATAGATGATTTACCAATTAACTGGCCTGACCATGAGGACATTGCCATGAAGCTCTATGATAAATTTGGAGATGATTTTGGTGAAGGCAAAATCTATAGAATTAGATTTACGGAACTTCTGGACTGGATCTTAGAAATTCCAAACTTTGAAGGGAAGAAAGAGGATTGCTCTGAAGGCCATCTGGAAATGATACAAGCCAAATGGGTTTATGAATGGAGAGACAATCAATAAATCCTCTTAACGAATTTCCTTTAGATTTTTTCTAGTGTTTTATTGAGCAATGCCGATGTATGAATACAATGCAGCAATTCAAGCAAATTAAAACTTTCATTTTTGATGTAGATGGAGTCTTGACCAATAGTGATCTCTTTGTCACGCAATCGGGAGAACTTCTGCGCACAATGAACACAAGAGATGGCTATGCTTTGAAAATGGCTGTATCCCTTGGATACAATGTTTGCATCATTACTGGAGGCCGATCTGAAGGAGTTGCCTTAAGATTGAAAGGCTTAGGAATAGAACATGTATTTTTAGGTGCCTCTGATAAATTGTCAATCTTTAATCAATACAAACAAGACAACAATCTAAAGATCGAGGAAATCCTCTATATGGGAGATGACCTTGTAGACATCGAAGTCATGCAACAAGTTGGATTGGCTACTTGTCCTGCAGATGCTGCCAATGAAGTTAAAGCCATCTCCGCTTACATCGCTAAATCAAAAGGTGGGAGCGGTTGTGCTAGAGAGATCATCGAGATGGTACTCAAATTGAATCATCAATGGCCCTATCAAGAGAAAAGTACTGCATAACCACAACAGTATGCATATCTTAAGCTTAATAAGGTGGAAAAATTTAGTACTGATCGCATTTACTCAGATCGTATTCTGGTACTTTTTGAAACAATCACTTTTAGAAAATCAGATCCAGTTTGCCCTTTCAAATTTAGAATTTATCTTATTGAGTTTTACCACAGTTCTCATCGCTGCAGGAGGGTATATAATTAATGATATTTACGATGTAGAGATTGACAAGATCAATAAAGCCGACCGCTTGATAGTAGGCAAATTTTTATCGGTCAAATCAGCCTATTTTTTATATTATTTCACTTTGGTCAGCGCTATTTTAATTGCTGGTTATTTGGCATTTACGGAACAAAGGCTTCAGCTATTATGGATACCTCCTTCTATTTGTCTTTTACTTTTTGCTTATGCTAAATACTTTAAAAGGGGATTTCTATTTGGCAATATTATCGTATCTATTTTTGTCGCTGCGGTGCCTGCAATAGTGATATTGGGAGAGTCAAAGGCAATGAGTGCATTGACCAAGAATGATTTTGAAAAAGTGGCCATTATTTCGTCTTACGTTTTGTTTGCGTTTATTATAAATCTCCTAAGAGAAATAGTTAAGGACATGGAAGATGAAGAAGGGGATAAGGCCATGGGTTGCAAAACTTTGCCCATTGTCCTTGGCATAAAAAAGACACGTCATATTTCTGTAACCATCTCAATAGCTTTGATCCTTTCATTGCTTGGAGGGCTTTTTTATGGGATTAATTATTTTCCAGTTGCCTTGAATGTTTTTATCGTTTGCATTTCTCTATTACTTGCGTACACAACCCTTAAGCTTCTTCAAGTAAATAAGAAAGAAGCGTTTCATCAAATTTCTAACCTCTTAAAAGTGGCTATGTTTTTAGCACTTTTAGGCCTAATCTTTTACCTATAATGCCAATTATAAATCACTCAGATAAAAAAATTATTCTTGCTTCTAATTCTCCACGTCGACATCAATTGTTGTCTGAAGCTGGGTTTGACTTTACAGTAAAAACAATGCCTGATGTAGATGAATCTTACCCACACGACATGGTTGTCAACACAGTACCTGAATATTTAGCCATCAAAAAAGCAGAAGCCTCTAGGGCTTTTTTAGAAGAATGTGATCTGATCATTACGGCCGATACAGTAGTGATCCAAGATGACAAGATCTATGGGAAACCGACAGGAAGGGAAGATGCAATCGAGATCATAAAAGCCTTGGCAGCTCGTAAGCATAGTGTTATTACCGGGGTTTGCCTCCTCACTAAATCTGAAAAAAAGAGTTTTTCTAGTCTAGCGAATGTTTATTTTGCACCGATCACGGATGATGAAATAGAGTATTATGTGGACAAATATGAACCTTACGATAAAGCTGGCGCTTACGCCATTCAAGAATGGATCGGGCATTGCAAAATTGAAAAGATTGATGGGACCTATACCAATATCATGGGTTTGCCGATGCATGATGTCTACAATGCTCTACAATCCATCAAATTTTGACGATCCTCTCGTCATAAGTTCTTGAAAAATAGTCAATCATGCTCCTTTTATTGTAGCCTTCCCCTTTTTTGGTACGGTTTTAGAAGATTTCATATGTAATTAGAATTTTTTCTAATGTAATAGTACTGATGATCAGTAAGTTTTGATAGATATCACTGTTTACTGGTTTCTCATATATTATGAATTCACATTAAGATCAAAGTGAAACAAACCTATAAATTCGATAATTATGGTTAGGCAATGGCTCTTATACTTAACGCTCAGCGTTGGTTTACTGGCATTTTCATTTTGTGCTCAGGCACAAGATAACTTGCGCGTAAACTATTCAAATGCAGCCTCTGTTCCTAGTTTTCTGAACGTATGTGGTGACCCCGATGAAGTCACTGTCATGATCAGCGTCAATGGAACTTCGACAGATACAAGAGAAAATATAATGGCTACTTTGAATCTATTCCCTGGGATAGAATTTGATGGTTTCAACGCTGGAGCCTCTTCTGCAGGGGTAACCTTGGCAAATGGTGGAAACCTTAATATGCCAGAATTCAGCATTCCAAACCTCGATCCTTTTGGAGTCACTTCTGTCGAGATCACTTTCTCGATAAAAGCGAATTGCCAAATTTTGGATTCTATCGCCATTGATAATAATCTGTCCATTTTTGACACTTGGGATCTCAACTATGATCTTGGAGGAACAAATTTTACTGAAACAGATATGACCTCTGAATATCGAGATGCCTTGGCAATTGCCTTTTTTAGCATTGAGATCATTTCTGATATTGGACCTTTTAAAGCAGGCGATTGCTACACAAGAGATGTATTAGTCACAAACAGTGGTCTTGATGGATTTACGGATAATCTAACTTACACAGTTCAACAAGGAGCTGGTGCAAGTATACAGGGCATCACTGTCAATGGGGCATCTTTGCCAATGATAAAATTGTTAGATCCAATGACTGGCGACACAATTATTACAGTTGAGATCGGAGGTACAGAATTTCAAAGCAATACTGTAGGATCGAATCCAGGCAATGGAAATGGATTTATTGATCCAAATGAAACAGTGACTATAACAGAAACTATATGTATCATAGATTGTGATGGAAGAAGAGAAAGTCTACACCAAGCAGCTTGGGGTTGTGAAAATAGAATTTGTGATGTTGTAAGTATTTCTGACTTTGCAAGAATAGGAGAAGGCTCTGCCAATCCTGTTATTTCTGTTGGAGGAAATGTACCAAATATTAATGTAGGCTATTGTCAAGAAGGAACTACTTCTTTGACGATTTTTAATGATGGTGTAGAACAAGACCCTGGTTTTGGGACGATGATAAATGTTGAACTTGCTATTGGAATGGGTTCAGGTTTTCAGAATCAAGATGGCGGATTTGCAATCACTTCTTATTCTATCGCTGGTGTGACAATGACTGGAACTGGTCCAAATTTTATATTGAACAATAATCCTTTGTTCAGTACTGATCCCGATGGTCCAGGAGGACTTAGTGATTTTGATGGAGATGGATTTTTTGATGATCTTGAATTAAGAAATTCTGTAGAGATAGCAGCAACTTTTGAATTTGATTGTTCTTTGGCTCAATCTGCTGATGAATCATGTATAAATGACTTCTCAACCTTTTTCACTGGAAGAACGATATATGATGATGGTTGTGGTCCTGATAACAGTCGTGTAAGAAATGGTTTCTTAAGACCTTCGAATATCAATTCAGATATAGAAGACTTTTCTGATCCTGATGCCCAGGCAGTGGGTCCAGTTTTTTATGTGACGCATACAGAATCTAGATCTGTAAGATTATTTGAAAAGAATTGTGGCGGTGGAGAATTCTTTAGAGCAACGATCGATCTACCTCCAGGTGTGAGCCCAGTGCTTGCCGAGACTTTCTTATTTAAAAATCAAGGTTCAACCCCTTTGACCATACTTAATAATACACAAACAGGCAATACGCTTGAGTTGATTTTTGATGCAGCCAATGATAATTTCTTAAATGGAAATTACGAATTGGTAATGGCTTTTGAGGCTGACTGTAATGCTGAGATCGGACCTTCCGTATTTCCTTTTACTTTTGAATTTGTCTGTCCAACATGTGACTGTGAGCACCTTTGGTATTGCGCCAACATTGATGGACCTTTCATACATAAAGAAGTGCCGCCTTGTCCTCCAGATCCTAACGTGATCTGTCAAACGGGGTTAAGAACAACAGGCTTTGACGTGAACAGAACTTCTTTTGGATTTACAGATGCTACCTATTCAGCACCTTTTAATCCAAATGACGCAAACTTAAAAGTTGCGGTATCTTGCGACTCTGTAGAAATGGTGATCACTTCTGTAGTAGGAGAAACACCAGTCTCAGGTGCAATAGGATTTGAAGTCAATTATGGCAACATAGATGGAACAACAAATCCTGATGGAATCTTTACATTTAGTTCTGGGGAAGTAACAATATTATCTGGTGGCACGACTTATACTTGTCCAGTTACAGCTGCAGATCTGACTGAAGCACCAAATGCTGGCTCAAATGTCTTAAGATTTGATCTACCTAATTGTCTTTCTGATCTTGGGATCGTATTATTGCCAGAGGATGAATTAACTTTCACAGGTGATTTTACAGTTAATCCTGATGGACCTTATGAAGTTCAGTTTAAAAAAGTACCAAATTTTAGAGCATGGGGTTTTGCAGTTATTAACAATCAAGATGAATTTTGTGAAACTTATGGAGACATCTTTACCGTTGCAAAAACTAATACTTTATTTGCTTTTCCAAATAGTAATAATTTTCCGGAAGGGTGCGAAGAGACATTCCTACAGTATCAAGTGATCTCTGTTTTTAATGATTTTCCTTCATTTTATGGCGATGAATATTATCCGTCAATAAAAGTAGATTCTGTAAAATTCAAATTTGATACAGAGATTCTAAATGCTTTCACTTTAGTTGAAGCTGAAGTTTCTATTCCAGGTCATCCAACTTTTGGCAATGATTTCTTCCCTGTACCAGGTTTTGAGGTTTTTCCAAATGGTGATTATGTAGCTTATTTTGACACGTTAAATGTCGTTCCTTCCTTAAATCAAGTTAGGTCGTATTCCTTTAATTTTAGGGTAAGAATTATTCCTAATTGTGAATCAATTTTTGGTTCTGCAAATGGAGACAATCAATTTGATTTTGATCCAGAATTTTTCTATCAAAATAGGTATTATGCAAACTTCATTGGAGATCCCTCGTGTGTAGATTTTGTTGAAGATTATGTTGATAATGATATAACTTATACTGAGCCACCAACATTTTCTTTTAATCCAATAACCAACCCCAACTTTATTCTGATCGGGGATACCGCAACTTGGGATGTCAAACTATGCAATACATCATTTGATTCTGATGCTGGTTTAACTTGGTTCTCCATTGAAAATCCAGATGATGACATCATCGTTCATTCGATTGAAGATATATCAGATCCTTTAAATCCGCAAAACCTCAGTTTCTCAAATTATGGAACCAATGGTTACAGTGTATTCTCTTTTACAGATGGTTTGTCTCGAGCAGATGGTCTTGCTAATCCAGCTGATATTTGCAATACCATTAGAGTGAAAGCAACGGTAAAAAGATGTGGAGATCTATCCTTAAAGGCAAATGTAGGATGGAGCTGTATTCCTTACGATGATCCTAACTGGACTCCTTTGGATTATGCTCCATGTGAAGATATAGAATTAGATTTATCAATCAGTACTAGAGATCCTTTTATTGATGCAAATGTTGAAGTACAGCCGGATCCCGATTTAGGAATTTGTGCACCAAATACCGTTACGATAAGAATTAGAAACAATGATCTAGGAGCTGCATTTGACATGCAAACATTGATCAACTTGCCAAATGGTGTTGACTTTATTCCTGGTACTTTTGAAATTGCTTATCCTTCTGATGCAGCCCTTGTTCCAATTCCTGCTGATCCTGTTTTGATCGGATCAAATGCAGTGGGTGAATTATTTGAGTATCCTGATTTTGGTGCGCTTGATGCAACGTTGGACAACGATGGTCTACCTGGTTTTAATCCGAATAATCCTGGTGTTGAAAATGAATTTTTATTGAAATTCGATTTTACAACTACTTGTGATTTTACTTCTGGTTCACTTGTTTTTTATTCCTTTCAAGGAAGGAAAGGTTGTCAAGATCAAACAAACCTAGAAGCGGGAGAAACTTTACCAATTACAATTAATGGTACCTTTGCAGGAACCTTAAAACTTTTTGATATTGGTTTGACTCCTGGATCGGTATTAATTCCTGCCACTACTTCTACTTTAGAAATAGCAGTTCAAAATCTTACAGATACACAAAGTGATTCAAATGTAGATCGAATTAAACTTACCTTACCAGTAGGGGTGACCTATGTTGGTGGTTCAACTTCAATTGTTCAACCAGCCGCATGGATGCCGGGCGAACCTACGACTACAATTGTTGCTGGTCAAGAGATATTAGAATGGCCATTACCAGATGGTCTGGAAAGAAATGACATGGCAATGCTAAACATTCAAGTGAACACACCAGACTTTGATTGTGAATTTACAATGGTCGATGGTTTCTTATCTGTTTTAAGTAATGAAAATTTCCTTTGTGAAACTGATAATATGTTGTGTAATGGTTCTAGTATTACTTCAACTGATTCGGGGTCTCCTTATACATTTACTATACAACAAGGCACACTGAGTTTTGATATTGCAAATAATACTAGCGTTTGTACTGGTGGAAATACTGAAGAGGTGACTATTTCAGGAAATATAATAAATGGCATGATTGATTTTCCAGCTTCATCTTTCAATGTTGATTATTTTGAAGACTCAAATGATAATGGGATTTTAGATCCTTCAGATACGTTTATAATTACTTTTGTAGAATCTGGACCAATTCCAGCGAATGGCTCAATACCTTTTAGTCATACTTTTGACTCAGACATTAGTCAAGTATGCAACCTTGTCCTACAAGTTGATGTATCATCAATTTTAATGAACGATTGTGGTGCTACAGAAGTATTTTTTGATCCTCCAACAATGCAAAATGCTGGTTCAGATCAGATCATATGTTCTAATGCAGGTTTACTTGATCTAGATCTGGGATCTCTAGATTGTGATCCTGATTCATATACATATGATTGGATAGCAATAGCTCCAGCTGATATAGCCAATTTATCTGCGACCGATATTCCAAATCCAGTATTAAGCTTGGATATGGACAATCTTACTGCGACTGAGTTGATCTATGTCCTAACGACTACTAGACCTAATTGTGGAACAACTAGAGATTCAATAGTATTTTCTGTTGGTGCTCCACCGGCGATTGCTGTTACTTCTGATGCAATGGCAGTTTGTTCTGGATTCGCCGCTGTGCTTACTGCTGAGAATGCAGACTCCTATGTGTGGTTTGAAGCCGGCAACCAAATTGGTACCGGTGCTAGCATCACTGTTAATCCAACAGCTGCAACTACTTACACTGTTGAAGGAACTAGCTTGAACGGTTGTTCCAGCTCAGAGTCAATAACAATCGCTGTTGATCAAGCAGAGTGCCCTTGCGAAACCGCTGTAATGACTTCTGTCGTTACAGTCAAAGCCACTTGTGGAAATTCTGACGGATCAGCTACTGTAAATATAATAGGTGACCCAAGTGGTTATACTTTTAATTGGACTCCTGACATAGGTAATCCACAGGGAAGTGGAAACGTAAGAACGAATCTTCCTTTCGGTGGTTATGTGGTAGAGATCATTAGTAATGAATCAAGTTCCTGTGTAACGCAAGCCTTCGTTTCAATAACTAATGAAGATGGCCCTCAGGCTAGCGTAAGTACAACACCTGCTACTTGTGATGCTGCTGATGGTACGGCTGTTTTAAGTCCTGCCAATTATAATTACACATGGGATGATGGCAACACAAATAATACAAGAAATGATCTAACATCAGGAATTCATTTTGTAACCTTTACAGATCCTGCAGAACCTTCTTGTCCGAATGCTATAATGGTGCTTATACAAGAAGATAATCCATTGGAAGCCTCAGCGGTCATATTAAATAACCCAGCTTGTGGCGATTCAGATGGATCTGCTCAAGTAGTACCTGCAAATGGCTCAGGAAATTATGGCTTCTTATGGCAAGATGGAACTACAACCGATACGAGATCAGACCTTATGTCTGGTATCCATGTTGTAACGATTTCAGATTTGACCACTGGTTGTGATCTACCATTTATTTTTATCCTCACGGATGATGTTCCTCAAGGAGAAGTGTCGATTAATAATATAAACCATGTTTCTTGCTTCGGTTTAGAAAATGGTGGAATTGATTTTAATATAAGTTACGATCCTGCATTTGTTAATCCTGCAGATACAACTTTCTCAAATGGGTTTTCAGATTTCACCAATGGTGGATTACCTGTAGGATCATACTGTGTTCAGATAACAGACGCGAATGGCTGCGTTGCCGGTGGTGATTGCTTCACCATTGAAGAACCAGAAGAATTATTAACTTACATTGAAACAACCCCAGATTGTGGTGGCAATGGAACAATAGCTACTTCAGTTGTAGGTGGTACGCCATTATATAGTTTTGACTGGGGAGATCTTCCAGGAGGTGACAACAGTAGTTTTAGACAAAATCTAAATGCAGGGGTTTATCTTTTGACAGTAACGGATGCAAACGGTTGTGTACTAAATACCAATCCCATAAATATCGAAACTTGTCCTTGTACACCGGTTGAAGTAAGTAGTATCTCTATTCTAGAATCAACTTGCGGAAATGCAGAGGGAGAAGCAATCATTAACTTGATCGGAAATCCATCAGATTATGTCTACACATGGTCTCCAGATATTGGTACACCAGGAGCGACTGGCAATCAAAGATCTGGTTTGGCAGCAGGACAATATTTTGTTACCATTCAAGATCCTAATACGAATAGATGTGATGATGTTGTTGATTTTGTAATTACAAATTCTGATGGTCCAGATGCGACCTTTACAAGTACAGCTGCTACTTGTGATGCTGCAGATGGCACAGCAGAATTGTCACCTGGTACTTTTAATTACCTTTGGCCAAATGGGCAAACAACAAATGTCAGAAATGATCTACAAAGTGGATCGTATGTAGTAGAGATCACGGATCCTGCTAATCCAGATTGTGAAAACTTCATAGAAGTGATAATTCAAGAAGATAATCCTTTACTTGCTGTAGCAAATATAAACCAATCGCCAACCTGTGGAGAATCAGATGGTGCCGTAACGATCGTTCCTTCAGGAACATCAGGGCCTTACTCTTATGCGTGGCCTGATGGATCAACTGCTGATTCCAGAACAGATCTTGCAGGTGGTTTTTATGTAGTTACGATTACTGATCAAGGAGATTCTGGTTGTGAATTGCCATTCTTATTTGTTTTGACAGAAGATATTCCTCAAGCAAATGTGAATATCCAAGAAGTTACTGATGTGAGTTGCTATGGACTTTCTGATGGTTCAATCACATTTACAGTTAATTATCCAGCTGTATTCTCAGCGCCGGCAGATACTATAATCTCAGATGGCTTCCATTTTTACGAAAATGGTTTCTTACCTGCAGGAAGTTATTGCTTGGCAATTGTTGATTCAGAAGGTTGTTTCGCCGGAGAATCTTGCTTTGTCATCGAAGAACCTGAAGCTCTTGAAATGACATTTGTCATTGAACCTGCTTGTGATAATGGTGGTTCTGTAAATGTTATAGTTTCTGGTGGTACACCTGACTTTACTTATGACTGGGCAGATCTACCAAATACAAATGATGATCAAAATAGAAATGGGTTGACGGCAGGTATATATTCTGTAACAGTCGTTGATCAAAATGATTGTTCTATTTTTGAAAATAATATTGTTGTTCCAGTTTGTGATGAAAATGATTGTGATTATTTCTTTGGGCAAACGGCAGAAACAATTGAAGCTGCTTCTTGTGATGGAACAGCTGCTTATTGTGTCGACGTACCTTTGGCTGACTTAGAAAACTTTTCTGTCAATGTAAATGGTGTCCCTTACGCTGGAACAAATAATGCTTGCGACACAGATCCTACTAAATTGTCATTGGACTTACCTGTAGGAAACCATCTGATATCTATTACCAATTCATTCTCAAATTGTACAGATGAATTAATGCTAACGGTAAATTGTGTTCCGGTATGTGATTACTTTTTTGGGCAAGAAACACAAACAATTAGTTCGGTTGAAGCATGCATGGGTCAAGGTGAACTATGCATTGAGATCCCGCCTTCAGAAGTGAACAATTTTAATATTGTTGTAGACAACATTCCTTATGCAGGCCCAATACTTGACTGTTCTGATAATGCTGCTGCAATTGCAATACAACTTGAAGTTGGATTACGCCAAGTTATTGTTGAAAGCACAATTGATGGTTGTTCTGATACACTAGGTGTTGTGGTAGAATGTGTAGAATGTGATTATTTCTTTGGTTTAGAAAGTACGGCAATTACCTCTGCTGCTGCTTGTGATGATCTCGCTGTCTTTTGCGTAGATCTTACGGCTGTTGAAGCGGGCAACTTTATAGTAGATCTAAATGGTCTTGCATACACGGGTGCTTTTGTAGCGTGTACGGATGATCCAAACTTGATCGCAATACAATTGCCGCAAGGTACTAATGTAGTCACTCTAACCAACAATGCAGATAATTGTTCTGATGAAGTAACTGTAGAAGTCACTTGCGAACCTTGTGATTTCTTCTCAGGGCTTTCTGATACTACAATTAGTAGTGTAGAAGCATGCAACGATGAGGGTGTTTTATGTACAGGGATTTTACAAGCTGAAGCTAACGACTTCACGATAATGGTAGACGGTGTTGATTACGCTGGACTATTATTGAACTGTGATACTGCGCCTGATAATATTGCCATCCAATTGGCGCTAGGGCTCCATGAAGTAGTCATCACTGACAATGTTGAAAATTGCTCAGATACACTTTCTGTTGAAGTTCTCTGCGAAGTATGTGATTATTTTGATGGGCAAGATGATGTTGAAATAAATAACTCACTAGTTTGTGAAACTGGAGAAGGTGCACTTTGTATCTCAGTTGATGGTTCAGAACTTGCAGATTATATAATAGAATTGGATGGAGTTGTATACACAGGAGCAATTGTTCCATGTGTAGAAAGCGCAGCCAATATATCTATTGGTATACCAATTGGAATGCACGAAGTTGTGGTGACAAATTCTGTGATCAATTGTTCTGATACTATATCAGTTACTGTAATTTGTGATGAATGTGATTTCTTTAACGGGCAAGATGATGTTGAAATCAGCAATGCGCTAGTTTGTGAAACTGGAGAAGGTGCACTTTGTATAACTATTGACACTGTTGAATTTGCTAATTATACGATATCATTGGATGGGGAAGCTTACGCTGGAGAGGTTCTTCCTTGTGCTGATGATTCGACTAACTTTTCTATCATACTTCCTATTGGAATGCATGAAGTGGTATTGACAAATTCCGTTCTCAATTGTTCTGACACAGTAGCAGTTACTGTCAGCTGCGATGAATGTGATTACTTCTATGGCGAAACAGAAATATTAATTGAAAATGCTGCGGCATGTGCTGGAGAAGCGGAATTCTGTATTGATATTCCATTTGAAGAAATAGATAACTATGATATAAATGTAAATGCCAGTACCTACGCAGGGGCTGTCGGTCAATGTAATATTGATTCAGTAGGCGTATATTCTTATGCGACCCTATTTGGTCAAGGCCAATTAGGGCCATATGAAGTAGTTGGCTGGCCTGTTAATGATACCATATTTACAGGGACCTTTAATACGATTGAAGAACTTGTTGACCTGATGAATGAGTGGGACCCAACAGGTAACTGGACTTTAAATAATGATAATGGTTTTTTCATAGAGGGTGGAAACCCATCTAATATGTATGAAGATATTGAAGCATTGCAAACTACTTTAAGTGTACAATCATTCTTAGGATATAATTTAGGTTTTGATCCTAGAGGATTTACCATCCAATTGGACACTGGTTTCAATGAAGTTATTATAATAGATATGACTAGTGACTGTGCGGATACTGTTATGATTGAAGTAAGATGCTTGGATGATGAATGTGAATATTTTGCAGGCGTTGATTCTACTTCATTCTTTGCAGATAATTGTGATGGACTACAACAATTCTGTATTGAAGGATTGGATGATGATACTTTAAATTACTTAGATATCTTTGTTGATCAGGTGGCTTACACCGATGAAATTGGTAACTGTGCTTTTGATACATCAGGTGTCTATTCTTATGCTACATTATTGGGACAAGGAAATTCTGGTCCTTATGAGATGACGGCATGGCCAGTCAATGACACGATCTATACAGGTGAGTTTAATGATATTCAAGAGCTTTTAGTCCTTATGAATACATTGGATCCGGAAGGAAATTGGGAATTGTCAACAGACGGACCATTCATAATAGGTGGGTCTACTAACAATACATATGGACAGATAGATGCTTTGGCTACAACATTGAATGTTGAATCATTCCTAGGATATAATTTATCATTAAATCCTTTGGCTGGATATATTTTGGTCGATACTGGTTTCCATGAAGTTGTTTTGATCGATCCTGAAACAGGTTGCTCGGATACGATTGTAGTTTTTGCAAATCCATCGATGTTGCAGTGCAACATCGTCTTCGATACCATTATGCCTTTGGATACCGTAGTCTTCTGTATTGATACAATGGAAATTACTGAATTAGGAAATATAGTCTCCATACAAAATGTATGTGATAGCTTAAGTGGCGAGTCAGTCGTCTTTGAAGTTGATTCAAACTACTGTGTCACCTATACAGGAATAGCCTTGGGTGTTGATACTGCTTGCATTGAGATCTGTGATGATATGGGGATTTGTGATACGATATTATTTGTTATCACTGTGATTCATGATTCCGAATTTGTAAAAGATACCATTTTCCCTGGAGAGATAATGACCTTCTGTTTGGACACTAGTTTCTTTGCCGGAACTATGCTGACAATAGAAAATAACTGTCCAGAGGAGTCAGATGAAAATGTTGATTTCTTCTTGGATGAAACAGCGTTCTGCGTTGAATATTCCGGAATTGAATCTGGTGTTGACTCGGCCTGTGTGGTCGTATGTGATGACCTCGGATTCTGTGATACGACCTTGTTTTGTATTGTAGTGGCAGATGTTGATGGTCCGCCTATTGCGGTCAATGATTTTGATACAACCACTATAAATACGCCAAAGGTTATCAACTTTAAAACCAATGATTCTATCTTTGGAGTATTAGATACAGTGTTCTTGGTCACCGATCCAGTATATGGAGAAGTTACGATCAATTTGGATTGCTCGTTGACCTATGATCCATTCGATGACTTATGCGATGTTGTGGATGAATTTGAATATGCAATTTGCAATCAGTTTGGATGTGATACGGCAACCATTGCGATTTTCATAGATTGTCAAGGGGAGATAGTTATCTATACTGCGGTATCTCCGAACGGGGATGGAGCCAATGATTTCTTCCATATAGGTGGTATTGATTTTTATCCAAATAATAGGCTTTGTATTTTCAATAGATGGGGCAATCAAGTACTGCAACAAAGAGGGTATAATAATGATTTTGAAGGAAGATGGAATGGAAAAGATCTTCCTGATGGAACATACTATTATGTGCTAGAATTGAATGACGAAGATAATCGGGTGTTTACCGGTTTCTTTGAAATGTATCGTTGATGATTCTTAGAGAATTATTCGTTAGATCAAAGATGTGATCTATAAATTAAAAAGGAGCTGTTCATACTATATGAACAGCTCCTTTTTTCTTAAAATAATAAAGATCGATCAGGGGTTGTATTTCTCTAACATCTGCCATCTGCAATAAAAAAGCCTGCTGGTAAAATTACCAAGCAAGCTTGTTATGAGAATCTAAGAATTGGATTTCTATCTTTAAAACTATCTAAATCATTGTCTTAATTTTTTCTAGAGATATTTCTTCTATGTTTTCATTCAAAACAAGATGATAGATTTGATCCACATTGACATGATTAACCTTTGTTCTTATTAATAAAAGTTTTTGAACTTCACGAGTATTTTTTTCTAAGGTCTTTAAAAGATTATCCAACTTTTCAGACCAATCTAAAGATCTAAAAGGGGAGTGAGGAAGATGTGCACCTTCCGTTTGTAATTTAGAAACACCTTGTTTCAGATTATATTTCGAATACTGAATCTTGGTGTCAATTATACTGTAGATGTTCTCTATAATTGTATTCTTTCTTTCTTCTTCCGCTTGAGCATACATGATTTATATCTATTTTTTTATCATAGTTAATATGCTACTTAGCAAAAAATAAAGTGTAAATTTGTTATCCTTTTTGTACCAAGTAAAACTTTTGAATCTGATTAAACATCATCTGTTTGAAAGTTTCAAATGTGAGATAGTTGTTAGGTGAAATACATATAAGTATGTCTTTTAAGCTCTTATATGGTAAATTAAATTTTGGAATTTAACTTCGGTTATTCTTTTAAATAAAATCGAAATATGAGTGGTTCTTTTAAGACCACTTTTTTGTGACCAAAACCCATTGATTAAATTATGAGCAACCAAACTGAATCAGCTATTTTATTGATCCATTGTCCAAATACTCAAGGGGTAGTAGCAGCGGTATCCAAGTTTATTTTTGACTATAACGGTAACATTCTCGAATTAGACCAACATGTTGACCCTAGAGAGAATCATTTTTTTATGAGGGTAAGATGGGACATTAAACAATTTGAAATTCCCAAAGACGAAATAGTTGACGCTTTTGCCAATAAGGTTGGTATTCACTTTGGAATGAAATGGCGTTTCTATTTCAAAGCAGCAAAATCTAAGATGGTAATTTTTGTCAGCAAATTCTCACATTGTCTATACGATATTTTGCAGCGTTATAAATCTAATGAATGGAATGTAGAGATTCCGCTCATCATCAGTAATCATCCAAACCTCTCCTATATCGCCGAACAATTTGATATTCCCTACCACGTTTTTTCGATAACCAAAGAAAATAAACAAGATCAAGAAGCCAAGGAACTTGAGTTGCTAGAAAAGCACAAGCCCGATTTTATTGTGTTAGCGAGGTATATGCAAGTACTTACACAAAACTTTATAGACCATTATCCATCCAAGATCATCAATATCCATCATTCTTCTTTACCAGCTTTTCCGGGAGCTAAACCATATCATTCTGCGCATAAAAGAGGTGTGAAGATAATTGGCGCTACGAGTCACTATGTCACAGAAGATCTAGATGCAGGGCCTATCATATCTCAAGACATTACGAGAGTAACACACAAAGATTCTGTTAAAGATATGATCAGAAAAGGGAAAGACTTGGAGAAAACAGTTCTTTCTCAAGCCATTTGGTTACAGCTCCAACATAAGATATTACCTTATAAAAATAAGTCGATGGTGTTTTATTAGGCTAGATACTGCTGTCACAAATGTCTTTTTATTTTTAATTTATACATTAAAACTTGAGCTATTTTTCATGTCTAATAGATGTGATAATTGAATAGCCAAACAACAATACAAATAAAACATTTCCTATATAGATATCTAGGAAGTGGTCTTTTAATTCTTTTAGCGCTTTTTGTGTCATCCACAAAAATTAACGCTAATAACGCCATACATGAGCTGAAAGAAGAATTAAGCATGGCTCAGTCGGATACAAGTAAAATGAAAATTACTTATAGGATCGCTTATCGACTAAGAACGGTGAATCCTACAGAGGCGCTTGAATACGCAGATCAAGGATTAGCAATCGCAAAGACTACAACAGATAAAAAATACCTGGCTGCCTTTCAATATGTTAAAGGAAGGATTTTAAAAAGGACTGGGGATCTTCAATCAGCAGAGATTTCATTTAATGATGCTATCAATACCTACAATAGCCTTAAGAAATCCAAAAAAATTACAAAAAAGAAAGCCAATGTTATTAATGCCTTAGGAAATTTATTTATATCCAAAGGAGAATTTGTAGCAGCGCAAAAACAGTTTGAACAAGCGCTTTCCACTTCAAAAGAGTTGAATGACTCTATACTCATTTCTGTCAATTATAATGATCTTGGGATTGTCTATTTTAATCAAGGAAATTATGCATTGGCATCAGACTACTACTTGAAGGCAGTAAGGTTGAGAGAAGCGCTGGATCATTCTAGACTCTTAATGTTGAGTTATAATAACCTAGGTGTTTTAAATAAAAAGTATAATAAGTACAATGTGGCCATGGATTATTATAAAAAAGGCTTAGACCTTGCATTGGAGCTTAATGATCAATTACGCATACTTACCTTTTACAACAATATAGCAAGTATTTACCGAACAAAGAAAAATTTTGAAAAAGCACAAGAATACCTAAAAAATGGTTTGCAAAAGTCAATTGCAATAGATTCAAAAGCCAATATCGCTCAATTTCTATTTACTATAGGATCAACCTATGGAGACTCTGGCAATTATGAAAAATCAATTGCCCACCTCACGGAAGCTTACAATATCTATGAAACAATAGAAGATAAATATGGCATTGCAAAATCAAGTATTGAATTAGGACAAGCTTACAATAATATCGGTGATTGGGATACTGGGATTAAATTCCTCTTAAAAGGAAAAGAGTTTGAAACCGATAATCCAAATTTTATCGGTTTGCAATCCTTACTCGATAATCTTTCTTATGCTTATTCCAATATTGGTGAATATAAAAAAGCATATGACTATAAGAAGCAACATCAAGAATTAAATGATAGCTTATCATTTGTGGCAGCAGAGGCTTCTGTGTTGAAACTACAACAAGAGTATGAGGATAAAGTTAACACTAGGCAGAAAGAAAAAGAGATCGCTATTTTAAATTCAGAAAAAATATTAAAAGCATCTCAGACAAAAAGCTTGCTCATGGCACTTGGCTTCGTTTCTTTGTTGTCTCTGTTACTTTTGCTGTTTGGAATAAGAACCAAAAAAATGAATATCAGACTAAATGAGCAAAATGCAGTGATCGAAAATCAAAACACTTCTTTAAAGGATACCAATCAAAAATTCAAAATAGCAAAAGAGATGGCTGAAGCTGCTGCTAAAGCCAAAGAAGAATTCTTATCTACTATGAGCCACGAGATAAGAACACCAATGAATGCTGTTATTGGCATGACTAATATCTTGCTGGATGAAGAACCTAGAGATGATCAAGTTGAAAATCTACAGACACTTCAGTTTTCTGCCAATAATTTACTGTGCTTGATAAATGATATTCTTGATTTCTCAAAAATAGAAGCTGGAAAAATTGAGTTAGAAAAAACAGCTTTCAATCTCAGAGGTTTGGCAAAGAACTTGATGGAAACATTGAAAGTAACTTCTAAGCGTAAAGACATAGAATTATTAATAGATTTTCAAATTGATGATCTAGATAATAAAATTATAGGGGACCCAACAAGGATCACACAAATTGTAACTAATCTTTTGAGCAATGCGATCAAGTTTACAGAAAAAGGTCATGTTAAATTTATTTGCAAGGTTCAAGAATTTAAAGAAAGCTCTGTCGACTTATTCTTTGCTATTGAAGACACAGGTATAGGAATTCCTGCAGACAGGGTAGATGCAATTTTTGAAAGTTTTACACAAGCCTCTAGTTCGACAACCAGAAAGTTTGGAGGCACAGGATTGGGTTTAGCAATTACTAAGAGATTGGTAGAGCTACAAGGAGGAGAAATTGATGTTGTTTCTAAGGTTGGAGTTGGATCTACTTTCCACTTTTGTTTAAATTTTGAACTGGGAGATAAATTAGGATCTATAGATGAGGTACCTGACATCATTCCAATTTCAAGGACCGGCCTGGCTGGGAAAAGAATATTATTGGCTGAGGATAACAAAATTAACCAACTTGTAGCAACCAAGATCTTGAACAAATGGAACATTGAGATTACAATTGCTAATGATGGGGTAGAAGCAGTTAAGCACATTGAAGAAGGTGACTTTGACCTGGTTTTAATGGATATCAATATGCCTAATATGGACGGTTATACAGCCGCAGAGAAAATTAGGCAGTTGGCTGATCCAACTAAATCAAACATTCCAATTATTGCTTTGACAGCTTCCATTTTGTCTGCAGTGGACTCCAAAGTATTTAGCGTTGGGATGAATGCTCATGTTGGCAAACCATTTAGGCCCAGCGAGCTATTTACTGTGATTTGTAGCCACATTGGGAGCATTGAGGAGACGAATATCCCCTTAATGACATAAAAGAATATATGTTAAATAGTTGACATTTGCCTATAAAAAACTTACATTAAGGGTGTTGACATAACAAAAGATTAAATTAGGTTAATTTCAACAAATTATATTCCCTGTTAAAACATATCCTCTCGGCCAACGTTATGGCTTTTACCAAACAAGCATAAACATTTGAGCGAGCTGTTTAATGTGAAGCATATTGCTTCTTTTTATTCACTAAAACTTGTTATAATGGGTAGAATACTTGGGCAGAATCAATTTGAGTACAAATCATTATTGAAGAATTTTAAGCAGATCAAACCTAAAAACATAATGAAGCCTGGAAGAGCGGATCAAGGCTCTCGTGATACCGTTATGAATAGGCTCCTTAAAATGACTTTAGAAGAATTAGGTTTGTCTACAGAAAAACTTTCTAAATCAGAAGTCAATACCAATGACTTGATAAAAGAAATTATCAAAGATTTACAAGGTCAAGATAAATTCAAAAATATTAAATTCCATCTATGGAATCTCCCCACTGCAAGAGGAGACAAAGATCAAATAAAGCATCTGTTTAAACAGATCATTCAAAATGCTTGTCTATATAATAGATCTAAGCATCCAGAGATAATCATTACTGCGGAAGAGACAAATGGTAAGGTAGTATTTAGCTTTCAGGATAATGGACTAGGTATTGAACAGTCATTGCAATCCGAAATCTTCAAGCCTTTTAATAGAGGAAATATAAAAAATGAATGTAAGGGTGTTGGTTTAGGTTTGACTATTTGTAAATACATCACCAGAAACCACGATGGTGAAATTTGGGTACAATCGATTGGTCAGGGCAATGGTTCAACTTTCTATGTGAGTTTGCCCTGCTTACAAACGCCACAAATAGGGTATCAGTGGGATCATGTAGAGCATTCGGTCTCAGCAACAATGACGGCTTAGGAGCCCAAAAATTTTTGCCAAGGCTTTAAAGAGGAATATGTGATCTTGTGATCTTTTTTCTCTTTAAAGTCTTGATTAAAAAATACCAATCCAAAGAAGTAAAGATCAATGCTTTGCTTAACATCATCAAAAGATTTTATTTCTTCCCAAGCCTTACACATCTCCTTTGACCAATAGATGTCATCAAAAATAACTAGACTATTTTCATTCAAATAAGGCAAAACCATTCTAAAATAATTCATCGTTGGTTCATATTGGTGATTGCCATCAATATATACAAGGTCTAAGCTTTCTGTTTTTTTTAAAACCTTTGGCAAAACATCATCAAAATTTCCAACCTTTAAATCGATCTGTGTTTGTTTTAGATAACCAAAATTTCTCAAGGCCACCTCTGAAATGGACTCTGATCCTTCAATAGTAGTAAGCTTTGCCTGTGAATTTGCTTTAGCTAAATATAATGTCGAAACCCCAAGAGAAGTACCTAGTTCTAGAATATGCATTGGTTTTTTGAACTGAACGATCCTAAAAAGAACCTTACATTGATAACTTGGGGATAAAGCAGATGCTGCAATTTCTTTTATTGTTCTCGTTTTTAGTTTTGTTGTTTTAGATCCAGCTCCATGATCAACGATCTGCAGTCTTGTACTATCTTTGAGTAAGTGATCCCTTAGAGCTTCTATCTCATCAAAAGCATAATAATTGCGATCATCTTCTAAAGTGTTTGAAATAAATTCAAAAATACTGGGAGAATGAAGATTGTAATAGGTTGTAGCCCCTAGATAATGTTGTAAAAAAGTCTTTATGTTATTAAAAAAATCCACTTTAAATTTTATTAAAGCTTAAAGGTATCATTCTTCTTTAAGAATGTAGTTGATGATGTATATTTGTTGCTCAAACAGAAAATAAATAATATATAATTATAGATGCAGTTAAAACGTTTTGCTCCCATGAAGAGATTACTTTTAGTTTTAAATATGGCACTTTGTTTTGGTGTTGTCAATGCGCAATCTTATGATTTTGCTGGTGGAGTTAGATTTGGAACTGGAATTGGTTTTTCTTTCAAATATCAGCCAATTAAAAAAATGACTATTGAGGCCATTGTAGCTTCTTCATTTCAAAAGGAAGAAGTTCAAATAACGGCCTTGATGGCTAGGCATAATTCATTGATCACAAAAGGTTTTAACTTTTATGTTGGTGCTGGCGCCCAAAAAGGTTTTACAACCAATGAAAACCCTACTTATGAAGACCCACTAGCTGCAGTTGCTATCGTAGGAGCAGAATTTTCAATTTCCCGATTAAACATTTCTTACGACATTTTGCCTGCATATAATATTGTAGGTGGAGACCAGAGTATCACCTTTGAAACTGGTGTATCCCTGAGGTATATTTTCGATAAGAAAAAACTATTTGAGGACAGAGAGAAAAATCAAGAGAAGCGTAAAAAAGAAAAGGCGAAGAAGAAAAAGAAAAAATTAAAGGCCAAAGAAAAGGCCAAAAAAGCCAAGAAGCAGGATAACTACAAAAAATGGTGGCAATTCTAGTGTTTTTAAGTCTTTTTTTTAGTTTATTGGCAAAATATTTGTCCCTTTATTTGATTAATAGTACTTTAATACAAAAGAACATGTCAAAAATTCTCCCTTTTTTATTCCTCTTACTTTGCTATCAAATTTCTTCTGCTCAAGTTACATTCATAGATAGAGCTGATAAAATAGACAGCTATGAGTCTTTTACGGGCGCTCCTGTTGGGGTATGCGATGTTAATGGTGATCGAGTGGATGATATTATTGTTTTAGACGGGGGAAATAGGTTGGTAGTCCATTATCAAACTAGTCAAAACGAATTTAATACCATTGAATATGGAAGTATTATTGGATACGCGTGGGGCATGACCATTGGAGATCTCGATAACGATGGTTGGTCAGATATATTTGTAGGAGGCGCCTACGATTCTATTGAGAAGTTAAGCCTTGATCAAAATGGTGGTAAGTTGAGTGCAGTTTTGGACGGACCGAGTATTTTCGTGCAGGCAGTAAGTTATGCTGATATTAATAACGATGGTTTCTTAGATGCTATAGCCTGCCACGATGACGGGCCAAACTCTGTTTATATAAATGATGGCAATGGAAATTTGAATTGGAATAACTCAATCTTCAATCTTTCATTATACAATGGAGGTGATGAACAAAATTCTGGAAACTATGGAAATTGCTGGGTAGACATAGATTCGGATGGAGATCTTGATTATTATATTGCTAAATGTAGACAGGGATCAAATGATCCAACTGATGTCAGAAGAATAAATCAATTGTGGATAAATGATGGCAACGGAAATTTTACAGAATCAGCGGAAAGTTTTGGTTTAGATATTGGGTGGCAATCATGGACTGGAGAATTTCAAGACATTGATAACGATGGTGATTTTGATGCTTTCATCACGAATCATGATGATCCAAGCAATGGAGGTATGTTGTTGGAAAATATTAACAATACTACTTTCGTAGACATTACTCCTAGTTCTGGAATTCTTGTAAATGGTTTGCCAGTACAAGCTACTATGAAAGATTTTGACAATGATGGTTTTGTTGACCTCTTAGTTACCGGATCAAATGGTCAATTGTTTTATAACAATGGTGACAAAACATTTACAGAGTTTGAACAGGGATTTGAAAAGATGAATTCTTTTGCTGTAGGAGATTTAAATAATGATGGCTTTGAAGATATCTTTGCAGCATATGGTACTGGATTTAATGGCTCTGGAACAACAGCTGATAGAGTTTATATCAATCAAAAAAATGATAATAACTTCTTTGCTGTAAATTTAGAAGGAGTACAATCTAATCACGATGGGATAGGTGCTAGAATCGAGGCATATGGTGACTGGGGGGTAATGGTAAGAGAGGTAAGAGCTGGAGAATCTTATGGCATTACACATTCTGGCAGGCAGAACTTTGGTTTAGGTTCTTCAACCAAAGTTGAAACGTTGATCATAAAGTGGCCTTCAGGTATAGTTGAAACATACACAGATCTGGATGCCAATCAATCTATCACTGTTGTTGAAGATGTATGCATCACACCACCCTCAAATATAACTTTTGACGGTCCCACTACTTTCTGTTCTGGAGAACAAGTCACTATGACGGCTCCTGCAGGTTATACCTACTTGTGGAATACAGGTGAATCCACCCAAAGTATTACCGCTAATACAGCTGGTTTTTATTCCGTACAGGTTTCAGATGGATCAAGTTGTGAAAGTTCTTCCGTTTCAATTGAAGTTATCGTTGATCCAGAAGAAAATTTTGTCATAGTAAATGATGAAGACTTAACCTTTTGTCAAGGTTCAAGTATTAGTTTGTCTTCAGATTTTGCAGGTGCGATTACCTGGTCAAACGGTGCTACTGGAAATCAAGTAGATATTACAGAAGGCGGCTTTGTCTCTGCTGTAGCTCAAGGTACTTGTGTTGAAGTAAATTCTAATACTATCGAAGTATTTATGCTAGATGCACCTGAAGTACCTGTAGCTGATGATGTAACGCTAACTGAAATTGAGTCGACAACATTGACTTGTACTGGCGAAAATCCATCATGGTTTGATGCACCAATTAATGGAAATTTATTGACTATAGGAAATACATATACGACAGAAGTATTAGAGGAAGATGCATCATTCTACATTTTTGATTATTTAGAATATCTTAATCCTCCAATTTCTGTTGGTGAGTTGGCTCACTCTGGCACATCAGCCTATAATGGAGATAATTTTAATCAGGCAACTATTTTTGAGGTCTTTCAACCTTGTGTCTTTAAAAGTGTAAATGTAGAGACAGACTTTGAGGGCATCAGGGAAATACAGTTAACCGATGCCGAAGGAGTGGTGCTCGATTCATTAGCACTCATGGTGGGGTCTGGAATCACAACAGTTGAATTAAATTGGCAGTTGGATGAAGGCTCTTATCAGCTCACAACAAATCCACTCGTCAACGTAGAAACTTCTAATGTTAATTCTCCAAGATTAAAACGCACGTCGACCGATTTTAATGCTACACTTGCATATCCTTACATAATAGAAAATCTTATTGAAATAACTTCTTCTGATGCGGGTACAGATTTCTATTACTATTTCTATGATTGGAAAATTGAAGGGCCATCTACGATTTGTGCTTCTGAAGCTGGAACTGTAAACGTAACTTTGGATCTTGTATCAGATGTAGCGCAGATCGATAAGGTTAATCATATATCTATCTTTCCTAATCCAACGTCTGGCTTAACTAAAATTGAAATCGACAACGAAGACAACTATACTGTTAATGTCAAAAGCGTAGATGGAAGAATTATGCAGTCTGCGGTTAATGTATCAGTCTCACACACATTAGATCTTAGCAACTATACTTCAGGATTGTATATCATAGAATTGCAAAATGAAAAAGAAAGCTTAATAGGGAAATTGATCGTTGAGTAAATCATGAGATAAATTTCTAGTATTAATTTTTAAATAAAAAAGCCTTTGCGGATGTGTTTCGCAAAGGCTTTTTTTGTCTATGTGTCTATGTGTCTATGTGTCTATGTGTCTATGTGTCTATGTGTCTATACGACTAAGCGGTTGTGATATGGATAATGTTATAGATGGTTTGGATAACAAGAACCTGTTAGATCTCGCGCCTACGATGAATCACCAACTACCAATCATTAAATTTCACATCCTACGATTGACTTCTTCACAGATCATCCTATACTCCCGACTCATATCTCCCGTAACAGAAGAGTTTTCTTGGGCACGTCTGATCAGATAAGGGATGACATCTTTGACTGGACCATAAGGAACGTATTTTGCAACATTGTATCCTGCTTCTGCAAGATTAAAAGTGAGGTTGTCACTCATGCCATACAGTTGGCAAAAATTCACGTGGGGGTGATCATTAGGTATTTTTTTGTTGTGGATCAGCTCCGCAAAAAGTTGGGTGCTTTGTTCATTGTGGGAAGCTACACAACAAGCTATTTCTTCGATATGGTCCATGCAGAAATGGATGGCTTCATTGTAGTCCGTGTCAACCGCATCTTTGTTGAGATGGATTGGAGACACATAGCCATGCTCCTCTGCTCGATCTCTTTCTTTTATCATATAGGCTCCTCGCACAAGCTTTGCTCCTAGGATATAATTTTCAGATCTAGCCTTCTCAAAAGATTGTTTTAAAAAAGCGAGGCGATCATGTCTATACAGTTGAAAGGTATTGAAAACCACTGCTCTTTTCTTGTTGAATTTTTTCATCATCAAGTCCGTAAGGTGATCAATGGCATTTTGAATCCAACTTTCCTCTGCATCAATAAATATGGAAGTACCTTCCTTTTCAGCAACAAAACATATCTCTGTTATCCTTGCAAGGATTTTGTCAAATTCTTCTTGATAAGACAAGGAGGTAGGGGAAGAGGCATCGTATTTTTCTAGTACTTCGAATCGTGCTAGTCCAGTTATTTTTGTGGATACCACTGGTACAGATAGATTAGCTGCAGCAAATTTTACAGCTTTGATATTTTCTATTTTCGTATTTTCAAAATCTTCTTCGGAGTCTTTGGCTTCAATGCCATAATCCAAGATGGATTGTGTTTTATATTCCCAAAGTTTTTCTACGGTCTGCTGGACTTCGTCAAAAGAAGTACCTCCAACAAATTGATCAAAAATGGTGTACTTGACAATTCTCTCTGCAAATGGTAGGTTGTACTTTACTGCAAACAAACCTAATGGGGAAAAGAGATTCACTAACCATCCTTTGTTCATCAATGAGAATAGTTTTTTCGCTTTTCTCAGTTGTTTGTCGCTTTTAGATTTAAAAGCGATCTCTGTATTTTTGAAATCTATCGCTTTAAATCCCGTTCCTTTCTTATTTTCTTTGCTGGTCAAATCCATATCATTCCATATTTTCCAAGCTGCATCAGCTTGTAGGTAGAGCATGTCGAGACCGTTTTTTGTTAAGGCTCCTTGCTGCTTTCCCTTGTCCAAAAATACTGTTTTTTCAGGATTATAAACAAGATCAAAGAGTATATGTTTATTCGTTAAGTGTTCATAAGGAATATCAGGGCTTTCTGCCGCATTGGGCGACGTGCCAACAGGTGAGGCATTGACGATCAATTGATTTGCCTCCATCACTTTTTTAGACAGATCTGTGTAGGCAAGCTGATCTTCATTGGGATTTCTGCTTACTTTGATTGATGTAATACCTTGTTTTGCCAAAACCGTATCAATGGCATTTGAAGCTCCACCAGTTCCTAAGATCAAAGCTTTATTAATGCTTTTTAATCGCCTATCATTGTCCTTTAAAAAATCTAGAAAAGATTTTTGAAACCCTATAATATCAGTATTATAGCCTAATAATTCGCCGCTAGGCAAGATCTTGACTGTATTAACCGCGCCAGCCATCTTTGCATCAGCATCTATGTGGTCCAGATATTTCAAGATCCCCTTTTTGTAAGGAATGGTAACATTGAAACCTACCAGATTGGGAAAGCCTTTCAGGATCTTGGGCAGCTCACTCAAAGTTTTTAATTCAATCAATTCATAGGCATAAGGTAGTTTCTCTAATCTAAATTTCTTATTGAAATATTTTTTAGAAAAGGAATGACTTAAAGAGTAGCCAATTAATCCAAACTTGATATCATTATCAGTCACCATTGCTAAAAATCAGCTTTTACTAGATTGATTGTTTCTGTCCATTATAAATACGATTGCGATTCCTAGGATGAATGAAAGAATCGCCACAATTAAATAATTGTTTATTTGAAATTCGAGGCTGTAGGCGCTAGGTGATATGTTTATCTCAGTAAGGATCTTTTTTGGAGTAACGCCATCATCGTCTAAGATAATACTTCCACTTGAATCTCTTAACCATTCAGTAGCTTTTCTCCATGGCCATATCTTATTCAGAGACCCCAACATAAATCCAGCAAGGACCGCTAAGGTGGTATTTTTGTAATTGTGAAATGTCCAGGAAAGCACCCTCGATATGGTTGCAAGCCCTGTCAAACATCCAAGCGCAAAAACCCCCATGGTAATGATCTTATCCATGGCAAAAGTAGTTAACGCCACCTTTAGGGTATCCTGAACGATGTAGGTATACATGCCCATCAAAAGCAAAATAAAAGACCCAGAGATACCTGGCAAAATTAAGGCAGAGATCGCTATCACTCCGCAGATAAAAACATACAAATAAGAACTTGACCCTTCTGAAGGAATAGCCATGGTCAAGTAGTAGGCCACGGCACTTCCAAGAATTAGTGCCACGATCTGTACGATGCCCCATGATGTACATTGTTTTGCGATGTAGACTACGGATGCTAAAATTATTCCACAGAAAAATGCCCAAATCACCGGGGGATAAGTTTCCAATAAATAGGTAATTACAAAAACGCCGATCACTATTCCTGCAACCATTCCTATTCCTAGGAAGAGTAAGAATTTACCATTGATGGCCTCCCACGCTCCTTTGATCCCCTCGTCTTTAAATCCCTTAAACAACTCTGGCCCAATGGCTTTTATACTCGCCAACAACTGCTCGTAAATTCCAGTTATGAAAGCAATGGTTCCGCCCGATACGCCTGGTATGATCTCAGCGATGCCCATAGCGGCTCCTTTTAATATTAAGCCAAATGTTTTTTGTTCTTTCATAAATTCTCAATTCCTTCGTAATAATCTGTGCAATTTATTTCACTGTGGTTCACGGCGTAAAGTTCAACATCTATAAAGCACTGCTATAAAACATCAATCATCAACAAATCTGACATCGGACATTTGACATCTAAAAAAACGATCAACGATCCCATCTCTAGTGCTCTCTCCCAAAGATACTTTTTCTTCGGTAAGAGTCCTCCAAAGCCTCATCTTCTTTATCTCTTCCCAAATTGAGGTCAATTCCATAATCCAATTTGGGTTGTCCAGCGTCAACCCATGCGGTATACCAACAACTGCCTATAGACTTAATGGAAGCTTGCATTCTCTTTTCAACCATTCCATTCATGGCATTTTGATAAGCTTCAGCAAATGCTCGGCATTGGACTTGTACGGTAGCTTCAAGGCGATCGTCATAACACATCTGAGCGTCTTTCGGAAATGTTTTTTTGATCCTTTGCTCTATGATCAAAACCGAATCTACGTAGGAGTGGGAAGTCAAAACAACATCCCAAAAGTAATCTTGTGGGTTGTCGATGTATTCTGCTGAGCCCACAAAGTAATCGTAGTTTAAATCTGCAAATAATTCAGGAATGCGGGATTCCCAAAAGGCATGAATGCCAATTTGGTCAGTGAGCTGTCCATTATAATTTTCAGTCGTATGTAAGGGGACATGTGCATCTCCGACATAATGACCCATTTCTGCAGCTAGTCTTAAGATTGATTTTATATTTTTCTTTTCAAATGCAGAGGTCAATCGACTTTGCATCTTAAGCAAATGATAGGGTAATATGCCATAAGAAGAAAACGATTCTGTCACAAAAGCTGTTGTTGCCTTTAGATCAAGTTCAGGAAAATAATACTTCAATTGATCGACCGATACCAGGCGTTCCTCTTCATAGTAAGAAGGGAGAATTTCTTTGTAAATAAAATTCTTGTAAATCTTTAAGTCTACTTTTTTTCCTCTGTAATTTTCTACAAACTTGTCTTCAAACATATCTATACGAGGTAAGAATAGTAGGGTAGTATCTCCTTTTTGATTTATAGCATATATCTCAGAATATAAGGACATGATATCTATCCACTTGCGTGGAACAGCCTCAAAAGGAGGTTTGCCCCAATGGTCAAGATCGATGTAATGCCTCACAGCCTCATGTTTGGTGGCGTAGCGTCTTTTATCTGGATCTACCGCATGCTCTGTGATGTAGTCGATATTTTGTTTGAAAAAGCCGATACATTCTTCAGGCAAGGTGAACACAGCCAGCCTATTGATTCTTCTGTGTCCGAAAAATCCCCAATCGATCGAGAAAGATTGAAAAACAATGGCCAAAACGACCATTGCCAGAGACAAAATAAAGAACTTCTGTTTCATCCGCTAAAGCTAATGAAATTTGATTTTTTATGAAAGATTATTTAAAAAGTATGGCTATGATCCTACGCCAACTACTGACGATGAACTAAAAACTAAAACCAATAAATTACCCTTTCACTTTCTTTTTTTCAAAGAAATACTCATAGCTCCAAAAGATCTTACTGAACACTAGATGCTGAATCAAGAATAGATCTTTATCATCATTCTTTATGTCAGCCAAGTATTTTTCGTACTGCTTTGTTTGACCAGGTTCTGGAAAGGTATAATCTAAGGGATGAATATTGACATGTTTTTTCTCACCATTGATTTTTTCAATATTTATGATACAAAATGGGGTGATAGCAGTAACGGAATCTCTTTTTTCAAAACTATTCTCAATGGACTCTGCAACTAGATTTGTATACAGTGTCAGGTATTCTTCCACTGCATCCTGATCGACTGGAGTGGTCTTTTTTCTGGTGGCCTTGTAGATCGGCTCAACATCCCAAGCTTCACCTTTTCTAGAAATAGAAAAACTACTGCTCCTCTTTTGTGGATAATCAAAACGAAGACTCTTTATCTCGTCCTTATCAAAGGCAAAGACTGTTTTATCTCTCCAGTTTTTATCTTCCAAAAAGTACCTTGATCTTAGGTTTCCATCCCAATAAGGTAAGTGCATGATGTAGGGATTATCTGATCCATCCATGATCATATAAGTCCCTCTTTCATCAGGAGTCATTCCGCCAACATAATATTTCTTTAGAACCTTATCATTCTTACCAAACACTTCTACTTTCACACCTTGCGAAGCAATACCATTTACAATGTGAGGAATGGCTGCTTTGCCTGGTCGTTCTCTTAAATCAACACCACTGATGGTGTTTAAAATGTTATCAACAGCATTTGGTCGAGCGACCCATTTATCGTTATAGATCCAACCATCCTCTGTACGTTTTATATCTACAGTCTTACCCTCTCTATTTGCTATAAATACTCTATAAATATCGTCTTTGTCTTCAACTGCAATCTTCCAATCTTCCTCAATAAGACTCGTCTTTGGTTGGCCTTTACTGACAAAGTAATAGGCACCAAGTCCAAGAAACAACAATATTAGCAATGGTAACAATAGGCCTTTATTCATATTTAGTATTTTAGGCGTACTTTCTTTTTCTGATGTAATTAAACAAGATTCCGAACAATAATAATAAGATTAATGGAACTAAAATGTTTAAAAATTGCCAAAATCGTCTTTCTTGAGAAGCTTTACCTTTATCCAATAACCGCAATTTGACGTCTTTTGATCTGGCTTCCATGACTCCTGAGCCATCCATCATGTACTCTATTGCATTCACAAGAAAAGGTTTATTGGCAAAAGTATAGCGCATGTCTTGGTTGTAACCCAATGGTACCGCTTCCTTATTATTGGGATAAATCAGATTCTTGATCAGATCTCCATCCGAAATTACAAGTTGTTTTGTATCCGAACTTTCTCCTTTGAACGGTTGATCGATCTGGGTGAGCATCTCTCTCATTTGTGTTGTAAGTCTTCCTTTGTATTCAGAAGTAAAATTTCCTTCCAAAAGTAAAGCAAAGGTTTGCTTGCCCTTATTCCATTTATCAGCTGGTAGTGGGTTTCTCAATATATCCGAAAAATTCAATACAAGAGGAGATCGTTTGATCAAAGTCCTTTCTGTGCTTTGAAGAATAGGTGTTTTTTTGACGGGCCCTGCAGTTCTTATAGTATCAATGGATGAGGGAAAAAAGAAATTGATACCATCCAGGTTTTTTGCCATTGGATGATCCGTTTCAGGACTTACTATTGGTTGAAAGTACCAGTCGAAATAGTTCTTCGTCCCATTTTCATCTACCTGTAGTTCTATTTTTGCACACTGTTGATCCATTATCAAATTTGGAACAATACGCGCTCCGTAGTTATACAAAAGATCATCAAGATCTAAAGCATATTCGTTGGGTACAAATTGAGGATTTCTCAAGCTATCCATGTTGACTGCAAGTTTGTCTAAGAGCCACATGACATTTCCGCCGTTCATGATATACTGATCGATCATGAATTTATGTTTTATCGGAAAAGTTTCTCTTGGTTTTGCTATTATTAGTACCTCTACATTCTGAGAAATATATGTCGCAGAATCCAGATCAAAGGTTCCAACTTTGTAATAAGGAAGTAGGGTTTGTCGAATATCTTGCGTTTGTAATTCTTTAAGTTCTCCATGTCCCGTTGTGAAAGCTACGGTAGGCTTCAAAGTTTTTTGAATTTTTACGATGGCATCTGCCAATTTATATTCCAATAGACTAATAGAGTTATTGATCACAAATTCTGATAGATTTCCACCTTTTTGGTCTACTAAATTTAGTGGTAAGCTTTGTCCTTTATAAGTTAATATTGCATAAGTATAAAAAAGCATTTCACGCTTGTCTTCCTTGCCTTGTACAATAAGATTGTTAGGCATGATAAATGACTTAGCCAAAAACTTTTTGTTATTATTTACCTCTTCTCCAGTACCTTCTAATGGATTTTCAAAGCTATATTCTACATAACCGGATTGGCCTCTAAAATCATCCAACATCTCTTGAGTAGCTTTCTGCAATCTTTTGATTCCTGCTGGCAATTCTCCATCCAATAATACTTTTACATAAACAATGTCATCAAGTTCTTTCAGTACTTTTTTTGTAGGGTCAGTAAGTGTAAATCTTTTTTCCTCAGTAAGATCGATCGTTCCAAAGACAAAATTTCCAATGATATTGACCATAAAGATGATTCCTATAAAAATAAGAACCTTTGCGATACTCTGATATTTCAAACTTTTTTGACTCATCTTACCATTTTCTTTTTTGAAGAACCAAATATGTCAAGAGTAGAAATATGGCTGTGATTGAAAAATAATAAAGGACATCTCTAGAATCTACAACCCCTCGACTAATTGAAAAATAGTGGTAGTCGATCCCTAACATTTCAACCACATCATCTACCTTTCCAACAAAAATAGGGAGCCTACTCAAGTAGTCAAATCCCCAATAAAAGAAGAAGCAGAGAAAAGTAGCAAGCATAAATGCCACGATCTGATTGTCTGTTATAGAACTTGCAAATACTCCAATAGAAACAAAGATCATCCCAAGCAAAAGCAGGCCGATGTATGAACCCATGATGGCGCCGGAATCTAAGTTTCCCACAGGTGAACCCAATTGATAAATGGTATAGTAATAAATGATGGTAGGTAGGATCGCTAAAAAAAGCAAAAATGTGCAAGCCAAAAATTTACCAAAAATAATCGAAAAATCAGTTAATGGTTTTGTAGACAACAATTCAATGGTGCCTGTTTGGTTTTCTTCTGCAAAAGTACGCATCGTCAAAGCAGGTACTAAAAACATAAAAATGATCGGTGCTAGATCAAACAACTGATCTAGGCTAGCATAATTGTAGTTCAGTAAGGAAGTATCCGGAAATACCCACATGACCAGACCGAGTATGATCAAGAAAACACCAATTACTATGTAAGCAATCAGCGAACTAAAAAAGGTGTTGATCTCTTTGGAAAAAATACTCCACATAAATGCTTATTTCTTATTTTTTTTAGCCCAAGTATCCTTCAAAGTTATTGTCCTGTTGAAGATCAATTTATCCACACTGCTATCTTCATCTACATTGAAGTATCCTATGCGCATGAATTGATACTGATCACCCACTTGAGCTGATTTTAACGATGGTTCTAGATAAGCTTTTTCTAGAACTTGCATGGAATCTTTATTGTAAAAAGTCAGGAAGTCTATATCTTCATGCGCAGTTGGTGTTGGATCTGTAAACAACCTATCATACAAGCGTACTTCAGCTTCAATGGCATGCTTGACAGAGACCCAATGTAAGGTTCCTTTAGCTTTGACACCTGAAGTGTCTGAGCCTGATCTACTGTCAGGATAGTAACTACAATAAACTTCTGAAATCTCTCCAGTGGTTTCATCTTTTTTGTAAGAATCGCAATGAAGAATGTAGGCATTTTTTAATCGCACGTTTCTATCAGGCGCCATTCTGAAATATTTTCTATTTGGTGCTTCTTCTGCAAAATCGGCTCGCTCTATGTAAATTTCTTTTGAAAATGGTATTTCTCTTGTATCAGAATTTATATCTTCTGGATTATTCACAGCAGTCATCATTTCACCATCGCCATCTGGATAGTTGGTGATGATCACCTTCAATGGATCTAACACGGCATGTACTCTTGTTGTTGTCTTGTTCAGACTATTTCTAACAAATGATTCTAGTAGTTCAATCTCGATGACATTGTTTCTTTTGGCTGTTCCCGTCTGGTGACAAAAGTCCACGAGTGCTTGAGCAGGATAGCCACGTCTTCTCATACCTGAGATCGTAGGCATTCTTGGATCATTCCAAGCGGTCACTAATCCTTCAGTGACTAGTTTCAAAAGTTTTCTTTTGGAGGTGATCATATAGGCCACATTCATTCTAGCAAACTCGATCTGTCTTGAAGGAAAGATCTCTAATTGTTCGATAAACCAATTGTACAAAGGCCTGTGATGAATGAACTCCAAAGAACAAAGGGAATGAGTAATATTTTCAATACTATCTGATTGCCCATGCGCAAAATCGTACATTGGGTAAATACACCAGGTATCTCCAGTACGGTGATGTGTTTCTCTTTTTAGACGATAGATGACAGGATCTCTCAGGTGCATGTTGGGAGAAGTCATATCAACTTTTGCACGCAGCACTTTGGCGCCATCTTCAAATTCACCTGTTTTCATCCTTTGAAAAAGATCCAAGTTTTCTTCAATACTTCTATTTCTGAACGGTGACTCGGTACCTGGTTTGGTTGGTACGCCTTTTTGCTCTGCAATTTCCTCAGCCGTAGAATCGTCTACGTAAGCCACTCCTTTTTCGATCAATTTGATGGCAAAGGCATACAATTGGTCAAAATAATCTGAAGCATAATATTCTCTATCTTCCCAATCAAATCCTAGCCAAGCTATGTCTTTTTTGATGTTATCTACGTACCTCGTTTCTTCAGTTGTTGGATTGGTGTCATCAAATCTCAGGTTGTATTTCCCTCCATATTTTTCGGCTAAGCCAAAGTTTATACAAATGGCTTTACAGTGTCCAATGTGTAAATAGCCATTTGGTTCAGGTGGAAATCGGGTGTGTATACGGCCTTCATGTTTGCCATTGGCAATATCTTCTTCTATGATCTGCTCAATAAAATTGACGTACTCGGTCTTCTTTTCACTCATTCTAAAGCTAATTTAGCCTGCAAAGGTAAGTAAGATTGAAGAGTAAACGGTAAAGATTAAAGATAAAATAGCACTTGGAAGATATAAGGTTTTTTCGACATGCTGAAATCGGAATTGCTAAATTTGACAACTTTTAAATTTTTGTTAAAAACTAGTTCGTTTCAGGCTCCTTTAGTATTTTACATCTTTGATATATTAATTTCTTGTTTATTGAAAAGAGAGATGGATGACTAGATTTATTACAACTATTTCGTTTTTGATTTTTGCAACAACCTGTATGCAAGCACAAAAACTTGAACTTTTGCTTCGAGCCAACGCAAGCTTCGGGTTTGAACAGGATTTTTTAAACTATAATGGCTTTGAATACCTTTATAGCCCTGGAGGTGGTGTTGGCTTGGAGATCGGTTTGGAAAGTGAAGTAGCAAAAGGATTTTCGGTAAATATGACCATAGGTTATCAGCAAAATTTGGTTTGGCATTACTCAGATATAAATGGTTTTGACAATGAATCCTCTTTCAGATTTAATAGAAAATTTGTGGCTATTGGCATCAAACAGCTCATCCGATTTACGCCACATGTTTTTCAAGGCATGTACATTGGGGCAGGGGTTAACTATAGCATTCCTGGAACTTTAAAGCTAGTGGAAAATAGTTGGCGATATGGAGACATAGACTATTCTTCGGCTTTGGGTTTTTATGGAGAATTTGGTTTTAGGCTTAGGATCTCAAAGAAAAAGAGAATTTTCCTCGAGCCTGGAATTAGGGTCAAGATCATTCGAATGAACGCCAAAGCCTACGAATTGGGAGAAGTTAGCGATGTAGCAGATTCCTTTAGAGATCTAAATGTCTCTGGGATAGAAGTCTTTAGCTTAGGGTTGATCAAGAGGTTTAAGTAGTGTTTTATGCAGCCCATGAGGCTATAGTGGTTCTAATTTAGTATTTTCAAGGCCAAATTTAATAGCAAATCATAATATCAATTAAGAATGAATAAATTTAAATCTATTTCCATCTTTGCTTTTATTGTTTGTTTTTTCGCTTTAAGCGAAAATATCCAAGCACAAGCTGATGCATTATCCATAGAAGGCCTCATCCAACTCAAAAGAGTAAGCGGCTTGGGGATGAGCGAAGATGGCCAATCTGTCATTTATCAAACTTCACAATTCAACCTCAAACAAGATAAGAAGACTAAAAAATATTATTCAGTGCCAATTAATGGTGGCGATTCCAAATCTCTCAAATCTGTCGACGGAATGATAGGAGATAAAGCCGTATCGCCAGATGGCGCCATGAAAATTGCCGTGGAAGATGTAAAGATAAATAAGGTGTATGGCTCCGACTATTATAAAGATGGCGCCAAATCTAATGTTCACATATACGATGAATTAAATTACAGACATTGGGATACTTGGGAAGACGGTGCTTACAGTCACATTTTTATTCATCCAAATGTAGACCGTATAGAAAAAGGATCTAAAGTTGACATCATGGAAGGTGAACCGCATGATTGTCCTCAAAAGCCTTTCGGTGGAGAAGAAGATTATCTTTGGTCTCCCGACTCAAAACGTGTACTTTATGTGACGAAGAAAAATAAGGGAACAGCGTATACCAAGAGTACCAATTCTGATATCTATGAATACAATGTTGCAACAAAAAAGACGACAAATCTTACAGCAAATAATCCAGGATACGATACTCAGCCTGCTTTTTCTAAGGATGGTGTTTTGGCTTTCTGCCGAATGGCGAGGGATGGTTATGAATCGGATAAGAATGATATCATTGTAAAACTTCGTGCAGGTGAAGTTAACCTCACTAAAGGATGGGACGGAACAGTCTATGGATTTATATGGTCAAACGATGGTAAGAGGATCTACTTCAATGCACCTGTTGAAGGGACTGTTCAACTTTTTGAAATTGAAGTGTCTACTGCCAATTCAAAAAGAAATATCAAACCTAGACAAATCACGAAAGGTCAATTTGATGTCAATGGTATTGTTGGACATTATAAAGGAACCATGGTTGTTTCTAGGAGAGACATGAACCATGCGCCGGAATTATACAGCGTAGATCTGAAGTCTGGCAAGATGAAACAGATCACTCACGCCAATGATGATTATTACAATTCCATTGCCATGGGAAAAATAGAACCTAGAATGACCAAGACCACAGATGGTAAGGAAATGCTTTCTTGGGTGATCTATCCTCCAGGATTTGACCCAAGCAAAAAGTATCCTACGATCTTGTATTGTCAGGGTGGTCCTCAAGGGGCGCTCTCACAGTTTTATTCCTACCGCTGGAATTTTCAACTTATGGCAGCAAATGGATACATCATCATCGCCCCAAATAGAAGAGGAATGCCAGGATGGGGTGTTGAGTGGAACGAGCAGATCTCAAAAGATTATGGTGGTCAAAATATGAAGGATTACCTTTCGGCAATAGATGATATTGCAAACGAACCATACGTGGATAAGGATAGACTTGGTTGTATTGGAGCCAGTTATGGAGGGTACTCTGTTTTCTATTTGGCAGCTATTCACAACAAAAGATTTAAGACTTTCATCTCCCATGATGGTATATTCAATTGGAGATCTATGTACGGAACCACAGAAGAATTATTCTTCCTAAACTGGGACCTCGGTGGCCCATACTGGGACAAGTCAAACGCTGCTGCCCAAAAAACCTACAATGAATTTAACCCTATAAATATGGTTGACAAATGGGATACGCCTATCATGATCATCCAAGGGGGCCTCGATTTCAGGGTGCCTATTGGGCAAGGATTAGAAGCTTTTCAAGCGGCCCAAGTAAAAGGCATCAAAAGTAGGTTGCTCTACTTCCCTGAAGAAAACCACTGGGTACTTGATAATCAAAACAGTCTCATGTGGCAAAGAGAATTTTATCGTTGGTTGAAGGAAACGTTGTAGTTATAAGTCTGTGGTCGAAAGTCTCTAGTCTGTGATAGTCCAAAGACCGCAATCTATAGACTTACTGAAAATCTACGACCACAGACTTAATCTTATTGAAGACCCACGATCACGACTTAAAACTTACTAAAGACTACCGACTACCGACTTAAGACTAATAATAAATGAGCCAGCCCAACAATCCACTTCACGGCATAAAATTAAAAGACATGTTAGAGGCCTTAGTCGATAAGTACGGCTGGGAGGAGCTCGGTGTGCGGATCAACATACGTTGTTTTAATTTTGATCCTTCGGTTAAATCTTCTTTGAAGTTTTTGAGACGGACGCCTTGGGCAAGAGCTAAAGTTGAAGAACTATACTTAAGCGGAGTATTGAATATTAAAGACTAGGAATTCACATATGACTTACTGAAGACTACGGACTATCTATCTACTAAAGACTTTCGACTTTAGACTTGAAAAAACCCCTAGTGCCATTAATATGTCACTAGGGGTTTTGTTTTCAAAAACATGCTTTGATTTATCTACTTAATGCATAATTACAGGTGATAGAAGTACCTGATGATTCTACATTGATTACCATTACCATTGTATTGTCATTGATAAATTCTATTGTGCCCGAAAAACTTGCTCCAGCTTGATCAAATGGTGTGATTGTAGCCATGTTTTCAGTAGTTAAAGTTGCTGTAAAAATGCTATTAGTAATCACATCAGGAGATCGAAAAATAAATGTGTTGATAGTAGCTGCTTCAGAAAAAGTCCAATCTGGATTTGTAACTGTTGACCCGATCTCACAAGGAGAAGCAGAGCTCCAGGTACCTAAAAACTTACCTCTTGTTTCTGTTTCACAACGATCACCTTCATACCAATCATCGCATAAGCATGATTCAGAATCTTCTTGGCAGGTTCCGTTTGCGCCACAATCTATGTCGTCACAAGCATCACTGCATGAGAATAAGAGCATACTAAAAAAAAGAAATAACGTTAATCCTTTCATATTAAAATTTATTTTTTGTTAAGTGCAAAAGTAAGTATTTAAGGTCAAATGCCAAAGCTATTATGTAAAGCTACTCCTCCTTATCCAGAATGTATCTACACGTATTTCCATCCAGATAAATGTCAGAGGAAAAGTCAACTTGTAGTCTTGTCTCATCTATAAAATTTAACCTACCTCCTATAGAGGCATTGCCTATGTTGAAGGTTGAGAATCGGGCTTGGCTAGGTGAAACTAGTGTTGCTCCAATAGGTTGCTCTGAATTTATGTCTGTAGATTGTACAATCAGACCTCTATCTCTTATATTTAAATTTGGATTATTAATACCAGTAATAGTCCAAACTTGATCGATCATCACAGTATCAAAAATAATTACCACTGTATTTGAATCAGTAATAAACGTATCTATTTGACAGATTGACTGTACGGAATTCCACGTACCATAGAATTTAGATCTACTTTCATTCTCACAATTTAGACCCTCGTAAAGGAAATCGCAGAGGCAGCTTTCTGTCCTTTCATCACAAGTGCCATTTGGACCACAATCTACATCCTCGCAGTATTCAATGCAACCAGCAAAAAGAAGCATACTGGCAAAAAGAAATACTAATAAATGTTTCATATTTAAAATTTGTATTAAGAGAACGCAAATATAGCAATTTGTAATATAAGTACTGCCGATTAAGTATTTCGGCGGAAGCCGAAATACAACAAACATCCATTATAATCACTTCTATCTTAATTGGTTTTGGTCGATCAGTTTGCTAAATGCAGGAGAGAATAGCGTTTACATGACCTTTGTATAATAGAAGTGTATCTAAACTTTGATTCTCCCTCTGAATGATTATCTTGCTAATGCATTTAATTTTAAATGTGCAGATAAGAATAAAAGAGATTTATGAGGATCACTTACCCTACTGTATTGAAGCGATTATTGGGCATTTATTTAGTGTCTATCATGTGTTTGCCATTATTCGCTCAAGAGCAATTTAAAACCAACGGAAACCAATATTTTCAAGAGAAAAAATCTGGCTGGTACAATATTAATGAAGGCCAATCTTTGCCTCTAGAAAAGTTGATGTCAGATTACTCAAATGAATTGGGACTCACCCAAAATGATGAGATGCGTTTGTTGAAATCCGAAATTGATGAGGTAGGTATTGAGCACAAGAAATTTCAACAATATCATCTAAATATTCCAGTCGATGGAGCCGTATTCTTGAGTCACGAAAAAGAAGGTAAACTTAGAAGTTTCAATGGCAGATGGTCAAAAGGGATGAATGAAAATGTGTCTACTACAATAAGCGCAGAAACTGCAATTGCAAAAGCATTGGAGTATTTTCCAGCTCAAAAATATTACTGGGAAGACGAAGGCGCAGAAGAAATGCTCTGCGCTATGAGTAATTGTGCGAAAGAGACTTTTTACCCAGATCCACAGTTGGTGTGGTTTAACCCAGACGACATCTTGTCCTCTCAAGGCATGCAGCTATGTTATAAGATGGATATTCATGCATCGGAGCCTATTATGTGGCAGCAAGTCTACATCGATGCAGCTTCTGGAGCATTAGTCAAAGATTATCATTTTGTATGTCATGCTGATGTACCTGGGGTAGCTAATACAAAATTTGGTGGCATACAAAATATAGTGACAGACTCGATCGGACCTGGCAGATATGTGCTTCAGGAGACTGGTAGAGGTGGAGGAATTAGAACATTCAATATGCAAGGAGCAACAAATTACGGGGAGGCAATTGATTTTGTTGACGAAGATAACTACTGGGACAACTATAATGATGAAATTGATGAGGCGGCAACTGATGCACATTGGAGTGCAGAGATGACTTTTGATTACTTATTGGAGAAGCACAACTACTTAGGCGTAGATGGATCTGGCATGCCACTGATAAATTTTGTTCACTATGATGTTAACTATACCAATGCATTTTGGAATGGATCTTGGTCCACTTTTGGTGATGGTGGTTTTGGATGGAATCCATTGACATCGATCGACATTGTTGCGCATGAATTTGCCCATGGCATCACTGGAAATACAGCAGGACTTGTATACAGAAATGAATCTGGTGCCTTGAATGAATCCTTTAGCGATATCATCGGTGCTGCTGTAGAATATTGGGCATTACCAGATTCTTCAGATTGGTTGATGGGAGAGGCTTCCGAATTGGATAGTACTGGATTTAGAAACTTGGCTGATCCAAAAGAAAGGAATCATCCAAGTACATACCTAGGAGAAAATTGGGTCACTGGCGATGAAGACAATGGAGGGGTACATACAAATTCTGGCGTTCAAAATCTTTGGTATGTTTTATTGACAGATGGTGGCTCAGGGGAAAACGATAATGGACTGTTCTATGAAGTTGAGGGTATTGGACTGGATGCTTCAACGGCAATTGCATTTCGAAACCTACAATTTTATTTGACAATAGAGTCGACCTACCTGGATGCTAGGGAAGGTAGCTTGCAGGCTGCTGTAGATCTTTTTGGGTTTTGTTCCAATGAGTATATTCAAACGGCAAAAGCATGGGAAGCAGTTGGACTCGGCAATGTCTTATTGGAAAACGATCTAAGGCTTTCAGATATATCTTATCCCGCAGAAAACAATTGTGGATTGACAGATGCCGAATTTCCATTGGTTGAGATCAGATACGGTGCTTGTAATTCTGAGATATTAGCAAATAGCATCATCCCAATTTCTTATCAAGTTGATGGGGGGGATATCATCAATGATTCGATCATCTTAGCGGAAGATTTTGTGGGTGGAGATCTCATAGAATTTCAAACATCCCAACCGATCAGTGGTCTAGAAACTTTTGGGATGCATGAGCTTAAGATATGGTTGTCTTATGATCTAGATCTAAATCCTGCTAATGATGGCATCTCTATTATTATAGAAAACGAATTGGAACAAAATGTTGATTTTGGATTAACAGATATCAATGAACCTATTTCAGCTTGTTTTATGGGAAAGGAGTTTGTTTCTGTTGACATCCAATTTGATGGATGTGATTCTATCGCCGCAGGAACAGTGCTACAAGTTTATTATTCTTTAAACGGAGAAGAACCAATAATGGAGAACTACGTGTTGCCAACGCCATTATATGCCAATCAAACTCAAAGATACCAATTTACAGAATTGGTTGATTTGGATGAAAATATTGGGGCTAATAATTTAGATTCATGGGTTGTATTTGAAGAAGATTTTCTTTCAGGAAATGACAGTCTGGAAGCTTATGTGTTTATAAATCCTGTGATGCTAACTGAAGGAGATTTTATAAGTTTTGAATTTCAAGACAATTCTTTAGATTCACTATATACTTTTACATCACGTGGTTCAGATATTTACACTTCCTTTACAGCAGCTTCTGATGGGTTTAAAGGATTGCAAATGACAGGGGGGGATGCATTTACTTATCGTGCAGACTTGAGAAGACCTAATGATCTGAATAAATGGGACGTTAATGAAACACTGATCGCCCAGGTATGCTTTTGCGTAGATGCTACAGAAGACGAAGGTCTTTTTATGAGTTTTGATATGAGACAGTCTTACTCTATTGCCTATAATACAATAATCTTCAATAGAGATTTACCTGAGGCTTCATCCTTACGTTTATTGGCTGATGGCGAGCAGATCTCCGATACCTTTCACCCGGATACTTATTTCGGGGACCCTTTCATCAGATATGATTATGATCTTTCAGCATACATTGGTGGGACCGTTGAAATGTGCTTTGAAACCAGAAATTTTTTGAGTCCATTATTCGACGACATTGGCGTAGGAGACAATGCTTTTATAGATAATATAGAATTGAAAAGAGATCTTGTTTCAATACAAAATTTAGAAAATAAAAATGACCTAAAAGTTTACCCAAACCCGGTCAATGAATCTTTGTTTGTGGATATTAATGATGATTGGAACAACGATGTCCTAGTAGAAATATATAATCCTATTGGTCAAAAGGTAAAAGAAATAGCCATTCAAAAATCTTTTATAGGTGATGTAATGGAAATTAAAATGAATGATCTACCGCAAGGCATGTATCGTCTTCTATTTACAGATGGTAAGACAAGGCGCTTTGCAAGTTTTGTGAAATTTTAAATAAACAATAAGGTCAAGAATGAAATATATTTTAGTGATCTCCATGCTTTTTATTTGTCTTTCGACGAATGCCCAGGATCCCCGTTTTGATATTTGTCCTTTGAAGGTTGGCTCAGATGTTCCTGAGGTAAGTATAAAGGATAAGCTTGGTCAAAAGATAGAGCTTACGGCATTAATTGGTGCGCAACCTACCATACTTATATTTTATCGAGGTGCTTGGTGTGGTTACTGTATAAAACACCTAGCAGAATTGAATGATACAAAACAAGAAATTGAAACGCTTGGATATCAAATTTTTGGAATAACGATCGATCAAAGTAGTAAGTTGGAAATTTCAAATGAAAAATCTGAATCGCTCATTGATGTTTATTCTGATGCCACCTTAGATGCTACAAAGGCTTTTGGTTTAGATTGGCAAGTAGGAGAAGAGACTTTTAATAAGTACAAAAAAGAATACAACCTTGATCTAGAGGAATGGTCTGGTGAAGACCATCACAAGTTGCCAGTTCCCGCTGTTTATATCATAAAAGATGGAAAAGTGTTGTTTCAATATGTCAATCCGCAACACAACACCAGGTTAAAGGCTGAAACACTTTTGGCAATCCTAAAAACATTATAGGAAAATGCAAAACGATAGTTTTACACTAAAGGATGGAGAGGAATATATTGAGTTGATGAAACTGCTTAAGATAAAGCAGATCGCCCAAACGGGTGGCCACGCCAAGATCTTGATAGAAGATGGAGAAGTGTCTGTCAATGGGGAGCAGGAATTTCGTAAGCGCAAGAAACTCCGCAAGGGCGATGTGGTAGAGATGGAGGATGTGAGGGTAGAGGTTTTGTGAATAAACCTTCTAAGAATGATCTAAAAAATAGGGTTGGTGTATGAAGGATAATTATCTATTCTTAAATGGAATCAGAATTTGTCAAGAGAAATAATAGACAACGATGATCTGGATGATAATTCTTATTTGGAGAGATTGTCAGACTTTCAATTAATAGGAATAATTGAAGAACAAAAGCAATATGGTCCACTGGTCATAAGTGCGGTTAAGTCAGCGCTAATTAAAAGAAATTTTACAGAAGAACAAAGGATTGCTCTTCACAAAAAATATCGCGATGACTTAACAAACTCAAAATTCAAACTGAATAAATCAGTCATTATAGCCTTAATCTTTATAATGCTTCTAACTTTTGGCATGTTGAGAATGACTCAAATCTTTGTGATTTTAATTATAGCAGGTTCGCTTGTAGCCGTCATCTATAAATTTCGAGGGAGGTAGGTTGCTGCCATACTAGGAATCGGTATTGCTAAAGCAAAATCCATGGGAGAAGCACTTGCAGCAGCATACATACAGATCTATGGCAATGACTCCACACTTGATTCTGTCTATGGACAATTTAGCTTAGTAAACATTTTTTTTTGGTTGTTCGCCGACATTCGTATGTGGTGTTACCGCTTAACTTGTGTATGTGGTGTCACCGCTTATCTTGTCTGAACTAGGATTAATGGGATAATTAGGTATAGAGGATTGGCTTTCGCCTGCGGCGAGCCATTAGTCTTTATGTTCACTCCAGCTTTGCTGGCATGCTTTTAAAACCTACACCGCTGTGCCCACTTTTAAATTTTACATTTTAAATTCAAAATTTTGCGGTTTATTACTTCCTTTCCCTCATCAGCTCTTCACCAACTTTTCAGAATAAAAATACCCATCCACAGTTTCTATATTAATTAAATATAAACCAGCATCCAACAGACCAAGGTCTAAATCCATTGTTGACATATTATTGCCACTTTTAGAATTAATGACTTGGAGATTTAGATTGTAAACAGTTACGCTTTTTATTTTTTGACCATCCTCAACAATTAATGTAGTGTTTGTTGATGCAGGGTTTGGTTGAATTTTTAATGTGTGATAACCATTATTTGAAACTTTAGTTACAGAATTGATTATTGAGTTTTCCCAATATTCTTGGACTTCAGCCGTACGATTTATGAGTGGAGAGATGTCAGGACAAGGATAAGGGACATCTTCAACTCCTGTTACAGAAAAAGACACAGTATTTTGTGCACCCGATTCAAGATCAAAATGACCAAAATTTATAAGTAATCTTCTGTCATCAAAAGGCAATGCATCTCGACATAACGTAGGTGCTTCCTCGTTTGCAGGATTTCCGGCAAACATAAATTTCGTTTCTTCCCCGTCAGCAATTATTGGGGAGCCATCAGTCCAGAGACCACTCATGTAATTGTATTTTTGCTGAGCGTTTTGTGGACTCAGTGAATTGCCAGGAGGATTACTCACACCTCTATTGAAATAAATAAATGAATTCAAACCAAGGGCTTCACCATCGGGCCCAGAAAATCCTTTCAATTGTTTAATCCCTAGTATTGGAATTTCTTCACCAAATGAATTTTCTTCAGTACATTGTGATAAATCTGTTTCATCCAATGCATCACCATTATATATGAAAACCAAATCTTCTTCAGGCGAACTACCAAAGAAATCATCTGTATCACAACCAAAGTCTAGCCCTATTAATATCGAAAATGCTACCCCATTTGTTTTAGTATCGGAACGATTAATTATTTTTACTTCATAAATTATCGAATTGTTTAAAGAGACATTGGACCCATTAAAGCTGCGGGCTGTTACTTGAAGTTCAACTTCTAATGGTTGTAGATGAGTTGGGCTAGAAAAATCATTCATCAGCCACCAATTTGTCATACTTGCCCCGTTCGTTAAAGGAATGTCACCTTTTTTTGGATCATATATACCATCATTATTGTTATCCTCAAAAGGAGCAAATCCGTAATTTCTGCTAGGCATATTAAATCCATGGATTGATTCAAAATGTGGGTTCGCATTGCCAGGCCAACCTAAAACAGAAGAAGGGATAGGTAGATCTATACTTCCATCCGCAAGATCTTGTTCAAACCGATTAATATCTGTTGAAGAAATCGAGAAATGTTGATTCCAATTTTCACAGGATTCAACGGTTGACTCAGGACCCGGACGCCATTTAGACTTTGCGATCGGAAAATATTGATCAAAAAATTGTGCAGTTGCTAGTATTTCTTCATCTTCTTTTTTTCCTGCCAACCAAAATGAACCATTTCGCATGACTTGGATGCCTCTATCTTTTGGGTATACAAAAGTTTTTTCAAATTCGCTATCAAACCAAATATTCCCAATACTATGAGCGGCCGAAATTTTTGCACCCTCTAGTTCTTTTTGGTAATTGATGTGTTCACATGTTGTTTGACTGTATCCCTGTATTTGTGTTAGAAATAGAATTGCTGCCAGTAGACTTTTAAATGAAATTTTTTTCATGATAGAACTTATTTTGATTAAAGGCAATGTAAAACACATATTCTAATCTTATCATGCATTCTTTTGTATAAGTCAGATTTCTAGAGTGGTGTTGCTTTTGCTACTATAAGACAAATTGGATGACCGACCGATAATCTGCTTCATCAAATTTCAATGTCCAGAGGACATTGAAGCGGAGGGAACGGGACTAGGATTTGTAGGATAATTAAGATTATATGATTGGCTTTCGCCTATGGCGAGCCATTTGTGTTTTGGATAGATGTGCTGTAGGGCATCCAAATTTTTGACAGCATAACTAACAGCGAACAAACATGCCCTGATGCTACATCGCTGTACCCACTTTTACATTTTACATTTTCAAATTTACATTTTGCGTTTTAATTCTTCCCATCACCGAATCCTCCCTCTTGCTCTCCTTAGCCTTACATCCGCTCCAATATCCCAAGCCGCAGTAAGTCCCCATCGTTCTCCAGTCCACAAACGAGCATAGGAGTTTGTGAATGTAGGGAGTGTTGCGCCACCACGGCAAACGCCAAGCTCAAATAGATTTCGAACATTTATTGAAATTTGTAAACGATCACTCAAAAACTTTCGGCTTAAGCCAGCATTTATACTATAATAAGGATCACGAATGGATTGTAAATATCGTTGGCCACCATAATAAAAGAAAGTAGCTTGCATGCGTGTCTCTAGGGTAACTTTCCGCGTACACTGAATTCTGTACTCCATGTTTGAAAGGAGTTACCAAAATCAACTTCTTCATAAACACCTCGTTGTTTAAATTCAGAGGTAGAGGCTTGGAAGTTAAATTGCCAGCCTTTGAAGGGCTCATAATTGAGAATTATTCCGCCATCTAAGATGCGTTCTTGATCGAGATTAATAGGGAATTAGGTCACCAAGCCACTGCTGTCTTGCAACATTTGAGTATCGTAAAATCCATCGATGTAGTGTACACTAAAGTAGGGAGAAACAGTTATTTTATCACTGTCGAATAATACTTTCAAATTCACTACGATCAACTAACTTTAATATCTGTGAGAAAAGACTTATTTTTACTTCGGGCATGGATTTAAGGTTTGTTGCACCCTAAATTTAGGGAAAATCCTCCATGCCCTCTTTTTCATTTGGGACGCTTGTGAAAGCAAATATGAAATTACTTTTGGATAAGCATAATAATGTCATTGCTTCATATAGTACGTCAACTAAATTTTTAAAGATTAGAACATAGCGTATTATTGATTGAAGTGGTTGCATTTGGACATCTTACAAGCACATCAAGCAAGCACATCTATGGCTCGGCGCAGGCGAAAGCCAATCCTATAATCCTACCCATCCTACCAATCCTAGTTCAGACAAATAAACCGCTCATCTGATTCCCACATTTCCCAATTCAAAAAAGTGAAGCGTTTACCCGTTATGGTTCACTCCGCTTCAATGTCTACAGGACATTGAAATTTGCTGAAGCAAATTATCGGTCGGTCATCCTATAAATCCTAGTTCTGACAAAAAGTAGGATATAATAACGACACAAAAATCCTAAAATATTACCTATCTTAAACTCACAAATCCACAAGATGAAACTACACACCATCCTCCTATCCATATTCTTCTTCCTTTCTCTCCAATCAATCACCCTTGCCCAAACCACTGCAAATTTATTCAGCGAAAAAGGACTCACGGTCAATGGTTTTGTAAAGAATATTTTTGATGGATTGACCGATAATTTACTACAAAATACATCTAACATCCTATAATCCTTTCATCTTAAAAATATTAATCAATGACCTTAACATCCTCCGCAACCATCCAAATCCAAAAACCAATAGACCAAGTCTACGAAAGCATCATAAACCCAACCCATATGACCAATTACTTCATATCAGAAAGCAACGGCCGACTGGAAACAGGCAAAGAACTACTTTGGGAATTTCCAGAATTTCCAGGTAGATACCCGATAAGTAATATCCAGGTTGAACCCAATCTATCCGTTTCATTTGTTTGGGATCCCGAGACCGTAGTACGAATTGGACTAGAAGCGCAAGAGGATAATAGCACAGTCGTCAAAGTTACAGAAGGCGCAAAAGAAAACAATGAACAAAACCTTAAATGGCTTGCAGACAATTCGTCAGGATGGGGGAATTTCCTTGCCTGCATGAAAGCCTACTTAGATCATGGAATAAATCTCCGAAAAGGAGCTTATGATTTTATGCGTAAAAATTAAATTGATTTGTATTTAAATAATATCCCAATGCAGATACAAAATAGTAACCTAAGTGACCTACCAAATATTTTCGAATTATATCGTATTGCCACTGCTTACATGAAGTCCAAAAATCAAGTTTATTGGCCCGAATTTGAAGAGGAACTAATAGCAAATGAAATACGAGAAGGAAGGCAATGGAAAATTGTACTACAAGATCAAATTGCCTGCATTTGGGCAACTACCTTAAATGATGAATTAATATGGGGAGCAGATGATCAAGTTCCTTCGGTTTACTTGCATAGAATTGCTACTAATCCAGATTTTCGTGGCCAAAACCTAATACAAAAAATTGTAGATTGGGCAGACGAATACTGTATTGCGCAAGGTTTGAAATATGTAAGAATGGACACGGTTGGCCTAAACAAAGGTTTGATTAAGCACTATACAAAATTTGGATTCGAATTCTTAGGGACCAAAAAACTTGAGCACACGATTGGATTGCCAGATCATTACAATGATGGAGAAGTATGTTTTTTTCAAAGAGAGGTAGTTTAATTGTTGTACATACGTATGGTTTGTGTGCTTCATTTTTAAGCAAGATATATACATGGAGATTCGCGCGTCTAAGTTTGATTTCTAACAATAAATAGAGGCCATTTTTATTAATATGTACTATGATAAAATATTATTACTATCTTTTCATTTACAGTTTTAATAGCCAACATATGAATTTTCAATCAACTGAAAATAAAAAGTAAATGAGCACAGAATCAGGTGAAAAGATAGGATTAATTAACGCCGTTTCTATTGGTATTGGTGGCATGGTAGGTGGAGGTATTTTTGCTGTTTTAGGTCTTGCAGCAAGTATGGCTAAAGGGGGAACGCCTCAAATAAATTATCTGCTATCATTGCTATTTGTATTGTTTTATTTTGTTTCTTATTAGAATTTTTCTGCAAAAAAAGTGAAAAGAAATAAATTGTGGAGTACCTTAAAAATAAAATGCTTAAACCTGTAACCTTGATTCTATTATTTTCTGTGTCAGCATTTATTATGCAGGCGCAAAACGAATCATCTAATGTGTTTTTATTAAACTTTGGTTTAGCGCTATCCAGTACAAAGGAAACGCATTATTCTTCAAATTTCAGAAATGGAATCGGGTACACGGTGAAACTTGGTTTTGAAAAAAGGACTTTAAAAGCAATCCATCGTTTTCAAACCTCATTCCTCCAGGCAGCTCAAGGAAAAGAAAATATTTCCTACTCCAATCTTTTAAATCCTGAAATAAGATATGATTTTTTAAAAGTGACGAATAAAAATGCAGTTCGGTTAGGAGGCTATCTTGATGCTGGTACATTACTAAATTTTAGACGTGGTGCATGGGCAGATGAAAACAGTATCAACTATACCATATGGTCTTCGCTCGGAGTTGTCGTTGAATATGAAAAAAATCTTCTTCTTAAAGGAACAGAACTAAAATGGAATATCAATTTTTCTTTGCCAATTTGTAGCTACTTGATCAGACCATCTTATACTTTTCCATACCCAGATAACTATCTAGAAGATAATACGTTTAATTTTGACCGTTCAGGTCTTGGAGGAAAAATAGTTACAGGAGGTGATTTGGTTACTTTAGATAAGTTTATAAATCTACAATTCCGAACAGGATTGAATTTGCCAATTGAGAATATTAAATGGGTTTTTGGTATAGAATACGCTTACAATTACAAGCAGACAGATGAACTTAAACCAATGTTCCAATCTATTCATGCATTAAGTTTTGTAGCCAATTTTTAAATTAAAGATGAAAACAGTCCTTTATTTATTTTCAATATTTTTATTGACATCTTCTTGCAGTTCTGAATTTGCAAGCCCTTCGTCTAATGAAATAGATGTCATAAAAACCTTATGGGAATACATAGATGAAAATTACGTTTATTTTGATTACAAATCCATTGATTGGGATCCAGTTGAGCAAAAATTTCTAACCAAAATAAATGCTGAGACAAGCAAGGATAGTCTTTTTACTTTATGCACAGAAATGATCGACGTCATGGAGGATGGACATAACTTCTTGAATACTGGAGATTCGATTTATTCATATGACTATACTGCTGGATTTGAAGTGAACTTCAGTGGAGCACTAATTAAATCAAAATATTTAAAAAGTGACTTTGAAATAGCTGGACCTTTTACCTATGGATTGATCAATGATAGTATTGGTTATGTTTATGTGGAGAAATTTAATAGGGCTGCTCTGTTCAATAACGTCATGCAATTTTTCACAACCCAAGAAGTTGATAAAATAATAATTGATGTAAGAAATAATAGTGGTGGACTGCCTCAAACAGCACAAACCATGGTTGGGTACTTTATTGATGAGCCAACCTTGATTGGTTACATCACACATAAAGATGGAAAAGCTCAAAATGAATTTTCTAATAAGCTTGAAGTAATTGCAATGCCTCAATCAATTTACTTTGATAAAAAAGTGAATATATTGATCAATAGAAAATCATTTAGTGCCTCTTCTTATTTTGCTAGTATGACATCCTATCTCCCTAATGTAAAGCTTATAGGACAGATCACGGGTGGAGGTGGTGGATCCGCCGCTGCTTATGAACTTCCTAATGGATGGGTCGTTGGAATAACAAGTAATTTTTTCCTTGATAGTCGTGATAACCATATAGAAAATGGTGTTGCCCCTTCAATAGAAATCGAAAATAGTGTTTTAGATATTTCAATGCAAGTAGATAAAATGCTTGAAACGGCCATAGCAAATTAATAACATATTCAAGAACAACAAAAATAACCAATTACAATGTCAACAAAATTGATAATTAAACTTGTAATTCTTTTTATAGGATTAGTTATGCCAATACTTGGGATGCTAAACTGCAAAGGATTTAATGAAGGAAGTATGAAAGTGAAAGAATGTTTTTTTGATAATGAACTCTTTAAAAGTTATGCAAGTTTTTATTTCGGGTGGATAACGATATCTTCCTTTATGATGTTCATTCCTGTTATAATCTATATCTTCATCGTTTTTCAAATTGCAAAGTTTGTATCTAGTTATTTTTAAGGAAGCAGAACAAGTAGCCGAACAAGTAGCCAGAACAAGTAGCCAGAACAAGTAGCCAGAACAAGTAGCCAGAACAAGTAGCCAGAACAAGTAGCCGGAACACGTAGCCAGAACAATTAGCCAGAACAATTAGCCAGAACAAGTAGCCGGAACAATTAGCCAGAACAGGTAGCCAGAACAAGTAGCCAGAACAGGTAGCCAGAACAAGTAGCCAGAACAAGTAGCATCCTATAATCCAACATATCCAACAAATCCAACAAATCCTAGTCTACTGTTCCTGCTGAAAGGTGTTTTCTCAACCGACTAACCTCCTTTGTAATTAAATTATACGCATCTATAATTGCTACTTCCACCGTATTATAGGTACTGATAAACCCTTCCCATTCATTTGCTTTTAACAAGCTTTCCAAAGATTCAAAGTAGGTAGTAATTTTATCTAATCCGACGATGGTGAACATCGGTTTTATTTTGTGACAATATCTAGCACATATCTTGATATCTTTATCTGATATGCCTTGCTTTAATTTTGCATTATCTTTTTCAAAAGAATCAAGAAAAGTTTCAAACATATCCAGGGTATAGACTAGGTCGTTTCCATAATTCTCTTCAATGTAAGATTGATCTAACTCCTTATGGAATCTAAATTTCGCATCAATTTCATTGATTGCTTTATCCTGATGAGCTTGTGTAGCAAAATATTTTGATAAAGCTATTTGAAGCTCGAGTGGGGTGAATGGTTTACTTAGAAAATCATTCATACCGATCTGCTTCGTCTCATCTTTTATTGACAACAACGAGCTAGCCGTTAGTGCAATAATTGGAACGTTTTGGTTTAAATTATTTGTATTACGAATATTTTTAGCAGCTTCGATGCCATCCATGATTGGCATTTGAATGTCCATAAATATTAGCGCGTATTCTTTTTCATTGCATTTATGAATGGCTTCTTTGCCATGATTTGCAAATTCGTAATTGAAAGCCCATTTTGTTAATAATCTGCCAATGTATTTTTGATTCAGAGGATTGTCCTCTACAACCAGAATTGGAAAGGTAGGTTGCTTGAAAGAGTCGCTATTTATATCAAATGCTACTTTGCTAACGATTGGTTTACCTGTGTTTCTAAAATTTAATTCAAAATGAAAAACAGAGCCTAATCCTTCTATACTTTCTACGGCCAGATCTCCTCCCATAAGATTGATGATCTTTTTCGTAATAGGCAAGCCTAGACCTGTGCCCCCGTATTTGAATTTCTTATCTTCAGAAACTTGCTTAAATTTTTTGAAGATATCATCAATCTTGTTTTTTGGAATTCCTATTCCAGTATCTTTGACTTCGAAATTGATTTTTATATACGCTGATGTATGTTCCTTTATGCCTACTTTCAATAATATATTCCCATGTTCTGTAAATTTTTCTGCATTTCCGAGGAGGTTAAAGAAAACCTGACTTAAAAGAAGTTCATCTCCAATAAGCATTGTATCAATACCTTCTTCAATATCAAGCTTCATTTCGATCGCTTTATTTTCTAGCTTTACAGCGAAAGTTTTCTCCAATATTTTTAATAAACTAATTAGGTCAAATTCCTTCTCTTGGATTTCAATATGACCCGCATCAATTTTTGAAATATCTAAAACATCTGAGATCAAAGAATGTAATATCGTTGAAGAACTCAAGAGTACATCAACATATTCTGATTGATCGATATCAAGTTTTGTATCGCTGAGGAGATGAGACATGCCAATAATGGCGTTCAACGGGGTTCTGATCTCATGACTCATATTAGCTAAGAATTGTTTTTCCGCTTTTTGTGCAGATTCTGCCAATTCTTTTGCTTCATTTAAAGCATCAATTAATTTTTTTCGCTCCGTTATATCTCTAGCAACTGCCGCAAATTTTATGATTTGTCCTTCTTCTCTGACTGCTTTAACAGATTGCCCGATCCATCTTATTTGCCCATCTTTACTTATGATCCTAAATTGCAAATAGGAATTATCTTTATCTTCCAACATCATGTTGCGATAAAAATTTCTGGTGTTTTCAATGTCATCTGGATGAACAAATTTAGAATAGTGGGCTTCGATCATTTCTTCATATTTAAAACCAAATCTGGCTGGACCATTTTGATTCATAAAAATGAAATTACCTTTTAAGTCTGCATGATATATGACCTCATCGATAGTCTCTACAAGGTCACGATATTTTTTATCAAAAGAAATCATCTTTTCAGTACGCAATTCTATCTCTTGCTCTAAGGTTTCATTTAAGCCTTTCAGCGCTTCATTAGTTTGGAAAAGTTCCAATGCTTTTTTTTCTAGAATACTTTCTGCTGCCTTACGTGCAGCAATTTCTCTTTCTAGTTTTCTTAGAAGTATTTTTGGATCCATCTTATTTTTTCATAATAGTGAACTTCACCATACTTCCCTCTTCATTAATATTGACTTTTTTCATTTCATATGGAGTCTTATAATATTCCATTGTACGTTCAATCAAACCCTCCGCAAAGTCGGCCATTTTTCTTTCTGATGAATAGATCATTTCAAATCCAATGTCTTCAACTCTTTGAGTTGTAAAGCTTGGCAGTTCAGCATCACTGTATAATTTGCGCACTTCTACATGAATGTGGTTTTCTATGGATTCTAAAAAATCAAAGGCAGAAGTTGTACGCTCGAAAAAACCAGGATAGCTACTCAAGAACGTATCAAATAAATACCTTCCGAATGCTTTTAGTAATATTGGAATGTCCGTTTCGGTCTTCGTACTAAGATTGGATATTAATTGTAACATCTCGTCATGGCTATAAGTCCCTATTGCGGTATAGGCTCCTTGAGACTCAAGCTTGCTGTTTTCAATGATATGATCTGCTATTTCAAGACCAAATTCCTTTTCAACCATCTCCAAAAACTCGGTAAATACAATTCCTTTCATTGGGTTATTTTTACTATTTATACTTGATTTTAATACAAAAGTTATCTAAATAGGGAGTACTTTTTCTGGTAAACAGATTATTTCATGTAGTATCAAAAGAAGCCTAAATGTATTTTTTACCATACTTTTGCGATCAATGTCGAAACACCATCATTTTATTATACATAAACCTTATGGCTACCTATCTCAGTTTGTCTACAATGAGCGAAAGAGACGAAATCGAAAGTTATTAGGCGCGCTAAAAGATTTTCCAGAAGGAACCATGTCTATTGGGCGATTGGACCAAAATTCTGAAGGTTTATTACTTTTGACTACAAACGGCAAGGTTAGCGAAGAGGTAAGAAGCAAGAAAGTAGAAAAAGAATATTTCGCTCAAGTAGACGGCGATATTACTTTAGAAGCAATACAACAGATCAAAGAAGGGGTGGAGATAGGATTGAGAGATGGAAAGTACATAACCCTACCTTGTGAAGCATATAAATTAATGGATGATCCAAACCTCAAAGCACGGACTCAAAAAATTAGAGATGAACGACATGGCCCAACCAGTTGGATCTCTATAACTATAAGGGAAGGCAAGTTTAGACAAGTCCGTAAAATGACTTCTGCTGTTGGATTTCCTACACTCCGTTTGGTTCGTATTAGGATAGGAAATATTCATCTGGATAATTTACAAGCTGGCGAAATTATTGAAGTTGATGAATTTGAGATCATTTAGTAGGATGAATGAAAGTTATTTTTTAATTGATATCTTTATTTAATGTTTACTTTTATGCTGACCAAATCAATTTGAATTTAGAATAATGAGATATATCTTTATTGCACTGCTTTTCTGTTTGACTTCTTCCATTTATAGTCAGACAAAAATTGATAACATCAAGAAGTTGATAGAATTATCCAATTACGATCTGCTAGGTGAAACCATGGTTGATGGGTACTTAGACATTTACAAAGATAAATTGGATGGCAATGAAACTTTAGTTGACTCCATGAAAGTATGGGTGTCGGATGGTCATGAAACAATGATGGACAGCATAATTATCAGTTATGACAAGCATTTTACAGACAAAGATATTGAGGAAATGTTAAAATTCTACAATACCAAGGTAGGTAAGAAAATAACTAAATTAACACCTTTGATTACAGAAGAAACCATGAGGGCTGGCAAAAATTGGGCGAATCACAATTTGCCGTTGCTGGAAGAAAAGTTGGCTCCCATTTTAGAAAAGGAAAAGCAAAAATATTCTTACGAGGCACTTTATAATCCGGATGAATTATTCCCAAACTTAAAGCCTTACAAATATTCCACGCCAGAATCATCAAGCAGAATCATTGAGAGTGATAAATTTGGATATACGGTTAATTATAATGCCGATGATTATAGTCTTATCGATTGCAAAATATTAAATCCAGTTGCTGATGTTTGTTTTGAATCTATAGATAAAACTGTATATGCTACTATTATAGTCGAAGGCATTCAAGCTGATTTGCGTCAACTAAAAGGTGTTGCCCTGTCAAACATGTATGCTGCAACCAAGGAAGTCGAACTTGGAGAAATTGGATTCATCTCTTTAAATGGTCTTGAATTTTTAAACATAAACTTGGAGGCAACTATACAAGGAATAGATCTTGTTTATGATAATTATTATATAACCCCTGAGTGGGGTGTATTACAATTCTTGACGTTTTGTACAAAGGGAGATCATGCCAAAAGCGCAAAGATCATGAAGGAACTTAATAACGGTCTCAAATTAAAATGATAACCAATCACTTCTTCAATGATCAAAACTAAAAGAGAATATAGCATCTTGAACGCACAATACATTTTTGATTTCGGAAAGGATGTTTCTTCCACTGAGATGCCTACCAAACTTAACAACCCGTTTAGTGATGGTGTTTCTCAAATTGCTAGAGTTGCTGCGGAAGAATTTCAACATTTTATTTCAGAGGAATCTAAATTATGGAAGTATGACTTTGACGGTCAAAAAGGAAAAATGTTTGGCGTCCTCGTCATTCAAAAAAAAGATAATAGTTTCGGTTACCTAGGAACCATTTCAGGAAAGCTATCTAGAACTGAAAGTTGTAATAAATTTATCCCAACTGTTTTTGACGATTCCGTAGGAGATTATTTTATTAATAGAGGGATGACCGAATTAAGTGAAATTAGTGGTCAAATAAAATCAGCTACAGATCCTGCTAGCATTAAATCACTAAAAGAAAATAGCAAGAACAAATCCATAGCCTTACAAAGAAGACTTTTTCAAAACTATAGTTTTATAAATCTTTCGGGAAGGAAAAAAAATCTCCTTGAAATCTTTAGGGAATCTTCTCATGCAAGCCCGCCATCCGGCGCTGGAGAATGTACGGCTCCGAAATTACTGCACTGTGCAATAGAACATGGATTAAAACCCATCGCACTCGCAGAATTCTGGTGGGGAAATTCAGATAAAAAAAAGGAACGGTTGCACAAATCATTTTACCCAGCCTGCAAAGATAAGTGTCGACCAATATTGGAATACATGTTGGAGGATCAGGGTTTGTTTGAAAGTAGAAATTCGTGAATGTTTATTCGTTCATCGTGAGTGATCCAAAATAAACGACGATGAACGATGAACGAATCACGAATAAAACCTACATTCTTTCCATCATCTCAACTCCCAACAGATCCATTGACCCAAGCAACAACTTAGCTACAGCCTTGCTAAGTTCAATTCTAAATGCTTTAGCATCTTCTGATTCTGCACGCAAGATCGGACAGTCATGGTAAAAGCGATGGTATGACTTGGCCAAATCATAGGAGAATTGCGCCACCTCCGCAGGATCAAAATTCTTTGCCGCCTTTTTAATGACAGCAGGGTAGACGTTCATCAAAACGATAAGGTCCTTTTCAGCTGGTAGCAGGGTGTCATAGGTATAGGTATCACGGACACCTTCAGAGGCAGCCTTACGAAGTATAGATTGGATTCGTACATAAGCATTCTGGATATACGGTCCCGTATGCCCTTGCAAGTCAACCGACTCTGCAGGGTTGAAAACCATACGCTTTTGAGGATTTACTTTTACAATATAATACTTCAAAGCACCCAACCCAACTTTGTTATAGAGTTCCTCTTTTTCTTCTTCCGTAGCATCTTCAAGTTCTCCTCTTTCTTGTGCATTTTTACGTGCTTCTCCGATCGTCTCTGCAATGAGGTCGTCTGCATCGACAACGGTTCCTTCTCGAGATTTCATTCTGCCGGTAGGCAAATCAACCATCCCATATGATAAGTGGTGCAAACCATTGGCATAAGGCATATCCAATCGACGCATGATCTCAAAGAGCGCTTTGAAATGTGCATTCTGCTCATCACCAACCACATAGATCATTCCCTTGGCTCCGAAATCTTCATAACGAAGATTAGCAGTGCCGATATCTTGAGAAGTATAGGTAGAAGTTCCGTCCGACTTTATAACCGTTTTATTGCCAAAACCTATATTTTCCAAATCGACAAAAACACGCTTGCCATCTTGTTGAAAGACTTTGTCTTCAATGCCTTTAGCAATTATTTCTTTTCCTAGCAAGTAGGTGTCTGACTCAAAATACAATTTATCAAAGCTGACCTTTAGGCTATCATAGGTGGTTTCAAATCCCGCCAATACCCAACTGTTCATCTTCTCCCACAAGGCACGGACATCCTCATCTCCTGCCTCCCATTTGAGAAGCATCTCCTTGGCTTCTGCACCTAACGCACTGAAGTCATTGAAGTATTGGTTTTTATAATCTTTGAAAAACTGCTCCTTGTCAATGTCTCCTTTCTTCTTTTCTTGGTAGGTCGTTTCTGCTTGTTCTGTCTTTTGCCAAGCTGCGTATTCTTCTTTGTATGCTTGGGCAAATTTAACATAGTACTTACCTACAAAGTGATCCCCCTTTATTCCAGTTGACGCTGGCGTTTCACCATTGCCAAACTTTTGCCAAGCCAACATCGATCGACAAATGGCAATACCTCGATCATTAACGATCTGCACATTTTTAGTCTCATGCCCGGCAGCCTTTAAGATCTTAGAAACAGACCAACCTAGTAGGATGTTACGTATATGTCCAAGGTGCAAAGGTTTATTCGTATTGGGAGAAGCAAATTCTACCAGCATGGTTTCTCCCGTACTTGGATGCTGTCCATAGGTAGGATTCTCGTTGATCTCCTTCAACTTGCTAAACCAGTACGAGTTATCTATACTTAGATTTAAAAACCCTTTCACGACATTGAAGCCAGAAACATAAGGGCTCTTCTCCTCAATAAGTGCTCCAAGTTCTGCCGCAAGAGCCTCTGGTTTTTTCTTAGCTATTTTTGTAAATGGAAAAACAACGACCGTATAATCCCCTTCAAATTCCTTCCTAGTATCGCTGACAGGGACTTTGGATGATTCAAATTTTTCTCCATACAACTGCAGGACCGAATCAATGCAAACCGCTTGCAAATGTTCTTGAATATTGTCTAGGTCGATGTTGATACTCATTACTTCTTTTTATTATGTTCTTCCATGTAGAACTGAAAAAAATACGGAATAGTTTCTATCCCTTTATAGTAGTTGAACAAACCATAGTGCTCGTCTGGTGAATGGATGTCATCAGAATCCAATCCGAAGCCCATCAATACAGTTTTTACGCCTAATATTTTTTCAAACATCGAAACGATCGGGATCGATCCACCACCTCTTACAGGAATGGGATTCTTTCCAAAAGTCTTTTTCATTGCTCTATGTGCTGCCTTATATTCAATGGTGTTTGTAGGCGTTACAGCAGGCTCTCCGCCATGATGCGGTGTTACCTTTACCTTTACTGACTTAGGTGCTATAGATTCAAAGTGTTTTTGAAATAACTTGGTGATTTTTTCTGGATCTTGATCTGGCACCAAACGCATGCTGATCTTAGCATAAGCTTTTCCAGGCAATACCGTCTTAGCTCCTTCACCAATGTAGCCGCCCCATATTCCGTTTACATCCAAAGTTGGTCTGATAGAAGCTCGTTCCAAAGTAGTATATCCCATTTCTCCATACACGTCTTTTACATCTAAGGCCTTTTTGTACTTCGTTATGCTAAACGGTGCCTTGTTCATTTCAGCCCTATCTTTTTTAGAGACCGTCACCACATCTTTGTAAAACCCTGGGATGTTGATCTTATTCTTTTTATCATGCAATGAAGCGATCATCTTAGATAAGATATTGATCGGATTAGCCACAGCACCACCATATACTCCTGAGTGAAGGTCTTTGTTTGGTCCAGTCACCTCAACTTCTACATAACTCAAGCCTCTAAGACCCACTGTTATAGAAGGTTGTTTATTTGAAATGATAGAAGTGTCAGAAATTAAGATCACATCATTGGCCAATTTCTTTTTATTCTTCTTGCAAAATTCTCCAAGATGCACAGAACCAACTTCTTCTTCTCCCTCGATCATGAATTTTACATTACAAGGTAGAGAGTCATTTTTATTCATAGCTTCAAAAGCCTTGATATGCATGAATGCCTGTCCTTTATCATCACAAGATCCTCTAGCATAAATTGCGCCTTGGGGATGTATCTTTGTCTTTTTGATAACTGGTTCGAATGGAGGAGAAGTCCAAAGCTCAATTGGATCAGCAGGCTGAACATCATAATGACCATAGACCAAAACTGTCGGCAATTTAGGATCAATGATCTTTTCGCCATATACAATAGGATGTCCTTTTGTTTCACATACTGCGACCATTTCGGCGCCAGCCTGCTTAAGATGCTTAGCTACAAGTTTGGCAGTCTTTGCAACATCTTTTTTGTATTTAGGATCTGCACTGACAGATGGAATTTTTAAGAGCTCGATCAACTCATCTAGCTGCCTCTTTTTGTTTGCCTTCAAATATTTCTTTAAATGGTCCATTGTATAAATTTTTAGATCGCAAATTTAAGAATTTTAACCGTCTTTCACGATAAATGATAGGGCTATCAAGAGAACAAAGTTCTTATCTATAATTTATTTTAAAACTAAGTCTGCCTTTGGCAGCGAAATAGTCATTTGTTCAGTTATATTTGTAACATCAAGAAATCACCCAAGATTATCTACAACAAAACTACCAGAGATTGGAATTGACATTAGTCATCCGAATTTCTGACAACTAAGAAACATGACTCAACGTATTGAAGATTACTTGATACCACCTGCAGTGGACTCAGAGATAAAAGAGCTTTTGAAAGATTGCTTTCCTCAATACCCCGAAAACCAAAGTTATTTAAATCAAAGGCCATCCTTCCGTTACTTAAAATATGATGATGATAAACTCATCGCTCACCTTGGTGTTGAATCAAGAATTATCTCTATTGATGGTAAAGCTTGCAGAGTATTCGGCATCGTCGATCTCTGTGTGCACGAAAATTTTCAATCCAAAAAACTCGCTTCTTCTTTAATTAAAGAGCTGGAAAAGTTCTCTAAGGAGTGTAATATTGATTTTATACTTCTATTTACGACTTCTTCCAACTTCTACAAAAAACTAGGTTTTAAGCAAGTCCAAAACAAATCTCGTTGGTTGATGATCCAAAAGAACCAAAGCCTTGGTGTTGCTAGACGTTCCGTCTCCGATTCTCTCATGGTCAAAGCCATTGGAAAGAAAGAATGGATGCCTGGGGAGGTGGATTTGATGGGGCACATCTTTTGATAAACCGAAAAATTTTAATTTAAAAAGTAGTTTTTGAATACTTTTGCATTTTTTTGTTAAAATTGTTCTCTAAGCTTAACAATTTTAGAGTATAAAGCAGATAACTGCTGATCTATCCCAATAGGCCGAAAGAGGATCTAAAGTAAAAGTTGTTGGTGTAGCATCAATTAGGCGAAGGGAAAATTCTAGAATCGGAGATTTAGTTTCAAAGTTAGAAAGGCATTTATTGTCATGCAATATTGAGCAGAAAAGATAGTATTCTAGAAGTAACAGCTACTGGTTATGAAGATACCAATGAATTGAAAGCGTCTCTTAATGGAATAGTAAATCCTTTAAGTTTTAATAGAGCACGATTGACGAAATTTTCCTTTAGAACCAGTAAGAAAAATAAAGAGATATCCACCTTGCAAATAGATAAAAAAATTACAAGAACCAAATGTTATAAATGTATGAGGCCTTCAAGCACATGCATTTGTAGACATATTAGCCCTATTCAGACTAAGACACGGTTTATCATTCTTATGCACCCAAGGGAGCATAGAAAAGAAAAAGTTGGAACGGGACTTATGACTAAGCTGCAACTTGAAAATTCAGAAATTATTGTAGGTGTAGATTTTACTAATAATGATCGTGTAAATGAAATACTGACCAAAGAAAAAGGTTCTTTCTTACTTTATCCGGGAATAAATAATTTCAATTTATCGACAAGCAAGCGTTCAGAAATAAATTCATTGATGGTTAACAGTCCTCATCTCTTCCTTCTTGATGGGACATGGGCCTGTGTCCGTAAAATGCTTAAACTTAGTAAGAACTTGCAAAAATTAAAAAGGGTGAGTTTTGATAATAAAATAAAATCAAAATTTATTATCAAACAACAGCCAGAAGCGCTTTGTCTTAGCACTATAGAGTCAGTCTTCACGGTCTTAAATTTACTGAAGGAAGGTGGCTTAGAACAATGCGATACGAAGGGTTTTCTTATTCCTTTTGAAAAACTGATTGAGTACCAACTCGAGTATATTCACAACCCAAATAGTAAAAACTATTGTCCAACTGCGAACAAAGAGATCAGTCCAAAGAACTTGTATAAGGAAAATCCGAATAGAACTTTTCTTTTTGAACAAAATAGTTAGGCGTCATTTCGCATCAAAGTCGTTCTTAAGGCTATAATTTTGTTGTTACTTTTGCATATGGAAAAATTGGGATCAATGACAACTCAACTATCTCTAATTCTTAGTTTTCTTTTGTTTGATTGCAGTGATTTCAGTAATAGACGAATAGATCAACGTCCGACTCAAATAGCGGATCAGAGTAATAAGACCATAACCCACTTTTACATTTTACATTTTAAATTTTACATTTTTCTGTTTCCTTACCTCACTCCTTCACCTTATCATTTTTCATCGGCTCTTCTTCAAAATTGTAAAACATAAACGACAAAATATCCGATGCCTCATTTATCTTCTCCTCTGTGGATTTTCCAGCACCGTGGCCGGCGGAGGTGGCGATCCTGATCATCACCGGTGCATCGCCCGTATCCTTGTATTGTAATTCTGAAATGAATTTGAACGAATGAGCAGGAACTACGCGGTCATCATGATCAGCGGTAGTTACTAGGGTAGCAGGGTAGGCTTGCTTTTCTAAATTATGTAATGGAGAATAAGCATGCAAATATTTAAAATCTTCAGCATTGTCTGTCG
>ENA-ORXM01000232-ORXM01000232.1-marine-metagenome-genome-assembly--contig:-NODE-232-length-110439-cov-39.637901_pt1 | contig 110439 bp, 92 predicted proteins | sample MGYA00237867_ERZ511480 | MGnify/ENA primary metagenome ERZ511480 (study PRJEB26309, sample SAMN06266103) | marine metagenome | isolation source: Algal blade | place: United Kingdom:Sidmouth, United...
TTCAGGTGTAAACGGCGTTGGCGACATCGTGGAAGGCGTCAATACCGGTGACAGAGACGTCAATGGCGACGGTGTCGTGGATACCTCCGTTGGCGATCTTGATGGCGACGGCTTCGAGGACTTTGACATCGATGGCGACGGCAATTTCGACACCAAGCTCGGTGACCGTGATTTTGACAACAGAACCGACTTTGACGTCAATGCAGACGGTGAATCAGACTTCGATGCCGATCGCGACGGCACCGTCGATCTGTCCGTCATCGGCGATGATGGCTTCGTCGCCGGCTACGACACCGACGGCAATGGATCGGCAGACGTCGATGCTCAAGGCGAGCGCTTTCCGCCTGAATTCATTGAGCCGAGCACGGCCAACCCCTGCGGAAGCCAGGCATCGGGTGACCCTGTTTCGGGAACCTTTGACTGGCAGGACAACTGCCAGGTGTCACAGGCCAATCAGTTCGCGAACAGTCAGTACACGAAAGGCATCCAGCGGGTCGTCTGGTGTGCAGGGTTCGAGGGCAATTCTGCGGCGACTACGGTCGAGGATTTCGCCGACGGAATCTTCGGCAACAACACGCAACTTGCCGTCGAGGCATTTCAGAGAAGCGTCGACGAGGACGATGATGGCGTCGTCGGTCCGCGTACCTGGGCCTCACTCCAGGAAGCGCTTGGCGAAGCGTTGCCTGTGGGAGCAGAAGGGGCAGTCAGCTCGGACGAATCGTTCTTCGACGCCTATACCGTCGCCGGTGAACGTTGCGGCGGCAGGGCGCTCTTCTACAACCAGGTGCCCACCAGCGCTGACGGGCTGAGCGTCGAGGATCCGGCAGGCTGGTTCATGGCCGAGACGCTCGGATCACGCTCGCTCATCGACTTCACCATCGATGCACCCTGATGCACCCACTACCGCGCGCGCTCGGATCTGACCATTCGTGATGCGCGCGCGCGGTCTGGCTGCCGGCGCCGTGCTGGTCGCTGGCGGTCTGGTGGTTGGCGGTGTTGTCGGCTATCTCCTCCTTGACGACGGTAAAGATGACGGCGATCCCGTCGTCGAGGAGCGTGAGGAGCGCAATTCGGGCGAAGGCGAGGTGGCCGATTCGGCGCCTTCGCCTTTCGCCGTGTCGGACACCAGCAATCCGGAGGCGACCGCACCGGTAACGGATTCAGCGACAGTGGCAGACCTTCCTGCCGACGCGTCGTCTGCTGGCGTATCGTCCACGTCTCCCCCGATCGATTTGTCACCGGCCGACATGCCGATCGATCGCATCGGGCGGGAGGCCATGAGTGACGAATTCCAGGCCAGTCTGAGCGCTGCGCTCGCGAGCGACAGCGAATTGCTGTCGGCGCTCATCGACAGTCTGCGAGCCGATGGAGATGCGCAGCGTATTCTCAGGCTGTCGATCGTGCTGGGCGAGCTTGGCGATCCCGCGATCGATGCGCTGATCGAGGAACTTGCCTACTCGGTTGATCCCGCTCTGGTCGTCGCCTCGCTCGATCTGATGAAACGTTCGGGAGTCGACAAGGCCCGTGCCAGAGCTGTCGTTTCAACTCTGCTTGCCAATGACGCTCCGGCCGATGTTCTGGTGCCCGCTCTGTCGGCGATATCCAGGCCTGGCTCTGCCACCGATGGCGAACGTCAGGACATGGCCAATCAGATCGCCCTGTTGGCGAATCACGAAAGCGCCAACGTGCGGAGTGTGAGTATCGATCTTCTATCACGCTGGACGTCGGACGGCAGTGATACGCCGGTGCTTCTCGGTGCGCTCCAGGACGAGGACGCATCGGTGCGACGCAGCGCCGCCTATTCCTTGGTCGGTCATGAGCACAATGCCGAGGAAGTGGTCGCCGGCCTGCTCCGCACGGCTGAGGATGCCGACGAGAACGAGGCGGTTCGGAAGGCTGCGATCCTTGCCGTTCAACGGAGCCCGGGTGCAGACGAGAGTCAACGTCGGCGAGTCGACGAAATACTCTTGCTGCTGAATCGTCGTCCGGCAAGATGAGACCGAATCGATGGCCGAGAGACACGGAATTCACGAACCGACCATGACACCCGACACCGAACGATTACGTGGGCTTGCGGCGCTTGGCGGGAAACTTGTCGATGCCGGGCAGTTCGCCGGGATCGGGTGGCGTGTATTGCAACACGGCACCGTTGTTGCCGAAGGTCTTGTCGGTCATGCCGACTACGGGCGAAAGCGTCCCTTGGACGACGACACGCTGTACCGCCTGTACTCGATGACCAAGCCGGTCATCTCGGTGGCTGCGCTGCAGCTGATCGAGGCGGGTCGGCTGCAACTGGGCGATCCGGTCGAGGCGTGGGTGCCCGCCTTTGCCGACATGCAGGTACTGGGTGAGGGCGGGAAGATCGCGAGCGCCGCTCGTCCCGTGACCATCGAGGATTTACTGACGCATCGAGCGGGCCTGTCCTACGATTTCATGCCGGACTGCGCGGTTGCCGATCTCTATCGGGACGCGGCGCTCACGGCCGATGGCACACGCTCGCTCGAAGGGCTGGTCGGCGAGATCGGTCGCTTGCCGTTGACACATCAACCCGGTGCGCGATTTCACTACAGCTACGCAACCGATGTACTTGCCCATGTACTCGAACGCGTCTGCGACGAGCCCCTCCAGGATCTTCTCGAGCGCGCGATGTTCCGACCCCTCGGCATGCAGGATACCGGCTTTGAAGTCGCTGTCGGGGATCAGCACAGATTGGCCGACATGTACGGTATGCGCGAGCTTCACGAGGTGCCGCCCGCCGTCGATCCGGAGCATGAACTCTTGCCCATGACGGTCGAGGCGAGTTATCCGTCGAACGCGAACGGCCAGTTTGCCCGGGGTGGCATCGGCCTGTTCTCGACCTTGAGCGACTATGCCGGATTTGCAGAATGCCTGCACAGCGGCCGTGCAGCGAGCGGCGAGGTGCTGCTGTCTCTGCCGATGATCGATCTGCTCTGGTCAAATCGCTTGCCACGGAGCCAACGTCCGATCGCCACCGGGCGACATGGCATGGGTGGCTACGGCTGGGGGCTGATCGGCCGGGTGATGGTCGACCTTGGTGAATCCATGCACCTCAGTGTGGCGGGCGAAGGCGGCTGGGCCGGTGCTGCATCGACCTGGTTCTGGTGCGATCGTCGGAACGGTATTACCGGACTTGTATTTTCACAGTTCCTCGGCTCGACCGTCGCGTTGGGGCCATTGATGCAGAGCGCAGCGTACCGGGGCTTCAGCGCCGCGCGTTGACGCTCGCCCCGGCCTCATTCGCCCCGCCATTCGTATTTTGCCCGGCCGCCCGCTGTTCAGCCAATTCGGGTTCAGCCACGATGTGCCCGGCCGCGCCCTGGGTCGTTGCCCGGGCGTCAGCTGCCATCGGGTCGGCCTCTCCTGCAGAATTCTCGCCCGCGCGTCGACGCTCCTCGCGAAGCACATCGTCGCGAGGTGAATCGCCTGCGTTCGACGGTACCCGCTCCTTCAGCGCGACGGCTCTGCCAGCACTTTCCCGACGTTGCTCGGTAACCCGGCTCTGACTTTGATCATGATTTGTTTCCGGCCAGCCTTGTGCGTGCCGCTCGATCAGGTCGCACAGGAAAGCGATGTGATCCGGCCGTTCGTTCAGGCAGGGAATGTAGCGAAATCGCGTGCCGCCCTCCGCTTCGAAATATTCACGATTCTCGCCGCTGATTTCCTCGATCGTCTCCAGGCAATCGGCCGAGAACGCCGGGCAGACGACGTCGATGGAAGTCACCCCCTCTGCCGGCAGTGACTTCATGGTCTCGTCGCAGTACGGACGTAGCCATTCCTCCCGACCGACCCGCGACTGGAAGACCACGCGATAGTCGTCTTCGCCAATGCCGAGCGCTTCGGCCAGCAGGCGGGAGGTCTTGTGACAAAGGCAATGGTAGGGATCTCCCGAGAGCAGGTAGCGTCTGGGAATGCCGTGATACGACGTTACCAGCAAGTCGCCGCGGCCGTGTTCCTCCCAGCTTTCGCGCACCGACGCGGCGAGGGCCTCGATGAAGGCTGGTTCGTCGCAGAACTGATTGATGAAACGAGTCTCCGGGATCCAGCGCGTACCCTGCAATCGGGATGTCACGGCATCGAAAACCGATGCGGTCGTGGTACCTGAATACTGCGGGTACATCGGCAGGACGATGAGTCGCCTGACCTTGGCGCCCTCGAGTTCGCTGATGGCGCTGTCGATCGATGGCGAGCCATAGCGCATGCCGAGAGCGACGGCCACGTCGTCACCGAAGCGCGTGTGCAGGGCCGCGCGCACCGCGTCAGTCTGTCGACGGGAGATGGCAAGCAACGGTGACCCGTCCTCGTCGGACCAGACCTCGCGATACGCTTCGGCACTGCGTGAAGGGCGAACCCGCAGGATGATGCCGTACAGGAGAATCTTCCACAGCCAGCGCGGTAGCTCGATGATGCGCGGGTCGCTCAGGAACTCCGCCAGATAGCGGCGTACTTCCGGGGTCTGTGGCGCTTCCGGCGTGCCGAGGTTGACGAGCAGCACACCGAGCCGCTCCTCGGTCCCGTGCACGTAGCTCGGTGTGCCGATGTATTTCATTCAGGCGATGACATCCGGGTATTCGGCAGAGTTCTTGACCACATGCTTGTACGTTAACCGGCCGCGAATGGAGTCCACGCTGGTAGCGCCGCATCGACCCTTGCCGTAGCATTCGCTCCGTCCTTCGAGCGATTTCGAGCCGACCGTTCGTCGCGAGAGTATAAGTCACCACGGCGGTTAAGCCGACGACTCCCCGCGTTCCAGACGTCCTCTACACAGCTGCCATGGCATCGACCTCATGCCACTGAAAATCGCACTGCCACGCGAACGCCGTGAAGGCGAGCGCCGGGTCGCACTCGTTCCGGCGGCCGTACAGCGCTTGCTCGCCAGCTGGCCGACGCTCACCGTCCAGGCTGAGGTCGAGTGTGGGCATGCCGCCGGGTTCCCGGATGGCGACTACGAGGGCGTCGAATTTTTCGACGATTTTCTGGCGACTGTCGACGGGGCCGATATCGTGGTCAAGGTCGGCACGCCGACGCTCGCCGAGATCGAGGCTCTGGCACCCGGTACGGTTCTCGTCACGCTGACACGGGCGTTTCAGCACCTGCCCGAAGTCGAGGCGCTGGCAACACGTGGCATCACCACGATCGGCATGGACATGATGCCACGCACGGCCCGTGCGCGTTCAATGGATGCCGTTTCATCGCAAGCGACGGTCGCGGGCTACAAGGCGGCCTTGCTGGCAGCAGAGCTGTCGCCACGACTGTTTCCGATGATGACCACCGCCGCCGGCACCATCCGGCCATCCCGGGTCGTCGTCATCGGCGCGGGTGCTGCGGGGCTTCAGGCGATAGCCACGGCACGCCGGCTCGGCGCCGTGGTGGAGGCCTACGATATCCGCTCGCTGGCACGCGAACGCATCGAATCGCTCGGGGCGCGCATGATCGACACCGGCGTCGAGGCGACCGATTCCGCCGGTCACGCGCGAGCGCTTCGGCGTGACGAGCAGAAGCACCAGCAAGAGGTGCTGGCTGAACACCTCTCGCGTGCACATACCGTCATCTGTGCCGCCTCCATCCCGGGTCGACCGGCCCCTCGCATCGTCACTACCGACATGGTCGACGGCATGTTGCCGGACACGGTCATCGTCGACATGGCGGCTTCGACCGGTGGAAATTGCGAACTGACCCGTCCGGGCGAGCATGTTCAGCACGGTGACACGCTGATCGTCGGTCCGCTGAACCTGCCGAGTCACGGCGCTGTGCACGCGAGCGAGATGTATGCGCGTAACGTCACCAACCTGCTGGCGCTGATCATCGATGCGGAGGGGTCCGTCGTGCTCGACGAACAGGATGAAATAATCGCGCGTTGCGTCCTGACGCATGACGGCGATGTCTGTCACCCGATGACTGCTGCCTTGCTCGAGCGAACCGCACGGGCCTTTGGGACTGCCCGGCAGGCGAAGGTTGATGACGGTCCGGACAATGTGTCCGACTGGGCCGACGAGGCGCCCGATGACGAGACTGGCGGCGATGCGGATGCCACGGGTGCATCCCGGTCAGCTGCGTCCGCCAAGGGTGCGTTCGTCGAGACCGAGCGTCGTGCGCCACCGGCTCGCGATCCGGGCTACGCACCTGCTCGATCGGGTAGCACCGTGGCAGCACCGGTCGCGCCTGTGGACCGTGCGGTCGACAACGACAGCACAGATGCTTCGGGCTCGGTGGGCGACGCACTTCCGCTCGAGGGCAGAATGAGTGGTGCCGTGTCGAAACCCGCCGGTTCCATCGATGATGGCGCGGCCGATGCGCATTCGGAAGAGGAGCAAGAGGCGACCGACGCGGTGCAGGGTGAAGATCGATCCACCCGGCAACCCGCACAGGAAGAAGATTCGGTGATAGCGCTGGAGGAGCCGCAACGGGACGACCTGACGGCGATCGCGGGCATTGGCCCGGCCTTGCAGGGTCGCCTTTACGCCTTTGGGATCGAACGATTGTCGGCGTTGGCCGAGCTCGATGCGAAGGCTCGCGAGCGCCTGGCCGTCCAGCTCGAGCTCGACGACGAGATCGAGCGCGACGACTGGTGTGGTCAGGCGCGTGAACTTCTGGGTATTGCCTCTGGGTCAGACCAGACAGTCGAGGGCACAGACTGATGGACGGTGTGGGTTTTCTGTACCTGTTCGTGCTCGCCGGAGTCGCGGGCTACGTGATGATTGCGCGCGTTCCCTCGGTCCTGCATCTGTCGCTCCTCTCCGGTGCGAACTTCATCCATGGGGTCGTGCTGTGCGGTGCGATGCTGGCTCTTTCCCGAGCCGATCAGGATATCGAGCGCCTCGTCGGATTCCTCGCCGTCGCGCTGGCAGCGGCCAATGTCGTCGGTGGCTATCTGGTCACTGATCGACTGCTCAAGCTGTTCGAACGCCGCGTTTCCACGCAGCGGGCGCGCCGTGACCAACTGAGTGCCGGTGAGCCTGTACGGCGGGACGACGCGTGAATCACTCGCTGCCTCTGGCTGTCGAGCTGGCCTGGTTCTTCGCCGCCCTGCTGTTGCTGTTCGGCCTGCGCAACCTGAGCATTCCGTCGCGCGCTCGCAACGGCCTCTACCTGGCCGCGGCCGGCATGGTCATCGCGGTACTCGCCGGGCTTGCACACCCCGAGCTCGGCGCGAATCTGGTGATGATGATCGTGGCCTTGCTCATCGGTGGTTCGCTCGCCTGGTGGCACGCCAGGCGGCCCGCCACGAGCTCGGTGGCAGCCTCCATCGCGATCTACAGTGGGCTCGGAGGAGGCGCCGCCGCCGCCATCGCAACGGTCACCTTGTTGCAAATCGGTGAACGACCGGAAGTCTTGCCGCTGGTGGCCGTTCTCGGGGGCTTTGCAGGCTCGGTCTCGCTGGCAGGGTCACTGGTCGCTGCACCGCGGCTCCACGGCCGTCTGGAACGCCGTAGCGGCACCGTGCAGCGGCAGGTCGCCTACCTTGCCAGTGGCGTGTCCGTGCTACTGCTTGGCGTGCTGTTGTCTGCGTCGACCACCGCCCATCCGATCCTCTTGCTCCTGTTTCTCTGCCTCTCGTTGACCTTCGGCGTGCTCATGACGTTACCGGTTGCGGTCGTCGATCTGCCGGTGGCCATCTCGATCTTCAACGCATTGAGCGGGCTGGCGGTCGCGCTGGACGGCTTCGTTCTCGGCAATACGGTGATGACGGTGGCCGGCACCGTCGTGTTCGCAGCCGGATTGTTGCTGACCCGCCTGATGGCACGCTCGGCGAATCGGCGCCTGGGTGAAATCATGTATTCGGGGTTCGGCGTCGCATTCGAGGATCGCACCATGGATCGTCCGCCCGACGATGTCAGCCTGATCGATGCCGACGACGCGGCGGTCGCGCTTGCCTATGCGCGCCGCATCGTTGTCGTCCCGGGGTTCGGCATGGCCACCTCGCAAGCACAGCACAAGCTGCGCGAGCTGACGCAGCTTCTGGAGGAGCGTGGTGTGGAAACCGCCTTCGCGATCCATCCGGTTGCCGGTCGCATGCCGGGACACATGGATGTGCTGCTCGCTGAAGCGGGCGTCCCTTACGATCGCATCCACGACCTCGCCGATATCAATGAAGAATTCGACAAGGTGGACCGGGTGCTGGTCGTCGGTGCCAGCGATATCGTCAATCCGGCGGCGCGAACCGATCCGGATTCGCCGCTGTACGAATTGCCGATTCTCGACGTGGACAAGAGTGATGGCGTGATCGCACTGCATCGAGGAACTGGTACGGGTTATTCGGGTGCCGAGAATCCGCTATTCAGTGCACCGGGAACACGGGTTCTGCAGGGGGATGCGCGGCAAAGCGTGCAGGATCTGATCACGGCGCTGAAGGAGCTCGACTAAGTCTTGCAACCGGTTGCTCCCGGTTCGTCGGAAAATGGGCGTCTGAGCCTGTCAACTAGCCTTCCGGGCAGTTAAAAAATCGTCCCGGACGCTTGACGTAGTCGAAACGAGGCGATCTTTATGCACATCGCTGAAAAGTCGTTGCGTGAATGTGATCCGTAGTGTATTGGCAGGCGGTGCAAGCTTAAGGAGTTGTTTCAAGTTATTGATAATCAAATGTTTCTTTCCGCTGCTCAAAAGACGACCAGTTGGTGCAACTGCTTCTCCGTTCAACGACTTAGGTGTGTTATTCGGTTTTGTCCCCAATGTTATCCACAGTTTTTGTGGATAACCCCGAAGGGTCAGCAAGGGATTTCGTCAACGCCTTGAAGAATGTGACCCATGCCCGCTTGAACCTCCCGTTTCGTGTTGCGGTCAGCACTGGTGAGTCATCCCGGGCGGGCATCGCGCCGTCCAGCATGGCTGGAGCAGTCGCCTGAATCGGACACCGGCGCCAGAACGGTATGCGCAGGTCGCGGTGCCGTCGCCGGTGTTCGGCGTGTTCGACTATCGATGGCCGCACGAGGCGGCGCCGCGGCCGGGCGTTCGCGTCAGCGTGCCGTTCGGACGGCGTCATGTCATTGGCGTCGTGGTGGCCGCCATCGCGGAAACCGCGGTGCCAGCGTCGAGACTCCGTCCCGTCGGAGACGTTCTCGACGCCGGGCCACTACTTGACGCGGAGTCGCTGACGCTGCTCGTCTGGGCAAGTCGTTACTACCACTATCCGATCGGAGAAGTCCTCGCCAGTGCCTTGCCGGTGCTGTTGCGGCGGGGTGCGGTGGCCCGGGTCGCCCTTCGCGAAACCTATCGTCTGGCTGCTCCGCTGAATGTTGGCGATCCCGAGCGTCTTGCCGCTCGCGCGCCTGTGCAAAGAGCATTGCTGCAGCGTCTGCTCGAGGCCGATGGCGGCACGGTTGACTCGAGCGTGTTCGCGGCAATCAGTCGTCGCTGGCGACCCTCGATGAAAGGGCTGCTCGATCGTGGTGTCGTCAATCGCGAGGAGAGCGAACGCATTCCCGCCAACACCGCCACGGCCACGCCATTGCCGCTGCTCGAGGAGCAACGCGCTGCGGTCGAGAGCATCGTCGCAGCCCTCGGTGAATTCGTCTCTTTCCTGCTTTACGGTGTGACTGGCAGCGGCAAGACCGAGGTTTACCTGCGCTGCATCAGGGCGGCGTGCGAGCGCGGGATACAGACGCTGGTGCTGGTGCCCGAGATTGCCTTGACTCCGCAGCTGATGCGGCGTTTCGAGGCGCGACTCGATGGCTGTCTGGTGACCTTGCATTCGGGTCTGAACGACACTGAACGGCTGCAGAACTGGCTGCTTGCCGTCGAGGGTCGTGCTGACGTTGTGATCGGCACCCGTTCGGCGGTGCTGGTACCGCTGCCGCGGCTCGGACTCATCATCGTCGATGAGGAGCACGACGGATCGCTCAAGCAGCAGGATGGTTTTCGCTATCACGCGCGTGACCTCGCGGTGATCCGGGCACGCGACCGAAACTGTCCTGTCGTTCTCGGAACGGCAACCCCGGCACTGGAGACGATGCACAACGTGGCGCGCGGCAGAGCCGTCGAACTCGCTCTGCCACGGCGAGCGGGGGAGGCCACGCCGCCGACGCTTGCGCTTCTTGATATCCGCCGACGGGCGTTGATAGAAGGCATGAGCGATCGCTTGCTGGCGGCGATTCGACGACACCTCGATGCCGGTGGCCAGGCGATGGTTTTCGTCAATCGTCGCGGCTTTGCGCCGACCTTGCTGTGCAATGACTGCGGCGCGGCGGCCGATTGTCGGCAGTGCGATGCGCACATGACCGTGCATGCCCGCATCCGTCGCCTGCGCTGTCATCACTGCGGTGCGGAGCGCGACTTGCCACCGGTGTGCGAGAGCTGTGGCTCGGCGCGTCTGGATCGAGTCGGCTACGGCACAGAGCGCATCACCGACGCGCTCGAGGCGGCGTTTCCGGACGTGCGTGTCGCGCGTATCGATCGGGACAGCACACGTCGCAAAGGTGCCCTCGAACGGCAGCTCGAACTCGCGACCAGTGGTGCCGCCCGGTTGCTTGTCGGCACACAGATGCTCGCCAAAGGCCATCACTTCCCGAAACTGACCCTGGTCGGCGTACTCGATGCCGATCGGGGCTTGTTCGGCACGGATTTCCGTTCGCTAGAACACATGGGGCAGTTGATCGTGCAGGTGGCCGGTCGAGCCGGACGTGAAGCTGCACAGGGCGCCGTGCTCATCCAGACCCGACACCCCGACAACGAGATGCTGCAACTGCTTGTCAGGGACGGCTATCGCCCCTTTGCGGCGGCGATCCTCAAGGAGCGTCGAGTGGCTGACTTGCCGCCTTACGCCTACGTTGCGCTACTTCGGGCAGAGGCTACGGGCATGAGCGCTGCGCTCGACTTCCTGCAGCAGGTCGCCGATTCGCTCGCGCATCAGCCGGGTGCGGGCTTGCAAATTCTCGGTCCGGCGCCTGCGCCGATGGAGCGACTCGGTGGTCGCTATCGCGCACAGCTCTATCTGCAGTCCGACAGTCGCGTGCAGTTGAACGAAATTCTGGGTGCCCTTGCGCGGCGTATCGTCGAGGTGCCGGGTGCACGCCAGGTTCGCTGGTCGATAGACGTCGATCCGGTCGATCTTTACTGAAAAGCTTTGTTTGTCCGGGCTTGCAGGCAGCAGGGCGGGGTCGCTTGCCGACCGGCCGATGCTAGACTCGCGTGCCAGCGACAGAGCGGTGCGACGACGTGAAAGAACGACTTGAGCAGCTGCTCGACGAAGCCCTCGAAGCACTCAAGGCGAGCGGTGAGATTCCCGCTGATGCCGCGCCGTCGATCAGCATCGAGCGGACACGTGACCCGACTCACGGCGACTTTGCAAGCAATCTCGCCATGCAGCTCGCGCGGCCCGCGAAGCGATCGCCGCGCGACATCGCCGAGGCGCTTGTCGCTGCCATGCCAGCGAGCGAGGCGATAAAGAAGATCGTCATTGCCGGTCCGGGCTTCATCAACTTCTTTCAAGCCGATGACCTGTCCAGTCAGATTGTTGCCGACGTTCTTGAGCAAGGCCCGGCCTTCGGTCGCAGCCAGACAGGCGCGGGCCAGCGCATTCAGGTCGAATTCGTATCGGCCAACCCGACCGGACCACTGCACGTCGGTCACGGTCGCGGCGCCGCACTCGGTGCCTCCATCGCCAATCTGCTCGATACCGTCGGCTTCGAGGTGCAGTGCGAGTACTACGTCAACGATGCCGGTCGGCAAATGGACATTCTCGCGGTCAGTGTCTGGCTGCGCTACCTTGAGGGGCGGGGCGAGGCGGTCGTGTTTCCGGCGAACGGCTACCGTGGCGACTATGTCCACGACATCGCCGCCGCCCTGCATTCGGAAGTCGGCGACGAACTGATTCACCCGTGGGCGACCATCGCTGAAGGACTCGTTCCGGACGAACCGGCCGGGGGTGACAAGGAAGCGCACATCGATGCGCTGATCGCACGCGCGCAAGCCCTGCTTGGCGAGAACGCCTGGCGCATCGTCTTCAATGCCGGGCTGGATGCGATCACCGCCGACATCCGCGACGATCTCGGAGAATTCGGTGTTGTCTACGACGAATGGTTCAGCGAACGTTCGATCGCGGCTGATGTTCCGCTCGTCATCAGGAAACTCGTCGACGCAGGTGTCGTCTACGAGAAGGGCGGCATGCAGTGGTTCCGGACTACCGACTTCGGCGACGACAAGGACCGGGTGGTGGTCAGGGCCAACGGGCAGCCAACCTACTTCGCCTCCGACATCGCCTACATCGACAGCAAGTTTGCGCGCGGTTTCGATCGTGTGCTCTACGTGTTCGGTGCCGATCATCACGGCTACGTCACGCGGTTGCGAGCCGCCTGTACTGCACTCGGGCACGATGCCGACGCACTCGAATTTCTCCTGATCCAGTTCGCGATCCTCTACCGGGGCGGCGAGCGCGTACCGATGTCCACACGCTCAGGGTCGTTCGTGACGTTCCGCGAACTTCGCGCCGAAGTCGGACGCGATGCGGCTCGCTACTTCTACGTGATGCGCAAGCACTCACAACATCTCGATTTCGATCTTGATCTCGCGAAGAGTCAATCGAACGACAATCCCGTGTACTACGTCCAGTACGCGCACGCCCGCATCTGCAGCGTCGAACGCCAGCTGGCCCAGCGCGGCCTGACGTTCGACAAGAGTGCCGGACTTGCCGCGCTTGCGCGCCTGCAGGAGCCTGCCGAGAGCGATCTGATGACGCTGCTCGCGACCTGGCCCGAACTTGTCGAACGTGCGGCGCTGGCGCGAGAGCCCCATCAAGTGACCGGCTACTTGCGCGATCTCGCCAATGGTCTACACAGTTACTACAACGCCCATAAAGTGCTGGTTGACGATGCAGCGCTGCGAGACGCGCGCCTGTGTCTGCTGTTTGCAGTCCGCCAGGTGCTGGTCAGCGGCCTGACTTTGATCGGCGTATCGACACCCGAGGTCATGTAGCGTGGCAAGACAGCCGGCAAATCAGCCTGCGAACACCGGCGTCTTCGTGTTCGCACTCGGTCTGTTGATCGGCATCGTGATCCTCTCGGTCCTCGCCTTGTCACGGTTCCCGGTCAATGCACACCGCGGCTCCTCATCGCCTGTGCAGGTCAACAACGACGCCAGTGAAGCCGCAAGTTTCACCTTCTTCGAGCACCTGCCGGGGCTGAAAGTGGCCCGTGGCTACAGCGCGCCCGAGACTGCGCTTGCCGTCATCGACGACAGCGTGGCCGAACCGACGCCCGCTCCAGCACCTGTGCCCGCACCCACTGTCGCCCCGGTGACGCAAAAGGCACCGACAAGTCGCCTCGGCCAGGAGTCCTACTATCTCCAGGCCGGCAACTTCGGCTTGCCCGACGACGCCGAACGGGCTCGAGCAGCCGTACTCATGCTCGGCCTCGACGCCTTCATCGCCATCCGGCGTGAGAGCACCGGCGCCATCGGCCATCGCGTCCGCATCGGCCCCTTCTTCGACCTCTCCCGGCTCAACGAAGCCAGGCAGCGCCTCCGCGAAGGCAGCATCCCCTACGACGTGATCCGCGTGACGGGTTGAGGGGTCGGACCACGGTAACACCCTGTTTTCCCTATGAAAGGCGTTTCTTATCCGCTCATTTTGGCCACTAATCGCCTCGTTTCGAGCGTGAAAACACTCCTGTAAGGCACCGAAAACTGGCGTCAGAGGCTGCAAATTCGGCCCAGCGAGCAGCGGGGTGCGCTCACGCAAATTGCACAAGCTCTCTGAACGATGCTACAAGTGTCGGCCATCCCACGGATCAGGGATGAGAACCGTTCCAGGAGGGAACACCATGTCGCGAGCACATCGCCACTTCGTTGCCGGTCAGATCTGGCACATTACCCAGCGCTGCCATTCGAGGCAGTTTCTATTGCGCTTCGAGATAGATCGGCGCCGTTGGCTCTACTGGTTGTTTCAAGCTCGTCGACGCTACCGGCTCAGCGTGCTGAACTACGTTGTGACATCGAACCATGTTCATCTGCTGGTTCATGACAGCGGCAACAACGCGATCGCCGATGCCATGCAACTGATCGCCGGTCGAACGGCGCAGGAATACAACCGACGCTTCGATCGGAGCGGCGCATTCTGGGAGGAGCGCTATCACGCGACCGCCGTAGAAGCCGAAGGGCATCTTGCGCGCTGCATGCTCTACATCGACATGAACATGGTGCGTGCGGGAGTAGTAGCCCATCCGCTAGAGTGGAAGGCGAGCGGGTATCATGAAACGATGCATCCACGTCGGCGCGGTGCGAGACTGGATTTGCCTCGTGCCGCCGAGCTGCTTGGGTTCGGAACGCTGTTCGAGCTGCAACAGGCCCGTCGGCGCTGGGTCGGCGAGCGGCTCGCGACCGGGCCCGCCCTGCGTGACCCCGTGTGGACAGAGAGCGTCGCTGTCGGGAGCCTTGACTACGCTTTGAAGATGCGCCGCGCGCTAGCCATTTCGAACCCGGGGCGTGAGCCGTATCCCGAGGCGGAGGGCTGGTCTCTTCGCGAGGAGTCCGCTGCCTACAACGTTTCGTAGAGCATTCTTCCTGATGACTTGCTGATCGGGTCGTGGGTCACTAACTTCCGGTGTCAGGATGCACCGCCCGGTCGGAGCGTTGCATCCTGTTTCCTTCGTGCGGGTGCGGAAAAGCAGCCCGCGAGAAGTCATGCTCGATCGCTTGAAGGTCAGTTTTTACCCGAAAGAACCTCTATTTAGCCTATACAAGCTCCGTGTTTCCGTACATATATATTGATAAACAATAGGTTACCGTGGTCCGACCCCAACTTCACGCTCTCATCGACCGGTGCATGCGGGTTGATCAGCATCGGCTGCGTCGTCGGGTAGCGGATGCGTCGGCACAGGCCGCGCTGCTGGCGGATATTGAACGTTCGACGGCAACGCGGGAGGTGCGGGCGGCAAATGCGCCTGCGCCTTCGTATCCGCCGGAGCTTCCGGTGGTCGAGAAGCGGAACGCCATTCTCGAGGCGCTGGGGCAGGAGCAGGTCATCATCGTCTGCGGTGAGACCGGGTCGGGCAAGACGACGCAGTTGCCAAAGATCTGCCTCGAGGCGGGACGCGGCGTGGCGGGGCTCATCGGACACACGCAGCCGCGGCGTATTGCGGCGCGCAGCGTGGCGGCGCGGATCGCGAGCGAACTAGGCACGACGGTCGGCGATGCCGTCGGCTTCAAGATTCGCTTCAGCGATCACGTCAGTGAGAAGACGTATGTGAAGTTGATGACTGATGGCATTCTTCTTGCCGAGGTGCAGCGCGATCCCTTTCTGAACGCCTACGACACGATCATCATCGACGAGGCGCACGAGCGCTCGCTCAACATCGACTTCCTGCTCGGCTACCTGAAGCAGCTCTTGCCGAAGCGGCCGGACCTGAAACTGGTCATCACTTCAGCGACCATCGATCCCGAGCGATTCTCCGATCACTTCGATGGTGCGCCGATCCTCTTTGCCGAAGGACGCACCTATCCGGTCGAGCTTCGCTATGCACCGCCGGGAGGGGACGAGGATGAGGGCGGTGCCGGGCTTGATGAACCGGACATGCCGACTGCCATCGTCGATGCTTGCGAGATGCTTCTGTCGGAACGACAGCACGACATCCTGGTGTTCCTGAGTGGCGAACGTGAAATTCGCGAGGCGGCGGATCTGCTCGGCAAGCAGTCGACGCAGTCAAGGATTTTCCGGGGAGTCGAGATCCTGCCACTCTTCTCGAGGCTGTCGAACAGTGAACAGAACCGGATCTTCCAGCCACACGGCAAGCCGCGCATCGTGCTCGCGACCAACGTGGCAGAGACCAGCCTCACGGTGCCCGGTATTCGCGCGGTGGTGGACACCGGGCTTGCGCGAATGTCGCGCTACAGCGTCCGCAGCAAGGTGCAGCGACTGCCGATCGAGCGTATTTCCAGGGCATCGGCCGATCAGCGCAAGGGTCGCTGTGGACGAGAAGCGCCAGGTATCTGCATTCGACTTTACAGCGAGGAGGACTTCGCGGCGCGGCCGGAATTTACCGAGCCTGAGATTCTCCGCACCAATCTCGCCTCCGTCATTCTGCAGATGGCGTCGATGCGGTTGGGGAGGATCGACGAGTTCCCCTTTGTCGATGCACCGGAGTCGAAGTTCGTCAATGATGGCTACCGTACACTTCAGGAACTCGCAGCGCTCGACGACCAGCGTAGCCTGACCCCGCTTGGTCGCAGGCTGGGGCGGTTGCCTCTGGACCCGAGGCTCGGTCGAATGTTACTCGCCGCCGCGGATGAAGGCTGCGTCAACGAGGTGCTCACGATCGTCAGTGCCTTGTCGATTCAGGATCCGCGCGAGCGGCCTTTCGAGAAGCGGCAGGCGGCGGATGAGCTGCATGCCGAATTCAATGACGAGAACTCCGATTTCCTGTCGTGGCTGAACCTCTGGACATTCGTCACGGTTCAGAAGGAGAGCCTGTCCAATTCGCAGTTCAGGAAGATGTGTCGACAACGATTCCTCTCTGCATTGCGCATACTCGAGTGGATGGATGTGCGTCGCCAGCTGGAACGCCTCGCGAAGGAGCTCAAGTTGCCCTTGAGCACGGGTAACGCGCAGCCCGACAACGTGCACCGCGCGCTGCTTAGCGGGTTGCTTGCGAATATCGCCACCAAGACAGACAAACAGGACTACCTGGGTACGCGGAACCGGCATGTCTCCATCTTTCCGGGCTCAGGGCTCTTCAGAAAGGGGCCGAAGTGGATCATGGCGGCGGAAATTGCCGAGACCAGCAAGCTTTGGGCACGGAGCGTGGCAGGCGTTCAGCCCGAATGGATCGAACGGCAGGCGGAACACCTGCTTAGCTACAGCTATCGTGATGCGCACTGGCAGAAGACGCAGGGAACCGTTGCTGCCTGGGCTCAATCGACCCTGTTCGGTCTGATCGTCAACCCGAAGAAGCGGGTTGACTACGCACGTGTCAACGCCCTCGAGTCGCGGCAGATCTTCATCCGTGACGCGCTGGTGGAAGGTGCAGTTCGTACCAAAGGGGGGTTTCACCGGCATAACCAGGAGCTGCTCGATGAAGTGGCAACGCTCGAGGACAAATCGCGCCGGCGCGACATCGTCGTCGATCCGGAGGAACTGGTGCGCTTCTACGATGGCATCATTCCGCTCGATGTCTGCACGACGGCAAGCTTCGAGACTTGGCGAGCAGCGCATGAGCAGACGCGCCCACGCGCCTTGTATTACGAGCGCGAGCAACTGCTCACTGACGATGCGACCGAGGTCAGCGATCGCGACTACCCGAACCAGATCGAGATGAACGGTGTGGTGCTCCCCTTGCGTTATCACTTCGCGCCTGGCGAGGAGGACGATGGCGTGACCCTGGGCTGTCCCGTCGAATTGCTGAACCGCGTCTCGCCGACACGTTGCGAGTGGCTGGTCCCGGGCATGCTCGAGGAGAAGATTACCCTCATGATCAAGGCGCTGCCGAAGCATCTCCGGCGAAACTTCGTGCCTGCGCCGGATTTTGCACGCGCCGCGAACGAGGCCATGACGGCATCGGAATCACCGCTGGCCGGCGCCTTGTCGCGTCAGCTGCAGCGCATGAGTTGTTCGGAAGTGCCGCAGTCGGCCTGGAGCGACGCGACCCTGCCGGCTCACCTCCGCATGCGCTACGAGGTGGTCGACGAACAGGGCAAGGTGCTGAGGGCAGGGCGAGATCTTGCGGCCCTGCAGGCTGACTACACCTCCGAAGTCGAGGATACGCTGCTTCGATTCAGCGATAGCAGCATCGAACAGGATCAGGTGACCGACTGGAATTTCGGCGACCTTGCCGACAGTGTGGACATCGAGAAAGGCGGTGTGACGATGCGTGGCTGGCCTGCACTGCAAGCCCGGAGCGACGGCGTTGCGGTCAAGCTGTTTGCGAGCGAGGCAAGCGCGCTTGCCGCGATGCCGCTGGGTGTCCGCGCGCTCTACCGGATCGTGCTCGCGCAGGAAGTTCGGTATCTGCAGCGCAAGTTGCCTGGCATCGACGTGCTGGCACTCCGTTTCACGCCCTTCGGCGACAAGAAGACGCTCATCAACGACATCATCGGTGCGGCGATCGATGAAACCTTCATCGGCGTCGATGATCCTCTGCCGCGAACGCGCGATGCCTTTCTGTCACGCCTCGAGCGAGGCCGCGGGGATTTCATCGGCAATGCCAATGCGATCTGCGAAATCCTGTCGGAAATACTCGAACGCCACCGACAGGTAGCGCGCCGGATCGAGGGCACGGTTGCACTCAGCTGGGTCGAAGCGGTGGTCGACATACGTGACCAGATAGGAAGCCTGCTCTATCCCGGTTTCATCTCGGCAACCGGTTACGAACGACTGCGCCGCTTGCCCGTGTATTTCCAGGCGATCGACCGGCGGCTCGATGCCATCGACAGGGCGCCGGACAAGGACAGACGGCGTCGCGCCGAACTCTTGCCGGTCTGGGAAGCGTTCAAGGATCTCCCGGCAGCAAAGCCTGACGACGGCGGCCTTGCCGAGACGCGCGAGGCGCTTCGCTGGTCGTTCGAGGAGCTCAGGATTTCGCTCTTTGCGCAGGATCTCGGGACCCGGGAGAAGGTGTCGGTGTCGCGACTCGAGAATCGGGTGGCCACCTTGCGCGAACGCATGACGACGGCCCGCGCCGCGCTCTGACGTACGAGTGGCAAATTTTCGACGCTGTTGTGCAAATTCGACTTGCGGCAGGCGGAATCCCGTCTACGCTTTCAGTACTCTTGGTCGGCAAGGCCTCTCGAATCACGATCAAAGAACTATCGGATATTACACATGGATAAGACGGTCGCGGGATTGACCCTGCTGGTGGGTTCGTGCACTTTCGTCGGACTGACACACGCAGGCGGATTTGACCTTGCACTCAGTAACGAGACAGCGAACATCGCGCTGCAACTCAACCCGCGACCGTTCATAGACGGCCGTTACGATGATGGCTACGGAAATGGTGCGGAGCTCTCGATCGGCGGATTCATCAGTGAAGTTGATGATCGGCTGGCGCATCTGACCCTGATGGCCTACGGCCCGCGCCCCACGGCCGATTCGATCTACAACTTCGCCCTCGGCGTCAAGGCGATCGGTGGTGACGTCGTGATCGAGGCTGATCGCCGCCGCGAAGAGGACAATGGGGACGCTGAATCGGTCGGTGCCCTGGCGCTCGGTATCCAGGCGGGCATGCTGCTCAATCGCTCGGCGCGAAATCCGATCGAGCTCGGCGTGGCCGCTTTCGTTGCACCGAGCATCACCAGCTTCGCGGATGCTGACAGGTTTGCAGAATACAGCGCGCGCCTGCAGATGGATGTCATTCCGCAGGCCAGCGCCTACCTTGGCTATCGCCGCATGCGCTGGGACACGAACGACTATTCCAGCATTCGCACCGAGCAGGGTCTGCACCTGGGCATCAAGTTGAGCTGGCCGGTACAGCCCTATTGATCGACTCTCGGGGCGAGAGCGAATCCACGTCGCCCACCGAACGGTCTGACGACTCGCGCGCGGGAAGCCCGATCGGGTCGCTTCGTCACGTCATGGCTCGCTTGCGCGATCCTGACGGCGGCTGTCCGTGGGACCGTGCCCAGACGTTCGAAACCATTGCGCCCTTCACGATCGAGGAGGCCTACGAGGTTGCCGATGCAATCGCGCGAGGCGACATCGAAGATCTCCGCGAGGAACTCGGCGATCTGTTGCTGCAGATCGTCTTCCATGCGCGCATGGCAGAAGAAGCGGGTCAATTCGACTTCGACGATGTCGCCGCCACGATCACCGACAAGATGATCAGACGCCATCCACATGTGTTTGCCGGCAAGCGCTTCGCGTCCGAGGCAGAACGGCGCAAGGCCTGGGAAGATGCAAAGGCGGTCGAACGCGAGGAGCGAGCAAGGCGTCGCGCGATAGCGACGACCGACACCGCGACTGCCTCGAAAGCGAGAGCGTCGACTGCGGCGTCGGCCCATCGGGGTGGCGATCGGCCACCGGCCCTGTCGGTGCTCGACGGTATCGCAGGAAACTTGCCTGCCTTGTCGCGAGCGGACAAGGTGCAGCACCGCGCGGCGCGATCAGGGTTCGACTGGCCGGACGTCGCGCCGGTGCGGGACAAGGTGCTCGAGGAACTGGACGAAGTGGACCAGGCGGCGTCCAGCGCGGACGCCGACGCACTCGAGGATGAGATCGGCGACCTGCTGTTCGCGTCCGTCAACCTCTCGCGTCACCACGGTGTCGATCCGGAAGTGGCGCTGCGGCGGGCAACCGTGAAATTCGAGCGCCGTTTCCGTCGTGTGGAAGCGTTTGCTTCCGCCGCGGGCGTAGCGCTCGGCGATCTCAGTCTCGCCGCTCTCGACACGCTCTGGGATCGAGCCAAGGCTGAAGAGAAGTTCGAATAGAAGACCGGAGAGAAGACCAGATAGTCAGCCGGGGAGAAAGTCTGAATGCACCACCTGTCGTGGTGGCGGAGAAGGGCGCGTACTCCCGGTAGAGACAGATACAGGCCGTCCTGCCGTCTTCAAGCCGTCATGCCGTCGGTCTGCTTTTCGAGTCGGCGACGTCGCCTGCGTCCCTGCAGGGTGAGGTAACGCTTCGGGGCGAAGGGCGCCATGTCGATGTCGGGAGTCTCGCCCGAGATCCCCTGGGCCAACAGCTTGCCGCTGACCGGACCGGTCATGAGGCCGATATGCTGGTGGCCGAAGTTGACCCAGATATTCTCGTGCAAGGGTGCCGGACCGATCACCGGACGACTGTCCGGTAAGGTCGGTCGACTGCCCCGCCAGACAGGATCAGCGGTACGCTCGCCGATGTCGATCGCTTCGCGCACGCGCGGTTCGACCTGATCGAGCTGTGCCGGGTTGGACGGGGCGTCACGCGCCGCAAGCTCCACACCGGTGGTTACGCGCAAGCCGCGCGTCATGGGGCTCATGACGTACCCTGCCTGGACATCATGAACCGAGCGACCGAGCCGCTCCGTACCGGCGAATTGGTAGTGCGCATGGTAGCCACGCTCGACGCCAAGCGGCACGTCGTAGCCGATCGTGGCGAGCAGGTCGGCGCTCCAGGGGCCGGCGGCAATGACCAGTCGATCACAGCGCCAGGAGTCCCCTGTCGACCGACAATACAAGCCGGAAAAATCTTTCGACAAGCGAGTGATATCCCGTTGCAAGAGTACGCCACCATCGGCAACGAAGCGTTGCGCGTGTTCGTCTATCAGGGCGCTCGGGTTGTCGATCAAGCCGCCTCCGGGCATGACGATGCCGCTGTCGAAGACCGGTTTCAGTGCAGGTTCGAGCTTGGCCAGGCTGGCGCGGTCATGGTATTCGACCGGGATCTCGAGTTCGTTCAGAAGACGCGCACCGAATCCCTGGCTATCGAAGCGGCCTTGCCTGAACACCTTGAGCCAGCCGGCTTCGGTCAAGCGGTGTTGGTTGCCGGTACGTTGCATCAGCGCCCGGTGCTCGACCAGTGCATCGCTGGTCAGAGCGGCCAGCGCACGTGCCGTCAGGGTGGCGGGCCCGGTCTTGCTGGCCTGCAGAAAGCCGAGCACCCAGGGGAGGTTCTGCAGCACATGACCCAGGTCGTAGCGCAGCAGCGCACTCTTGTTGCCGAGCAGGCCCGCGAGCGAGCGATGCATGTCGGGACTGTTCAGCGGAATGCAGGAAGCCGGATTGATCACACCCGCGTTTCCGTATGAAGTCTCGCGCCCGGGTGTGGCACGATCCACGAGCGTGACTTTCCAGCCGCGTTGTTGCAGATGGATGGCTGTCGAGACGCCAACACTGCCAGCGCCGAGTACGGTGATGGCTTCCGACATGATGACAAGCTCGATGACCAGAGGGGCACGGCCATGGTAGTGGAGCCCCACGACGGCGCCAAGCTGCTTGCGGCAGGTATGCGGGCGGACGCTCGATCCTGCACCGGGCCAATAGTCGGTGTGCTGATGCTCGACACGCGATTTCCGAGATTCCCGGGGGATATCGGTCACCCGGAATCGCTGCCGTATCCGAGTCTCCATCGCACCATCGAGGCGGCCACCGTAGCGGAAGTGGTCGCGAACCGGCCCTTGCCCGACACACTGGTCGAACGGTTCATTGAAGAAGGGCGCGAGCTGGTCGATGCAGGCGCCGGCTTGCTGGTTACCAGTTGCGGGTTCCTGCATGCCGAACAGTCGCGCCTGGCGGATGGCGTCGGCGTACCGCTCATCAGCAGCGCGCTCGTCCTCCTGCCTCTGATACAGAGCCTGCACGGTTCGCGTGGGCCGATCGGCATCCTGACTTTCGATGCTCGTGCGCTGGGCGAGCGACATCTGAGCGGTGCGGGCTCCATCCCGATCGTGATCGAGGGCATGCAGTCGAGCGCGTACTTTCATCGCGTCATCAGCGAGGATCTGCTCGAGGCCGATGCGTCGATGATGCGGGCCGATGCCGTGCGGGCCGCTCGCGCGTTGGCGCGCCATGCGCCGTCGGCCGTCGTGCTCGAGTGCACCAACCTGTCTCCGTGGCGAAATGAAATTCGCGACGCCTTCGGCGGCGTGGCGGTGTTCGATCTTCACGACGCGATCGCGTGTTGCCGGGGTGCGCTCGGCGTGAATTCGCAGCACCGCTAGTTTGACGCCACCGACGCTGACATCTTGGCCAGCTGCGTATGGGGACGCTCCCGATACGCATGAAGTGCGCTTCGAAGCGCTTCATCGTGACCGTAGATGTCGCCTCTGTGCTGCAGTGCATCGGAGTCGTCCACCCAGGTCGTGAAGTAGGTCAGGTGCGTCGGCACCGGTGTCTGCAGGGACACACGATGGGTCGAGGGATTCGCGATGGCGCCTGCAATGGTGTTCGGTGTCAGGCCATCGAGTTGCAGCAGGTGCCTGGCCAGAAGTTCGGGTTCAGCGAGTCTGATGCAGCCATGGCTGTAGGCTCGTTCATGCTTCGAAAACAGCTCTTTGGCCGGTGTATCGTGCAGGTAGATCGAGTAGGGATTGGGCATCATGAACTTCATGCGTCCCAGTGCGTTGTTGCCACCGCCTCGCTGGCGGAGTGTGTAGGGAAACGGCACCGTTGCAAGGTCGGTTTCAGTCATCGCATCGAGCGGGACAGTATCGACCCGACCGTCGACAGCACGAAGCAGCGTGAAATCTCGCGCGGCGAGGTAACCCGGGTTGCGGCGCTCCAGGGGAATCAGCTCCTTGTTGGTGATCGAAACCGGGACCGTCCAGGTGGGGTTGAATTCGAGGTACGACAGCGCGCGGGAGAAGCTCGGCGTCTGATGCTTCGTCTTGCCGATCACGACCGCCATGTCGGCAACGCGCCGGTTCTTGTCGATCAATTGCAGGCGATAGTCGGGAAGATTGACGAAGACATATCGCTCACCCAGCTGACGCGGCATCCAGCGCCAGCGCTCGAGTGCCATGGCGACATCGCCAAGATCATCCTCGACCGAGCGGTTCAGGGCGGCCAGTGTGCGCCTTGCGACAATGCCGTCCGCAGCGATACCATGGCGCTTCTGGAACGCCTTGACGGCCTCTGTGAGCTCTGCGTCGAAGCGAGGCGCCGGCGTCGGGTCGTAGGCCAGTTCGCCAGTCTCCATCAGCCGTCGCCGCAGTTGCTCGACCTCGTGGCTGGCCTGGCCTTCCTGCAGACTGCCTCGACCGCGAACGGTTTGTCGTGTGCTCCCGCCCGGTCCGGCGTCGGTTCGTCGAGCACCGTTAGAACGAACACCGTAAGAAACAGAGTCAGCGTCGGGCGAAGTCGTAGGGAAAGGCGTGGCGCCGCCATCGCGTTCGTCGAGCAGACGCTTCGTGACCGCGCGCAGACGTTGATATGCCGCGTGCGATGGCGCGACCTCGTCGAGCAGGTCGGCGACGGTGGCGGCACCGGCATCGAGTCGTGCCAGCAAGGCAGGCACGTTTGTTTCCGGCGGTTCACGGAAGAGTCTGCGCTGTACGCTGCGGGCATCGACTACGCCTTGGCCGAGTGCTGTTGCAACCTCACTGAAGGCCCGACGAAACCGGTAGTCAAGCGCCGCGACGGCAACCGGAAAAGTGCGCTGATGGCGTTTGTCAGGATCACCGAAGATCCGTTCGATACCCGCGCGCAAGCCGACGAGATCGAAGGCCTCAGGTTCGAGACCGTGCGTGTCGAGATCGTCAATGCGTGCCAGCAACAGGCTCGCATTCGGAGACAGCCCGGTAGCGGATACCCACCGTGCAGTCTCCACGGGTTGAGGCACAGGATGAGGTGAGCCTGCGCTCGCCGTGTCGCGGGTTACCGACCAGGCGATGTCGCCGCTCGTACCGAACTGATCGCCAGTGAGATGCAACGTAGACCCGGGTGACGCCGCTGCACTCGTGCAGAGGATCAAACCTGACAATACAACTGCGACGAGGCGCAGTTCCGTCTGCTCGAACGATTTCATGAAGCCCTTTGCGTGCTCGCCACCAATGCGCGAAATGCATCAGTGGTCGAAGGGCGGCAGCGGCCCCGGCGCGGGCTTCTTTACGATCGGTCGCCAGAAAGGAGACCGTGTCGCTTATCTGTATCAAACCGTTACAGCAGATGTCGAAGTCGTTCCAGATACTCTGCTTCATCGGGCGCGCGACCTTGTCGCTGAGCGTCCCAGAGGCATTCGCCAAGGCACTGCATCATGCGATGCTCGACTTCGTGTCCGTTGCCGTGGGCGAGCAGCAGGGAACGGGTCAGCGTGGCGATACCTGAAGGCCTGTCGGTGCCGACCTGCTCGCGCAAGGCGAGATGCAGGGAGAGGTGCAGGAAGGGATTCTCCACGCCGTCGTCAGCGGTGAAGTCGCGGTCGATGACATCGTCACGCGTCGTCATCAGCGCGTGATATTCGGGATGTTCCTCGATCAGTGAAACGATCTGGCGCTCGAGCGGTTCGAGTGCGTCGCAGGCCAAGTGCTTGCGCCATGCTCGCCGATACTGCTCGCGCGTGCGCGTTCGATCCTGGGTAAACAGCATCGGGTCAGAGCTCCGGTCGAGTCGTCAGAGTGTCAGAGTTGTGCGCAGGAACGGACAGCCAGGCATTGCGAGCGGCCAAGAGCAGTCCCAGAGCGATGAAGGCGCCTGGCGGTAGCAAGGCAAGCAGCAAGCCCTGTTCGGCCGCGAAGACGTTGATGGAAAGTGCGGCGGCCTGTTCACCAAAAAGTCGCTCGGCGTCGGCCAGGAGAGTGCCCTGACCGAGCAGTTCGCGGCCACTGCCGAGAACGACGAGAACCAACAGGAAGCCTGTGCCGTTGGCCAGCGCATCGTGCAACGCGGCGCGCACGCCATGGTGACAGGCGAAGACCTGGGCGCGACCGAGAATCAGGCAATTAGTGACGATGAGCGGCAGGAAGATGCCGAGAACAGCATGCAGTTCAGTCAACCATGCTTGCATGGAAAGTTCGATGACGGTGACGCTCGTCGCGATGATGAGCACATGCACCGGCAGCCGGATCGCGGTCGGTACGAGATCTCGCAACAGCGACACGCTGACGTTGGTGATCGTGAGCACAGCGAGCGTAGCCAGGCCGAGACCGAGTGCGTTGATGGTGGTATTGCTCAACGCGAGCAGTGGGCACAATCCCAACAGCGTGACGAGGCCCGGATTGGCGCGCCACAAGCCGTTCATCCACGACTCGCGCGGGTCAGGATCTGTGGTTGTCATGACGCCCCCGGGTCGCTCATTGCTTGCTCCGCTGTGTTGTCGAATACCTGTTCGCGATTCTCGTTGAACCAGATCAACCCGTCGTTCACCGCGGTGACAACCGCCCGGGCGGTGATCGTGGCGCCACTCAGTGCGTCGAAGTCAGCGCTTGCGACTGACGCTGGACCCGATCCGGCATCGAGCTCCGGATCGGGCCCAGCCAACGATCGACCGGCAAATTGTTCGATCCAGTTCGACCGGCGGTACTCGATCCGGTCGCCGAGTCCTGGCGTCTCACGATGCTCGGTGACACGCACCGCGATGATTCGTCCCTCGACGGTTAGCCCGATCAACAGTCCTATGCCGCCGCTGTAGCCGTCCAGAGCCTCGATATCGAGAACCGCTGCCACCGGCCTGCCCTCGAGTTGTACGCGATGCACGGCCCGCCATCGGACAGGCCCGGGCGAGACAGCATGAGGTGCGAACACATCGTCGGTGGGCTGGTTGTCGTGTGGTGTGTCGGCGAGCACGCTCGCCAGCGCGTTGGCCATTTGCCTTTCGCGCGCAGCCTCGGCCCGCGGGTGAGTGAGGTAGTTCGTGAGCACGATGCACAGCACGGCGGCCGCGACGAAACCTGCGAGCAGTCGGGCGCTCCGTCCGCTGTCACCACTCGCGGCATCCTTGTTCATCGTTCGACCCCGCGGGCTACCGACAAGCGATCGATGAGCGGCACGGTCATGTTCATCAGCAGCACGGCGAATGCAATGCCTTCGGGGTATGCGCTGAACTCCCGTAGCACGAAGGTCAGCGCGCCGATGCCCGTCCCGTACAGTAACCGGGCGCGCCGGGCACTGGGTGCCGTGACCGGATCGGTCGCGATGAAGAAGGCGCCGAGCATGGCGGCACCAGACAGAAGTTCGAGCTGAACCGGGGGTTGCAGGGTATCGCCGAGCCAGCCCGACACCGCGTGCAGCAGGGCAAGCGTGAGCAACAGCGAGACCGGAATATGCCACCCGATGATCTGTCGAAACAATAGCCACAGGCCGCCGAGGAGGAAGCCACCGTTTATCCACGGCCACGGTGAGGCAAGTATCACGGTGCCGGCTGCCAGCGGCGGGGCATCCATCGTGGGCAGGCGGTCCAGGCTACGCAGATGGTCGAGCGGAGTGGCCCGGGTGACGGCATCCCAGGGGAGTGTCGACAATGCCTCGGCCGTGGGCGACCAGTCGGTCATTGTCACCGGGTAGGACACCAGCAAGACCGCATAGCCAAGCATGGCCGGATTGAAGGGATTGCAACCCAGTCCCCCGTACAGATGCTTGCCCAGGAGCACCATCGCGGCCACGCCGACAAGAAGCTGGGCCAGTGGCAAGGACGGCGGCACGGCCAGTGCGAGCAGCCACGCCGCGAGGGCGATGCTGCCGTCGCAGAGCGCCGGGCGAGCGGATCGGCCACGCAGGGCGACGGCGAGGAATTCGAGGAACATCGCCGACCCGACGGTAAATGCAATGGCGATCGGTACGCCGGCGCCGAATGCCCAGGTCTGGATGAGTGTGCCAGGCAACAGTGCCAGCATGACCGCAGCCATCACTCCGGTCACCGAACGCCCGGGAAGTCGTAGCGTGTCGCTGTCGAGATTGCTCAAGGTCAGCGCTCGCGCGAACGACGTCTGGATTGCGCTCGCGCCAGCGCCTCGGCTACCGGGTCGGACGCTCGAGAACTTTCCAGCGCGACGCGTGTCGCCTGACGTTCGTGGCGTATCGCCGACTGACGGGCGGCATCCTCACGCACCAAGGCATCCCGGTGCACCGCCTGCGCATGGCGGAAGGTATCGGTCAGCGGGATGCTCGACGGGCAGACCAGGTCGCAACAGCCGCAGGCGAGACAGCTGTCGAGCCGGTGCCGGTCGAGTTCCCGGAAATCGGCTGCGATGGCATGCGTAAGCAAGGCCTGCGGCATGAGATCAACGGGACAGACGTCGCTGCAGGCGGCGCAACGGATGCAAGGCTGAGGCGCAGCGGTTCGGCGCTGGGCTTCGATGCCGATCCGGTTCACTGTCGCCGTGACCGGCACGGACGGATCGGTGATATCGAAACCACTCAGTGGACCACCGAGACGGATTCGTACATCGCTTGCGAGCGTGGCCTGACCCGTCGCTGCCAGCACATGCGAGACCGGCGTGCCGAAGGCAACACGATAGTGACCGACGCGGGTTGACCTGGCGCCGCCGAGCGTGACCACCCGGGACAGCTGCGCATGACCTCGTCGAGCGCGTCCGGCCGCCATGACGGTCGCGACGTTCACGCATAGCAAGCCTCGCTCGACCGGGCGTATGCCTGTAGGCAAGCGAATACCGGTGGCGGCGAGGACCGTCAGGCGCTCGGCGCCGGAGGGATAGATCGGCGGGATCTTGCGTATCTCGAGCGCCGTTTCGCCTGCTGGATTCCCGCGTGCGGGTGACGCGACCGTACGCTGTCCGTTCGTTTGCTCGACTGCGCGTCCAGTCGGTGTTGCCGCGCGCTGCAATGCGTCGACCGCGCTGTCCTTGTCGGCTTCGATGACGAGAACGATCCGTCGGCAATCGAGAAGTCGTGCGAGCGTGTGGCAACCATCGAGAATGTCCAGGCTACTTTCGATCATCAGCGCTTCGTCACAGGCGATGCCGGGTTCGCACTCGCAGGCATTGACGATCAGTGTATGCAGACCGGCTGCGGAGGAACAAGGGCCAAGCTTGTTGTATAGCAGAAAGCCTGCACCACCCAGTCCGCCGACGCCCGCCGTGTTCAGACGCTCCAGGTCGAGTGACACAAGCGGTGGCAGTACGGGACCGTCGTCGAAAGGGGCGTTGGCAGCCTCCTCGTCGACGTGCAGCACGACACACGGTGCGACCCTGCCAGACGGGTGCGGCACAGCGCGTGGAACGATCTCGGCGACCGTACCGGGTGCACTGGCCAGTACGCCTGCGGCCAGTGAGTCGCCTCGTTCGATACGTTGTCCCCGGTGCACCCGCGGTTCCAGCTCGTGTGCGCCATGGCCAAGCAACGGAAAGACGAGTTCAGTCCCCGGCGACAGCACGACGATGGGCGTGTCGAGACCCGGCTTGTCGCGCGCGAGTGCAAGACCGCCCCGCCACACGCGAGGCAGCGTGCTGCCTCCTGAGTCATTGGCTGGGCGATTGCCCGAGCTACCGGCAGTGTCACTCCCGCGACCGACCCGCACTCCATCCATCGCGTCATTCGCCACCGCCAGGGTCGAGCGTTCGTCGACCGCGCTCGTCCGGGGCTTCGGCCAACGCCAGTCGGCAAGTGTTGCCGGTCGCGGCACGAGACTGATGCAGTCGGTCGGACACGGTGCGAGACACAGCTCACAGCCGGTGCAGTCGGCCTCGATGATGGTATGCATGAAATGGTGGGCACCGAGAATCGCATCGACCGGGCAGGCTGGCAGGCACAAGGCGCAACCGATGCAGTTCGCTTCGTCGATCAGCGCCAGCTGCGGCGGCTTGCTGGTGCCGTAACGTGTATCGAGCGGCACGGCGTCGCGGCCGAGCAACAGCGCCAGCGACTCGATGGTGGCCTCGCCGCCCGGGGGGCACTGATCGATGCCGGCCTCGCCGTCGACGACGGCTTCCGCATAGGGCCGGCAACCCGGGTAACCGCACTGCGCGCACTGGGTCTGGGGGAGCAGTGCATTCACGGCAGCGACGACGCTGTCGCGCCCGCTACCGGCCGCGCTCGCTCGCGCCTCGCGCTCGAATCGCGCAAGCAGTGCGCCCAGCACGAGTATCACCAGCACGACGGCGAGCAGGGCCAGCACGGCGTTCATTGGCCGAGCCCTGCGAAGCCCATGAACGCCAGTGACATGATGCCGGCGGTGATCAACGCCACGGCCGAACCACGAAACGGTGCCGGAACGTCAACACGATCGATGCGTTCACGAAGCGCCGCGAAGAGCACCAGGACCAGCGTGAAGCCAAGTGCGGCACCGAAGCCTGACAGTACGGCCTCACGCAGCCCGAGGCCTCGCGATGCACTCAACAAGGCAACCCCGAGCACGGCACAGTTGGTGGTGATCAGCGGCAGGTAGAGACCAAGCACACGATGCAGGAGCGGGCTCCGGCGACGGATGACGATCTCGGTGAATTGCACGACGATGGCAATGACCACGATGAACGACAAGGTCCGCAGGTAGGCTGCATCGAACGGGATCAGCAGCCAGCGCTCGATCAGATGACCGAGGAGCGATGCCAGCGTCAACACGAAGGTCGTGGCGATGCCCATGCCGAGCGCACTGTCGAGACGGCCCGACACACCGACGAACGGACACAGGCCGAGGAACTGCACCAGCACGAAATTGTTGACCAGCACCGTGCCGAGCAGGATGAGAAGCATGTCGCTCACCGGAGGGGCTATGCCTGCGCGCCGTTGTCAGAAGCTGGCTACTTGACGCGCATGCCTGGCATTGCGCCGTCGTCGGGTGCCAGCAGATACAGCTCATCACCACCAGGGCCTGCGGCGAGCACCATGCCGTTGGAGACACCGAAGCGCATCTTGCGTGGCGCCAGGTTGGCGATCATGACAGTCTTGCGCCCGACCAGTGACGCCGGATCGTAAGCGGCCTTTATTCCGGCGAAGACGGTGCGTTGCTCGACGCCGATGTCGAGTGTCAGTTCGAGCAATTTGTCGGCACCTTCGACGGCACGGGCATCGACGATCTCGGCAATGCGCAGGTCAACCTTCTGCACATCCTCGATACCGATTTCCGGGTGGATCGGCTCGCGTACGGACATTGGCTTGTCGTTGCCGACGGCATCACCCGCTCCATTGTCCGCTTTGTTGCTCAAGGCAGTGCCCGTCCTGTCATGCGTTGTTGAGCCACTGTCGGCGGCCTCCTGTCGCGTCGCCTCGAGAACACGTTCCACCTGCGCGGCATCCACGCGTGTCATCAGTGGACGATAGGGTTGAATCGAGTGATCGAGCAGCGGTTCATCGAGCGCCGCAAGGTTCAGTCTGGTGTCGAGAAAGGCTTCAGATCGCATTGCCAGTGCCGGCAGCACCGGCGACAGGTAGGTCATGATGACGCGGAAGAAGTTCAGGCCGACGGTGCAGCTCGCCTGGACCTCGTCGGCACGTTCGGGGTCCTTGATGTGTACCCACGGCTCGGCGTCGTTGATCCAGGTGTTGGCGTGTTCGGCGAGCAGCATGATCTCGCGCATGGCCTTGCCATAGTCGCGCTGCTCGTAATACGCGAGCACGGTCGAACGGGCGGCCACGAAGGAGTTGTATTCGGTCTGCAGGCTCTCCGGCAGCGTGGCTGAAAGCTTGCCATCGAAGCGCTTGGTGATGAAGCCTGCACAACGACTCGCGATATTGACGACCTTGCCGACAAGATCGGCATTTACGCGGGTGACGAAATCATCGAGGTTCAGATTGAAGTCGACGACATTGTCCGAGAGCTTGGCAGCGAAGTAGTAGCGCAGGTACTCCGGTTCGATGTGATCGAGCCAGGTGCGAACCGTCACGGAGGTGCCTCGCGACTTGGACATCTTCGCGCCGTCGACGGTCAGGAAACCATTGCAGAAGACGCCGGTCGGCTTGCGGAAGCCGGCACCTTCGAGCATGGCGGGCCAGAACAGGCAATGGAAATTGACGATGTCCTTGCCGATGAAGTGATACAGCTCGACATCGGAATCCGGCGCCCAGCTTGCCATCCAGTCTTCACCGGTGCGTTCGGCCAGGTGTCGATGGCTCGAAATGTAGCCGATCGGGGCATCGAGCCAGACGTAGAAGTACTTGCCTGGTGCGTTCGGTATCTCGAAGCCGAAGTAGGGTGCGTTGCGGGAGATATCCCAGTCCTGCAGTCCCGCATCGAGCCATTCGCCGATCTTGTTGGCGATTTCCGGCTGCAAGGTACCGCTTCTAGTCCAGTGGCCGAGCATGTCGCTGAAATTGCCGAGCGCGAAGAACAGTTGCTCGGATTCGCGCATTTCCGGGACCGTACCCGACACTTGCGAGATCGGGTCTACAAGCTCGGTGGCATCGTAGGTAGCGCTGCAGTTCTCGCAGTTGTCGCCATACTGGTCCGCCGTGCCGCAGTTGGGGCAGGTGCCCTTGACGAAGCGGTCGGGCAGGAACATGCCTCGGTCAGCATCGTAGAGCTGCTCGATGGTGCGGCGAACGATGTGACCGGCCGCGTCCAGGCGCTCGTAGATGAGGTTGGCAAGCTCCCGGTTCTCGGTCGAATGTGTCGTGTGGAAGTTGTCGGGCGAAAGCAGGAAGTCTTCGATGTCTCGTTCGTGTTCAGCCTTGTAGCGGGCGATGAGCGCTTCGGGCTCGATGCCCTCGGCCCGGGCCTTCAGCATGATCGGCGTGCCGTGCGCGTCGTCGGCCCAGACCCATTGGCAAGCGTTTCCCGCCAGGCGCTGATAGCGCACCCAGATGTCGGTCTGGATGTAGCCGAGGAGATGGCCAATGTGCAGCGCGCCGTTGGCGTACGGCAACGCGCTGGTAACGAGGATGCGGCGACTCATGGACGCGGGCCCTTCGGTGGCGTGAGGATGACGCTGTCGCCAGCCGAGTGTATGGTGAGGGAACAAACCAGCCAGTCTACCAGCCCGCTCCCGGAGGAGCCACGCAGCGCCATGACCGAGTCGTCGCCAATGCTTTCCCGAGAAAAGATCGAACAGGCCCTCGGCCAGATCGACGACCCCCATCTCGGCCTTGATCTGGTTGCGGCAAAGGCCGTGCGAAAAATCCGCATCGAGGGCGAGCATGTCGCCATCGATCTGTGCCTGCCCTATCCGTGCGCGCGCTGGGCCGACACGTTTGCAACGACGGTCCGCGAATCGCTCGTCAGTCAGGCCGGCGTGACCGACTGCGCCGTCAACGTCAGTCAGGAAATCATCGCGCACGCCGTGCAGCAGGGGGTCAAGCGGCTCGAGAACGTCAAGAACATCGTCGCGATCGCGTCGGGCAAGGGCGGCGTCGGCAAGTCGACCACGTCGGCGAATCTGGCGCTGGCGCTGGCCGCCGAGGGAGCGACGGTCGGCCTGCTCGACGCGGACATCTACGGGCCGAGCCAGCCGCGCATGATGGGTCTCTCCGGGCAGCCGGAGTCGACCGATGGCAAGAGTCTCGAACCGAAGGAGAACTACGGCATCCAGACCATGTCGATCGGCTATCTGATCGACGAGGAAACGCCGATGATCTGGCGCGGGCCGATGGTCACCCAGGCGCTCGAGCAGCTGCTGAACGATACCCGTTGGCGCGACCTGGATTATCTGCTCATCGATCTGCCGCCGGGTACCGGCGATACCCAGCTGACGCTTGCGCAGAAGGTCCCCCTGTCCGGTGCCATCATCGTCACCACGCCTCAGGACATCGCCTTGCTCGACGCCCGCAAGGGACTGAAGATGTTCGAGAAGGTCGACGTGCCGATTCTCGGTATCGTCGAGAACATGTCGACGCATGTCTGCTCCGCGTGCGGACACGAGGAGCCGATCTTCGGTGCGGGCGGTGGGCAGCGCATGGCCGACGAGGCCAACGTCAATCTCCTCGGATCGCTGCCGCTGGATCTCGCCATACGCAAGCACGCGGATGGAGGCCGACCCACGGTGATCGCTGCGCCCGACGGGGCCATCGCCGATGCCTATCGGGAGATCGCCCGCAAGTCGGCGGCGAAGTTGTCCATGCAGGCCAAGGACTACTCGTCGAAGTTCCCGAACATCGTCATCCAGAATACGTGAGCATCAAGGCCGATCGATGGATCCGCCGGATGGCACTCGAACACGGCATGATCGAGCCGTTCGAGCCCGCTCAGATACGGATCGGTGCGACGGGCGACAAGATCGTCTCCTACGGCACGTCGAGCTATGGCTACGACGTTCGCTGTGCCCCGGAATTCAAGATCTTCACCAACATCAATTCCTCGATCGTCGATCCGAAAGCCTTCGACTCGAACAGTTTCGTCGATGTGCTCTCCGATACCTGCATCATTCCACCCAACAGTTTCGCGCTGGCACGAACTGTGGAATATTTCCGCATTCCCAGGAGCGTGTTGACGGTCTGTCTCGGCAAGAGCACGTACGCGCGCTGCGGCCTGATCGTGAATGTCACGCCGCTCGAGCCTGAATGGGAAGGCCACGTCACGCTCGAGTTCTCGAACACGACGCCGCTGCCTGCAAAGATCTACGCCAACGAAGGAATCGCGCAAATGCTCTTCTTCGAAAGCGATGAAGTCTGCGAGACCTCTTACGCGGATCGTGGCGGCAAGTACCAGGCCCAGAGGGGAGTGACCCTGCCGCGTACTTAGTGCCCTTACACCGATACTGACAGGCTCGCTGACCACGTCAGTGTCATGGTGCGAGACCACTCGCCGTTTGCGGGCTGGTCGCTTTTTTGGAATGATCGGTGCATCCGACTGAATAGACGAGGGCCCCATGATCGATGACGAAGGTTACCGGGCAAACGTCGGCATCATCCTGATCAATGAAGAGGGCCGGGTGTTCTGGGCGCGCCGCATCGGTCAGGATGCGTGGCAGTTTCCGCAGGGCGGTATCGATCATGCTGAATCGCCCGAGCAGGCGATGTACCGGGAATTGAACGAGGAAACCGGTCTGCAGCCGGATCACGTCGAGGTACTTGGTTGCACCCGCACATGGTTGAAGTACAAGTTGCCAAAGCGTTATGTACGACGCAATCAGACGCCCTTGTGCATCGGTCAGAAACAGATCTGGTATCTGCTGCGCATGATCGGTGACGAAGCGGCGGTCAACCTGCACGCAAGTCCCAAGCCCGAGTTCGACCACTGGCGTTGGGTCGAATACTGGAAACCGTCGAAGGAAGTCATCTTCTTTAAGCGTCAGGTCTACGAGAAAGCGCTCACCGAGCTCGAGCCCTTGCTGCTACCCGAAGCCTGAGCAGCAGGCGGGCCAGTCGGCGCGCTGCAGCCGATACACGACGTGCGTTCGCAGCAGGTTTCCTTTCGCAATGTCAGCCGGCGTATGGCTTGACGATCACCAGGATCACGATGCCAAACAGGAAGGCCACCGGAATCTCGTTGAACCAGCGATACCAGACATGACTGTGCACGTTCCTGTCCTCGCGAAACGCACGCACAAGCTTGGCGCACCAGACGTGATAGCCGAGCAGACCCAGCACGAGTGCGAGTTTCAAGAGCATCCAGGGCTGGGTGAGAAAGCCCGGTAGCCAGACCACCAGCAGCAGCACGCCGAAAACGAGCGTCAGCAGTGCGCCGAGGCTCATGATGCCGAGCAACTTGCGCTCCATCGTCCTGAAGGTCTCGTGCTGAGCAACCTCTGTCGCGGGGCTCATGGCGTGATAGACGAAGACACGCGGAAGATAGAAGAGGCCGGCAAACCACGTCACCATGAAGATGACGTGCAGTGACTTGATCCAGAGCATGAGAGTTCTTCAGTAAGTCACAGTGGCAGGAGCGCGTCCAGCGTTTTACGGAAGGCGGGCAATTCGATGGTACCGACATGGCGAGACACGATCTGGCCCTTCCGGTCGACAAGAAAGCTGGTCGGCGTGCCGGCAACCGGCTCGAAGGCCGCGAGCACTTGGCCGTCGATGTCGATGGCGACCGGAAAAGGCAGATCGCGCTGGCGTGTGAGCTCGAGCACTTCATCGGGGCGGTCGTATGGCATGGCCACCGCGATCAGCTCGAAGCCGCGCGGCGCGTAAGCCTGCCGCAAGTCGACAAGCGCGGGCATTTCCCTGAGACAGACGACACAGTCTGTCGACCAGAAGTTGACCAGCACCGGGCCGTCGATATCAGTCAAGGCGAGCCGACCCTGGTCGAGCGTCTGGAAGCCGAGGTCTGGCGGCAGCGTCGGCAGATCGTCTCGACCGCCGCAGGCCGCGAGCAGCGCCACACAGAGTGAAGCCAGCCAGAGCGCAGGCCTGAGGGTGTCACGACAGCGAGGCATGGCCGGATGATACCCGTCTGCCGATAGCCCTGTCGGACTGACGACACGTGTTGCATGGAGAAAACCGTTCAAGGGATCTGGCTCACAGGCCGACACAGGATTGGCAGGCGGGGTAAAGCCGCGCCGTCAGCACGATCCAGCAGGGGCTGGACGCGACACGTCCGCGCTGTGTCAATTGGAGAAAACGATTCATGAGAAAGCTTCTCGGCAGTCTGGCACTGTGCCTCGGCTTGTTCGCAGGCAATGCCCAGGCCGAAGTCGCCAAGCTCTACTACGGCATCGGATTCTCCGACGGTAGCGTCGAGGTTCCGGGCAACAGCGACCGGAGTCTCGGCACGATCAACGCCACTATCGGCTTGCAGCTTCTGGACTTCATCGGCATCGAGCTGGAAGTCGGTGCAGCATCCGATCAAGTCAACAGCATGCTCAGCGAACCGCTCGTGCAATACCAGGCCGCCATGCTGCGCCTTGGTTACCGCTGGGATCGCACCGGCGTCTACCTGCTGGGCGGACAAGCGCGACTCGACGTCGACGAAAGCCTGAATCCGACCGATTCGGGGAACGCCATCGGTGGCGGCATCAACCTGTTCGGCAACGAGACGACAGCACTGAACTTTCACGTGTTGCGCTTCGATGAAGGCGCTTTCACGACAGCGACCATCGGCTTCCAGTACTACTTCGGTGGCTTCCGCTAGCGCGGGCACAGGCATGGGATACACGAGGACGATGAACATGAACAAGATCGCTACCCTGCTTGTCGCCGGGACGGTTGCGCTCACGCTGGGTGCATGCGGTGTACGCACAGACGAGACGGGTGACAAGAGCGGCCAGCCGACCTTCAATCCGGACGGCAGTCTGGCGTCGGGCGGCAGCGGCACCGAGGGCGTCGTGGCAACCGATCTCGACGTGCGCGTGCTGAGCGACGTCAACCGGATCGAGACCGGCGGCTCCGACGTCGCGTCGATCACGGCGCTCGTGACCGACGGCGACAACAATGCCGTCGCCGAACAGGCGGTCAGCTTCAGCGCGACCGGCGGTGTCCTGCAGGACATCACGACCAGCACCGACGTCAATGGCGAGGCCAGCGCAACGCTCAAGCTCCTGCAGGACTTCAGCCGGCAGGACATCGTCGTGACGGTCACCGCAGAAACGTTCTCGGGTCAGGTGGTCGTCAGTGCCGACGGCAGCAAACTCGAGATCAGCGGTCCGAGCAACCTGGTCGAAGGGGCCGAGGCCGAACTCGCCATCACCCTGACCGCTGGCAATGGTGAGCCGATCTCCAACCAGACCGTCAGCGTGACGTCGGCAGCTGGCAATACCCTGCGCCCCGCGGTCGCCGTCACTGATGCCGACGGCCGTGTCGATGTGACGGTCGGCAGCGCGAATGGCAATGACAGCGTGACGGTACTTGCCCTCGGCGATACCGTGAATGCCACGCATGCCTTCAATGTCTCGACCGACAGTCTTTCCTTCGAGCTCGCTGACGTCGCTGCTGATCTCGAGGTCGGCAAGGCGCACGACATCGACGTCTTCTGGACGACGCAGGGTCAACCCGTCGCCGGCCGCGCCTTGCGTTTCGCGATCACGGCGGGTCAGTTGATGACACCTTCGACAATCACCACCAGTGCAAGCGGTGCGGCGCGTGTCACGGTCGCGTCGAACAGCGCAGGAGAGGCCCGCATCACTGTCGAGGATGCGATCGACGGCGAACCCTCCAACCACGCGGATGTCGAATTCATCGCCACGACGCCCGCCCAGGTCGAGATCGATGCCTCCTCGTCGCGGGTGCCGGTTCGTGGCACGAGCACGGTTCTGGCGCTGGTCACCGACGCGAACGGCAATCCGGTCAAGAACAGTGAGGTTGTCTTCATGAGTTCCGATCTCAAGGGTGGCCAACTCAACCCGGCGTTCGACAAGACGGGTGCCGACGGGGTCGCGAGCGTGACCTTCACGGCGGGCAGCGACGCAACCGAACTGAACGAGATCGAGATTGCCGCCGAAGTCGAAGGCACGGTCATCAGTGATCGCATGCAGCTGACCGTGGTCGAGCGGGTGTTGAACGTCACCATCGGTACTTCGAACAAGGTATCCGACGTCGATGAGCTCAGTACTCAGTACTTCGTGCCGTTTGTCGTTCAGGTCGCTGACGGCGGGGGTACGCCTCTCGAGAACGCCGATGTGTCCTTGTCGATAGCACCGATTTCCTACCGGAAGGGCTGGATGGCGCTGAACGACAGCCGGGGGGTCGAGTTCGATGACAGTGAAGACTGGTCGGCAGATCATTGGGCAATGAGTGTTGACTCGATCGGCTGTCCGTCAGAAGATCTGAACGGTAACCGTGTGCTCGATGTCGATGCTGCCGGCAATACGGAAGACAACAACGGTAACGGTTCGCTCGACCCGCAGGATCCGGCGTCGCTCTCGGGTATCACCGACGGCGGCTTGATCGGCGGAACACTGACCACAGACGCCAACGGTTCCGGTTACTTCCGGATGATCTACCCGGCCAGCAACTCGCTCTGGGCTTATGTCGAGATCACGGCGCGTGCCAAGGCACTGGGTGCCGAGGCGGAAGACGCTTTCCGGACGCACTTGTTGCTCCCTGCACCCGAGTCGGATGACGAGAAGACGCTGCCGTCGAACCACACGAGCCCGTACGGCGTTGACGTCACTTCTTGCGCGAGCGACGACTGAACGGGCGATTCACGCCGAGCTTGTAGACAGAGAAACGCGACATGGCATTCAAGAGCGACTCCAATTCCTCGCCGGCCGTAGCTGACGAACAAGGCCCTCTGGTGCTGGCGGCCGCCGGCGCCGTATTGCCGGTGAGCGAACTCAATGCTGTCAATCGCGCTGCCTTGTGCCGCACGGCCAGCGTCGTTCACGTGCAAAGGAACGATCAGATCAAGCCGGAGAACTCGCACCGCTGGTTGATGTATCTGGTCGAAGGATCACTCTCGCTCTATAACGGCAAGGACGAAGTCGGGCAGATCAATGCGCGCACGTCCGAGGCGTTGCAGCCCTTGTTCCTCGACAAGGGCGCTTACCAGTACGCCCGGACGAGCACCGTCGCCCGTATCGTCAAGTTCGGTCGGCAGCAACTCGATATCCTGCTGCGCGAGCAACAGAAGAATGCCATTCATGTCATCGACGTCGAGGTCGGCGAACTCGAGAACAGGGTGTTCGACGATATCGTCGCCGACATGCAGGCGAAGAAGATCAGTCTGGCAAGTTCCGAGGAAGTCGCCACACAGGTACTCGCCGCCGCCGGGCGCGTCGAGAGCATTCCCGATCTCTCGGAAGTCATACAGTCTGATCCCGGACTGGCAGCGCATGTCGTCAATGCGTCGAATCGTGTGGAAGCCGCGTCCAGTGATTCGATCACCAGCATTCGAGGGGCGATCTCGCGACTCGGTGTCGAGACCACACAGCGCACGATCGAATCGCTGTTGCGCGCCAATACCCTGAAGCCTGCCAATGAAGTGCTGCAGAAGCGCTTCAGGCGTTATCAGCAACGCACGACCCTGGCCTCGGCGATCGTCCAGGTGCTCACCCGCAATCTCCCGGATCTCAAGGCTGAAGTGGCATCCCTGGTCGCACTGTCTGCAGACGTCGGTGAGTTGATGGTGCTGAGTTACGCCAACAAGCACGCCGAGCTCTTCGACGAAGAACAGAAACTCAGCGGCGTGATCGAGAACCTGCGCACCGTGCTGGGGGTGTGGTTGCTCGATGCCTGGGACTTCCCGCAGGAATTCGCCGACGCCGCGCAGACTTCACGCGACTGGTACCGAAACCACAGTGGTGAGATCACTTATACCGATCTGGTCACGGCGGCGCTGTTGATCATCCAGTCGGAGATGCCGGACGCCGAGCACAGCTCGATTCCGAGTGCCGACAACCTGTTGCTGGCGCGCCGTCTGCAGCAAGCGGGCATCGATCTGAAATCTCCGAATGACATCGTGCGGGCCGCCTCTGGCCGCATCGTCACGGTACAGGCTCTGTTGAAGGCGAGCTGACTCGAATCAGTCGATCCTCGTGCCGACACGCTTCTGACGACTGACGGGCCGCTCTCGAGGCCGGCGACGCGTGTCTACGGAGCGGTGCGGCAAGGGCTTGCTCTGAAGGCCGACGGATCGTGACTACCGCGGAACGGCCTGCTCCGGAAGCCCGCGATTCGCGTCGACATCGCGGTATCGGGCTACTTCAGGAGGCCGGCAGTTCGCGTCGACGAAGTTCGCGCGGAATGGCGAATGTCACCGTTTCGACGATGCCGACGAACTCCTCCGGTGTCTCACCGCCGGCTTCGCGCAGGCGTTCGATCACTTCGGCAACGAGCACTTCCGGTGCCGAGGCCCCGGCGGTCACACCGACGGCCTTGCGACCGGTAAGCCAGGCCGGATCGATGTTCTCGGCGCGCGCGATCAGATGTGACTCCACGCCGGCGCGTTGACCGAGTTCGGCCAGTCGATTCGAGTTGGAGCTGTTCGGCGCACCGACCACCAACAAGAGATCTGCCGCTTCGCAGAGCTTCTTGACGGCATCCTGACGATTTTGCGTGGCGTAGCAGATATCGTCGCGTTTCGGCGCCGCGATTCCGGGAAAGCGGGTACGCAAGGCATTGATGATTTCCTGGGTATCGTCCACCGAGAGCGTGGTCTGCGAGACGAAGGCAAGCCCGGACGGATCGGCAATTGAAAGCTTCGCCACATCCTCCACGCTCTCGACGAGAATGATGCGACCCCCGTGACGCGTGTCGTAGCGGCCCATGGTGCCTTCGACTTCCGGGTGCCCGGCGTGACCGATCAGGATCACTTCCTTGCCTTCGCGTGCGTAGCGGACGACTTCCAGATGGACCTTGGTCACCAGCGGGCAGGTGGCGTCGAACACCTGCAAGCCGCGTTCTCCCGCCGTGTCCTCGACTTCCCTTGATACGCCGTGTGCGCTGAAGATGACCGTGGCGTCATCGGGAATTTCGTCCAGTTCCTCGACGAAGATGGCGCCCTTGTCGCGCAAGCGGTCGACGACGTACTTGTTGTGCACGACCTCGTGGCGGACATAGATCGGCGCGCCGTGCAACTCGATGGCGCGTTCGACGATCTCGATGGCCCGGTCGACGCCGGCGCAGAATCCGCGGGGGTTGGCGAGCAGGATTTTCATGGCTGTGGGTTTTTCTGGCGTGGGCATGGGTTCGGGCATGGGCAAATCGGCAGCCGCTTCGCGTCAGCGAGAGGTCGCACTCTCCTCGGGTTTCTCGAACAGGGTAAGGACGATCAGGATGGCTGCACCGCAACTGATCGCGGCATCGGCGACATTGAACGACGGGAAAGTCCACCAGCCGCGCCAGTAGATCTGCACGAAGTCGACCACGTGACCATAGATGACGCGATCGATCAGGTTGCCGAGGGCGCCGCCGAGAATCATGGCGATGGCAATGCCGAGCCAGCGTTCCCGCGATGACATTCGACTCAGCCAGATGATCAGCATGATGCTGACCACGCTGCTGACGATGGTGAAGAACCATCGCTGCCAGCCGCCGGCATCCTGCAGAAAACTGAATGCAGCCCCTTCGTTGTAGGCCTTGGTGATGTTGAAGAAGCCGGTCACCGGAATGCGCTCGTAGAGCGCAAGCGATCGATCGATCGCAACCTTGGTCAGCTGGTCGAGCACGACGATGATGGCGACGAGGCCATAGCGTACCGGGGCGCTGGCGAATCGGCTCGTCATGCGGGTGTCGGGACCATCAGGCGAATCGCCTCGTCTCGCCCTTGCCATCGACATTCTCGATGCAGCGCAGGCAGAGCTCGGGGTGAGTCGGGTCGCTGCCGACGTCGGCGAGACGGTGCCAGCAGCGAACGCATTTGCTACCCGCAGCCGAACGGGCGTCGACGCTGAAGTGATCACTGCCGAGCGCGACTGATGAACCGACACCCGCCTCTGCATCCGCGTCGTTTGCGGCACCCGATTCCTCCACCTTGTGAGCGGCCTCATCGAACGGCCTGACCTGGGCTGCAGACGTGATGAAGACAAAGCGCAACTCATCATCGAGCTTGCCGAGACGTGTCGCCAATGCAGGCGTGGCATGCACGGTCACATCGGCCTCGAGAGCACCACCGATGGTTCCCGCGGTGCGCAGTCGCTCGAGCGACTGGTCGACCGACTGACGCACCTCGATCAGTGCGCGCCAGTCATCGGCGCTGATCGTCGCATCGGCGTCCAGTGCGAACAACGCTGTCGACCAGGTCTCGAGAAAAATGGCGCCAGACAGGCCGGGCGTCGAATCGGTTGCCGCGTCGCCTGAACCGTGCAGGTGCTGCCAGATCTCGTCAGCCGTGAAGCTCAGCACGGGCGCGATCCAGCGGACCAGCGCATCGCAGATCAGGTGCATGGCCGTCTGTGCGCTGCGCCTGCCGTAGCTGTCGGTGGGCATCGTGTACTGACGGTCCTTGACGATATCAAGATAGAAACCGCCCATGTCCACGGCGCAGAAGTTGTGAACCTTCTGGTAGACGGCGTGAAACTGATACTGCTCGTAGGCGTTGACGATGTCGGCCTGGGTCTCGAGCGCGCAGTTCACGGCCCAGCGATCGAGCGCCAGCATGTCTTCCTTCGCGACCGCGTCGCGCACGAAGTCGAAGTCGTCGGTCGCGCTCAGCAGATACCGTGCGGTATTGCGAATACGTCTGTAGGAATCGGCCATGCGGTCGAGAATCTCGGTCGAGACCGTCATCTCGCCGCGGTAGTCGGCCGAGCAGACCCACAGGCGGACGATGTCGGCGCCGAGCGTTTTCAGCAGTTTCTGCGGTGCGATGACGTTGCCGAGCGACTTCGACATCTTGCGCCCTTGCTGATCGACCGTGAAACCGTGCGTCAGCACTTGTCGATAGGGTGCTTTCCCGGTGACCGCGACACTGGTCAGTATCGAGGAATGGAACCAGCCGCGATGCTGGTCCGAGCCTTCGAGGTACATGTCGGCCGGGCAGGTGAGTTTCGGATCGCGCCCGAGGACGTGCAACCACGAGCTGCCCGAATCGAACCAGACGTCGAGTACGTCGCGGGTCTTCTCCCAGTTGTCGACATCGTCGCCGAGCAGTTCCCGCGCGTCCAGATCGAACCAGGCCTGGATGCCGCCCTGTTCAATGCGGAGCGCGACTTCTTCGACGAGTCGTTCGGTGTCGGGGTGCAAGGCGCCGCTTTCACGGTGCAGGAACAAGGGTATCGGCACGCCCCAGGTTCGCTGTCGCGAGATGCACCAGTCCGGGCGATTGGCGATCATGCCCTCGATGCGTGACTGCCCCCAGTCGGGTACCCAGTGCACCTTGCCGATCTCCTCCAGTGTCCTTGCACGCAGGCCCTCGACGTCCATGCCGATGAACCACTGGGGTGTCGCCCGGTAGATGATCGGTGTCTTGGTGCGCCAGCAATAAGGATAACTGTGGTGGTATTTCTCGTGCCTGGCGAGGCGCCCGCGGGTCTCGAGCTCCTCGATCATGTGCGCGTCGACCTTCATGACGTGCTCGCCACCGAACAGTTCGACACCGGGTCGGAATACGCCATTGTCGTCGACGAGATCGAGCAGGCCGATACCGTTTGCACGCGCCGCGTCGAAATCCTCGACGCCATGGTCAGGCGCAGTGTGCACGACGCCGGTACCGGTATCGGTGGTGACATGATCGCCCAGGATCATCAGTGAATCACGATCGTAGAGCGGGTGTCGGAATACAAGCCCGGCAAGTTGCTCGCCATGTACCGTCGCCAGCACGGCGTGCTCGCTCCAGCCATAGCGCTCCATCACATCCTCGACGAGATCGCTTGCCAGGATCACGCGCTCGCCATTGACCGCGACGAGCGCGTATTCGAGCGCCCGATTCACGGTGACCGCGAGATTGCCGGGGATCGTCCACGGTGTCGTCGTCCAGATGATCGTGCCGAGATTACCTTCGCCAGGATCACCCCCTGAAGGCCCGGCTGCCTTGTCGGCGGCTTGACCGGCGAGACCGAAGGCCTCGAGCACTTTGTCGGGATCCTTCGCGGCGAAGCGCACGTCGATCGCGGTCGAGATCTTTTCCTCATACTCGATTTCAGCCTCGGCCACCGCGGTATGCGCGCCCCAGCTCCAATAGACCGGCTTCACCCCCTTGTAGACATGTCCGTTCGCGATGATGCGGCCGAGCGCACGCACGATGTCCGCCTCGTTGGCGAAGTTCATCGTCAGGTAGGGATTGTCCCAGTCGCCGATGATTCCAAGGCGGCGGAATTCCCTCCGCTGGTTGTCGATCTGCTCCTGGGCGTAGGTGCGACAGTGATCGCGGAATTCGGCATCGCTGACATTGCCGCCCGGCTTGCCGATCAGGCCCTCTACCTTGTTCTCGATTGGCAGCCCGTGGCAATCCCAGCCCGGCACATAGGGCGAGTCGAAGCCCGCGAGCTGGCGGCTCTTGACGATCATGTCCTTGATGACCTTGTTGACGACATGGCCGATGTGGATGTCGCCGTTCGCATACGGCGGGCCATCGTGCAGCACGAACTTCGGCCGACCGGCCGATGCTTCGCGGATGCGCTCGTAAAGGCCCGATTCCTCCCAGCGTGCCAGCATCTCGGGCTCGCGCTTGGCAAGATTGCCGCGCATCGGGAACGCTGTCTTCGGGAGATTCAGCGTCTGCTTGTAGTCGGTCACGGAAAGGTCACTCGGTATGACGGGATGCGGCGCCGCCACGGAGCCGCTCTGTTCGACACTCTAGTGTATGTGATCGTGTAGGTGATCATGCATGCGATCGCGTGTCCGAGCGGCGCTTTTTCGGCGGCCATGTGAGCGAATGGTCAAGCGAAGGGTCACTCGTGTCGCAGAAGCTCCCGTGCCATGGCGGCGTCCGCGGCGATCTGCGTCTGCAAGGCGTCGAGCGATTCGAAACGCTGTTCTCCGCGGATGAAATGCAGAAAGTCGACGGCAAGATGATGCCCGTAGAGAGCCGGCGCTGCGTCGAGCACGTTCACTTCGAGGAGGAGTCGCCGGCCGCCGATCGTCGGTCGTTCGCCAAGGTTGGCCACACCGTCATGCCGCTGAGCGGTGTCACTATCGAGCACCTTGACGGCGAACACGCCGCGCAGCGGCGGACGGTGACGACCGAGCCGGATATTGGCGGTCGGAAAGCCGAGTTGCCGGCCGACCTTCTCGCCGTGCACGACACGACCACTGATCCGGTATGGCCGGCCGAGCAATGCGCCAGCCTGGGCCAGCTCACTCGCCTGCAGATGGCGGCGAATGCGCGTGGATGACACGCGCCCCTGCCCGTCATCGAAAGTGTTGCAGGCGGTCAGCGGAAAGCCGTGCTCGAGCCCCGCCGCCTGTAATAGCGCATAGTCACCCTCGCGCCGAAAGCCAAAGCGGAAGTCGTCACCGATCACGAGGTGGCGCACTTGCAGTGTATCGACAAGAATGTCGCTGATGAAGGCGTTGGCCCCGAGCGCTGCCAATTCGGCATCGAATGAGAGCAGCAGTACCTGATCGACACCGGCGGCTTCGAGCGAAGCAAGCCGGTCGCGCAGTCCCTGCAATCGCTCGGGCGCCGCATCGCCGGAAAAGTACTCGTGCGGGAGCGGCTCGAAGGTAACGACAATGGCGGGCAGGTCGAGCCGTTTCGCCTCGCGAGTGACGGCCTCGAGCATGTGCGCGTGGCCGAGATGGACGCCGTCGAAATTTCCGATGGTGACGACCGACCCGTCCGCGTGAGTATCGGTAGTTCCGGCGCGGCCTGACGCGGCCCGGCCTGACGCGGCGCGGCCCGATGCGATCGCGGCAAGTGAGGTGCGTATCAGGCGCATGCGATCAAGGAATTCTCTCTCACGGGCTGGCAAGGTGCCGCGGGCGGATGCCGGTGGCGAACAGCACGATGGCCCAGGCGCCGGCGCCAGCCCCGATTGTACCGAGCAAGCTCGTCGCGCGGCCGGCAGCGTCAAGGGCATGCCAGTCCAGGCGTGTCGTCAGGATGAGAGCGACGCCGAGCGCACCCAGTGCGGGCAGAGTCCGGAGCGTGAACGACAAGAGCGCCGCTGACGCCTGGTAGATGCCGCGACTACCGAGTGTCCGGTACAGGGTGATGGCCTGTTGCCAGGCCGACAGGCTGGTCGCGAGTGCGAGACCGGTATGCGGCGCGATGAAATCGAGCAACACCATCGGCACCACCAGCACGATGTTGTAGACCATGTTCGAGATCAGGGCGATGATGCCGATGCGCACCGGTGTCTTCGTATCCTGGCGGGCGAAGAAGGCCGGCGCCAGGATCTTGATGGCGAGGAATGCCGGCAAGCCGATGGCATAGGCGATCAATGCGTAGCCGGTCATGCGGGTGTCGGCCGCCGTGAATTCACCGTAGCCGAACAGGGTCGAGATCAGCGGCGTGGTCAGCAAGCCCAGGGCAAGCGCCGCGGGGAGACCGAGCACGATGACCAGGCGCAAGGCCCAGTCGAGGGTCGCCCGGAAGTCTGTCTCGCTCTCGAGGGCATGTCCTCGCGACAGCCGCGGCAAGATGACCGTGCCCAGGGTGACGCCGAGCAATCCGAGTGGAAACTCCATCAAGCGATCGCCGTAGTAGAGCCAGCTCAGCGATCCGCTGACCAGGAAGGAGGCAATGATCGTGTCGAGCAGCAGGTTGATCTGGGCAACCGACGAGCCGAGCACAGCCGGTGCCATCAGCTTGAGAATGCGTTGGACACCTTCGTGTCGCCAGCCCAAGCGCATTCTCGGCAGCAGTCCGAGGCGCATGAGGAAAGGCAGTTGCAGGAGCAATTGCAGGATGCCCGCGATCAGGACCCCCCAGGCGAGCGCGACGACCGGGACCGCAAAGTGTGGTGCAAGGAACAGTGCCGCACCGATCAACGACACGTTGAGCAGCACCGGCGTGAAGGCGGGAACGGCGAAGCGTCCGAAGGTGTTCAGCATCGCCCCGGCGTAGGCAACCAGGCAGATGAAGAAGAGGTAGGGGAAGGTCAGGCGCAACAGGTGTACGGCGAGGTCGTAGCGCTCGGGATCATCGATGAAACCCGGCGCGAACAGCATGACCAGCAGCGGACTTCCGGCGACGCCGATGGTCGATACCAGGAGGAGAATGAGCACCAGCGAGCCTGCGACATGCGCGGCGAGTTCGCGCAGAGCCTCAGCGCTGCGCGTTTCCCGGTATTCCGTGAAGACCGGCACGAAAGCCTGTGCGAACGCGCCTTCGCCGAACAGCCTGCGCAGGAAGTTGGGGATCTTGAAGGCGACCAGGAAAACATCCATCGCCGAGCCCGCGCCGAAGGCAATGGCAAGCGTCTGATCACGGAGAAACCCGAGCACACGCGACAGCAGCGTCATCACACCGACGACGCCGCCCGAGCGTGTCAGGCTCCGTCCCGTCACGCGCCCGACACCGTCCGACAGTCCCGGCCGATCTCCCGTCGGGCCGCTTGTCGAGATCGGACCAGCGCAGCCGATCGGGGTCGGACCACGATATCTTGACGATCGCCATGCAGTGGCCCATAATGCTCGGCTGCGCAGTGCCCCCCCAAGTCGAGAGGAAATTCGTGGCAAATACCGCCCAAGCGCGAAAGCGCGTCCGTCAGGCCGAAAAGTCCCGTCAGCGCAATGCGAGTCAGCGTTCGATGTTGCGGACCATGGTCAAGCGCGTCTTCAACGCCATCGCCGCCGGTGACAAGCCGGCTGCCGAAGTGGCGTTGAAAGACGCCATCCCGGTTCTTGATCATTCGGCTCGCAAAGGGCTCATCCACAAGAACAAGGCGGCGCGCTACAAGAGCCGTTTCAACACTCAGGTGCAGGCTCTGTAGTCTCGGCCCTGCCCTGTCCGAACGGGCTTGCACGGCCTTCATGCCGTGTGCACGAGCATGTTGTCACGGTGAATGAGCTCGGGCTCGGCCACGAAGCCGAGCAGTGATTCGAAGCGGCCACTCGGCACGCCGAGTATCCGGCGGGTATCGGCTGCCGCATAGTTGACGAGTCCGCGTGCAACCTCCTGCCCCTGGGAATCCCTGCAACTGACCAGCGCGCCGCGCGAGAAATCTCCCTCGCAGGCGACGACGCCGACGGCAAGCAGGCTCGAACCTTGTTCGCGCAGGACGCGGCAGGCGCCGTCGTCGAGCAGCAGCCGTCCGCCGTCTCGAAGATGTCCTCCCAGCCAGCGCTTGCGCGCGTCGCGTGGGCGTTGCTCACTGGTCAGCATCGTACCGAGTGCCTCACCTCGCGCGAGTCGGCCGAGCACATCCGGCTCGCGGCCATCGGCGATGACCGTCGTCGTGCCGGCCTCGGCCGCGCGTTCGGCCGCGAGCACCTTGGTGCCCATGCCGCCGCTGCCAAGGGTCGTGCCACTGGGGCCTGCCAACGCACGAATCGCCGGGTCGCTGGCATTCGCCCGCTCCAGCAAGGCGGCGTTCGGATCGAGGCGCGGGTCGCGTTCGAACAGGCCGGCCTGATCGGTCAGCAGGACGAGCACCTCGGCCTCGATGAGATTGGCCACCAGCGCGCCAAGCGTGTCGTTGTCTCCCAGGCGGATCTCGTCGGTGATGACGGTATCGTTCTCGTTGACGATCGGCAGCACGCCGTGCGCGATCAAGCTCGAGAGCGTTGCGCGCGCGTTCAGATATCGCTGCCTGTTGGCCAGATCCTCGTGGGTCAAGAGAATCTGTGCGGTCAGCCGGTGGTGTTTCTCAAAGCCTGTCTCCCAGGCTCTGATCAGGCCGCTCTGCCCGATGGCCGCCGCTGCCTGCAGTTCGTGGACCCGCGTCGGTCGGTCTCGCCAGCGCAGTCGAGCTATCCCTTCGGCTATCGATCCGCTCGATACCAGGACGACCTCACGGCCTTCATCAAGCAACCCGGCCATCTGATCGGCCCAGCGTCCGATGATGGCGTGATCGAGCCCACGGCCATCGGCGGTGAGCAGGGAGCTGCCCACCTTGACAACCCAGCGTCGTGCCGATGTCAGGCGCTTGCGCATCAGCTGGATGGCGTGTCGGGACTGTCCGACTCCGACTCCGACTCCGACTGTCTGGCCTCGGCTGCAGCAAGATCCGCCGCGCGTTCCGCTGCCTGGGTTGCAGCCCGTGAAGCGGCCAGCGAAGCAGCCTCGGCTGCTGCATCCGCTTCGCGCATCGATTCGATACGCGTCATCAGATCGGCGACCAGCGTGCGGGTGCCTTCACCACTCACCGCCGATACCCGATAGACCGGGCCGCCCTCAGCCAACGCCTCGATGATCGGGGCGCAATGCGCGTCGCGCTCGTCGTCGGCCAGTAAATCCAGCTTGTTGAGCACCAGCCAGCGCTCACGAGCAGCGAGCGCCGGATCGTGTCGCTCGAGTTCGGTGATGATGGCGTGTGCGTTCTCCACCGGATCACTGCCGTCGAGAGGAGCGATATCGACCAGGTGGAGCAGGATTCGCGTGCGCGCCAGGTGCTTCAGGAACCGCGTGCCGAGCCCCTGGCCGTCCGCCGCGCCTTCGATGAGCCCGGGAATGTCCGCCATCACGAAACTGCGATGTGCTTCGATGGAGACGACGCCGAGATTCGGATGAAGGGTCGTGAACGGGTAGTCGGCCACTTTGGGCCGTGCGGCCGAGATCTGGCTGATGAGCGTCGATTTACCGGCATTCGGCATACCCAGCAGGCCCACGTCGGCAAGCACCCTGAGTTCCAGCTGAAGTTCACGGCGTTCGCCGGGCGTGCCGTCCGAGGTTCGCCTTGGTGCGCGATTGGTGGAGCTCTTGAAGCGCGTGTTACCGAGCCCGTGGAAACCGCCCTTGGCAACCCGCACGCGTTCGCGATCGCGGGCCAGGTCGGCAACGATCTCGCCGCTCTCGCGATCGCGTGCGACGGTACCGATCGGCACCGCGACGATGATGTCATCGCCTTTCGCGCCGGAGCAATTGCGGCTTCGGCCGTTTTCGCCCCGTCCGGCGGTGTAGGTCCGTTGCTGGCGGAAGTCGGCGAGTGTATTCAGGCCGTCGGTCGCCTCGAGAAAGACGCTGCCGCCATCACCGCCATCGCCCCCGTCAGGGCCGCCGCGGGGAATGTACTTCTCGCGCCGAAAGCTCAGGCACCCGTTTCCGCCGTCGCCGGCGATGACGTTCATACGGGCTTCATCGACGAATTTCACGAGCCTTCCACACGAATGATTCGATCAGTATCCGCCGTCGCCCGGCAGGGGTGACTCGACAGTACCGGTCGACAAATTGCGGCGCGCACTTGCGAACTGCGGAGTGCGCCGAAGTTTAGCAGGGGCTCATGATGAGACACTGCCGGCATGACAACTAACACCGAAGCGAACCACCCCGGTGGCGTACACAGGGGGCGGGTTCTGCTGTTCCCCACTTGTGATCGAGATGGCGTACTGAGCAGTGCGCTGTCCCTTGCGGCCGATGAGCCTGCGACACGAGCAGACGCCATGCTGTTCGGCTGGATGCTCGGACTGGACGCCGCGGTGGATGCCGTTGGTGCGGCACGCGCGGTATTGGCGGTTGCTGCACGACAGCCGAATCAACCGGCGACCGCCTATCGGCAAGCCCTGATCAACGGGCTGGAGCGTTTCGTTGCCGATCAAGGCCGCGTTGCATCATTGTCGGCGCGGCCGAGTGACGGCGCCGTCCGCCGCCGCCGCCGTTGGCGAGATGCCCCGAAGAATTCGCACAACGAGCGTGACCGCGATTCAGTGACCCGGGCGTAACCGACGCGCCACCATCAGATGACCGATGCCAGACTTCGAGTCTGGCGTCGAACAAATTTGTCACAGCCTGGGTCGAGCACCAAGAGACCCAGATATGACTCCTGCCGCGACCGCGCGTCAGGCGTGCACTCGAACGGGGCCTTCCGTAGCGACTAGTCGTGACGGACTAGTAGTAACGGACTAGTAGTAACGGAATGGTCGTTGCTGACTGGTCGTTACGGGATAGCCGCTACGAAAGGGCTGGGCTGTTACTCAGCTGCTGCGCCCGGAACGATGTCGATGTACTTGCGCGAATTCGCGCCACGGACCTTGAAGTCGACGAAGCCGTCAGCCTTCGCGAAGATAGTGTGATCCTTGCCGATACCGGCATTCACGCCCGGATGGAAGCCTGTGCCTCGCTGGCGAACGATGATGTTGCCTGCGACAACCGCCTCACCGCCAAACTTCTTGACGCCGAGTCGCTTGGATTCCGAATCGCGGCCGTTACGCGTACTACCGCCTGCTTTCTTGTGTGCCATGCGCTGTTATTTTCCGCTGTGTCTGTTTTCGCCGTGCCCGCGTTAGTGCGCCAGCTTTCGTACGCCAGCTTTCGTACGCCAGCATTCGTACGCCACCATTCGAACGTCGCCGTCTAGCCCGGTGTGATGCCGGTGATCTCGAGCTCGGTGAAGTTCTGCCGATGGCCCATCTGCCTGCGATAGTGCTTGCGCCGCTTGAACTTGATGATGCGCACCTTCTTGCCGCGCCCGTGCTGCACGACACGCGCACTGACCGAGGCATTGGCAACAAGAGGCGCGCCAACATTGACCGATTCACCGTTACCGACCATCAGCACATCGTCGATCGTGATATCCGCCCCGGCTTCGCCAACGAGGCTTTCGACTTTCAGTCGATCGCCCTCACTGACCCGGTATTGCTTGCCACCGGTCCTAATCACCGCGTACATTGCTGATCGTCTCTCCAGGAAGGGTGACGGGTTGAACGAGACGTTCGATTCCGGCCCGAGAATGCACCACGACCGTTGTCGCGGAAAGCCCGCTAGCATAGCGAGGCTCTGACGTGGCGTCAATGGCGCCGCGGTCGTTGTTGCCCGCTGAACATGAAGTTGCCAACATACACGCTCATACTCGCCCCCCACGAAGCGTCAACTGCCCGATGCCACTGTCGATAGAGGACTGCCGCGCACTGGTCGGGGACGACATGGCACGTGTCGACAAGCTGATCGGCGAACGTCTCGCTTCCGAGGTCGCACTGGTCAATCGTCTCGGTGCCTACATCATCGGCAGCGGTGGCAAGCGCCTGCGTCCGCAGCTGGTCCTGCTCAGCGCACGGGGCTGCGGTGTTGAGGACGACCGGCCACTGACCGTCGCCACCATCATCGAGTTCATCCACACGGCCACGCTGCTGCACGACGATGTGGTCGATGCTTCGGAGCTGCGACGCGGCAGTCAGACTGCCAATTCCGTCTGGGGCAACGAGGCTGCGGTGCTCGTCGGCGACTTCCTGTACTCGCGGGCCTTCGAGTTGATGGTCGAGGTGAACAGCCTGGTCGTCATGGACATCATGGCGTCGACCACCAATCGCATTGCCGAAGGGGAGGTCATGCAGCTGATGAACGTGCATGAGCCGGGGATCTCGGAAACCGACTATGTCGAGGTCATTCAGGCGAAGACGGCACGCCTGTTTCGTGCTGCGACCGAGTTGGGAGCCGTACTCGGTGAGTCTTCGGACGAGATCCGGCAGGCACTGAGCGACTACGGCATGCACCTCGGTACGGCCTTTCAGATTGCCGACGATGTGCTCGACTACCGGAGCGACAGCGGTACGCTCGGCAAGAACGTCGGTGACGATCTTGCCGAAGGCAAGACGACGCTACCGCTGATCTACGCCATGCGTGACGGCAGCGAGGCGCAGCGCGATGCGGTAGCCGGTGCGATATCCGCTGGCGGGCTTGAGGCCTTGCCTGCCGTCCTGTCGGCCATGAAGGCGACGGACGCATTGGAGCAATCGATGTCTCGTGCGAGATTTTCGGCAGACAGCGCCATCGCCGCCCTTTCGCCCTTGCCGGATACCCGCTATCGCGAAGCCCTCGAGCGCATCGCGAGCTATTCCGTCGAACGGGATCTGTAGTCGCGCCATTCACCGGGCGCCAGCCCGCGCAGCGACCATTCGCCGATGGCGAGCCGCACCAGGCGCAAGGTCGGGTGTCCGATCGCGGCCGTCATTCGCCTGACCTGCCGATTTCGACCTTCGCCAAGTTCCAGCTCCAGCCAGCTCGTCGGAATGGAAGCTCGGTAGCGTACCGGAGGATCGCGCGGCCATAGCCAACCGGGTTGTACGGCACGGCGCGTGCGAACGACTCTGGCCGGGCCGTCCTTGAGCATCACGCCCTGACTCAGACGGGCGATCGCAGCATCGTCAGGTTCGCCGTCGAGCTGGACGAGGTAGCGTTTGATGGCCTTGTGCTTCGGGTGACTCAAGCGGTGCTGGAGTCCGCCGTCGTCAGTCAGCAGCAGTAGCCCCTCGCTGTCCCGATCGAGCCGCCCGGCGGCATAGACACCGGGTACGTCGATGAAGTCCGAGAGCGTCGCTCGGCCGGCGCCGTCCGTGAACTGACAGAGCACGCCGTGGGGCTTGTTGAAGAGAATCAGACGGGTGGCCGGCGTCTGGACCATCACCCCGAGCCCATCACCCTGAACACGAGTCGTCACGGGCAAGCCCGTAGGCCGCCGCATGCAAGTCCGCTTGGGCGACCGACATGCCTGACGCCAACAGGACTTCACGTGCCTCGGCCAGGCCGATCGTGCGGCGCGCCGTGGCCTCGAGCCCGCTCGGCAGGCTCGCGTCGTCGAGCAATCCTGTCAGCTGCCGGGCCTGGTGCACGGTTTGCCGATGCTCGGCCAGCAATTTCGCGACGCCCTGGGCGCCGCGGAAGCGCATATTGGCGACGCCCTCGAGATTGGCGAAGAGTGTCTCGAGTGAGCCCCATTTCCGGAGTAGACGAGCGGCGATTGCCGGCCCGACGCCGGGAACGCCCGGAATGCCATCAGATGCATCGCCAGAGAGGGCAAGCCAGTCCGCCACCTGGCCAGGGCGGACGCCCAAGCGTCGTTCGAGTGCCCGTGCGTCCTGACGCGGATGCTTGCCGAAGTCCCAGTAGCTATCGTCGGGGCCGACAAACTGCGCGAGGTCCTTGTCGCCGCTGATGACCGTGACGGGTCGCCTGGCTGACTGCGCCAGTCGCGCGAAATGACCGATGATGTCGTCGGCTTCTACCGAGACGCTGCCGAAGACCGCCAGGCCGAGTGCTTCTGTAGCCGCCATGCAGCGGGGAAATTGTGCCGTGAGCTCGGCCGGGTGGGGTGAACGGGACTGCTTGTAGGCGGGAAAGAGCTGATTTCGCAGGCCATGACGCCCGCAGGTGTCGAAGGCACAGACAGCATGGGAAGGCGCTTCGCGCGCCAAGAGCTCGCTCAGCATGTCGAGGAAGCCGACCAGCGCGTTACTGGGCGTCCCGGACGGATCGAGCTGTGTGACCGGCCAACGCTGCCAGCCTCGATGGATGTAGATGCTCGCGTCGATCAACACGATCGGCGAGCCTGTGACGAGCCTGGGGGAAGTGTCGGCCGTCATGTGCCAGCGCCGCGCCGCAGGCCAGGGCACCCCCGCAAGGATAGCCCTGGCAGTACTTTTCCGGCAGCGCAGTCTTGCCTGGAACCGCCTTGCCCGGAACCGAGCTACTTGGAACCGTAGCGACGTCGGAACTTGTCGACCTGACCTGCGGTGTCCATGACCTTCTGCTTGCCCGTGTAGAACGGGTGGCAGGCGGAACAGACTTCGATGCTCAGATCGCGCCCGGACGTGGAGCCGGTCTCGAAGGCATTACCACAGCTGCAGGTCACGCTGATCTGCTTGTATTGGGGATGGATTTCGGGCTTCATGGCCACACTCCGGACTACACAAAAACGGATCGGGATACTAGGTCCGATGGCGATCGATTGCAAGGTGTGTCTCGTCCTTGCGCGATCATCGTCAAGCGCGAGCCTCGAGACGCCGATGACCGCACACGTCCAGCCGTCTGGCGATGGTCACTGGTTCTCTCGAAGAGTTCTCGCTTCGCGCGGAGTTTGCATGTTCAGGAAGCTCTTGTTCCGCTTGTTCTTTCGCGCCACGCTCACGCTGGCGCTGATGCTGGGTCTCGGGAGTTTCGCCCACTATCTCAGCGGCGGCGATCCCGGCGCGCTGTGGCGTGGCATTGGTAGTAGCGCCAAGGAGCGTGTTGTCGCGGCAGTCGGCAATGCGCAGCGCTCTGTCGCGAATCTTGCCGATGAAGCCGGCGACAGGGTTCGCCGAACGCAAGCCACTGGCGCCGACGCGTCGGCTGACGGTGCGACGGCGGCTCGTGACGCGCGCTCGACCCGCGTCTGGAGCTGGCGCGATGCCGACGGCGTGACTCACTATTCGAGTACGGCACCGGTCGGTATCAACGCCGCGGTCATGCATGTGGACCCGGACGTCAATGTACTGCAAGCCGTGCGTGCCGCAGACGTCCCGGCGCCCCGCGAATCACGGTCGGCCGCGCCAGCCGACCGCTCGACGGCCGCAGGAACACGCGCGACAGGGAGCGGCGCGGCGCCGAGGGACGAATTCGCCGAAGGCGAACGGCTGCCGGGCATTGCAGGTGCGTTGCAGCGCTCCCGTGGGTCAGGCGACACCTCCGATCCGGCAAGGGCAGAGTCGCTCCTGAAGCTCCTTCAGTCCGGTTCGCGCTGATCCGGTAGCAGCCCGTCCGGTTTACTGCGATCCGGTTCCCGCGCTGGTTGCCGCTCTGGTTGCCGGGCAGCGGGAATCAACGGAATCGTCGGGTAGCGCCGTATGGCGGTAACGCTTGCGTCGGCAGATGACAGCCCGTTCCGGGAGGACTGTGTGGGGGATACGTCGGGACCGTCGATGAAGTGTTGGAGCAGGTCGTTCAAGCAGTCGAGCCCACGCTCCGTTGCCCTCAGGCCAAGGCCTTCTCGCTCAAGCAGGCCCTGTTCACAGGCACTGTCGATGGCCGCATTCCAGGGCTGGAGTGACAGTCCGGTCGCCGCCGCGAACTGCGGCATCGTGAAGCCCTCGAGCAGTCGCAACGCATTCATCGTGAATTCGAGTGCCGTATCCTCGAGCGCGATCGGGGTCTCGCCTCCGAGAACTTCCGATGTGGCCGCACTGGCAAGATAGCGTGCCGGGTGCTTCTGCTTCCAGCGACGCACGATGGTGCCGGTATCGGCCCGACTGACTTTGCCGTGCGCGCCGGCACCGATGCCCACGTAGTCGCCAAATCGCCAGTAATTCAGATTGTGCTTGCAGGCTTGACCCGGCTTCGCCCAGGCGGAGATCTCGTAGCGTTCGTAACCGGCGGCGGATAGCTGTTCACCGATGCGATTCTGCAGAGCCCAGCGCGCATCGTCGTCGGGCAAGGTCGGTGGAAAGCGCGCAAAGAGCGTGTTCGGCTCGATGGTGAGTTCATAGCAGGACAGATGGGCAGGCTCGGCGGCGATCGCTATCTCGATGTCGGCAAGCGCTGCCTGGGTCGACTGACCGGGGAGCGCGTACATGAGATCGATGTTCAGATCGTCAAAGCCCGCCGCTCGCGCGATATCGATGGCGCGCCGCGCTTCGCTCGCATCGTGAATGCGACCGAGTCGCCGGAGCATGTCATCGTCGAAGCTCTGGATGCCCAGCGACAGTCGGTTGATGCCGATCGCGCGGTAGTCTCTGAAGCGCTGCTGCTCGACGGTTCCCGGGTTTGCCTCGAGCGTGATCTCGATGCCGGGTGGCAGCGCACAGAGGGCGCGAATGCCGCTGAACAGACGCTCGAGGGCTTGTGCGGAAAACAGGCTCGGCGTTCCTCCGCCGATGAAGACCGTGCTGATCGCGCGACCCCAGATCGCCGGTAGTTCCTGTTCCAGATCGCGCAGCAGGGCGTCGATGTAGGCAGATTCGGGAATCTCGTCACGCAATTCATGCGAGTTGAAATCGCAATAAGGGCACTTGCGTACGCACCATGGCAGGTGAATGTAGAGCGACAGCGGTGGCAGCGAGGTGAAAACGCGCTCGCTACCCGCCTCGGTCGAATTCACGCCTTGTGCAGGATCGATGCGTCATCCGACCCTCGACGCCCCATTGCCTGGCTTCGTCCGGGGCCGGAGGCGAGCCCCTGCGCGAGCACGTCGAGCATGGCGCTGACCGCCTTGCCTCGGTGGCTCAGGCGATTCTTGACGGCAGCTGGCAGACGTGACGCTGCTTCACCAGTGTCATGGTTGCAGAAGATCGGGTCGTAGCCGAAGCCACCGCCTGGCTCGGGTGTGCGCAACACATGGCCCTCCCAGACGCCGCTGGTGATGATGGGCGAGGGGTCGATGGGATGACGAAGCAGCACCACCACACTCCGGAAGCGAGCGGTGCGATCGGCATCGGCAACATCGACGAGCTGCTCGAGCAGAAAGGCATTATTGGCTTCGTCTCCGCTGCCCTTGCCATGGCGCTCGGCATGACGGGCAGAATACAGACCCGGGGCTCCGTCGAGCGCATCGACCTCGAGGCCCGAATCGTCGGCAAGAGCGGGCAGGCCGGACAGGCGACTCGCCTCTCGCGCCTTCAACAGGGCGTTCTCGACGAACGTATGGGCCGTCTCGGCAACGGGTTCACAGCCGAATTCAGCCTGTGAGCGTACGCGGTAGCCGAGTGGCGCCAGCAGGGCCTCGAGCTCGCGCTGCTTGCCGGCGTTGCCACTGGCGAAGACGATCTCGAGCGGTGCCGCCTGCGCTCCGGTCATCTGCCGAGAGCCTGATTCTGATGGCCGACGAGTTCGGCAATGCCGCTCGTCGCCAGCGCGAGCATGCGCGACAGTTCGTCCTCACGGAAAGCGTGACCTTCGGCGGTTCCCTGTATCTCGATGAAACCGCCGGCCTCGTTCATGACCACGTTCATGTCGGTCTCCGCAGTCGAGTCTTCAGCGTAGTCCAGATCGAGCACCGGGGTGCCGGCGACGATGCCGACCGAAACGGCAGCGATCGAACCCAGCAAGGGATTACGCTTGATCTTGCGTTCGGCGACGAGCGACTCCATGGCGTCATGCAGGGCAACGTAGGCACCGGTTATCGATGCTGTGCGGGTGCCGCCGTCGGCTTGCAACACATCGCAATCGACGGTCACGGTGCGTTCGCCAAGGCTGTCGAGATCGACTGCTGCGCGGAGCGATCGCCCGATCAGCCGCTGGATCTCCTGGGTACGTCCGGATTGCTTGCCGCTGGCAGCTTCGCGCCGACTCCGCGTATGCGTCGCCCCCGGCAACATGCCGTATTCAGCCGTTACCCAGCCGCGCCCGGTGTTCTTCAACCAGGGGGGCGAACGGTTGTCGATGCTGGCTGTGCACAGCACGCGGGTATCGCCCATCTCGATCAGCGTCGAACCGGCCGCATGCCTGGTGTATTGTCGGTGGATGACCACCGCACGCAACTCGTCGACAGCTCGGCCGCTGGGTCGGGTCGAACCGCTCTGCGTGTTACTGGGTGGCATCAAAGGTGATTCCGGGTTGGTGTTCGCAGCGCGCTGAACGAGTGTCCGGCGGATGGCGGGGCGACGGAGTATAGCGCCGCTATGGCGCGACAGACGAGGACCCGATGGGCAAGCCTACATCCGAAGACGGTAAGGCGAATGCGCCTGCGGCCGCTGAGCGAGCCGAAACACCCGCGCGCTCGGCGTGCCAGCCGTCCCCGGGCACGTCAACAACGAGCAGGCCAACACCGAGCAAACCACCACCCGGCAGGACACCGTCGAGCAGGCCGCATACGGTGGTGCGGCGTGCCACGGGCCCACGCTACGGCAAGGTCGGCGCCCGGCGCCCGCTCCGGCCTGCAGCCCTTGCCGCCGAGTCGCCCGCCACGGCGCCTGTCGGCAAGAACCGGATCCACTCGATATTGACTGCCTTGCCGGTACTGATGCTGATTGCCGGCTTGTATTATTACTACAGTGGTGAAAGCGCTCAGAAGAACGGTGTTCCGCTGATCGAACAGAGTGTGCGGGTCAGCGGCAGCTTCGAGGGCCTGTCGGTCGTCCGTTCAGGTGGCGTCGGTCGTCACTACCTGTGGTTCGATGACGGGCAGCGGCGACGGGGTGCGCGACTGAAGGCCCGCGACGTGCCGCAGCTTGCATCGCTGCGTCCGGGCGATCGTGTCGAACTTTCGCTGGCGCCCACCGTCGATGGCTCCACGACGCTCTGGGCGTGGCGGCTAGTGCAGGATGAAGACGTCCTCCTCGACGCCGGTGATCTGCCGGCTGACTAGCCTGACTTTCAGGCAATGCCGTGCTTGTGTTTCGAGCGTCGTTGCTTGCGCGCCAGTTCGCGTGTCCGTCGACGTTCCACCCGCTCGGCCGCACGACGTCGCGAGAAGGTCAAGCGAACGCGCAGACCGGGGTGGGTGTTCTCGAGTTCGAGTTTTGCCGCATGATGCCTGGCGACGACCTTGACGAGGCTGAGACCGAGCCCGTTGCCGGGTGAGTTTCGTTCGTTCTCCAGCCTGACGAAGCGCTCGAATACGCGTTCCTGTTCATCCTCCGGTATGCCCGGACCGCTGTCGGACACGATGATCTGGAAGCGATCGTCGTCGCCTTGCAAGCGCAGACTGACGTGACCCGGACGCGGTGTGTACTTGATCGCATTGTCGAGCAGATTGGTCACCGCCTGGGCAATCAGATGCGGATTGCACAGGTAAGTGGGGTTGGCATCCAGGGCGACGTTGAAGGCAAGACCGTCGTCTTCCTCGGCGACCGCCTCGTAGAGATCGGCCAGTTCGCCCACCAGTTCGCCAATCGGTGTCTCCGACCATTGGACCGCGTCGATTCCCGCTTCGAGACGGGCAATGCCCAGCATGGCGTTGAAGGTGTGGATGAGGCTGTCGGCATCGCCGATGGCTTCTTCGAGCACGGTCCGATAGTTTTCCGTATCGCGCTCTTCGAGCAGGGTGACTTCCAGGCGGTTGCGGAGCCGTGTCAGCGGACTTCTGAGATCGTGGGCGACGTTGTTGGTCACCTGCTGCATGCTCTTCATCAGATCCTCGATCCGGTTCAGCATCTGGTTGAGCTTGGTGGCAATTTCGTCGAATTCGTCGTCGCGTGTCGTCACCGAAAGTCGTTGCGAAAGATCCCCGCTCATGATTTCCGAGGCGGTGCGGCTCACCGAGTCGATACGCCTGAGTACCGTCGTACCGATCCAGAGCCCACCGAACAGCGAGAAAAACAGCGTCATCGTCGTCGCCCCCGCGACCAGGACAAAGGTGTGATCGAGTAGCGCCTGATCGTTGGTGATCTCGTGGCCGATAGTGAGCGTGGTGCCATTCGATAACTGTGTCTCGGCCACGCGAACCGGATTGAACGCACGATTGTCGCCCGGCGGCAGATCAGAGACGTCGCCCAAGTCCCGCGTCACATAGATCCGCTTCGACATCAGCCGAATCGGTAGCTCATCGGTTTCCTGATCGACGACCGGCTCTGTCGTGTCACCCGGATTCAGCGAGTAGAAGTTGCCATAGATATCGGACTCGCCGTAGGTACCGTCGCGCTTGCTACGGTTCATGAGATCGATGGCCTCCTGCACCCGGCCGGAGGTAAAGAGGTTGATCAGGTAGTCGCTTTCGAGTCTGAGGCGTGCGTCGACCTGGGTCTCTATCTGTTCGCGGGTAGACCAGTAGATGAAACCGAGGGTGGCAGCCGAAAGTGCGCTGAACAACGTGGCGTAAACCAGTGCGAGACGGAAAGCTGACGTTCGCAGCAGCCTTCTTTGATCGAGTCGATCAAGGAATCGCTGCCACAACCCGGGGCGCTGCTCGGCAAAGACAGTGTTCATGGTTACGATTCTGCGCCATGCGATCGGGCGAAGTGACTGGCTTGCCGAAGCCTGACACCCCGAGCCCGGAACTTCCTCCGTCTGCAACAGGGGCAACGAGGGCCCTTGCAATCAGCCAGTCTCGACGCTGCTCTGGGTTTCCTGGAGCTTGTAACCCGCGCCTCGCACGGTGTGCAGGAGTGGTGTATCGAAGTCCTTGTCTATCTTGCTGCGCAGTCGGCTGATCTGCACATCGATGACGTTTGTTTGCGGGTCGAAGTGATAGTCCCAGACGTTCTCAAGAAGCATGCTTCGCGTAACGACTTGCCCGGCGTGCTGCATGAGGTACTCGAGCAGCCGGAACTCTCTCGGTTGCAGATTCACGTTACGCCCGGAGCGCGTGACCTTGTGCTTGATCAGATCGAGCGTCAGATCACCAACATGCAACACTGTCCCCTGTACGCCTGCCTGTGCGCGGCGCGTCAATGCCTGCAGGCGAGCGGTCAATTCACTGAGCTGGTACGGCTTGGTGAGGTAGTCGTCGCCCCCCGCCTTGAGCCCGGTGACGCGCTCGTCGACATCGTCAAGGGCGCTCAGTATCAACACCGGCGTCATGTTGCCCATGCGCCTGAGTTCCTCTATCAGCGACAGCCCGTCGCGCTTCGGCAACATGCGGTCGATGATCATCGAGTCGTATGCATTGGCAACGGCGAGCTGGAGGCCCTTTTCTCCATCGGCTGCATGTTCGATGGAGTGACCGCTTTCAGTCAAGCCCTTGACCAGATAAGCCGCCGCTTCGGTGTCGTCTTCGACCAGTAGAATTCGCATTCCATCCCCTGTTCAGGGCCTCTTCATGCCCTGTTCATGCCCTGTTCATGCCCTGTTGGCAGAGCGGTATGGTGCCCATATGGTTGAAACGAAGCAGGCTCTGGCTTGTCACACGTGTAATGCAACACGACTGTGAAAGCGATTGTCTGCATGTGCCGTACCCGTCGGGCCAGAGACTGGCGCCGATACCGACACATCGAATCATCCGAGGAAAACCACTCATGTTCGTACGTACTTTTTTCGCCGCAACTGCTGACTTGCCGGTTGTTAGCTCTGTCTCGGCCTTGAAGTCTCGACTCTTGTCTCTGTCCAGAGTATCCCGAAAGTTGCCGGGCGGGCTAGCGCTGCTTCCCATTCTTGCCGGTACGACATTCTCGATCGCCGCCGCCACGGCGCAAGCCGATTCACTGCCGGATTTCCGTGCTCTGGTGGAGAGCGAAGGTGACGCAGTCGTCAAGATTTCAGTCCGTACCGAATCGCAGGTGCCGGCCAGCGGGGTTCCGCCCGAGTTCAATTCGGACGAAATTCCCGAGTACTTCCGCCGATTTTTCGAGCAGGATCCGCAGAATCGACCGCCTCGGCAAGGCGCCGGTTTCGGCAGCGGATTCATCGTCTCCGAAGACGGCTACGTCATTACCAATGCCCACGTTGTGGCCGATGCGACCGACATCCGCGTCGGACTGCAGGATCGGCACGAGTACCAGGCCGAGCTGATCGGCCTGGACCGGGCGAGCGATATCGCACTCCTCAAACTTGACGCACAGGAGGAGCTGCCGGTAGTGACGATCGGTGATTCCGACGAATTGAGTGTGGGCGAGTGGGTACTCGCGATCGGCTCACCGTTCGGCTTCGAGCATACCGCGACACAGGGCATCGTCTCGGCGCTTGCGCGGAGCTTGCCCGACGATACCTATGTCCCGTTCATTCAGACCGATGTCGCTGTCAACCCGGGCAATTCGGGTGGGCCGCTGTTCAATACCGACGGCAAGGTCGTCGGCGTCAATTCGCAGATCTACTCGCGTTCAGGCGGCTATCAGGGGCTTTCGTTCGCGATCCCCATCAACGTGGCCATGAGCATTGCCGATCAGCTCAAGGACAAGGGCTACGCAACTCGTGGCTGGCTCGGCGTCACCATCCAGAACGTCAGTCAAGCGCTCGCCGAGTCGTTCGGTCTCGAGCGGCCGGAAGGCGCCCTGGTGGCGCAGGTGTCCGCAGGCAGCCCCGCCGAGAAGGGCGGAATCCAGAGTGGCGACATCATTCTCGGTTTCAGCGGACGCGCGGTGCCGGTCTCGAACGCACTGCCCCCGCTGGTCGGCTCGGTAGCGCCGGGTGAAGCGGTCGACGTCGACATTCTTCGCGATGGCAAGCGCCAGACACTCGAGATCACGATCGAAGCGCTAGACGACGATCAGCTGGCGAGTGCCGGCCGCAGCGGCACGCCCGACGCGGACGAGTCCTCGCGCCTCGGCGTTGTCGTTGCGGAGGTGTCTGCCGATGCCCGCAAAAAGTTCGGCATCGAGTACGGCGTCGTCGTTACCGAGATCGACCCGGAAGGCGCTGCGGCTGAAGCTGGCGTGCTCGAAGGCGACGTCATCGTGTCGATCAACCGCCAGAAGATAGAGAGCGTTGCCGACCTCGAGAAGCTGGTCAAGGAAGCCCCCGCCGGCGAAGCGCTGCCCGTCCTGGTGCAGCGCGATACCGCGCCGATGTTTCTCGCGCTGACACTCACCGACGAGTGACCCTCGCGACCTGCCAGCACGGCCTTGGGCAGGTGCCCCGGAACGGGTAGCCCGCCGGGGTGCGGGCCGGAGTACCGATCGATGCGTGCCCCGGCCCGAAGCGCCTCTGCCCGCCGTCAGATGGCGGGCGGCAGGCCTTTCTCGCCGGCAAAGACGAGCGTGTTGTGCGCAGCCAAGAGCTTGTCGCGCACGGCTGACGACCGTTCCTCCTCGGTGTCGACGATGATCAGCAAGCTGCCTTTTGCGAGCTCTTCCTCGAATTCGCGCAGTTGGCTGTTATCCACCGAGGTGCCGAGCAAGGCCGAGGCGAAAGCGCCGAAACTTGCACCACCGAGGGTGGTGGTGGCCACGAGGGCTGCACCGCCGGCTACCAGGCCAAGCGGTGGGAAGGCCAGTGCCGCGAGTCCGGCCACCAGGCCGGTTGCGCCACCGGCGACCACACCTCGGCCGAAGGCCGGCAATACATCACTCTGGTCTTCCGGATCGGCAGGCGAGAGATCCTCCATCGGGGTCTTCTCGTTGGCGAGGACACCGAGGTCGTCTTCGGTGAATCCCTCAGCCCTGAGATCGGCGACAACAGCTTTGGCGACGTCGAGATCAGGGGCCAGAAATAGCAACTTTTCCATCTATTTACCTTTGTGGGATTTGAAAGCCGACGTACAGGTGTGGTTTCTCGTGTGTCGTGCGACTGATCGGCTACCAGGCCGTCAGACTGATTGCCTCGCTACGATTCGGGAAGACATGCAGATTCGCCGCCGGTCGAATCGTTCAGTCCCGCCGCTCGTCGATCTTCTCGCTAGCCGGCGCATCCTGGTCATCGGCACCCACCATGATCTCTTCGAGCGAAAGCCCGGTCAGCCGGTTGACCGTTCGCCACAGAAACCAGAATATGCCCATCATCATGAGCATCGATGGAATGGCGATGACGGGGTAGCTCAGCAGAGTGAGGCGGCCGAGTTCCTCGTTGAACGCAGTCGAGCCACTCTCGCTCTGCACGATGCGCTTGGCGAGGATGAAGTTGGCGACGGCGCTGAACATGAACGTCCCGGCCAACAAGGTGTTGGCGCGGCCAAGGCGATGCTCGAAGTGGGCGCGGTTGCCTTTTTCGTCGAGGGCTGCATGGATGCGATCGACGTTCATCAGTGCCGGATTGAAGAGGAGTTTTCGGATCAGCGGGAAACCCAGGCGATTGGCGACGAGTACACCGATGCCGATGGCGGCGGGTATGGCGGCCTCCTTGACGGCAAGCCACTGTGCATCGATCTTGAGCAATCCGATTCCGCCGGTCAACAGCACGCTGACAACACCAAGCAGTGCCATCACATTGCGGCGGCCATGACGAACCAGTTCAAGCAGGCCATAGCCGATCGGAAAGGCGAGGGCTACGATCAATGCACCGGTGGGTCCGAGTCGGTCGTCGCCACTGGCTTTCATCAGGATGATCGACGGTATGACGATGCTGACGAGAATGTCGACGAGCGGGCGTGGCTTGTCGTTGGCAGTGGCGTTCACAGGCATGGCGATCTGGCTAAACAGTCCAGTATAGCCGGCACTTGACGAAGGACTTGGGAGAAAAGTCAATGAAAGCGTTCAGATCGAGCCGGATATCGCGCCGGGCGTCCTTGCTCCTGTGCGCCATGAGTGCTTTGCTAGCCGGATCACACTGTGGCTCAGGGCCGGCAGGCTCTGCAACAGGCGAGGATGGTGTCGGCGCCGCGAACGCGTTCACGGTCACCAGTGATGCCGGCACGGTACTCCGCGCAACACCGCTTGGCCGGTTCGAGGCCCCGTGGGCAATGACCTTCCTCCCCGATGGTCGCTTGCTGGTGACCGAGAAACCGGGCCGGCTGCTGCTGGTCGGTACCGCTGGGAAATCATCGGGCGAGGAGGCCGGCGATCTCCCGATCGCGATAGTTGATGGCGTGCCCGAGATCAGCGCTGCAGGTCAGGGCGGATTGGGTGACATCGTGTTGCATCCGGCCTTCAGCGATAACGCCCTGGTCTATTTCAGCTACGTCGAACGTGACGGTTCGCTGAGTGGCGCAGTCGTCGCCCGGGCGCGCTTCGATGCAGGCGGTACCCCGGATGCTGCCGGTGAAGTTACAGCTCCCTCGCTCGAGAATAAGGAAACCATCTGGCGGCAGTCACCCATGGTTTCCGGCAACGGGCACTACGGGCACAGGCTGGCCTTCTCGCCCGACGGCTATCTGTTCATAAGTTCCGGCGAGCGCCAGAAGTTCACACCGGCGCAGGACCTTCAGCAGAATCTCGGCAAGATCGTGCGGCTGCATGATGACGGCAACGTGCCCACCGACAACCCCTGGTCGAGTGAAGGCGGCGTGACGGCCGAACTCTGGTCCATCGGACATCGCAATCCGCTCGGTCTGGCCTTCGATGCAACCGGCCAGCTCTGGGAGCACGAGATGGGACCGCGCGGTGGTGATGAACTGAATCGCATCGTCCGCGGTGAAAACTATGGCTATCCGCTGGTCTCGAACGGCGACCATTACGATGGAGAGGACATCCCCGATCACGACACCCGGCCCGATCTGCAGGCACCGGCGACGAGCTGGTCACCAGTGATCTCACCTGCAGGCCTGGTCGTTCATGACGGCGTGGCCTGGCCGGATTGGGAAGGCAGCGGCTTGATCGGCGGGTTGTCGTCGACATCGATCGTGCGCGTGTCGCTCACGGAGCCCGCAGAGGAGATCGAGCGCTTCGCCATGCCGACACGAGTGCGCGAGGTCGAGCTCGGTAACGATGGTGTGCTCTATGCGCTCGAGGATCGCGAGGGCGCGCGCCTGTTGAGACTGGAAGTCGAAGCCCCGTGATGGGGGCTGTGACGATGGCCGTGCTACGCGGGCACCCATAGCAGGCGAGAGGGGCAGGCGAGGGGCAGGCAAAAAAAGTGGCGGGCATGAAAAAGGCCGCCCCTGTGGGGCGGCCCCGTGCTTTGGCCGACGTAATCAGCCCGTGTTCGAGTCGTACATTGCTGCCCGAGTTACCGGACGGCTGCAAGACCCGGAGCTGATCCGCCAGAAATCAAAACACTAGACATTTGATCACCTCCTTCAAGTTGCCAATGGGGCCTTGAGACTAGCACGCTCTCTGCCAGAGACGCGGACTCAACCGAACAGATTCAGCCAGTTGCGCTCGTTGAATCCGGGGAACACCCTGGCCAGATCGCCATCGCTGCCGAGGCGCCGCGAAATCAGCTCGCCGAGCACGAGGCGGTAGTCGGTGGTGACGGGAAGGTCACCGTCGTTCAGGTTGTCGAGACCGGGCCAGCGTCCGGTCACGCGGCCACCGTTCACGCTACCGCCGAGCACCATCATCAATCCACCTTTGCCGTGGTCGGTCCCGTAACTGCTGTTCTCCTCGAGTCGACGGCCGAATTCACTCATGACGACGACCGTCACCTTGCGACGATCCCGAATGTTCTCGTGGAAGGCGCGCAGACCGAGAGCGAGCTGCTTCAGCTGATCCTGCATGGCACCGATTCGCCATGAGCCGTAGGAGTCGTGCAAGTCCCATCCGCCAAAATCGACTGTCGCCGCGCAGAGGCCGAGATCGGCGTTGACCAGTTCCGCCACCTGGCGCAGTTCCCGACCGAAGCGGCGAGTACCGAAGGCGCTGGCGCTGGTGCCATAGCCCAGGTTTCTGACCGTGGACACGTAGAGTGTTTCCAGGGCGCGATCGGACTGGTTGCGCAGTTCGGGAATCCGCGCCTCGGCATAGAGGGAGGTGAGGGTCCGGTCCAGCTCGCCAGCCGTGACGTCGTTCGGTGGGCGCAGACGCAGATTGGCCAGGTCGTTGATATTCAGCGCGTTCCTGTAGCCGCGTAGCGCATCGCTCACATTGCCGATGCCGATACCTCGAAAGACGTCGTCATCGCCACTTGCGCGGAGCGCAAGATGGCGGCCGAGCCAGCCCTCGGAACTGGTGCGGCCGGACAAACCGGCTTCCATGCGTGCCTGCGCATCGAAGTGACTGCGCGTCGCAGATGCGCCGTCGAGCCCCGTGCCGACCACGAAGGCAAGGTCGCCTTGATCGTAGAGATCTTTCAGGGGGCGCAAGGCATTGTGCAGGGCAAACTGCCCGTCGAGATTGATCTGACCCTCGCGCCGCACGGCAATGCCGGGACGACTGTCGTAGTAGCGTGATTCGTTGCTCGGGATCAACGCCCCGACGCTATCCAGAGCGCCGCGCAGAAAGACCACCACCACCGAGTGGGAACTGTTTCCATCGGCTGCAAAGGCAAGCTGCCCCGCGCCGGACGCCGCGACCGGGGCCGCTGCGATCGCTTTCAGGAGTCGCCGTCGAGAGATGTCCATGTCGTTCCTCAGCGAGCCTGGAAAGTGGGCGACGCGAGCGTCAGGCCGATGAGTGCCGCGCGCTTGCGTTGCATCCGCGCAGTCAGGGGTGTGTCCGATGATGCGCCGAGGTGCGTCAGCAAGTGACGACGTTCCGCTTCCGGCAGAGGTCTGCCGAGGAGCTGTATGCCGATGCGATCAACCAGCTCGCCCGCCAGACGGGCACCGCTGCCGATCGCGGCCGTGTCGATACGTGTGTTCTCGACCCGGTTCGCCGCGACCCGAAACGCCAGGTTCCAGCGGTTGATCAGTGAACTGGCATCCATCCAGGCGGCATCGTCGATCGGGTAGCCCTTCGGTGATGGCGCCTCGTAGGTGACCTGTCGGAGTCGGACGAGTTCTTCCTTGATGCCGCGGCTGAACCGTTGCACGTCTCCAAGGTTGAAATCTGCGTTGGTCGCGCGAAGCATGGCGAACAGCAATTCGTTAGGACGCTTCACCCGGGCTGCCGGACTGTCGCGAAACGCACTGGTGGTGAACAGCGTCGCGAGCGTGGCGCGAATGTCGGTGTAGCTCGAATTGTATCTGGCCACGACCTGCTGGACCGCCGGATCATTGACGCCAATGGAATCGTCGATGAAGTGCCGACAGAGCTTGTGGCAGATGTTCTTTGCGGTCGCGGGATGTCTGGCGAGGTGTCTGAGCATCCACTCGCCGTTCTCGATGCGACCGTCCGGGTAACGAGGCGTCCAGCCGAGTATGTTGCGGCCCTGAGCCGGTCCGAGCCGGTTCCAGCTGCTGCGGAACTGGAACGTCCAGCTACCGGTATCGATTGTCCAGCCGGTGAAGATGTGAGCCACCGCTTTCACATCGGTCTCGGAAAAGGCATCTGGCCTGCCGAGCGTGTGGATTTCCAGGAGCTCGCGAGCGTAGTTCTCGTTTGGTGGTCGATTGATGTCGGCGCGGCTGGAACGATTGTCGAGGTAGGTCAGCATCGACAGGCTCTTCGCGCTGGCGATGAGGAGGTCTTCGAAACGTCCGAATGCGCGCGCGCGGAAGAGGGCGTTGTCCCTGGGCAGCATGAAGGCCACACGCCGCTTGCTGGCGTTGACGCTGAGGTGATTGCTCCAGAAGTCCACCATGACTTCCTGCAGCTGCCGCCGGCTGTGCACGGCGCGAATCACGCTCATGCCGGCCAACTCGTTCTGGACCTCCCACTGCTGATTGCTTGCAACCAGTTCAGGCGTGGGGCGATACAGCCGCCGAAAAGCGCCGAGGAGGTTGTTGCAGGCCGAGTCGTTGATGCTGTTGGGCAACAGTTGCCGTTGCACGTAGGAACCCGTGCCAACCAGCGAGACTTCGCGAAGGATCTCCGGCGTCTGCCCGAAGGTCACCCGATTGATGACGTGGTGAGCGTACGAGGACAAGCGGGGCGAGCTACTCATGGCATGCACCCCGGAGCAAGATATCCGCGGGTTCAAGTGGGCAGGGGAGGGACATCGGCGAGAATCATATCCATATCGACAGGGCCGGTGATCGAACACTAGTCCTTGGCTCCGTGCCACAGCAAGCGCCGTAACCTTTACATCTGGAAAGGTAACATTCTGTTAAGGTTCTGGCGCAGCATAGTGCAGAGAGGGATCGGTGCCCGGTCGAACGCTTCGGAAGGTCCGCCTCCCGGCCCGAATCGGCGTCGCGTCGAGCCGGGTGCGCACACGCCCGATGGCAGCGCCGCCGCTCAGATCGAGTTCGATGTCGTGCTGCCCGGATGGCAGCGGTATCTGCACGAGGGTCAGCGTTGCAGGCAATGAAGCCCAGCTCCGCGTATCGGCCTGTTCAAGGGCGAAGAGCAACAACTTGACGAGTTCGCCGGCGAGAGCATCTTCGCGCGAAACCGAGTGCGCAATGTTGTATTTCACCGCCGAGCGGGCGACATGCTTGGCCGTCAGACGCGCGGCTCGAGCCTCGAGCGAGGCGCGGGCTGCATCGACCAGCCGGGTCGTGGTCAGCGTGGCCTTCACCGGACTGCCGTCGACGAGCACGTTGACGGCCGATGAGCCGAAATTGTAGGAATCGGCATAGAACGGGAACGACACTCTGAGATCGGTCGACACGAAGATATCGCCGGCTTGCTTGCGTGGTACGAAGCCGTCGGCGAGGACTACGACGAGTTCGCCATGCTGCTGTTCGAGTTCGCTCTGCATCTCACCGGCCAGCCGCTCGGGAACACGGGCGGCGAGTTCCGCGGCAGCGTCAGGTCTTGCCGTGCGACGTGCATTGAACCAGGCTGCGCGGAGCACACCGGGTGAGTCACTGTCGGCGACAAGCTTGCGATATTCGACGCCTGCGCTTTCCGCTTGCCCGGCCGCTTCGAAACTCATCGCCACCAGCAGTCTCGAGACGGGGTCTCGGGATAGAATCTCCTCGTGTTCCTCCAGTACAGCGAGTGCCCGGCGCGCCTCCACGCCGGCTCCTTGAGCATCGTCGAGCGCGAGGTAGTTGAGCATCTGGAAAGTGCGTATCCACAGCCGCTCTGCCGATTCGCCCCGATAGCTCGCCGCCCGATCACTCACGACAAGCGTGGCCCCCTGTTCTCTGATGCTGACGATATCGAACTTGTCGATGAGTTCGTCCGCGGCGTCGAAGGCTGCGATGCTGTCGCGGTAGCGACCGGCTGAGTGGGCCGCGATGGCGCGATCAAGGTGCAGGAGGAGCTGGTCGCGCCGCGGCACCTCGAGCGTCTCGAGAGTCGCGAGCGCCGCCTCCGGATCACCGGCACGCAGTTGGCCACGCGCCTGCTCGAGTCCGCTCGACGTGGCGCAGGCTGCGTTCAGCAGCGCGAACACGACACAGACAAGCAGCCTTGCCGATCGACTGATTTCCCTCACGGGTCGTTGCTCCCGTCCCTGTGAAAGCTTGAACGTGGCTCGGGCGTGCCGCTACCAGCCGATGATCGGCCGTGACGACTCGCGCGCAATCTCCACACTGTCGGCCCAGGAGATCTCACCGGTTTCGAGGTCGGTCAGTTCCAGCGTCATGCTGTAGTAGACGAGCTTGCGCTTGTTCAGTCGCCATTGTTTCGGCTGCTTCTTCTCGATCGAACGCAGGGTGCCGGAGAGGATGTAGTCGGCACCGAGCTGACGCCCTTCGGCGACGCGCTGTGCAGGCGGAACAAATCCCGCGTACTGGTAGTCGGTCTCGTCGAGCACGTTGTCGCGTTGCCGGCGATTGAGAAAGCGGAACTTGCCGGCACGAATGAGTTCGAGCCGGATATCGTCGGTTATGCCGCCGGTGTTGATGTGTTCGGAGGTCTCGTTGGCAACACCGTAGGTGACAATGACCGGCTTGCCCGCCTCGGAGCGCACGCTCGGTGTGGCCAGCAGGCTCGAGGTCAGTTCGTCGACAATCTCTTTCTTGTCGGTGAAGTCGTAGCTTGCGTCGTAGTGAACATCCGATTCCGGATCGATGCTGCGAGTGGTCGAGGCACAACCGCCGAGCGCGAGTGTCGCGCAGAGCAGCGTGCAGCCGACGAGCTTCGCTCGCGATCCGGTGATTCGATCTGGTGCGGTCATGGCACGTCTTCCTGTGGGCGAATGCGCGATAGGCGCGGGTCGGCAAGAATTGCAAGGCGCATGCTAATAGCGCCCGTCGTCACCCCGAAACAGCGTCAGACTGCCCGAGGTGTGCAACGTTCGACAACTGTACTGCCGATTAGGTGAATGCGCGCTGAACGAGGGTCAAAAGCTTACAGCCGCTCACCCCGTCGCCAAGGCTTCAATAATGCCATCGGATAGTCAGCACGTCGCGCCACCATCACCATCGCGACGATACTGAGGATATACGGCAGCATCAGGAAGAACTGATACGGGATGAAGGCACCGACCTGTTGCTGCAGGCGCACCTGAAAGGCATCGAGCCCAGCGAACAGCAGCGCGCCGAGGAGTGCCTTGCCCGGCCGCCAGGACGCGAAGATGACCAGTGCCACGGCGATCCAGCCACGGCCGTTGATCATGCCGAAGTAGAAGGCGTCGAAAGCGCTCAAGGTGAGGTAGGCGCCACCGACGGCCATGAAGGCACTGCCGAGCATGACCGCGAGCGTTCGCAACACGATGACATCGATCCCCTGGGCTTCAAGTGCGGCCGGGTTCTCGCCCGCGACACGCAGCGCCAGCCCCCAGGGGGTGCGATAGATCATCCAGCCGACGATCGGCACGACCAGGAACGCAAGATAGGTCAATGGGGTGTGCTGGAAGAAGGCCGGGCCTGCAAAGGGCAGATCAGCCAGTACCGGCACCGGCCAGATGACGAACGGCTCGATCTTCGGTGGTGTGGTGCTCTCGGGCAACAGCATCTTGACGACGTAGTAGGCAAGGCTTGACGCCAGCAAGGTGATGCCGATGCCGGTCACGTGCTGCGACAGGCCGAGCGATACCGTGAAGCTGGCGTGCAGCAATCCGAAGGCAGCACCGACGGCGGCCGCGATCGTGACCGCGCCCCAGAGATCGCCCCCCTGATATACCCATAACCAGCCGCTCATCGCGCCGACGGTCATGATCCCTTCGATACCGAGATTGAGAACCCCGGCGCGCTCGCAGATCAGTTCGCCAAGTGTCGCGAAGATGAGGGGACAGGCGATGCGTACGGTTGCAGCCCAGAAGCTCGCGCCGAACAGGATGTCGACGATATCCATCAGTGACGACAGAGCCGGTAGCGGGAGAGCATCAGTCCGACCAGCACGCTGAGCACCGCGGAGGCAACCATGATGTCGGCGATGTAGCTCGGGATGTCGAGTTGGCGGCTCATCGAATCGGCGCCGACGGTGATCGCTGCCAGGAAGATGGCGGACAGGACGATGCCGAGCGGGTGGAGATTGGCCAGCATGGCGACCGCGATGCCTGTGTAGCCGAAGCCCGGTGAGATATCGAGCGTGAGGTAACCCTTCAGCCCCGCCACTTCGGACACACCGGCCATGCCAGCCAGCGCACCGCTCACCACGGCAACCCCGAGCAAGGTCGCGTGCGGGCGAATGCCGGCGTGGCGGGCGGCGTCGGGGTTCAGCCCGAGCGCGCGCACCGCGAAGCCGAAGACGCTGTAGCGGAGCAGCAGCCAGATTCCGATCGCCGCGAAGAGGGCCACCCACAAGCCGGCATGCAGTCGAGTACGCTCGATCAGCGCGGGCAGGACGCCGCTGTCCACGATCGGCGCGGTCTGTGGCCAGCCGAGTGACATCGGATCCTTCATCGGACCCTCCAGCGCAAAACTCACCAGCAGCAACACGATGAAGTTGAGCAGCAGTGTCGTGACCACCTCGTCTACACCGAGTCGCGTCTTCAGGAACCAGGGCAGCAACAGGGCAAGTGCGCCGGCCGTCGCACCGACGAGGAACAGGAACGGGATCATGGCGTAGCCTGGCAAGGCGACCAGACCGGTGCCGAACACGGTCGCGGCGAGCGCGCCCAGGTAGAGCTGACCTTCAGCACCGATGTTGTAGAAGCGTGCCCGGAAGGCAACCGCCACAGCCAGCCCTGTGAAGATCAACGGAATCGCCCGGGCGAGGGTCTCGCTGAGGGCGAATGTCGTGCCGAAGGCGCCACGTGTCATCAGGGTCAGGGCTGCAAAAGCCGACTCGCCTGCCCAGATGACCAGCGCACCCGCCAGCAGCAGCGACAATGCGATGGCGGCAATCGGCACCGACACCGTCAGCCACAGCGGCGTTGCTTCGCGGAGTTCGAGACGCATCAGTGCCGCGTTCCCTGCGATGCCCTGTGCGTGTCCGCACCGCTCATGGCCAGACCAAGTTCACGTGCACCGAGACCGGCGGCTGATCGCGGTGCACTCAGTCGGCCGCCCTGCATGACCACGACGGTGTCGGCCAGGCGGAGCAATTCGTCAAGGTCCTCCGTCATGAGCAGAATGGCGGCTCCCGCATCACGCGCCTCGATCAACAGCGTGTGCACCGCGGCGATAGCGCCTTCGTCCAGGCCCCTCGATGGTTGATTGGCAATGATGATGCGCGGTTCGCGCGACAGGTTGCGCGCGAGGATCAACTTCTGCATGTTGCCGCCCGAGAGCAGTGCCGCCGGTTTATCGATACCGCCGCCACGCACATCGAAGCGTTCGCAGAGTTCGCTGGCCCGCGCGCGCGCCGCTTCGCGCACGAGACAGGTTGGCGCTACCCCCGCGACGCGACGCCACAACGGCGGTTCGCCGATATCATCGAGCATCAGGTTCTCCCACAGCGACATCTCGCCGACGATACCCTGGCGGTGCCGGTCCTCCGGAATGCGTGCGACGCCCAGGCGGGTCAAGCGGCCAGGCGTCGGGTTCGTGACCACGTCATCGTCGATGCAGAGTTCACCGGCATCCAGACGGCACAAGCCGGACAGCACGTCGGCAAGCGTGCCCTGCCCGTTACCGGCAACACCCGCGACGCCCGTGATCGTGCTGGCATGCAGCTCAAGGTCGACGCTATCGAGAAGCGCGCGCGTCTTACCAACCGTCGCACCGGAGAGGGAGAGCAATCTTGCCCCCGGTTCACGGGCTGCGACCTCGGGGCGGTCGATGCGACGACCGACAATCATTTCGGCCAGGGTGTCACGATCGACTTGCCGGGTCTCGGCGTTCCCGACAACGCGACCACTTCTGAGCACAACGACCCGATCGCTGATCGCCAGCACCTCATCGAGCTTGTGCGAGATGACGATCACCGATAGTCCGTCTGCCACCAGCCGACGCAGCCGAGCGAACAGATCGTCGACTTCCTGCGGCGTCAGTACGGCGGTCGGTTCGTCGAGTATCAGAATGCGTACATCGCGATACAAGGCCTTCAGAATCTCGACGCGCTGTCGTTCGCCTACCGTCAGGCTGCGGATCGTGGCATCCAGCGGCACCTCGAGCCCGGTCTGCTCGACGATGCCGGCGAGTCTTCGCCGGGCGCGTTCTCGACGGCTGAACGGCAACCACAGCGATTCGGTGCCGAGGATGATGTTGTCGAGGACCGTCAGATTGTCTGCCAGCGTGAAATGCTGATGCACCATGCCGATACCGGCGGCGAGCGCATCATCCGGGGTGTGCTGATGAAGCGTCTTTCCCGAGACGACGATGTCACCCGTATCGGCCGTGTAGTGGCCGAAGAGGATGTTCATCAAGGTGGTCTTGCCGGCCCCGTTCTCGCCGAGCAGGGCGACGATCTCGCCTTGCCAGAGCGCCAGGTCGACGTCCTCGTTGGCGGCCAGCGCACCGAAGCGCTTGCCGATGCCACAGAGCTCGAGAACCGGCTGCCGACTACCGGGGTCGGGCACGCTCACCAGGTGTTCGACTCAGTAAGTCGACTTCGGCTCCTCGTCATTGATCTCGATGGTGACCTCACCTGCCATGATGCCAGCGGCGGTCTCTGCCACCTGATCCTTGACGGCCGGATCGATCTTCTCCTCGAACTCGTAGTACGGGGCCAGGCTTGCGCCGCCCTTCGCCATCATCGTCCACTCCTTGTAGTTCTCTGCGGCAAACGTGCCTGCCTTGACGCGCTCGACGGCGTGGCCGATCGCGTCTTCCATGTGCCAGAGCGCCGAAGTCACGACGACGTTCTCGCCATTCTCTTCCTTGTTCATGTCGTTGACGTTGCCGAACGCCAGGATGCCTTTCTCGCGAGCGGCATCGACCACGCCGGCGCGTTCTGCATACAGGATGTCGGCGCCTGCCTCGATCTGTGCGAAGGCCGCTTCCTTGGCCTTTGGCGGGTCGTACCAGGAGCCGATGAACGTCACCTTGAACTCCACCTCCGGGTTGGTCGACTTCGCCCCGGCCATGAAAGCGTGGAACAGGCGATTGACCTCACCGATCGGATAACCGCCGACCATGCCGATGTGATTGCTGGTGGTCATGGTGCCGGCGATCATGCCCATCAGGTAGCAGGGTTCGTGTATGTAGTTGTCGAACACGGAGAAGTTGTCGCCGTGCGGCTCGAAGGGGTCGCCCATCAGGAAGGCCACGTCGGGATAATCGTCTGCTACCTGCCGTGCTTCGCGGCTGATGCCGAAGGCTTCGCCGACGACGAGATCGATGCCACCGTCGGCGTACTCGCGGAGCACGCGAACATAGTCGGTGTTGGCCACTTTCTCCGAATACTCGTATTCGATCGAGCCAGCATCCTCCAGTGCCTGCAATGCGAGGTGTAGACGTGCATCCCATTTCTGCTGGATGGGCTGTGTGTAGATGCCAGCCACCTTGATGGTGTCCGCGGCGGCGGCTACCGGCACGAATGGTGGCAATGCGAACGCAAGCAAGCTGCAGATCAGCGTGAGCAATGCGTGTCGCCGCGCGTTGCCTGCGATGAACCTGATCGATGGAATACTGCTCATGCCATGTCCTCTCTGGTAGGGCGTCACTGATCCGCCGCGGTCAGAGTAGCGACAGGGCAATGCAGGGGTCAACAGCGAATGCCGGGAATGACATTGATCCGCCACGGGTGTCATCATCGCCACGATGAGATTGTTCCTTGCCCTGACGCCCGATGCCGAAGCAGCACTCGCGATCGACAACTGGCGGCTGCAGCACTGGCCGACAACGGGTCGTGAAGTGCCGATCCAGAATTTCCACGTCACCTTGTGCTTTCTCGGCGACGTGGATGAGCGTCGTGCCGAACGACTGGTGTTGACGCTCGACGAGTTCGTGGAACGGCCTCGCGGGCTCGAGGTCGAATTCGATAAGCCGGGTTATCACCCGGGCAGCACGGTGGCCTGGCTCGCACCGGCCGAGCCGCCGGCCGCTCTCATGCTGCTTGGCAAGCGCATGCGTACCCTCGCCAATCGTGCCGGCATCCGTGTCGACAAGCGACCGTTCAGACCTCATATCACACTCGCGCGGCGCGTCGACCATCCGCCACCTCCACCCCTGTCGACACCCCGGGTGCGTATCCGCTTCGACCGGATCGACTTGATGGAGTCGGTACGTGAGCGCAGCGGCGTGCGTTACCGGGAGTGCGCGAGCTGGTCCGCCAACTGAACGGGATCGTTATTGAAGGGGATCATTCTCGAGCACGATCGGCTGTCCGTGAGGGGTCGCGTGCGCGGCGCGTTGCCAGGCCGCAGTGGTGACGGTCACATCGGACGATGCAACCAGTTTGCGCTCGTCGAGCAGGCGTTCCAGCGCCACCAGCCAGCAGTCGTAGTAGTCGCCACCACCTGCTGCAGGGTCTTGTGCTGCCAGTGCGCGGGAAAGCGCGTCGGTCCGTTCGTTGGCGGTGAACACGCCGCGCTCGCGCAGATTCTCGACCAGTGCGAAGGCCTGCGCCTGCCAGGGTTCGGCAAAGGTCCTGCCATCGGCGACAGGATCATTCGGCACGAAGGTAGCTCTCCCACGCCTCGAGCGTGACCGAGGTGTTCTCCTCGGCCCCGTTGCCCCACAGATCCTAGCATTCGAAGGCAACGCTGTACAACCACTCCGGCTGCTCGCTCTGACCGCGGGAGTCTTGATCGCGGTCATCTTCACCGCGGGCGTCATGACCACGAGCGTTGCTGTCGGGAAATACATGCGCTTCATGAACTTCGACAACGGTGCCAGGCTTGTCTCGTGCGTAACCAGGTAGTCGCGTGTGCCCTTTCGCGTGATCGACGATGGTACGAACCCGATCACCTGTCCGGTAGCGAGGCTTGCTGTCGAGCGTACGGGCTGTGGGTGCTCCCGTGGCGAGGACCGAGGGTACTCGCCTGGCCTTGAGACAGCGCTCGGTTGCAAGGCCCGCCTGATGCACGACACCGTCATCGAGTTCTTCTCGTGTCATTTCCCCGTGATGGATCAGCAGTGCCTCCAGCGCTGTCAGCCAGATTTGATAGTAGCTTGAAGAATAATACAAGGCGGGTGGCAGGCTTTCGCGGGCATGTCGGCTTTCGTTGAGTGTCCAGTGGCGAAGCGCACCACAGCACAAGGTCAGGCCGAGCACCCGACGCTCCCAGTCGGCATGGAATGCAGGCTCGTCAGCTTCCGGCATGATCTCGCCGAAACCCGCTCGCCCGCCGACATCATGCGGACCGCTCATGCCGACGGCTCGTGCAAGTCAGGAGGGTGATCCGGCCCGCCCGCTAAACGCGTGTCGACCCGTGCCGTGCCGATCATGGCGTCGCGCGTCACCAGTCTGGCCAACGCCTCTTCATCGAGCGTCTCCGTGCATGCAGGTCGCTCCGGTATGACCAGCCAGCGCAATTCTGCGGTGGAGTCGCGCACGATGACTGTCGTGGCAGTGTTCAGAACCAGGCCGAACTCGGCCAGAACGCGACGGGGCTCGACGACGACGCGCGAACGATAGGCCGGCGACTTGTACCATGTCGGTGGCAGGCCGAGTACGGTCCACGGGTAGCAAGAGCAGAGCGTACACACCACGACGTTGTGTATTTCAGGTGTATTGAATACCACCCGCATGTGCTCACCCTGTCGGCCGGTGAAGCCGAGCGACGCGATGGCCGCATTCGCATCGCGCTCAAGCCAACGCCTGAATGCCGCGTCCACCCAGGCACGTGCGACTACTTTCGCCCCGTTTCTTGGCCCTACCTTGTTCTCATAGGTATCGATGATCGCATCGACTGCTGCAGGGTCGACGAGACCCTTGGCCACGAGCAGTGATTCCAGCGCACGTACGCGAGCCGCGGTCGGCCCGAGGTGATTGTCGTGATCATGGGCATGCCCATGATTGTGATGATCATTTGTGTGCGGGTCGTGTTCCTGAACCATGCGTCACTCCGGCCGATACGTGTTCGCGAAGTCGAGAACCGGTTTCTGCCGAGTGTACCGCCGATCTTTGTCAGTCACCTCAGCGGCGGGCAGGAAAACGGGCGGATTTCGTCAGCTGACCCCGACGAAATCCGCCTCTGCTTGTCAGTTCATTCCTCGTCGATCGACTCGATGAAGACGATGCCGTTCGGGTTGAATTCCACGGGCACGTTCTCTACCACAACGCTGTCGTCCGCCGGATCGATCAAGGTGAAGCCGCGCGATTCCGTACCGTTAAGACCGACCCAGACCCGACCTTCGGGGCCCGTGGCGAGCACAGAGATGTCTCGGTCAGCGAGTCCGGCGACGACGGTGTCGTTGACGACACCCGTGATCGGATTGAAGCTTCGCAGCGTGGTGCTGCCGAATTCTGCGTAGTGCAACAGATAGCCCTTTTCGGCCGAGACGATCAGGGCATCGGACACGAATCCCTGGGTATCGTCCTCGGTGCCATCGTCTATCAGAAGGTCGACCGCATACGAATCCGGATCGATGGTCTGGATGCCACCGTTGTAGGGGTCGCCCTCGAGATCGTTGAACGCGGTGAAGATGTTGCCTCGCCCGACGACGAAAATATCGCCCGTGTCCTCTGCATGGAAGATGCCCTCCGGGTTGCTCGTCGAAAGCGCGATGCCCGCCAGGCCATCCTCTCCCATGCCGGTATCGATCTCGGTTTCGGTGGCCGTGTCGATGACCGCGACATAGCCATTGCGGACCGGTTTGAAATTCTCGAGGCGCTGCATCAACACGAACAACTTGCCATCGACCAGGACTGCGCCGGCCGCTTCCGGCACGCCGTCGGCGTCATAGGCGGAAAGGTCGATCTCGCCGGTCTTGAAGTCTTCCTCGCTGGCAGCGCTCGGATCGACAATCCAGATCTTCGGGCTGCCGTAGCGCACGACGTAGGCCTTGCTCTCGCTGGCGAAGACAATGGCATGGGGATTGGCCGCGATCTCGTCACCGTTGACCGAGTATTGCCACAAGGGTGCGCGCAGCTCATCCGGCGTGTAACGAGTCAGGGAGTCGAGTTGGAAGCGACCGATCTGGTAGAGGTCCGTGCCGTCGGTCGCCACGCGTATATCCGACCCGGTGGCTTCGGTCATGCCCGACGATACGATGTCATCGCCAAGTGTCAGTCGCTCGATCTGGCCGGCGTCGCCTCCGGGGGCGGCACTGGACACGAACGCATATTGTGTTGTCACCCCGGCAATCGGCTCCGGCGGATCGTCCACTGGCGGTGTTTCCACTGATGGATCGGTTTCCCCATCAGTTGGCGTGTCCGTATCACCGGGTCCCGGCGATCCTGTGGTCGGCGGCATCTCCTCGCCAACGCCCGTTGCGTCGGTGTCGTCAGCATCGTCATCGGAACTGCCGCAGGCACTCAGCGCCAGCACACAGCAGAGCGATAGCAGAGCGGGGCGCAACAGGCCCTGTCGGGTTCGCGCAGTAGCGCCGGTATGGCGTCGGTTCTTCATCGTTTATATCCTTCAGCGAGTGTGTGAGAAGTTCTCAAAGAGTGAGTGAGAAATTCAGTGAAAAGGCCCTGCCGGGCCGCGGAAAACCGTTGAAATCCTCGATATTGTCGTCACCGAGGTTGTTGATCGAAAAGGCCGTCTGCAGTCGGCCGCGGGTGTAGTCGACACCGATGTCGAGCACGGTGGAGTCGCGTGCGGGCCGGCTGTTCGGTTGGTCGTAGAAACGCTTTCGCGTCGTGCTCGACGCGACCCGCAATTGCCAGTTGTCGCGCGGGCGGAAGCGCGCCGTCGCCTGCCACTGCCATTGCGCTTCGCCCGGTAGCTGCCGGCCGTCAAGGGCAGGATCGGCGGAGATGTTCTCGGCGTCCTGCAAGGTCGCGTTGCCACTCAGATGCCAGCGGCGAGAGAGGGTCCAGGCGCCGGTGAGTTCGAGCCCACGCACGCGTGCCTTGCCGGTATTGACGGCGCGGCCCACACCCTGCGCATCGACGGTGCGAACGATTAGTTCATCACGTTCGCTGACGAATACGCTTGCCGACAACTCGAGATCGTCGTCACGCCGCCAGTTGATGCCTGCATCGGCAATGATGCCGCGTTCAGCCCGGAGATCAGGATTGCCGAGGACAAGGCCGCGGTCCACGTAGAGTTCGGCAAACGAGGGTTCCCGGCGCGCCTGTTGCAGGCTTGCACGCCATGTCCAATGGTCACTGGCATCGAAGCGCAAACCGACGCTAGGTAACCACGAACTGACGACGTGGTCCGCTGTGTTCCTTGCCGCGTCGGCGCGACTGCCAGCGGGGATGCTAAGACTGTCATCAATGTACTGCAGGCGGAGTGCAGGCGAGAGCACCATCCGTCCATCCAGCAGGTAGCGGGTCCATTGTGCGTTGACGTTATATTGCAGCCGACCTGCATCCGCACCGGTGGTGTCATTCAGGCGATTCCGGTTCACGAGGGCGTCGCGCCGCAGACCTGCGCCGAGTTCGATGCTGCCGTGGTCGAGTGCACGGCTTGCGAAGTTGTCGAGACCGATGCTGTGGGTCTCGGTTTCCGTATCCTGAACGCCTAGCCCGACATCACCGCCAAGATCCTGGAAGCGGTCATCGTCACCGTGCAGAAACAGCGTGCTGACCGTTTTCCAGTTGCCGCGAAGTCTGCGTGCGTGTGAGAGCTGCCATTGCGCGGAACGTGTGTCGACGCGTGCTTCGTTGTTGGCGTTATTACGAAATTCGGGCACGCCCAGACGACGGTCGGCAAGCTGGAACAGGAGATCGGTTCGCGCGTCGGCGCTGTGCTCGGTGCTGAGCTTCAGCAGCACGCTGACTTGCCGTGCGGCGGCGTTCTGTCTTCTCTCGCGGCGATCATCAGCATCGTTCAGTGGCGTACCATTGTCGTCGACGAAGCTGAAGTCGTTGCGGCTGTTGCTCGCGCCGAAGGCGGTAACTGTGTCCCATCGACCGTAGCGTGCCCGGTGGGTCAGCTCGGCGCGGGCAAGCCCGAAGCTTGCGGCACCAACGCCGATGCGGGTTTGCGATTCGCCCGCGACCGTCCGGGGTGTCACCAGATTGACCGCGCCACCGATGCTGCTGCCACCGAATTGCAAGGGCGACACGCTGCGATAGACATCGATCGCGTCGAAAGTCAGAGAGTCGAGCATCGACAGATCGATGACTGGCCGGCCTGCGCTGTTGAGGCGCACGCCATCGAGCAGGACCTGCGTTTGCGCGGGGCTTGCGGCACGCACGGTGATCGAGGCGAACGAGCCGTAGCCACCGCTGCGGGCGCGCTGGATACCAGCTTCTTGCGCGAGCACATCGTCGAGACTTATATCGCGTCGTTCCAGCCGTTCACCGTCGATGCGCGAATGGGTGCCGGCATGGTCGTCGATGACCACGTCGCCGATGCGCTCGGCAGGTGCCGTCACGATGATCGGTTCGAGCGTGGTGTCTTCGGCCCGGATCGGCACGGTGAGACCCATCAAGGCGAGCCCCGTCAAGGCGAGCATCGGTACAAGGCAGTATTCCGCCACGCCTCTCGACAGCGAGCCACCGGCAGGCATTCCCTTGATGCTGTCTTCGGGGTAGTTCAAGCCGCCGTGCCTATTCCGTCACCTGTACCGAATTTTCGGACAGGAGGCGACGGGCGACGCTCTGCAAACGGTGGTGACATTCCAACCGTTGTGCACAGCCTGCCACGCCTGGAACACCCCGTCCGGCGAAAACACACTGCGACAGGGCAGGTCTCCTGGCTCGTCACGATCACCGCAGACGCAGTGACTTGCCGATTCCCTTCCCGAATCCTGCGATTCAGTGGGCATGCAGTCGGCCGAACATGACTTACAGTTGCGGGGGCAGCCGGAGCATTTCACTCCGTTCCCTTTTCATCCGACAGGCGGAACCGCGTCGCCCGGCGAGCATACACCTCATGTCAGCTTGTGCAATAGCGGTGATAGTCAAGTTGGGCTATTGAATATCCACGGCATCGATTTCACCAGCTCGCCAGGCAAGCACAAGCCGATCGTGTCGATGGCGTGTGAGCTACGCGGTGACGTGCTTCACGTGAAGGAGACCCGTGCATGGACGACACTGGGTGGGTTCGAGGCCTTTCTCGAGCACGACGGGCCGTGGCTGGCCGGGTGCGATTTTCCGTTTGGCCAGGCGCGCCGCTTCATCGAGAACATCGGTTGGCCGAGAGACTGGTCTGCCTATGTCGCGCATGCCGGCGCGATGTCGCGTGCCGAATTCAGGGCCGCACTCGATGCGTACCGGGCGCCGCGTGCGGCAGGCGATCGCGAGCATCGCCGCTCAACCGACAAGCGTGCGTCTGCGATCAGCCCGCAAAAGCTTTACGGCGTGCCGGTCGGCCTCATGTTTCACGCAGGCGCACCTTTGTTGCAGCGCGCAGAGGTGCATCTTCCGAGCCTCCGGGAAACGGGTGACAACCGGATCGTGGTCGAGGCGTATCCCGGCGTCATGGTCAGAAGCCTGTTCGGGCGCGTACGTTACAAGAGTGACTCCCGCGCACAGCAGAGCAACGAGCAGACGAGCGTTCGCGCCGACATCATCCAGGCGCTGTCCGGCCGGGACGTTCGTGGTATCTACGGCGTCAATGTTGAGCTGAGCGAGGCGCAGTGCGAGTTGATCGTTGCGGACAAGTCGGGTGATCGCCTCGATGCATTGCTTTGCGCCGTGCAGGCCGCGTGGGCGTGGCGGCAGCAAGGCGCGCGTTTCGGCTGCCCGGTCGACGTCGACCCCCTCGAGGGCTGGATCGCCGATCCGTCGCTTTGCAGCCGAACACGGTGAAGTCGCTCCATAGGGGGCGGCTGAGTTCTGACCCGCGAGGAACTATCCGGCGACGAGATTCCAGAGCAAGGCGAGCAGGCCCAGGCCCAGACCCGTCAGTAGATCGAAGCGCTTGCCGCGGCTTCTGTCAGAACCTTTGTCAGGACTTTCATCGGCCGTGCTGTCGGGCGTGATATCCGGACTTGTACGAGAGTCCGGGTACCCGCCGCGCTGCCGAGACGACCAGCGCATCGCCGAGCCGAGCATCAGGCACCAGAGCAACAGGCAGGCACCGTGGTCGGCGAGACTGGTGCCGCGTTCGGGGAGCAGCTGTGTCAGAAGTTCGCCGGTCGAAGGCCAGGCGATGACCCATTGTGCCGGTAGGTCGGGCCACAGCAGGCGGTAGTAGGTGTAGAACAACTGGGGCGCGAGCGTCGCGGCGCCGATGGCGAGCGCCAGTGACAAGCAGAGGGCCGACGTGAGTGACAGCCCTGCGGAGAGCCTTGCGGAATCGGGAGCATGCCGGCGGACATGAGATAGGCCGCTCGGATGGGGCCACGCGCGAAATGCGTTCGGTACCATGCGAAAACCAATGTCGCAAACGGTAGTGGACGCGCCCCGGCAGCGTTACCATAGGAAAGGTGGCAGTCGTCCGAATCCAAGGCATCCGGCACAGGACATCCGGCACAGGACATCCGGCACAGGACATCCGGCACATGCCTTGCGACGATGTGAGTTTCGCATCGAAAATGCAACGTTTGCGGTGTCCGCACCGTGAACCCTCCGATGAGTATCGAATAGCGCCCGCCCCGGAATGATCGAGCCGATAACCTTGAGCACGGAGATGGTGCTCGTACTCGTGCTGCTGGCGGTCACGGTCTACCTGTTCGTTTCGGCCGTCGTACGGGTCGACCTGGCTGCACTGATCATTCTCGTGGCGGTCGGGCTGCTCAGCTATATACCGGGCGTGGAACCCTTGCTGAGCCCGGACCAACTCTTCGCGGGCTTTTCCAGTAACGCGGTTATCTCGATCATCGGTGTGATGATCATCGGTGCCGGTCTCGACCGGACCGGCCTGATGGGCAAGCTCGCGGCGCAAATCATGAAAGTGGGCGGCCGCACCGAGCGACGTATCGGTCCGCTCCTGTCGGGTACCGCGGCACTGGCATCGGCATTCATGCAGAACATCGGCGTGGCCGCGCTGTTCCTGCCGGTGGTGGCGCGCATCTCCGACCGGACGGATATTCCGATTGCACGGCTGCTCATGCCCATGGGCTTCTGCGTGATTCTCGGCGGCACGGCGACGATGATCGGATCCAGCCCGCTGATTCTCCTGAACGATCTCATTGCATCGTCCAACCGGGGTTTGCCCGAAGAACTGCGGATGGAAGAGTTCGGCCTGTTTTCGGTGCTACCCATCGGCATTGCCCTGAGCGTTGCGGGCGTTCTGTATTTCGCACTGTTGGGTCGCTGGATTCTGCCGGGCGAGCGTGGCGGCGAGCCGAGCCGAACCTCGCGCATGTCCGACTACTTCGAGAACGTCTACGGCATTCGCGGCGACCTGCGCGAAGTAAAGATCGGTTACGACGCGCCTCAGGTGGGCATGACTATCCACCAGGTAGAGGAAACCTATCCGAACACGCCGTTCATGCTCGCGCTGTACAGCGGTGATGTCGTGAAGATTCCGCCTGATCGGGAAGAGACGATCTGGGTCAATACCCGTCTGGGCCTGATGGGCGAGCGAACGGCGATAGAACAGTTCTGCGCCGAGAATCACTGGGAGCTGAAGGGTGATCCGGACTACTTCTCCGATGTGCTCAACGCACAGCATGGCGGTATCGGCGAGATCGTCATTCCGCCGGGTTCGAGTCTGATCGGCAAGACGATCGGCGAGATCAAGCCGCGTCGCAACTTCGGCACGAATATCCTGCAGATCTACCGCAGCGAGCAGATAATTCGTCGTGGCTTCCGCGATACCGCCTTGCTGCCGGGCGATACGCTCGTCGTCCACGCTAGCTGGAAAGACCTCCATAAGCTGAAGCGCAACCGTGATGTCGTGGTCGCGACCGATGTGCGGTACGAGGATGTACGCACCTGGAAGATCAAGCCTGCCGTATTCTTCTTTGTTGCCTCGCTGCTGTTGTTCCTGTTGACCGACACACTGTCGATCTCCTTGATGGCTGGTGCCGTCGGCATGGTCTTGTCTGGCGTACTGACCATCGATGAAGCCTACGAGGCCGTGCGACTGCCAACCGTCTTCCTGCTGGCCTGTCTTATTCCACTCGGCATCGCCGTCGATCATTCGGGTGCGGCGGCGTGGATAGCACAGGAGATTCTGGCGCTCGTCGGTGATGTGCCGATCTGGATAATGCAGGCCGTCGTCGCCTTGCTTGCCACGTTCTTCTCGCTGGTCATGTCGAATATCGGCGCGACCGTGTTGCTGGTGCCGCTGGCGGTCAACATTGCCGTCGCCATCAACGCGGATCCTGCCGTGTTCGCGATGACAGTTGCCATTTCTACCGGCAACGCCTTCCTGATTCCGACCAACCAGGTCAATGCGCTCATCATGGGGCCAGGTGGCTATTCGGTTGCGGACTTCATGCGGGCAGGCGGTGGCATGACGGTGTTGTTCCTCATCGTCAGCCTGGTCACGATGAATCTGATCTGGTAGTGCCCCCTGGCAAGGCTAGGCGATCACGTCTCTGGCCAGTTCCTCGGCGCATTGGCGGGTCGCCGTGCCGAGCATGTTGATCAGGCGAGACCCTTCCGATTCCATGGCCGGGCGGTCCCCGGCTTCGCTGGCTCGTTCCAGCGCCCGCGCGGCGTCAGCCACTCGGGTGATTCGGCAGACATCGGAAACCCCCTTCAGGGCATGTGCTGCCTCGCGCAAGGCTCTGCTGTCGTGGGCGTCCAAAGCATCACTGATGCGCGCAGCGTGCTCGGGTGCTTCGTCCCGGTAGGTCTCGAGCGCACCGACTGCCCAAGCGTGATCGTCGAGCATGCCGGCGGCACAGGCATCCAGGCTGACCAGTTGCTCGGACCCGGCTTCGCTCGTCCAGTGTTCCAGTACATCACGAATCTGTTCGATCGTGACGGGTTTGGTGAGAACCGCGTCGAAGCCGCAGTGCAGCGCGCGCTCACGCGAATCCGCATAGGCATCGGCCGTCAGCGCAAGTATCGGTGAGTGGCGATTCGGGGAGTTGCCCGCGCGTACATCGCGAACGATCTCGAAGCCGTCTCGATCGGGCATGTGCAAGTCCAGCAGCAGCAGGTCGTACTGGCGAGCATCGAGCAAGCGACGGACTTCCTCGTCGGAGCGAGCGAAGTAGCCTTGCACACTCAGGTGCGAGAAATAGCGTGCGAGGAGATCGAGATTCATGCGCTGATCGTCGACCGCGAGGATGTGCAAGGGGTCTGCTCGCGACGGCTGCATGGCCTCTATCGGTGCGTGGTCACTGAGCGCAAGGCGGGTCTGCTCACCACTCAGTGCGCGTTCCAGGCGTCGGTACAACTCCTGGGGATCGGGCGTTCGGACCACGAAGTCGTCGAAACCGACGCGCCGCGCCCAGAGCTTGATGTCCGGTGTGATTCGACCGAGCACAGCGATTCTTCGTCCGGCACACAGAGGTGGCTCATAGTGATTCGGGGCGCGTGAGTCGGCTCCGCGGAGCACGCGATTGGAAATCGAGATGATCGTCGGCAAGGCTTCGCCGTGCTGATGCTCCTGCCGCTCGAGCTCTTTATCGACAATTTGCGCTCCCGCGTGTTGCAGGAACTGCCGACGGATGTCGAACAGGGGGTCATAGTCTTCAATGAAGTGAGCCGGAGGCAGCGACGCGAGTGCACCGTTGTCGATGGCGTCGACGATCGACGTCGTCGGATCATCGACCACGGGCAACGTCAGCGAAACCGTGAAGTGCGTGCCGCGTTGCTCGCTGCTTTCGAGCACAATATCGCCGCCGAGCAGATCGACGATGCCACGACAGATATGCAAGCCCAGGCCCGCCCCACCATAGTGGCGGGTAGTTGACATGTCGGCCTGTGCAAACGCGTCGAACAGACGGGGCTGCAGCCGTGGCGCTATGCCGATGCCGGTATCGACAATATGGAACTGCACCATGCACAGACCGTCTTCGACGGAACGATCTGCTGGCGAGATTTCGACCGCAAACAGCACGTGGCCTTTCTCGGTGAACTTTATGGCATTGGAGACGAGGTTGAAGAGAACCTGCTTCAGCCTCAACGGATCACTCAGAAAGCGAGTGGGTGCAGGGGTTCGAGGGGGCACGATGCACAGCTCCACGCCGCGCTCCCGAGCAAGCTGTTCGGTACCGTCGTTCACGTCGCAAAGGACGTCGACCAGGGAAAAGGGGACCTGCTCGGTGCGCAGGTTGCCGGTCTCGATCTTGGTGATATCCAGAATGTCGTCGATCAGATCGAGCAGGTTGCTCGAGGCCGTATTGATCACGTCGACCTGTTCGCTCTGATCGTCTGTCAGCGGTGAGCGATTCAGCGTCGACAGCGTGCCGATGATGGTGTTCATCGGCGTGCGAATCTCGTGACTCATGTTGGCCAGGAATTCCGACTTGAAATCGCTGGCCTGTTCAGCAGCGGCACGTGCCTCGTCGAGTTGACGATTGCGCAGCTCCAGGGAGTCGAGCGTCTTGTACAGGTCGTTGGTAGCGACTCGAGCCGATTTCTTCAGGCGGGCATGAAAGGTGTTCAGTTCGCCGGAAAGTCTCAGCACACCCTGGGCCAGCTCACCGAGTTCACCACCGGTCTTGACGGGCATGCGGTCGATATATTCATGACGCTCCAGTCGGCTCATGGCATCGGTCACGATCTGCACGGGCCGGCTGACGCTCCGTGCCAGCCAGACGGCAGCAGGTGTCGCCGCCAGCAGAATCAGCAGTGTGACGAGAAGTGCCTGGCCGACCGAACCCAGCTGACGCTGGTAGGCGCTGGTCAGGTCCACCGTCATGTGCAAGGTACCGATGCGTGCCGCTTCCGTGGCGTCTGTGCCGGCGGTAACTGCTGTCGCCGCGCTGGTGTCACGATCGAAGATCGGGTCCCTGAATGCTGATAGTTCGAATTGGCTGATCGGTTCCTCGATATCAACCTTGTCCTTCAGATCGAGCAACCGAAACCACAGTCGCCCTGTCAGATCGAGGGCTGGCAGCGGGTTTTTCTCGTTGGTCTCGTCGAGCCCGCCCAGCGGCTTCCCGAGGACATCGCTGAAACGGATGCTCGTGATCGACGGCATCGCGAAGGTAGGCTGTGCCAGGTTGGCAAGGAGCGCTCTATTGCCACTTGCCACGGCGAACTCGCTCGCTTGTGCAAGCGACTCGGCCAGCTTGTTAGCCTGCCTGATCTCCGTGCGCTCGACATTCCGGACACCCTCGACGAATGTCCACAGGCTGAGGAGACAGGCGACAAGAATCGCTGGTGCCAAGGCCACGATCAGCATGCGAGCCGTTATCGACAGGTTCCTCACGACGAAAAATCGGCGTCGATGTAGTCCTTGGTCGGGTCTATTTCCCGACGCTTGACCAGACCGAGCGACATCGCTATCCGCGGGTTCTCGGCAACAGAGAAATGCAAGGGTGTGCGCATGCGCCGGGCCGTGGAACGATTCCCGGTGCGCACGTTGACGGATCGATCTCGAGGTTCCGGTGGCACCAGGACCTCGCGGAGTACCTGTGCGGGGGTCGAGTACGCGCTGATGAGCGCGCCTGCCTTGACAAAGGCACGACTGTAGCCGATGACGGGCTTTGAATTTCCGTAGGCAGTCAATAGCACGACGTTGAGTGCAGAGCGGTCGAAGATGGTCGATTCAGCCTGTGTCAGCAGGGCGTCATTGTTGGCGAGCGAACGCTCCACCTGGGGTATCAGCGTCTGGTGTTGCAGGTAACGCTGGTAGTCGAGATGTGTGCCGGCAGGGTAGGAAAGCTTGCTGTCGCTACCTTGCCGGATGTCGACCGTGTCGGCTGATCTGGCAGAGATGAGTCCGAAGTTGCCCAGCGCGGGATAGACGCCGTTGGCGACTGCCATCTGTCGATCAAGCGGCTGGTCCATGATCACCGCCTCCAGCCGATCGCAAGTGCTGCCACAATCGATGTCGGTGAACGCTTCGGCAGAGAGCAGTGCACAAGTAGCGGTACGGCCAATGTCGGCAAGCCTGCGGCAGGCATTGGCACCCAGGGCGACCAAACGGGCCGCTGAACGGTCGATTCTCGACTCCTGTGAGCTGGACAGCTCGCTGTGCTCATCGATTTCGATGACTTCGTGGTGCTGCTTCGATTCCTCGAGTATCGCGGTCATGGCGGCATCGACCTCTGCGCGCATGGCTTTCGGCACGGAGGCGAGCACCAGGAGCTCGCTCGCGAGAGGGCTTGCGACGTTCGGCGACGGCAACAGCAGTGTGATGAGCAGGGTCATCGCCTGCGCGACGAAGGACGTCTTCCTGCTCCGGGCCTGTACTCTCATCATGGCGGCATCACGGCAGGCGGAACGCGATCTTCGCGAAGTATTGATCGCGGACATCGTTGCGCTCGACGTAGTCGGCATTTTCGCCGAGCTCGAGTTCGGCCTGGAGCGATACTTCGGCGTCGACGCCGCGGAAACTGAGGCGCTTGGCGACGCGCAGGTCGAGTCGCTCTATGTTGGTGAGAAATTTCGGTTCATCGCCCCATTTCCATTCGCTGACATAGTAGAACTCGCTGCTCAGTGAAACCGAAGGGACGGGGTTGTAGCTTGCGAACAGGGCGAGTGTGTGCTTCGGGGTGAGATTGAACTTCTTGATGCGTGCATCGATGCCGAACGAATAGGCGTAGGCGGCTCGAAAGCGCAGGCGCTGGCTGGCCTGGTAGTCGAGTTCGAGATCGATCGTGTTCCAGGTGTAGTCGAAGCGGTTTTCGAAGGCGCGGCCAAGACCGTCGTAGGTGTCTTCCTCGAGCGGGGCCTGTCGATTCGACAACAGGCCTCGAATACGCTGATGCGAGAGCTTGGCATCGAAGGCCAGTGTGCGTCCGTCATCCTTGCGCGAATAGTGATACCCGATGTCGTAGACGTCGTTGGTTTCAGGGTCGAGCTTCTTGCCGTCTTCGTAAATGACGATGTCGCGGCGCGTCTCGTCACCGACCTCAAAGTCGAAGGCGATCTCGCCTTCCTCCTCGATCAGCTGCGGCGTGCGCAGGCCGCGCGAGTAACCGAGACGGAATCGTTGCCCCGGGGCGCTACGGTAGGTCGCACTGGCCCGCGGTGCGAAGGCCGTGCCGGAGAGACTGTTGTGTTCGGCCAGCACGCCGCCCTGCAGCAGTACCTTGGGATTCAGCTCGAATTCGGAATGGCCGAAGAGGCGCTCGGTATCGACGCGGTGCGTGTCATCATCGTTGAATACATAACGACCGGCGATCGTGTCCTGCCGGAGGCCGAACCCGTAGGCGACTCGGTACGTGTCAGAGATGCGTTGTGTCCGCTGCAGTTCCACCTCATGGCGCACAGATTCCGTGTCGCGATCAAAGCGCGCTGTCAGCGGTATGCCAACCTGCTCCGGGTCCATCAGGAACTCGCCGAGGTCGACGGTCACCTCGCTGTCGTCCTCCACGTCGTACTGGTTGTAGTAGTACTGCAGGCGCCAGGAGTCGTCAGCCGAATACGCGCGCTCCCATACCAGTTGTCCATAGAGGTTGGTGGTTTCCTCGTAGGGGGCGAAGTCTTCCGGAATCTCCACGGGGTCGAGTTCGATGTGCCCGCCCTGCAGTGCGCCGACATCGAAGATGACTCGGTCGCTCTCGTTGAGCCGCTGTTCGGCGCGCAGGGTCAGGAGTCGGGCACGCGCCGTATCCGGCAGGTTTTCGTACCCTTCGTTGTCAGAACCCTGCAGGGTAAAACGGTAGTCAGTCGCTTCGTGCGAGCCGTGCCAGGTCAGCGTGCCCGAGAGGTAGTCGTTGCCGCCGCCCTCGAGTGAGCCGCGCCAACCGGCGTCGACGGCAGGCTCTCGCGTGGTGACGCTGATGACGGTGGAAAAGGAGTTGGGCCCGAAGGTGGCGGCGTTCGGTGCACGCGTGATCTCGATGCGTTCCACATCCTCGAGCGCGATCGGCATCTCGTGCCAGGGGACGCCGCCGTAGAGCGGTACATAGGTCGGTCGCCCGTCGATGATGAGTTGCAAGTGCGCGTTGTAGCGTTGGGCAATGCCGTGGTACGCGGCCACCGGGTTGCCCCGCAACCGGTAGCCGACCAGAAAGCCGGGTACCAGCATGAGGACGTCGACCAGTGAACGGGCTCCCGACAGGCGGATCAGATCGCGATCGATGATGGTGACCGAGGCCGGGGACTCGTCGACCGGCTGGCGCAGACGGGAAGCCGAGAGGACGACGGGTACGCTTTCGCCAGAGGCCAGGAGCGTATCGGCGAACGGCGTCTGATGGTCTGCATTCAGTGAAGAGCAGGCGCCCAGCGACAGCGCGAACATCGGTGCACGCCATCCCCCGGTGCGATTGAATGATGGCGCAAATTCCTGCAGGTTGGCTGAATCCGTTCGCCGTGGTGTCAAATCCCTGATGAGCATATCGTCGCGCCCCGGCGCGGTCGAAAACCCTTTCATGATATCGCGTGGACGTCAGCAGGTGACGTGAACAGACGTCACACTTTGCACTAGACTTTCGTCTATGAACGATGGGTATTTCGTCTGATACTGGTTGGGCCGTGGTCACCCAGAATCGTCAATGCAAGCGACTGGTCAAGGTGTTCAACTCGCCATGCAAGCAGGGCTTCGGCACAGCTCATTCGGGTGATCAGCCAGTCCGGATGCGTTGCAAGATCATGGGTTTCCGAGGGATCTGCAGTCATGTCGAAGAGCAGGGGTGGCAGGCCTGCAAAATGTACATACTTGTACGAGGCGGTTCGAAGCACGGTCAATTGGCAATGGCAACTGCCGAGGTCGAAATGCCGCTCGGAAGTTTGTGCCGGGATGTCGCGGAAGTCGTACTCCCAGTGCGCAGCCTGTCGCCAGACCGGATGGGTATTGGCGAGCCAGGGCTGTAGTGTCCTGCCATCGAGTCCGGCGGAGATGGGCAGCTCGAGCAGGTCGAGCAAGGTTGGCATGATATCGACCGCTTCACTGAAAGCATCGACTGTCTGACCTGAGCTTTGCGGGTGGCGTGGGTCGCGGATAATCAGGGGGATGTGATAGCTCCCGTCATGAAATCCGCCCTTGCCGAGGAGGCCGTGATCGCCGAGCATCTCGCCATGATCCGAGGTCAGCACGATCAGCGTGTCTTGCCACTGGCCGTGACGTTGCAGGTAGGCAAAGAGATTGCCGAGCTCCGCGTCGAGTTCGCTGACCATGCCGAAGTAGGTTGCGGCGATCTGCCGTAGATCGGCAGGGTCCCAGTCGCGAACCGCGCCTGTCGCCCCCGCGATGAACGTCGCCTTCGACTGCCCCGCGCCGAGAAAGTCCGTGAACGGGTGCTGAGCGGCGGCGGCTCGCCAGTCCCCGCCCGAGGCGAGACCGGTGACGGCGTCCGGCGGCACCTGGGCGTTGAACGGCGGCGATGCAATGAAGGGGGGATGGGGACGGAGGAGACTCAGATGAGCGAACCAGCCGGGCTCGTCAGCATGCCGCGCCTGCGGACGATCGAGACGACGGTCGAGCCAGGTGGTCAATTGCTCGACCATGAAGGCCGTCGGGCTGTGCTCGGCCGGGTAGCCCGGTGCCTGACCCGAGGGCGGATCGTCGACCGCGAGGGTGCCGCGGTGGGGATGTTCGGGAAGAAGCTTGACGCCTTTGCCGGCAACCCAGTCTCGCCATTCCGGTTCGTCTTCCGTCAGCGCGAGGCCAGCATCGAAGCCGGGCAGGACGCCTTCATAGGTTCTGAGGCGCGCATCGTCCGGCAGGCAGTCGCGCGGATCGACTGCACTGTCGGTGTGACCGAACAGGACGGGAACGTAGCCTGCTCGACGAGCCGCTTTCGCGAGATTGTCGTGTCGGCCATCGAGTGGCGTGCCATTGGCCACGACGCGGTGGTTCATCTGGTAGAGCCCGGTGTAGAGCGACGCGCGCGCCGGCGCGCACGGCGCGGCGTTAGCGTAGTGGCGTGCGAAGCGCACGCCTTCCCGAGCCAGGGCGTCCATGTTCGGTGTGCTGACGTGCGCATGCCCGGCGCAGCCGAGACAGTCGCCACGCCACTGATCGGCGGTGATCAGCAGGACGTTGAAGGTCATGGTGCAAGGGACATGGGACGGTTTTTCGTCAGGGTCTTTCTGCCGGATATTCTTCGTCGAGTGTCATTCAGCGAAGGCAACTCAAGATGAGCGTGTGCGTCGAACGGCATCGCGCCAGCCCGACGTGACCGTCTGCCTGAGGGCCTTGTCCATGCCGGGCCTGAACTCGCGCTCACGCGCCCAGTTGGCGGTCAGGTCGTCAAGCCCGTTGTATACGCCAACCTGAAGACCTGCCAGATAGGCGGCTCCCAGAGCCGTGGTTTCAGTCTGGCGGGGCCTCTCGACCGCGATGTCGAGCACATCCGCGAGGTATTGCGCCAGCCAGTCATTGGCGACCATGCCGCCGTCGACCCGTACGGTATCAAGCCTGGCCCCGTCCTCGCGCATCGCGTTCATCAGGTCCAGGGTCTGATAGCAGACGGCCTCGAGTGCGGCACGCGTGATCACCGCCGGGCCCGTGTCGCGCGTCAGGCCGTAGAGCGCGCCACGCGCCTCTGCATCCCAGTGGGGTGCGCCGAGCCCTGTGAAGGCGGGCACCAGGTAGACGCCGTGGTTTCCCTGCAGGCTTTCAGCGAGTGCCTGAGTTTCGCTCGCCGATGCTATTATGCCAAGACCGTCCCTCAACCACTGCACGGCGGCACCGGCGACAAAGATCGAACCTTCGAGTGCGTAGGTGGTTTCTCCGTTCAATCGATAGGCGATTGTCGACAGCAGGCGATTCTTCGATGCGACCGATTCCGTGCCGGTATTGAGCATCATGAAGCAACCCGTTCCATAGGTGCTCTTGACCATGCCCGGGGAAAAGCAGACCTGGCCGATGGACGCTGCGTGCTGATCGCCGGCAACACCTGCAATCGGCATTTCCACGCCGAGCACGTCCTTCGAGGTGGTGCCGAAGTCGGCCGCGCAATCGAGAACCTCGGGAAGCATTGCCATCGGCACGTCGAGCAGCCTGCACATTCCCTCGTCCCAGGCATTCCCGTGAATGTCGAAGAGGAGTGTGCGGCAGGCGTTGCTGGTGTCGGTCACATGCACGCGACCTGCCGTGAGTCGCCAGATGAGGAAGCTGTCTATCGTGCCGAAGGCAAGCTCACCCTGCTCGGCGCGGGCGCGCGCGCCGTCGACATGATCGAGTATCCAGCCGATCTTGGTGCCACTGAAATACGGGTCGAGCAGGAGTCCCGTGGTTGCAGTGACAGCTTCGCCGTGATTGGCCTCGCGCAGTTCGCGGCAGCGATCGCTGGTGCGGCGGTCCTGCCAGACGATGGCCGGGTGGATCGGTTTGCCGGTAGCGCGGTCCCAGACCAGCGTGGTCTCGCGCTGGTTGGTGATGCCAATGCCTGCGATGACGCGCGAGTCCTTGTCGGCCGTCGCGAGCACCTCGCGACAGACCGTCAGCGTCGTTTCCCAGATTTCCTCCGGATCGTGTTCGACCCAACCCGAATCGGGATAGTGTTGGGTAAATTCACGTTGTGCCACGGCGAAGGTAGTGCCGTCACGCTCGAACAGCATGGCCCGGGTGCTGGTGGTTCCCTGGTCGATGCTGAGAAGAAGGGGGGCAGACATTCCGCGCTCTCGTCGATGGGTGAGTTGCTTCGTATATAGTAATCGAATACGCGTTGTGGCCCTGTGCACGTCCGGGTGACGGCGGCCGTGAATCCGCATGAACCCAACCAGCCGAGAAGAGTGCATGACCGCCGTCGGGACCGAGTCGTCGAAGTTCGACCTGATCGTCATTGGTGCCGGCGTCAACGGTGCCGGTATCGCCCGTGATGCGGCCGGCCGTGGCTTGCGGGTCATGCTCTGCGAGAAGGACGATATTGCCCAGCACACCTCCTCGTCGAGCACCAAGCTCGTGCACGGTGGCTTGCGCTATCTCGAATACTACGACTTCGCGCTGGTGCGGCATGCGCTTGCCGAGCGCGAGGTTCTGCTGCGCGCGGCACCGCACATCATCTGGCCGCTCAGGTTCATCCTGCCGCACCACAAGGATCTCAGGCCGCGCTGGCTCATTCGCGCCGGACTGTTCCTGTATGACAATCTTGGTGGGCGCAAACTGCTGCCCCGTTCGTGCGGCGTGGACTTCCGCAAGCACGTCTCCGGCGCGGCTCTGAAGGACGATTTCACGACAGGGTTCGAATATTCCGATTGCTGGGTCCAGGATTCGCGACTGGTCACATTGAACGTCATGGATGCGGCCGATCGCGGCTGTGATGTCCGCCTGCGCACCGAAGTCACCGATCTCATCCGGGAACAAGGTGGCTGGCAAGTGGACTTGCTCGACAAGGCGAGCGGCATGACCCTGCGCGTGGCGGCACACGCGATCGTCAATGCCTCCGGGCCGTGGGTGGAGAAGACGCTCGGGCTCGATGAGGAGAACGATTCGAAGAACGGCGTTCGTCTTGTCAAGGGCAGCCATATCGTGGTGCCGAAGCTGTTCGAGCATCCTTACACATACATCTTCCAGAACGCCGACAACCGGATCATCTTCGCGGTGCCGTACGAGTCTGACTTCACGCTCCTCGGCACCACTGACGTCGAAGTACACGATGAGCCGGGCAAGGCGCAGATCACCGACGAGGAAGTCCGCTACATCTGTGATGCCGCCAGCGAGTACTTCGCGACGCCCGTCGTGCCCGATCAGGTGGCGTGGACCTACTCAGGCGTGCGGCCGCTCTATGACGACGCCTCCGACAATGCCTCGAAGGTTACCCGTGATTACAAGCTTGATCTCGACGTGCGGCAGAATGCCCCGATCCTGTCGGTCTTCGGAGGCAAGATCACGACGTATCGCAAGCTTGCCGAGCAGGCGGTGGACATGATGAAGGAGTCTCTCGGCTTCACGGCCGGCGCCTGGACGGCAGGCGAGCACTTGCCGGGCGGCGAGATACCGAATGCCGACTTCGATGGTTTTCTGGCGGGTTGCCGCGAGCGCTATCCCTGGCTCGAGGAACGTGTCTTGTTTGACTGGGCGCGTAACTACGGCACCCGGATCGATACGATCATCGGTGACGCCAGATCGATGGAGGCGCTTGGCCACGCCTTCGGCGGGCCGCTCTACGAGGCCGAGGTTCGGTATCTGATCAACCACGAGTACGCACAGACGGCGGAAGACATTCTCTGGCGCCGCAGCCGCAAGGGGCTGCATGTGCCCGCAGACTGCGAAGCTGAATTGCAAGGATGGCTTGAGCGCCACCATGATTCGCTCAGTGCGCGCGTTGCCGAGCACGCGACGCTGGGTGGGTCGGAAATACCTATTGCACTCTGAGCCCGTCGATAACATGTAGACGCGTCATCAGGGGTGCCGGCTGGATCAACCGGCTTCTGCATGAAGATTGACAGACGTACATGAGTATTCACAGAGTTGTGACTTCGTCCGGTCGCCGTCGCCGGAAATTGCCGGTAGAATAGGAGGTTACGACGCGTCGGGTGAACGCTCGGCACGAAGGCAGGTCGTCGGGCCGGAGTTCCGCGGCAGTTTCCGGCAGCCGACGACAAGCGTGAATGAATCACTTGCACGACAGTACGTGGTACGCAGCAGTCGTACGAGGGAGATCGTCATGATGGACAGCGAAAGGGAGGTCGTTGAGGAGCGGGAAGGCGCCGATCCGCTGAGCCGTGCTGCCGCGAGGATCGAAGCGGAAATTGTCGCAGCTGAAGTCCTGGCAGCGGAAAGTGCCAACCAGCCCCGCACGGCGCCGCACCCGCACCCGCACGCGCCGTCGATACCGCGGCAATCCGTCGCGCCGCCGCGAAGAACGAAGCCACCAGAGCCGACTCGATCGGCACGGCCTGTCGATGCGCCGAAGACTTCCCCGGATGCGTCGCGATATTCAAGTCGGGAGGAGCTGCGAAACGAGCCACGAGACGAGCCACGAGACGAGCCGTGGGTCGGGCCGCTCGACACGCTGCCGGACTATCAACAGGTCCGGTCGCGAGATGAGCCTTGGGATGGAGCGGTGGACAGGCCCCGGGAAACCCGACGAAGTCGAGCAGAGCGTCACGCAAGAGAATTGATTGCCACCCGGCATGGCAGCGTGGCGCCGGAGGGGTCGCGGCGGCGCCGCGCAGAGCTGCACGCAAAGGAATTGATTGCGACGGAGCATGCCAGTAGGGCACGGAACGATGGATTCCCGGCTGATCACCACAGGCCCGAAGTGCAAGCTGCGGCCGCGGTTGCACACTCGGGAACCACACCCGAAGCCGGCGTGCTCGAAACGGGTACGCGCTCAGCTCCAGCACAGGTGACATCGGCACAGGCGACATCCCGTGGTCGGGTCGAACGCAGAGCTGATCGCCGAGCTACTCCGCAGAGCAAGTTCGACACATTCCTTGCCTTCACCGGGCGTTCTCTCGTCTTCGTCGGTCAAACGCTCGTTGCGCTTGCGCGATGGAGTTGGACGAAGGTCCGACCAGGCGTATTCCGGCTGGCGCGGCGTGCGAAATCGAATATCAGGTATTACCTCGGTCGGCTGTCATCTGCTGGTAAGGGGCGCGTCGGCGACCACCGTATGCGTGTCGAAAGTGACCAGGCTGCCGGCGAGGCGGCGCAAGTCGGTGCCTGGCGTGCAGCCCGGGTCGGGCGGCAACGAACCGCTCGGCGGCCGCGGCAAAGACTGGTGGACAGGTTCGTGCCTGCGGCGATGATGCTGGCGCTGGCAGCGCTCAGCATGTGGTTGCTGCTGGTGGGCCTGCGCCCACCCGAGGGTGCCGATGCCGCCGTCACGACGGTTGCCGCTGCACCGACGCCAACCGCAGCACCGACAGCGACAACGACCCCGACGGGCGCGGTTTCCGCTGCGTCCAGCGTTACTCGAGTGGTGACGCCCGAGCCGGAGACGGCTCCTGTTGCCGCGGTGGCCAAGGCGCCCGCGCCCGCTCCTGTTACCGTGCCGGAGCCTGTACCGACTCCCGTTCCAACTTCCGTTCCGACCCCGACCCCGACCCCGACCTCGACCTCGACCTCAACCTCGACCTCGACCTCGACTGCCGCCCCGACTGCGGCCCCATTGGCGATCAACGCGCCGACCAAGGTGGCAGTAGTCGAAGCGGCACCCGAGCGAACAGCAGAACCTGCTGAACAGGTGTCTGCGAAAGCAGCGCCGGATGCCGAGGCTGAGGAGCCAATCGTCACGGTCACCGCGAAACTGGATGCAGCGCTTGATGATGCACCGCCTGTTGATCCGGACTGGCAGGTGGATCCGGCCGTGGACCCGGCGGCAGCCCGTGCGCGCGCCAGGGAATTCGAAGCGCTCGTTGAGGAGAACCGCAAGCTCGATGCGGCTGTCGAGGCGCTGGAATCCGAGACCATGGAGCTCGAGCGCGAGATGCTCGAACTCGATCTGAGGCTCGTGACGCTCGACGCTGTCAATGGTACTCCTGCGCCGAAAGCCGGTCCGCACATCAGCATCGATATCGATGAGCGACCGGGAACCGTCGCGCAGTCGCGGAACGGCGTGGGCGGTGGATTGGTCGGGAATCCAGCAACAAGCAATACGTACAGGGGCGATGCCTTCGATTATGGGCAAAGCGAAGAAGACCTCTACGGGCCTGAGCCCTACGGAAGCGAAGCATTTGGGAACGAGTCCTACCCGGCTGAGAGCTATGCCGACTCGACGGACATGCCGATGGAACTTCAGGAGCTGCTCTCCGACCAGCCTTTCCTTCCGGATGATCAGACTCGGTATGGCGAGCCGGATGCCATCGAGACCTACGCCGATCCGGGTGACACCCTGATCTACAACGAATCCGATCTGCCCTACGCCTACCGCGACGAGCAAGCGGGGTATGGCGGCTATCCGGAGGATGACGGGGGCGGGGCTCGTGCTGCCGTGTCGGCTGCTATCGGCTTGCCGGTCGAACGCCTTGCCATCGCCGAAGTGCCGCCCGGAAGCGTTGCCGAGCGGGCCATGTTGCAGCCGGGCGATCTGGTGCTCGCGATCGATGGGCTGCCAGTCAACGGATTCGGTGACCTTGCCAGTCATGACACGGGCAACCCTGCCCAGTTGCACGATGTGCAGATACTGCGAGACCGCGTGCGCATGCACGTGACCGTTGACGGTTCCCCGCTCGACTTTTCCCTGCGTACCGAGTGGATCGACCCGGCGGAGCTCGTGCAATAGTCGCGTTTTCGTCGAGCGCACTCGCTGACACTTTCGCCGCTTGCGTGCGTCGGGTATCGTCATCGGTCCTTCATTCTGAAACGGCACGGCGATCATGCGTTATCTGCACACGATGGTTCGCGTCACCGACATTGACGCCAGCCTGAATTTCTACTGCAACCTTCTCGGCATGACGGAAGTCCGTCGCGTCGACAACGACAAGGGCCGCTTCACGCTGATCTTTCTGGCGGCGGACGCTGACGTCGACCGGGCGAAGTCGGAAAAAGCGCCGATGGTCGAGCTGACTTACAACTGGCCGGAGGAAGGCAAGGGTAGCGAGGAGCTTGATGGCGGTCGGAATTTCGGTCACCTCGCCTATGTCGTCGATGACATCTACGCGATCTGCGAAAAGCTCCAGGCCGGTGGCGTGACAATCAATCGTCCGCCACGAGACGGTCACATGGCTTTCGTGCGTTCACCGGACGGTGTCTCCATCGAGATCCTGCAAGATGGTGATTCGCTGGCGCCGGCCGAGCCGTGGGCAAGCATGGAAAACACCGGTAGCTGGTAGGCGCTATTGCAGCGATAGGGTTCGATCGAGTGAGGATCGTTTGGCGAGACTTGCAGCAGTCTGTGCCGCGGATCGAGCGGAGGCCTGCACAGCGGTCATTACAGCGAATCGTGCAGTTGGTACAGCCGACTGCGCAGGGGTCAGCACAGCGGTTCCTGCCGCGTGTCGCGGCATTCGCGCTGACGCTGGCGGCAGCGCAGGTGTCTGCGGATTTCCCGAATGCCGTGGACGGTCAACCGTTGCCGAGCCTCGCGCCCATGCTCGAGCGGGTCATGCCGGCGGTGGTCAATATCTCCACCCGCGGCGAGCCGCAGAGCTCGAATCCGTTGATGAACGACCCGTTCTTCCGGCGCTTCTTCGATCCGCGAGCGCTCGAATCGGCACCCGCTCCACAAAGCACGGGTTCGGGCGTCATCATTGATGCGGAAGGCGGCCTGGTCGTTACCAACAGTCATGTCATCGAGGGCGCGGCCTCGGTCGTGGTGACCTTGAACGACGGACGCGAGCGCGATGCGGCCCTGGTCGGCACTGATCCGGACGCCGACATCGCGCTGCTGCGCATCGAGGCTGCGGGGCTCGTCGACATCGCCTGGGCGGATTCGGACGAGCTCCGGGTGGGAGACTTCAGTGTCGCCATCGGCAACCCCTTCGGCCTCGGTCAGACCGTCACCTCCGGAATCATCAGTGCGCTCGGCAGAAGCGGGCTTGGCATCGAGGACTTCGAGGACTTCGTGCAGACGGATGCGTCGATCAATCCGGGCAACAGTGGCGGTGCGCTGGTCAACCTGCGGGGCGAACTGGTCGGCATCAATACGGCGATTGTCGGGCCGTCGGGCGGTAACGTCGGCATCGGCTTTGCCATCCCCTCGAACATGGCGGCGGATCTGGTCGCGCAACTGCTCGAATTCGGCGAGGTGCGCCGCGGTGCGCTCGGTATTTCCGGGCAAGCGTTGACGGCAACGCTGGCGGACGCGCTAAAAAGCCGCGTCAAGGACGGTGTCGTGGTCACGCGTGTCCGCGCGGGGTCGCCCGCCGCGCGCGCGGGGATCGAGATCGGCGACATCATTACCGCCATGGATGGACGTGCGGTCAGCGACATGCGAGCCGTCAGGAACCGGATCGGCTTGAAACGCATCGGACAGCGGCTCGAGCTTGACGTTGAACGCAAAGGGCGGCCGCTGAACCTGTCCGTCGTGATCGAGGAACTGCAACTCGCCAATCCACTGCTCGAAGGGGTCAAGTTCGCCGACCGGCGCACCCGCCGTGGCCGCGGTGTCGTCGCCATCGAGTCGCTGTCGCGAGACAGTGTCGCTGCGCGAGCGGGACTCCGGCCAGGGGATCTGGTCATCGCCGTCGGTGATCGGCGCGTCGAGACGATCGAAGCGCTGGAGGCAGCGGCTTCGCTATACGGGGACGAACTGCTGTTGCTGGTGCAGCGTGGCCGCGAACAGCGCTACCTGCGGCTTGGTTGAGCCTTGGGCCGCGCCATTCACCCTGGCGTGTTCTTCTCCACCCAGCGACTCGAACCGTCAGCCAGGGTTTCCTTCTTCCAGAAGGGCGCGCGGCTCTTCAGCGCCTCCATCAGAAAACGGCAGGCATCGAAGGCCGCCGCCCGGTGTCTGGACCAGGCCGCCGTCAGCACGATCGGTTCGCCGGGCAGGATGTCGCCGACCCGGTGCACGACGAGCACATCGATCAGGTCCCAGCGCTCGCGCGCCTCGGCGACGATCGCATCGAGCTCCCGCTCGGTCATGCCGGGGTAATGCTCGAGGGTCATGGCCTGCACACCGTCGCCCTCGTTGTGGTCGCGCATGGTGCCGACGAAGCTCGCCTGTGCACCCACGCTGCCCACCGGCAGCTTTGCTGCAAAGGCGCGCTCCTCGGCGTGCGGGTCGAAGGCCGCGTGGCGGATGACGACACTCATGCGGGGTTTGCTGGCAATTGCCGGGGATTGCGCGGGCTTGCCCGCTCAGCCGCCGGTGACGGGCGGGAAGAAGGCAACTTCGTCACCGTCCGCGACCGGGTCGTTGGCGGACCGGTGTTCGAGGTTGACCGAACACAGCACATGCTCGGGCATGCGCTGACCGTCGGTCGCCCGCGCCCAGACATCGGCAATGATCTCGAGCCCATCAGGCTCGACCGCATCGACCGCTCGCGGCAATTGCTCGCGAAGGCTGGCGAAGAACTTGACCTTGATGGCCATGCGACTTGTCCGGTGCTCGGGGGTACTCGATGATACCTGCTGTGGCCCGCGCGACGGCCACCATCGCTGCTACAACAACTCTGTATCGAGACCCCTGCCGACATGAGCGAACTGACCCATTTCGATGCCGATGGACAAGCCCACATGGTTGACGTCGGCGACAAGCCCGAAACGCATCGCATCGCCGTTGCCGGGGGGCGCATCCACATGCTGCCCGAGACCCTCGCCATGGTGCAGGCGGGAACGCACAAGAAAGGCGACGTGCTCGGCATTGCCCGCATCGCCGGCATCATGGCGGCCAAGCGCACCAGTGAACTGGTGCCGCTCTGTCATCCCATCGGACTGACCCGCGTCGAAGTTGAGTTTCAGGTGGAAGCTGCCGATAGCCTGATCAGGTGTCAGGTGCGGGCCGAGACGCATTCGCGCACGGGCGTCGAGATGGAGGCGTTGGTGGGTTTGCAGATTGCGCTCGCGACAATCTACGACATGTGCAAGGCAATCGATCGTGGCATGACGATGACCGAAATCGGGCTGCTCGAGAAGAGCGGTGGGAAATCCGGTGACTGGCGTGCCTGAGAGCGCATCTGGCCGGTATTCATATCTGGTACTGCGTCACAGAACTGTCACTCATCGACTACACTAACGACTAATCGACAGGTCGGAATCCTCACTAGCCGATCGTTGTCTCAAGGGGTACGGATGAAAGTTCTGAAGTGGCTGGTGATCACCGCAAGTGCGCTGGTACTGCTCGTCGGTGCGGGCGTCGTCGCGCTGGTCTATCTGGTCGACTGGAACAACTACCGGGACACCATCAAGACGCGCGTCGAGGCGGAGACCGGCCGCACGCTCGAGATCAAGGGCGATCTCGATCCGTCCGTCTTTCCCTGGGCGGGCATCTCGGTCGGCGAGATCGTCTTCGGCAACGCGGAGGGCTTCGGTGATGCGCCGTTCGCGCGCATCGACAGTGCGGACGTCAAGGTCAAACTGCTGCCGCTGCTGCGCCGTAACATCAACGTGCGCACGGTGGCGTTGAACGGGCTGGAACTCGATCTGCAGCGCTCGGCCAACGGCACCACCAACTGGGACGATCTGGTCGATACCACGGCGACTGCCGTGACCAGCGAGGAGGGCGAGGACGACTCGCGCGTCACCACTGAGGTCGAAGGCAGCCAGGCAACGATCGCAGCGCTGGCCGTCGGCGGCATCGAAGTGACCAAGGCGAACGTCTCCTGGCGTGACGTGCAAGGCGGTACCGACGTCAACCTGACTGACTTCAACCTGGTGACCGGAACTATCGAGCTGGTCAAGCCATTCGATCTATCGGTGGATTTTTCCGTGGCGAGCGACAGCATGGATCTGGCTGCCGACATGACCGGCAACGGCGAGGTGACGATCGATCTGGACAGCCAGACCTACAGCCTCGCGGGATTCATGTTGAACGCCAAGGCACGGGGTTCAGCTCTGCCCGGCGGTAACATGGAAGCTTCGCTTGGCGCGAACGTGCTGGCAAATCTCGGCGAGCAGCGCATCGATGTGGACGGCCTCACCCTCGATACCCTGGGTCTGGCCGTGACGGGGGACGCTGAAGTCACGCAGCTCGATACCGAGGCGCGTATCCGCGCAAGCCTCGCGAGCGAGACTTTCAGCCCGCGCGACCTCTTCACACAGCTCGGTATCGAAGCGCCGCTCACCGCCGATGAGTCGGTACTCGGCCAGGCAGGTTTCACCGCGGCCCTGGTGGCGACACCCGCAAGCGCCGCCCTTGACGATCTGGTCATCACGCTCGACGACACTACCTTCCGCGGCAAGGCGAGCGTGCCGAACCTCGCGAGTGGCGCGGCCGTGCCGCCCTTGCGCTTCGACTTTGCGGTCGATGCCATCGATGTGGATCGCTACTTGCCGCCTGCGAGCGATGCAGACGCTGCGGCTGGCGATCAGCCCGCGACAGACACCGCCCAGGGAGATGCACCGGCAGAGGGTGGGGCGGACGGGAACACGCCGATTGCCTTGCCGATCGATCTGTTGCGTGCGCTCGACGTCAACGGCGTATTTCGGGTCGGGAGTGTCAAGGTTGCGGGGCTGACGACACGCGATATCGTCGTGCCGGTCGAGGCCGCCCGCGGACGGCTGGCCGTGGACGGCTTGAGCGCGCTGCTCTACGAAGGCCGTCTGGCCGCCACCGCCAAACTCGATGCCAATGCTGCACTACCCGCGTATTCAATGGACATGTCGCTCGTCGGCATTCAGGCCGATCCCCTGTTGGCGGCCCTGCTCGAGAAGGACTCCTTCCTGTCCGGTGAAGGCCAGGTGAAGGCGAACATAACGACCCGCGGGGACACGGTCAACACGCTCAAGGCGGGGCTCGATGGCACCTTCGACACCGCGTTCGAGGACGGCTCGATCAACGGCATCAACCTGGGCTATCAGCTCAGGCGCGCCAAGGCCGCGCTGACCGGCAACAAGCTCTCGGCCGAGGAGTCGAACGTCAAGACCGACTTCTCCTCCCTCTCGGTCAGCGGGCGCTTCGACGACGGCGTCATGACGTCGGATGATCTCGATCTTCGCTCGCCGCTCTTGCGCGTCAATGGCAAAGGTATGGTCGATCTGCCTGGCGAGGCGGTCGACTACACCGTGACGACGCTGGTGACCGGCACCGCACAGGGGCAGGGCGGCGCCGAACTCGAGTCCTTGAAGGGCGTCAAGCTCGACATCCCGATTCGCGGCAGTTTCGATGACCTCGCGAACGACTTTGCCGGCGTCATGTTCCGCGGCCTGAAGGACAACATTTCCGGCAACCTCTCGAACCAGGCGAAGGCCCTGGCCGACGAGAAAGCGGCAGAGCTCAAGGCAAAGGCGGCCGAGGAACTGAAGGCGCAGGAAGCGGCGGCCCGTGAGCGACTTGAAGTGAAGCAGGCAGAGCTTCAGGAGAAGGCCAACGAGGCTAAAGGCAAGCTCGAAGAGCAGGCCAAGGATCGGTTGAAGGGGTTGTTGAAGTAGGGGTGCGTCGAGGTTGATCTGGAGTCGCGTCGAAGTCGAATTGAAATCCGGCTGAGGGCGCATTGAAGTAACGTGTAGAACCTCACCCCTCTCATGCGGTTACCGATTGGACGGTCACACCTTTGCCCCCCGGGTGCTCGCGTGGTTCGACGAGCACGGTCGCAAGCATCTGCCCTGGCAGCAAGACCCGACGCCCTACCGAGTGTGGGTGTCCGAGATCATGTTGCAGCAGACCCAGGTCGCGACCGTCATTCCCTATTTCGAGCGCTTCATCGAGCGTTTTCCGGATATCGAGAGCCTGGTGGCTGCGTCGATCGACGATGTACTCGCGCACTGGGCCGGGCTCGGCTATTACGCTCGCGGGCGCAACCTGCATCGCTGTGCGCGCGTCATCCGCGACCGGCACGCGAGCGTGTTCCCGGATGATCTCGACACCGTCATGGCGCTGCCCGGCATCGGCCGCTCGACCGCCGCCGCCATCCTGAGCCTCTCCGGAGGCCAGCCGCACGCCATCCTCGACGGCAACGTCAAGCGCGTGCTGGCACGTTTCCATGCCGTGCCGGGCTGGCCCGGCAAGGCCGCTGTGCTGACAGAGCTATGGACCCTGTCGGAAGCGGTGACACCGGCGACCCGAACCGCCCAGTTCAACCAGGCGATGATGGACCTGGGGGCGACCTTGTGTACCCGCAGCCGGCCGTCATGCGAACGCTGTCCGCTGGCCGACGACTGCCAGGCACTCGCATCGGGAGATCCGCCCGCGTACCCGGGAAAGAAGCCGCCGAAAGCGACTCCCGTGCGCCGCACCGTGATGATCGCCGCGCGTGACCGGAGCGGGGCGCTGCTCCTCGAGAAACGCCCGCCAAACGGCATCTGGGGCGGGCTCTGGAGCCTGCCCGAAGTGGATGACGTGGGCGCGGTGGGCGCGTGCCTCGCAGGTTGCGGGCTCGAAGCCACGGGTGCGGGTGAGATCGTCGCGCGCTTCCGCCACACCTTCAGCCACTACCACCTCGACATCGAAGTACACGCCGTACCCGTGATCTACGACGCCAACGGCGTGATGGAGGGCGAGCGGCACGTCTGGTATAACGGTGGCCCGCCGCCGGGTGGCGTTGCCGCGCCGGTGAGCCGCATCCTCGACAGTCTGACCGGAGAACTCCTTTGACCCGCATGGTCCAGTGCGTGAAGCTCGACAAAGAGGCCGAAGGCCTTGATCGCCCCACCTACCCCGGCGATCTCGGCAAGCGCATCTACCTGAACATCTCCAAGGAAGCCTGGCAGCAGTGGGTCAACCACCAGACCATGCTCATCAACGAGTATCGCCTGACCCCGGTCGACCCCAAGGCCCGGAAATTCCTCGAAGAGGAGATGGAGAAGTTCCTGTTCACCGGGGACGCGACGCAGATATCCGGGTATGTGCCGCCGACGGATTGAGTACGGGGTCGTCTTCGAGGATCGGCCAGGGCGGTTTTGCGGGGGCTTCTGCGGGCGCTTCTGTGGGCGTTCCTGTGGGCAATACCAAGGGCGATGCCGGGAGCACTACCACTACCAAGGGCGCTGCTGGCGTGGCTGAGCACCATACCGAGGCTGTCGCAGCCGCCCGTGACGGTCGCTGGGACGATGCACACCGCATTGCCCAGGAGCACGACGACGCCCTGTCGTCACGTATTCACGGTTACCTGCACTGGGTGGAAGGGGATCTGTCGAATGCTCGCTACTGGTACGGGCGGGCTGGGGTGGAGATGCCGGAAGACGGGGTGGAGGATGAGTTGTTGCGGCTGGAGGGGATTGTCGGGGCGGGGTGACAGGTAGTGCGACGTTCGATCGCGCGGTGGTGTAGCGGACAGTTTTTCGTGTAAATCAGCAATTGAACTGCCGATTTACACCGTTTCCAGTACCATTGCGCGATGTTCCCCCGAGTTCTTCAGTCATCCCTTGTCGACGCAGCCCGCGGCTATCCTGTGGTGACGCTGCTCGGGCCGCGGCAGTCCGGCAAGACGACGCTTGTTCGGGAAACCTTTCCCGACAAGGCTTATGTGTCGCTCGAGAACCCCGACACGCTGGCCCGTGCCCGGCTCGATCCGCGTGCCTTCCTCGGCGAGTTCGAGTCGGGTGTCATTCTCGATGAAGTGCAGCGGATGCCGGAACTGCTTTCATGGGTTCAGGGACTTGTTGACGAGCGACAGAGGCCGGGTGAATTCGTGCTGACCGGTAGCGTGCAAAATGAACTGAAGGCCGGCGTTGGTCAGTCATTAGCCGGACGAACAGCAATCTTTCGTCTGTTGCCGCTATCGCTCGACGAACTGGGCGAAACAGCTCGGCCATTCGACCTGTGGTCGGAGATTCACGCTGGCGGTTATCCGAGGCTCCGGCAGCACGAGCTTGCGCCGGCGCTGTTCTACAACAGTTATCTCCAGACATTTCTCGAGAGAGATCTGGTAACGCTGCTGAAAGTACGTGACCTGAACCAGTTTCGTGACTTCGTGCGACTGGTCGCGGGACGTGTCGGGCAGCTCGTCAATCACGCAAGCCTCGGCAATGACATCGGCGCCAGTCCGAACACGGTCCGTCAATGGCTGTCGGTCCTGGAAGCCGCGCACATCATGTTCCAGCTGACGCCGTACTTCGAGAACTTCGGCAAGCGTATCGTCAAGTCGCCCAAGGTCTTCTTCACCGATACCGGACTCGCCTGTGCCCTGCTCGGGATCGAGACGGTCGAGCAACTGCGCCGCGATCCACTGGCTGGTGGGCTGGCGGAGAACTGGGCGATTCTCGAAGTGCTGAAGAGCCGCTGGCACCGTGGGCGCGAAGCCAGTCTGCACTTCTTTCGCGACAGCCACGGTGCAGAAGTCGATCTCCTGATCAGGCAAGGCAGTCGCTTGCTGCCCGTGGAGATCAAGTCGGCGAAGACCTTCTCTGCACACTTCCTCAAGGGGCTGGCACGGTTCCAGGCCGTTGCGGGCAAACGGACAAAGGAAGGTGTACTGGTGTTCGATGGCAACGACCGAGGCACGGTACGCGGTGTTCGGTTGATCGGGTTTGATGAGATCGGGACGTTGCTTTTGTAGGTTGCAAGCAACTACCGCTGACCGTGCGCGTGAGGCGTCGCGCAGGGCAGTGATCGTGAGGCGTTGGGCAGGGAAGTGATCAAGACTCGTCAAGTAACAAGTTGTCCGCTCTGTCGTGTCGCAGAGCGTGTCGTGCAAGTTGCGAGGAGTGGAGCGTGGCAGGGGGCTACGCGACCGACGAGCAACACCACCGTACGGCGCGCTCTGCGGCGCGACTCCGCAGAGGCCAATCAGCTCTCGCGAGCCACGACTTCGTCCACAGGGGTGTAGTCGAGCGACAGCGCCTCGGCCGCCTCGGCGCAGGTCACCCGGCCCTCGTGCACGTTCAAACCGGCAGCCAAGTGCGGATCGGCGCGCAAGGCGGCGCGGTAGCCCATGCCAGCCAGACGCAGGACGTGCGGCAAGGTCACCGCGTTGAGCGCGTAGGTCGAGGTTCGCGGCACGCCCCCCGGCATGTTCGCGACGCAGTAGTGGACGACGTCGTCGACGATGTAGGTCGGTTCGGCATGGGTCGTCGCGCGCGACGTTTCGCAACAGCCGCCCTGGTCAATGGCGACATCAACGATGACGGCACCGGGTTTCATCGCAGCGACCATGTCGCGCGTGACCAGCTTCGGCGCGGCCGCACCGGGCACGAGCACGCCGCCGATCACGAGATCCGCGTCGAGCACATGCGTCTCGAGTGCGTCGCGAGTCGAGAAGACCGTATTGGTGGCGCGACCGAACTGCCGCCAGTGCGCCTCGATTACATCCATGTCGCGATCGACGACCCAGACATCCGCGCCCATGCCGGTTGCGACGTGAGCCGCGTGGGTACCGACCACACCGCCGCCGATGATCACCACCTTCGCGGCCTCGACGCCGGGCACACCGCCGAGCAGCATGCCGCGTCCGGAATGCGGCTTCTCCAGACACCAGGAACCGGCCTGGATCGCCATGCGACCCGCGACCTTGGACATCGGCGCGAGCAGCGGCAGGCCGCCCCGAGGCGACGTCACCGTCTCGTAGGCGATGCAGACCGCACCGCTCGCGATCAGGTCCTCCGTCTGCGCCCGGTCAGGCGCGAGATGAAGATAGGTAAAGAGGAGCTGCCCCTCGCGCAACAGGGCACGCTCCGCCGCCTGAGGTTCCTTGACCTTGACGATCATCTCGGCCTCGGCGAAGACAGCCTCCGCACCGGCGACAATCTCCGCGCCAGCAGCGATGTAATCGTCATCACTGCTCGCGATGCCACCACCGGCGCCCGCCTCGACCAGCACCCTGTGTCCCTGAGCGACGCATTCCCGCACGCTGCCGGGAGTCAAGCCGACCCGGTATTCGTGGTTCTTGATTTCCTTCGGTATGCCGATGATCACGTGCGGGGTCTCCTCTTGGGCAAACGAGCGCGGTCTCGCGACTGGCGAGAACGACCGCGATCCTGCGATGGCGACGTCCGGGAGGACAGGGCCAGCGTCGTTGTCTTGCTGGGCCACCCCGGGACTCGCCACTGATTGGCGGCTTCCTGGACGAGTGTCGCGAGCGGCTCTTGTAGGCTCCGGCCACCGTAGATGCAGCCGACTTGACCACGATAGGCGCGGGGAGATCGTCCGGCACGTCACGGCGGTGAGACCCTCGAGTCCAACGCAGTTGACGCGGATGGCGGCAATCGGTCTAATACGCCCTCCCGACGCGCCTCGTGCCGTGGGGACGCAGCGCCAAGACCCGTGGCCGGGTAGCTCAGTTGGTAGAGCAGGGGATTGAAAATCCCCGTGTCGGCAGTTCGATTCTGTCCCCGGCCACCATATCTGTCAGGTACTTAGCCGCTTTCCGCCAAGTTGTCGTTTCGGCTGTGCGTGAGTTTTGCGGGAGTCGGCCGATATAGAACGATGGCATCGGGCGGCTGGTCACGTTCTGCGACAGGATGGTCGTCGGTCGGCATGGTCGCGACTGACTACCGGTCGATGTGCTCGACCCTCTCCCGTCCGCTCGAGCGCGGTTGCACCGCGTCTTGTGATCGAATCGGATCGATCGATGATCCCTACCGGACGATCATGGTGATTGCAACGTACACGTTCGGCAGAGTTCCTGACGACTAGGTGACGATGGCGAGTAAGATCGATGGTGAAGGCGGACGACGCTGGCAGTGACGGTCTGCCGAGCTGTAGAGTCCGGAGTAAACTCCCTCCGTCTTGTCTGCCGAATGGCACGAACTACCGCCCGTGCCCGAATCCTGGCGTACTGGCGCTCGATCGAGCTGTTCTCCGCGCAGAGCGTGCCGCCCGCCGATCCGAGCAACCGGCGTGAGCCTGTCTTTCGGGTCCAGGCATCGGAGCCCTTGCCCTGGCAGCCCGCTCATTCGCTGACTGCCCGCCCGAAACGTCCCGGCTACGTCCGGAGGCACATCGTCTACGGCGGACTCTTCCGGTCCGACACGGTGCGTGACTTGCTGGAGGAGCGCTTCGGAGCCGATCCCGACGTCTTCGATCGACCCGGTGACACAGCGCACTGCCTGTTCGCCTTCGAGGTCGGCGAGAGCGGTCGGCCGCTTCTCGACACGTTCGCGCTCTCGAGTCTCGGCTGGGCGCTCGCTCGGACGCTGCACCCCGGCCCCGAAGACCCGAACTGGTTGACCGGGTTCGCCGCGGCCGAGAAATCGGCGAGACTCGACTTCGAACACCGTCATGCACTGCGGGGCGACGGAGAGTGTCCGTTCGTTCCGGATGGTGCGAACGTCAAGCCGGACGGCAACGAAGGTCCGGACGAGGCGGTCCC